>SAMEA104404106__coassemble_14365_pt1 | contig 2486 bp, 2 predicted proteins | sample SAMEA104404106__metabat2_high_PE_077 | metagenome-assembled genome bin SAMEA104404106 (sample SAMEA104404106) | Balaenoptera acutorostrata | reverse complement strand
AAATTGATTGATAATAACTTATTTATTGCTGATATTTACGCAAATAGTTAATATTTAAAAACATCAGCTTATGAAGAAAGAAAACATGAAGGAATTTGAAGATTTAGTTAAACAGACTGAAGATTTCTGTGTCAAGTCGTTGCATTATTCTGCATACACAATTTATCTCTATCAGAATTTATGGAAGCAAATTAAGCATTTAATGATAGAAAGTAATCTGGAAGTATTAGACGAGGTTTCCTTTAAAATACTAATGGCAAAGATTGGTTATAAGAAGCAAGGGATCCGTCATAAGCCGAATGATCGTTTATACGTACTGTCACGCGCTTTACAAATGCTGATGATATATAAGGAATCCAGATCAGTCCCATTGGTTATTGCGCCTTCCAAACAATTTTATAATAGGTTTGCATATCACTTTGATAATTTCATTTCTTATCTAAAACTTAAATTGAGAAGAAATGAAGTAACGATAATGGCTTATAATAGAAATATTAGAAGTTTTTTGGATTACCTCGAAAAGATTGGTGTAACAGAACTTGGTTCTATAAACATCTCACACGTGCTAAATTATATTAGGATGCTAACTCCTCCCAAGGGGACGACTCCGATTCTTGCAATAGGAAATATAAGAGGTTTCTTGAAATATTTACATAAAGTAGGTGTAACATCCAACGATATATCCGCCCAAATGCCGCATTGTAAAAGAATTTTGCAACCAAGACTTCCATCTACTTATTCTCGAACAGAAATACAGAAAGCATTGGGAACAATAGAACGTATTACGCCAATAGGGAAAAGAAATTATGCAATATTCTTAACCATTGCAAGGATTGGTTTGAGAGTTTCTGACATTATGAATCTACGTTTAAATAATATCTGTTGGCGAGAAAATCAAATCAGAATTTATCAATACAAGACAGGAAATCCTTTATCTATACCCTTGCCAGCAGATGTCGGTAACGCTATTATAGACTATTTAAAATACGGTAGATCAACCACTGATGATGATCATGTGTTTTTAATGCAACGTTGTACAGTACCCATGACAAGATCTGCAATTTATTCATTGATAAGTAAGGCCTTCTCTGATGCAAAAATTAAAACAGAAGGTAAGCATAGAGGTCCTCATTCATTGAGACACAGTCTTAGTTCCAGAATGTTTGAAAATAATGTAACAATACCGGTTATCACACAAGTTCTGGGACATGAGAATGGCGAAACCACAAATTACTATTTACGCATTGACTTAACCTCTATGTCCAAATGTATACTTGAGGTTGAGGAGGTAGATAATAATTTCTATAAACGAATAAAGGAGGTGTATAGTGATTACATTCAATAGTTATTTGAGAAAATCAATAGAGCAATATGTCGATTTAAAGCATAATCTGGGCTTCAAGTTTGAAGCCGAATTGGGAATATTTAAAAAATTAGATTCTTTTTTAATAGAAAGAAAAGAACAAGGTCCTGGTATAAGTAAAGAATTTGCGGAATTTTGGTATCATGCTTTCAATCATCTGCATCCAAGAACCAAGTATGCGCATTGTATTCTGTTAAGAGAATTTTGCGGATATCTTGCTAATATGGGAATTAAGACCTATTGTCCGAGAGTTCCGCAGCATCCCAGATCCTCATTTGTTCCATATATATTTTCACATAATCAAATAGATAAACTGATAAAGGCTAGTGATAAATTAACGAACTGTTATCATCACTCTGCCAATGGAATTTACGCTTTCCCTGCCATATTAAGGGTGCAATATTCAACAGGGTTAAGAATAGGTGAGACTTTGTCTCTTAATGACGATGACGTGGATTTGGAAGAAAAAACTATAAGAATACGTCCCGAAATAACAAAAAATGGTCTAGAACGCAAAATACCAATTGGAGATTCCTTAGTAAAAATCTTGAGAAAGTTTAAGCAGTTCAGAGATAGTATGCTGACAGGATTTAATCATCCTCAAACGTTCTTTTCCTTAGTAACTGGAGATCCTATTGCTCGTGAACAAGTAGAATCATATTTCCGTCTATGTTTAAAATATGCAGGAATTCCTTATTTAGGGAAAAGTAAAGGTCCTCGTTTACATGATTTGAGACATACATTTGCCTGTCATTCATTAGCTAATATGTGTGATCAGGGTCTCGACATATATGTATGTCTACCAATTTTATCTACATATCTTGGACATAAAAATACTGACGCTACAAATTGGTATGTAAGGCTGACTGCCGAAGTATTTCCATCTGTCATAGAAAAGGTGAATAAAACATGCATTGATATTTTTCCACATTATAGATCATATGATTATGAAAAAGACTGATTTTTCAGAATATGTTTCCAGGTTCCTTACAACATATTTAGTTGATGAAAGAGGTTCATCAAAAGGAACCATTACTACTTATAAATATAGTATGATACAGTTTATAAGATTTATGGATGAAGTTTTTTCCATATCTGTTAATAAGCTACAGATCAAGGATAT
>SAMEA104404106__coassemble_12246_pt1 | contig 2824 bp, 1 predicted proteins | sample SAMEA104404106__metabat2_high_PE_077 | metagenome-assembled genome bin SAMEA104404106 (sample SAMEA104404106) | Balaenoptera acutorostrata | reverse complement strand
TACCATATGGTTCTGTCTCTGTCAACAAATAATTGTGTATTTATTGCTGTACCAGGTATAAGCTTAAGATTCCAATCCCAGAAATGTTTGAATTCAGCCAGTTTCATCCCTTTATATATACATTGTATTTTAAAAGTACACATGCATATCCCCTATTTCAGCCTTGCTGGATATACAAAAGCTGCGATCCTATTATGTCATATGTTATATAACAGGACCTATATGAACATAAATAAAAACATAATCAGATATTCTTCATTTCAGAAAATGCATGTATTTTTTATATTTCCACTTAATCTTACTTATACTTTCTTTTCACATACCATTTTTTCTTCAAGTTTTTTTAGTTATTTTTATGATTTGTAACAGATTGCTATCATAATTTTATAGTTAATGCCCTGAAGTATTCTTTAAAAAACATTACAAGGCATTAACTTGACGGTCAAAAACTCAATTACATCAAAACTGATTATGCTTTTTATATCTGATTTTTCCATTCATAATTGTCATGTATACTTCCGCATTCTTAATATCTTCAGATTTGATTTCATATAAATCTTCATTCATAACTGTTATGTCTGACAGATATCCTGGTAACAGTTTACCTTTTCTGTCTTCGCAGAATGAAGCATACGCTGAATATTCACTATAGCATTTTAAAGCTTCGTCAAGAGTCAGACATTTTTCCTTATGCCATCCTTCTTTTGGCTCACCATTAAAATCCTTACCTGTTGTAACACAATATAAATTATTAACTGGCGCAAAATCCTCTACAGGAGAATCTGTTCCAAATGGTATACAAATATTATTGTCAAACAGCTTACGATAATTATAACTGTTTTCTAATCTTTTTCTTCCTATTCTTGACTCTGCAATATGCATGTCATATTCAATGAATACAGGCTGTAAATATGCAATTATTTTAGATTTACTAATACGCTTAATAAGTTCATCTGTCAGTATCTGTGCATGAATAATTCCATGTCTTACATTCTTATCAGGATATTTATCTATAACACTTTCGATTACAGAAACTGCCTGTTCTGCTGCAGCATCTCCAATGCAGTGAATTGCTACTGACATTTCATCAAGATGCGCTCTTTCTACAAGTTTATACAGTTCTTTAGTTCTATAACAGCTAATGCCTGTAGTTTCAGGATTATCAGCATAAGGTTCTTTAAGCCATGCCGTACGTGATCCCAGTGATCCATCGCAAAAAGTTTTAAGTGGGCCAAGTCGAAATATATCATTACCCATTCCTGCAGTAAATCCATTGCCTACAAACTTATCATACATATCCTGGTTTAAAATTCTGCACTGTTCATAAACCCTTACTGGCAGCTGGTCGTTTTCTGCAAGTTCTTTGTATGCCTCTGCAATTTCGACCATACAATGTCCTGGTATGCACTCAAAATCATCTGTCTGAACTGATGTAATTCCTTTTTCTGATGCAATTTTTGTAACATTAAGTAACATCTTTTTAATGTCCTTAACAGATGCTCTTGGCATATTTTCGAATACCTCAGGTAACATTTCATGAACTAAACCTGTAGGCATATTATTCCCATCCGTTATAACCTCTTCAGGGTATTTAAAATCAGTCCCTTTATTATATCCAAGTAATTCAAGTGCTGGTGTATTTAATGCACAGGTATGCGTGCATACCCTTATTGCCACAATTGGAGTTTTATCTGATATCTGGTCAAGATCATATCTGGTTAACGTTCTTTTTTCTTCCCAGTTTTCTTCATTCCACCCGAAGCACTGAATCCACTGTCCGTTTATAAAAGATTTATCAGAAATAAAAGTTTTACTTTTTTCTATAGCTTCTTTTATGGACTTTGTATTTCCATAATCAATCTGAGAATAATTGTATCCAACAAGAAGTAAATGCATATGACTGTCATTAAACCCCGGCAGTACAAGCCTGCCTTCCATATCCATTATTTTCGTTTCATTATCCCTTAACTGCAATATTTCCTCATTTGTGCCTATTGCTTCTATATATTCGTTATTTATGAATATTGCTTCGTAAAATTTACTGTCTTCAGATTTTATTTTTCCATTGTATAAAATAAGCTTCATTGTTTCACCACACATTCGTATTGCTTCTATATAAATATAGAAGCAATACATCTTTATTTGATTTAAATATGTTGAATTAATTGTTAAATTTCTTCTGGATCATCAAAATCAGGAAATTCATGTTTATTATAGTATGCTTTAAACATAAAGTAAACTGGAATTCCTGACAGTGGAATCAATAATCCAATAATTGTATGAGGATCTGTAAAGAAGTTGGCGAGTAACATAACAATTCCCATACATACAACTATTATCGGTAGTACTGGATACCCTATAACCTTATAAGGCCTTTCAATTTCAGGATACTTGTGTCTTAAAATTATACAGGATGCAACGCCCATCGAATAGAAAATCCATGTTGCAAGAATTGCAATATCAATAAGTGACTGAAAATCTGCAATAAAGCATACAACACTGGCGTAAACCATTGTAATCAGCTGCGAATTAATAGGTGTACGATGTTTCTTGCTTACTTTGCCAAATAATGGAAACCATCTCTTATGTCTTGCCATAGCATAGTATTCTCTAGGATATGCTAAAATCGTACTATTTGTAGCTCCTAAAATTGCAAGAACAATACCAACTGTTAATACTGAAGCAATACCTGTTCCAAATATTCTTTCCATAGCTGTAAATGTAGCATTGTCTGATGTTGCGATTTCTTCTGGTGTAAGAACTCTCATTAATCCGTAGTTAAATAGTAGATAAACAACAGTTAAACCCGCAAGTGTAATTGTTA
>SAMEA104404106__coassemble_10131_pt1 | contig 3295 bp, 2 predicted proteins | sample SAMEA104404106__metabat2_high_PE_077 | metagenome-assembled genome bin SAMEA104404106 (sample SAMEA104404106) | Balaenoptera acutorostrata | reverse complement strand
CAAATATAAATCCATCTAAATCATTCTTCAAATGTCTTTCACGAATCATTTTTTTAACTTTTCCATATGCCTCTTTAGCTTCTTTTGGAGCCGTATCTGGTAAGTAAAAAAAACCCTTAGAATCTTTTTCAAGGTATTTATCATAAATATTTCTTAGATTTTTTTGTTCCTCTGAAACATATCTCATAATGTTCTCCTTTTCAAGCTTATGTATGTATACATCTCAGCCATCACCTCTGTATAAACTTCATCTCGGAAGCTTTCCTCTGCATATCTACTTACTTTATAAGTATACCCCTTTTCTATTAAATTTTCAACTTTATTTCTTGACAAAGATTCTTTTAATGAAGCGTACTCTTCAAAATCCTTTGCAGTTTTTACATCTCTATTGAAAATTTTCATGGTTTCTTCATGTTGTTGGACGTGAATCAGTTCATGGATTATATGACTTCTTGCATCTTCACTAAAAACATATTCATCAGTGAAATTTTTTAAGTTTTCTTTCTTAAAGATTACTTCATTGAGGAATAGGCTATTATCATACCACCTATATGCACCTGTAGTTTTTCCTACAAACGAGCTACTTGATAAAATGTAAATATCCGGTTTATGTTCTATATTGTTTCCATAAATCAACTTATAAGCTTCTTCCACAGCCTTACAAGCGTTGGATGAATCGAATTTAGTAAGTATCGAATCTTCTGCAATAAAAACATTCTTACTTCCTTTTATCTTTTTTGTAACTGTTTCCTCGCCATTTCTATAAATATTTTTTACTGACTTATTATAGCGAGTTCTATATTGTAATTCTAATTCTGAGTTTATATTTACTTTCTCTTTTCCCCGCTTCTTTGTATGTACATTCTGTACTTCCCCTCTTCTTGGAGCAACTCTTCCCTTCATATCAAGATAGATTCTTGCACGCTCCTGCTTAAGTCCCATGTGCTTACTGAAGAGGGCGTATTCGTTCAGCTGGTTCTGATATTTCGCTCTCATCAGCAAAATTTCTTCTGGATATCCGCCACCTTCCTGCATGTTTCTTACCTTCTGACGCTGAGCACGCATTGCCGTTTCCATACTTCTTTGCTTTTGCTTAGCTTCATATAAGGTGTATTCTTTGCCTTTGAAAGATTTTGGGGTATTCTCATACTCATTCATTTTTCTAAGCTCTTCGTCAGTCCAGTTCCTTTCACTGATTCCCGGAAAGAAAGGATAATATTCATGATAGCAGTTAGCCTCACAAAGTCCTGTTACAGTTCCTAAACCGCACACGCTGACTAATTCTTCCTTAGTGTATACTTTGCCCTGCCACGCTTGATGTGTAGGCCTTGCACCACTATGCCAAGCTACCTCGAAGTGTGTTGCTCCAAGTTTCTTAGCGTTTTCGTCTGTGATTTCCTGCGTAATCTGCGATATGCCTGTCAGAACCGCTCGCCTTGCTGCAACGTCAATTCTTGCTGTTGCTCCTGATTCATAATCAATTGTCCTCAGACCCGAATTAGCAAGAGAAACAACTGTTCTTCTCAGGACGCTTCCATAATCAAACGACCCTGTAGCAATATCCATAATTGCTTGGTCCAAGAAGTGCTGATAAGTCTTTCCTGGGCTTAATAGCTCTTTCTTACCGTTTACAGTAGTATAGAAGCCTATAGACTGTGTTATGTTCTGCAGTTCTTCTTTTGTCTGAAGCTTTATTGCTTCAACAAATTTCTGCATCTGCTCGTTTTCTTCGTATGGTATAAACTGCTGATTAATTTGTTCGTATACTTTTTCATTACGAACATACTCCCAGTTTGCCACCTTATCGTACAGTTCAAACATTTCAGGATAACTTGCGTCAAGAGCTTCTTTTATTGCTCCTTCAATTGCGTCTGTTGAATAACCTTGTGCAATAAGCCTGTTTATCTGATAATCAGCTGTAGAGGTAATTTCACCCGTCTTTTTTATACGTCTGACTATATCTGATATAATGCGGTCTTCAAGCCTTGTGTAATTACAAGCTATCTGTGTTGCTACTTTATCTTTGTAATCTGGATTCAATTCAGATCACCTTCCTTATTCCATAACTCCGTTCTGTTCAGGAATATTTGCTTTTGCTTCCTCTTCAGTTTCTGAATACCATTTCATACGATATTCCCACGGAGCCATAAGCCCTGCTGCAACATCTGCCATATCCTGAGCACGCTCTGTTTTTTCGTCACTTAATACGCTGTCTTTGAAGTTACATGTTAATTCGTATTTAGTAGTATAAACGCCATTTCTGAATGCTAAGCCGTCCACAAAGTCTGACAGACACTTTTCAAGCTTATTCTGAATAGCATTAACTCTGTTGTATTTTCTCTGCTTAGAGGTTTTAATCTCTTCAGCTGTCTTTTCTACTGTATTAACGTTGGACAAGTCACCATAAGCAAGGCCTACGTTGAATTCTATCTTCCTTAGGTAGTCTTCAACGCCTCTAATGTATGCATCGTCTCGCATTATAGGCGAGAATTCCTTGTATAGTTCTTTATTATCTCCAGTTTCTAAGTTAAGGCCCTTATACAGCCTTTTGTTAAGCTTTGGCATAGAGTAATCCCCGTTCTTGCTCTTATTAAGTGCTCTCGTGTCTACGTGAATTGCTCTTTCGCCTGATTCGTATTCCCAGTCAAGTCTTGCTGCCTGTACATCAGCTTTCTTAATAAGCTTTTTAGCTGAATCAAAGATAGATACTCCATTCTTTGAGCCGTCAATATTATTAATTAATGGATTCTTGTAGTATCCAAAGTCCATTTGGTTCATTCCAGGGTAAGTAATAGGACCTGCTTCTATCTTTTCCCACTCTGGAACCGATTCAAGACTGCATTCACGTTCAATTTCTGATTTGGGGGTTGAATAATAGCATTTATTTTCTATTGTCAACTCTCCAGCTTCATTCAGATAGTGTCTTTCAGCTCTTGTATAGAAGCTCTCTTTCCTAATACTTTTCTTCCAATATAGACTACTTCTTTATTCTCTTTCTTCCCGTATAGCCTGTTAGAACAGCTTCCGTTTACTACTTCTTCATAATCTTTAAAATCGACGCAATTGCAATGATATTCAGTCCTACCTGTAAAAAGTTCAATACTAAATCAAACATTTATTCACCTCCTATTGTCTTTAATCTATTGACAATGAGTAAAGAACAACTTATATTTTAGATAGGGGATTAATCCCCTATCACCTGCTGCTTTTAATTGATAATTAGCTTTATTAACTCAATTAAAGAAATTAGTAGGTTTGTTATTTCGGTGATGAGAAGTATGGTTTGAAGATGCTT
>SAMEA104404106__coassemble_9252_pt1 | contig 3542 bp, 3 predicted proteins | sample SAMEA104404106__metabat2_high_PE_077 | metagenome-assembled genome bin SAMEA104404106 (sample SAMEA104404106) | Balaenoptera acutorostrata | reverse complement strand
AATGATTCTTATCCAAACTTTCCAGTTATCCAAACTGCTTGTATTAATTGTCTGATAATATGTTAATTACAGACTAAATGTTTGGATAATATATATATTGTAGGCTGAAATTAATTAAAACATATCAGCTTATGGATGTATCTTATCTAAAATCTAATTGTGATAAGCTAATTGAGCATCTGAAAAATAACAACTATCAGAGAGATGCTTTATGGCTTACAAAAAGATGTATTAACCTTGTTCTGACATTAGGTCCTAATACTGAAAGTTATGCAGAAATTTTCAATTATGAAGTCAAGAGAAGAGGTTATATGCCAAACGAGCAGCGATGCAAAGCTCTCAGATGCTATTTGGGTAATGTGAAACGATTTCATCTCGAACATAAATTGCCCGACCGTAAAGTACATAATACTCTTTTCCCAAAAATACCTGTAGAAGACAAACTCATCGAAGTATACAAGGCTCTTGTCAAATTCCATAAAGAAGAACAATTGCACCGTCAGTTCATTAGTGCTAAATCAATATATACTAGTACACGTGCACTGATAACATTTTTACGTCACCTTCAAGAATTAAGTATTCTATCTTTAAATAATGTTACAGAATCACATGTGTTAACCTTCTTTCATGATGGGGTTAAGCAAAAACGCGGAAGGGATTTTTGTTTTCTTCTTAGACGTGCTCTAGAATTCATCAGAACGTATTATCAAGATGAGATGGTCACGAAAAATATTGCAAAAATTGTTGATTGGCTTCCACGTATTAAATCTGGTGAAAGTCCTTATCCCTATCTTACAAAGGAAGAATTTGAAAAAATCCGAGAAGTCTTGTTAGATGAAGGAAACAAACTCACTCATAGAGATCGTCTTGTAGGATGGATTCTCTTCTTTTGGGGCTTACGAGGGTCGGACATCGTATCACTAACGTCGGGTAATGTCGACTGGAAAAACGAAATAGTAAGTTTAATTCAGTCTAAAACCAAAGAACCTTTGGTTCTCCCTATGAACGTCCACATCGGTAACGAACTTTTTGATTACCTAACATTAGAAAGGTCTGAAGCTAGATTGGAAGGTCCTATAATTCGCCAGCAGAGATCGGTTAACAGAACTTTAGGGTCAGCTTCCTATATTCTCGCAAAAATTTTCAAGGTGGCCAATATTCGTAAAAATGAAGTAAAAGGTCTGCGTCTAATGAGACATAACTTGGTTACGACTCTATTGGGGCAAAGTACGGCATGCGAGGTTGTGTCTTCAATCGTTGGACATGCTTCTCCTGAATCACTCAAATACTACGCTGATACAGACATTGAACACCTCAAGGCCTGTGCGTTATCTATTGAAGATTATCCCATGCCTGCAAATTATTTTTCAATATAAACTTATTGATTATGGAAAGACCATTCAAATCCTTTCTGGCTGTTGATATTGAAAATTTTATCACCAGAAAAAAAGCAGAAAACAGTTGGAGCAGTACTTATTATGAGAATCTACATTACTTCGACACATATATTCATATTCATTATCCTCAGCATCTAAGATTGACACAAGAAATGATGGACTGGTGTAAGCCACGTCCTACGGAAAGAGGTAATTCTTGTAGATTCCGTACTACTGTTATATGGAATTTTGTAGCGTATCTTCGTGAAAGGGATAAAACAAACGTTACTATAATGCGAAACAATACAAATGTTCCAGTAGAATTAATACCACACTTCTTTTCAAAATGTGAGTTAGTCCATTTCTTCAAAGAATGTGACAGCTATTGGAAAGAGCGTTATATGAAGCGTCGACAATTATGTGATTTGATTAATATGCTTGAGTTTCCTGTATTCTTTCGTCTTCTTTTCAGTTCGGGAATGAGAACCTGCGAAGCTCGTGAGTTGAAAAGAACTGATGTTGATTTCCAAACCGGAATAGTAAACATTGAAAAATCTAAAGGTATAGACAAACATAGGCTGGTATTGCACGAAAGTATGTTGAGTCTGCTTAATCAATATAATCAAGCAATTGGGAAAATATTCCCTAAAAGAATCTATCTCTTTCCTGCAGTAGGTGACAAACCTCATACGGCTGCGTGGGAAGGATACCACTTTAGAAATATATGGCCGCTTATCAGCAAAGAACCAGCCCGCCCATATGATTTTCGCCACCATTATGCTACTACTAATATCTCACAATGGGAAAACCATGGTTTTGAATTAAGCGGAAAGCTGCTCTTCTTGTCAAGAAGTATGGGACACAAAAACATACAGAGTACGTTCGGATATTTTCATCTGACTCCCATGCTAACAGATAAGCTGAAGAGAAACTGTGAGGATGCATTATCCAATCTACTTCCTTCTAATTTTGATGATTAACCTAGAACTTTTTAATTATGGTAAAAAATAAACGTACTACAGCACGGCTTACCCTCCAGGCAAGACAGCTTGCAGAATATATCAGCGACTGGATTAATATCTATGTACCTAGAATGAGAGGTTGCAGTTCTCATACTGAAAGGGCTTACAGGACTTCACTCTCACTGTATGCATGTTATTTGGAAGAAAAAGGATACACCCCTTATACATTAAGTACAGACTGTTTTGCTTCCGAAACTCTTAATAATTGGCTTCTATGGCTTAGAGACAACAGAAATCTCCAACCGACAAGTTGCAACGGACGCATGGGAGCCATCAAATGTATGCTTAAATATATAGGTGGCAGAGACATGGCGTTTGCTGGATTATATCTAAATGCAAAAGAGCATGTGAAAAGGATGAAAGAAGGAAAGGCTCATATTATAGGCATGACTAGGAATGCGGTAAAGGCTCTTTTTGCCGCGCCAGATACTACCACAAAACTTGGAATAAGAGATTTATTCCTTATGCTGATGTGTTATGGCGTAGCTGGACGAATTGACGAAATTCTCTCATTAAGAGTAAAAGATCTAAGAACCGATGTTAAGGATCCCTATGTAATCCTGCATGGTAAAGGGAATAAGATACGTTCGGTATATCTTCAATCAGGTATAATGAAATGGTATGAACGATATATGAAGATTTTCCATGGAGAAATTCCTAACAAAGAAGACTATCTCTTTTATTCTGTTGTACACGGACAACGGTGCAAACTAACACAGCCTGCGATAAGTAAAAGGATGAAACTTCATGCAGACAAAGCAAGACTTGTTTGTAACGAAGTCCCTAATCCTATGCATGCACATTTATGGCGTCATACAGCAGCATGTCATTGGCGTGAAAATGGTATAAATATAGTGGAAATTAAGGAATTAATGGGACATGCCAATCTTACATCTACAATGATATATCAGGATGTAACAGAAGAACAAAAGAGGGAGGCTATTAAATCACTCGAAAACAATGTTACACAAACATTGAAAAAGAAATGGACCATGCCAACAAACAGATCATTGGCTGCTATGTTTGGTATTAATGTAGATTAAATCTTCCTTTAGTTATCCAAACTTTTTAAAAGCCTAAGTCTGATTTATGCATATTTAGCTGGTGAGGTTTGGATAACTGGAAAGTTTGGATAACAGGCATT
>SAMEA104404106__coassemble_8689_pt1 | contig 3714 bp, 4 predicted proteins | sample SAMEA104404106__metabat2_high_PE_077 | metagenome-assembled genome bin SAMEA104404106 (sample SAMEA104404106) | Balaenoptera acutorostrata | reverse complement strand
CCATTAAATAGTCTATCACCTTTTGTTTTTGACATAGAAAATCGCCTCCATAATCGAATGTACTTACTTATCTATTTATATTTTAGTCCCCACGTTTGTTAGTGTCAACTAACTGTATCGAGTCCATTGTATTATTTTAAATATATGCTATACTCAAGTTAGTTGTATCTAACATAAGTTTTCATAATACGAGAGGTATCGATATGAGCGAAAAGAAACATCTGCCTATGTATGGCACAGGACCTTTATGCGTTACTATTATGATTATTCTGTTTTTGATTATGCTGATTCTGGATTACAAGAAGATTCTCTTGTCTGGAGAAATTAAGACATGCAAAACTGTATTTTTGTTCTTAGGCATAATACTAATATTACTGGGAATATATATGTGGATTCATGCCGTAATAATTTCCAAAATAGATACTTCAATAATTGAAAATCATCTGTTAACAAGTGGAATATATGCCTGGGTTAGAAATCCTATCTATTCAGCTTTTGCAATAGCACTTACAGGTGGTTCATTACTATTCACCAATCTATGGTTTCTTATACTGCCACCACTATTTTGGCTTACTATTACTATAATCATGAAATTAAGTGAAGAAAAATGGCTGCTTAATGCATTTGGAAATGAATATGTAGAATACTGTAAAAATGTTAACCGCTGCATACCGTGGTTTCCTAAAAATAAGGACAGATACCATTAATTTTTGGTATCTGTCCCTTTTTACAATACATAGAATTGCACTAACTCTAATAATTTACACCAAGATCAAGTTTCACATCATATTCTACTGGTTTTTGTTTAAAAAGGAATTCACCTTTTCTAACTGAGGCAATTACATTCGCTCTATTTCTTATTACATCATATGGGCTGTCTCCATTAAGCACAATAAAGTTCGCATCCTTACCTTGTTCAATACCATACTCATCCTGAATGTTAAGACATCTTGCACCATTAACAGTAATAAGATCAAGATCAGTCTCAATATCTTTAGGTGACATAATCTGTGCCACATGAATTCCATTATCAAGAACATTCATCATATTTCCATTACCCATTGGATACCATGGGTCATTAATTGAGTCCTGTGCAAATGCAATATTGATTCCATAATCTTTAAATTCCTTAACCCTTGTAATACCACGTCTCTTTGGGTAAGAATCCTGACGACCCTGAAGATATACATTCTCAGTTGGGCATGAAATAAAATTAATTTTGCTCTTCTTAAAAAGGTCAAGCATTCTAAATGCATATGAATTATCAGCTGATCCAAATGAGCATGTATGACTTGCAGTTGTTCTCTTGCCATAATCTTCCATAAGAACAAGTGCATTTAAAAGCTCAACGAATCTGGACATTGGATCATCTGTCTCATCGCAGTGAACATCAATAAGCTTATCATATTTAAGTGCAAGTTTTACTATTTCGTGAATTGATTTTTCACCAAACTCCCTTGCAGGTTCATAGTGTGGAATACCTCCGACACAGTCGGCACCCATCTTAAGTGCTTCCTCAACAAGTTCACGTCCGCCCTTATATGTATACATTCCCTGCTGTGGGAAGGCTACTATCTGAATATCAACCTTATCTTTTAACTCATCTTTAAGCTCAAGCATTGCTTTAAGACCTGTAAATGTAGGATCTGTAACGTCAATATGAGTACGGATGTGCTGCACTCCCTGAGACACTTCATCGATTACGCCCTTCATTGCAAGGCGCTTTACACTTTCAATAGTAAGAGTCTCTTTAAACTTTGGCCACATCTCAATAGCCTCAAAAAGTGTACCTGTACCGGCTCCATCCTGTCCAAGTTCAGATAAAGTGTACACATAATCAAGGTGAAGATGTGGGTCAACATATGGTGCACATACAAGCTTTCCATCTAAATCAATTTCCTCATCTGCAGGTCCAAGATTATTACCTACAGCCTTAATAATTCCATTATCTACAAGAATTTCTGTAGCATTATCGCTACCATATATGACAGCATTTTTAAATTTTTTCATATTTAACTAATCTCCATAAATCTATAATATGTTTTCCATTATAACACTTACTCCATTGATATGTTAATTTTTGTTTCCTTGAATTATACCACATTTCTATAATGTTCTAACCATCTCATACCATGACTCGTTTCCCCATGTAGAATCTGCAAGTCCGTTACTTACAAATCCCATCTTATTATACATTGAAACCTTATTTTCCAAGCATGTAAGATACAATGCTTCCTTACCGTTTTTCTTTTGTATATCTACATATGAACTCATAATATATGATGCAAGTCCCTGATTTCTATACTGCGGTAATACATCAAGTCCAGTTAACATGAGATTCTTCCCATTTGGATTATGTTCTTTTGCATTTGTAAAAAATTCATCTTTAAATCTATTGGCATCAGAACATACACCATTTAAAAATCCGGCGATCTTTCCTGTCTCATTATCAATAGCAACAAGAAAATAGTCGGAAGCTGCCTGTATTCTTTCTCTCATATTTTCTGGAGAACAAGCCTCATTTGGTGGAAAACATATAGTTTCTATTTCTATAGCCTGCTCTATTTCATTATCATTAATTTTTCTAAGCGAAAAATGTTCTTGTATATTTAACGTAATTTCTTTCATATTGGCAACCTCCATCAAATTATACTAAAAAAGCTTTCCGGCCCTATATCTAAACTCTTTACATCCATCTCTATACTAAATACATTATATCATTCTATTTATATTATATGTTTAAAAAAATATTCTATGATAGGTTTCACTCATTAACATTTGTTTTAAAAGTGCTATACTATATATATTAAGATTAATTACGGAGGGTATTTTTTATGAAAACAGAAGCTATTAAAAAAGGTTCTTTAGCACCTATGCCAAAGGTCCTTGTATCATGTAGAGACAAAGAAGGAAAAGATAATGCACTTGCAGTTGGATACTGTGGTAACTGTAGTTTCGATCCACCAATGTTAATGGTTGGTATCGTTCCAAGCCGTTATTCTTATCATATGGTTAAAGAATCAGGGTGTTTTGTTGTTAATATTCCTGCCAAAGATTTCGCAAAGGAATTTGATTATCTTGGATCAGCAAGTGGTCGTGATGAAGATAAGCTTAAAGATATTGCTACATCCGATGCTGATATCGTTAATGCACCTATTCTTGATGCATGCCCTGTAAATGTAGAGTGTACAGTAGTAGATTCTATTATGACAGGTTCACACGAGATGTTTGTTGGTAAAGTAGAAAAAGTACATGCTGACAGCAAATATGTAGATGAGAATGGTAAAATTGATTTTTCTAAAATAGATCTTTTATAATTTTAAAAAACACTATTGTCAGGTACCATTAAAGTTGCATTAATTTCTCTAAAATGCAGTTTATGGTACCTGTCGTTTTTTCTCCTTTCATATAACAACACCCATTACACAGTATAAATCCAATCATCCTTAATTTTGTAAACTGTCCCTTACAAAAAAGTTAAAACTGTATATATTAACCATTACACTCGTGTGATATTATATCAAGGATAAATAAATTCGGAGGATTTCATTATGAATAGAAATGAAAACAAAGTATTAAAGATTGCCTTGACTGGCTTATTTGCAGCACTTTCCTATGTAGTGTTTACATTCTTGCAGATCAAGATTACATTACCAGGTGGTGATGCAACATCAATCCATCTTGGAAACGCTGTATGTGTAATTGGAGCACTTT
>SAMEA104404106__coassemble_7623_pt1 | contig 4147 bp, 3 predicted proteins | sample SAMEA104404106__metabat2_high_PE_077 | metagenome-assembled genome bin SAMEA104404106 (sample SAMEA104404106) | Balaenoptera acutorostrata | reverse complement strand
TTACCTGTTTTAACAACAATAAATCCTGCTCCTGCATCAACCTTAAGATCTGTAACTGTAATATTAAAATCTCTTGGTGCTCCTAAAAGTGAAGGATTATCTGAGAAGCTGTACTGTGTTTTTGCCATGCAGACCGGAATATTTCCAAAGCCTAAGGCTTCTAACTCAGCTAACTGTTTCTTAGCGTTATTTTCGAAAATAACGCCGTCAGCTCTGTAGATTTTCTTTGCAATCATTTCAATTTTTTCTTTAATTGAAATATCAAGAGGATATACATAGTGGAAGTTATTTTCTTCTTCGCAGAGTCTCATAACCTCTTCAGCAAGTTCTAAACCGCCTTCACCACCATGGGCCCATACTTTGCTCATAACAACGTTAACACCAAGTTCTTTGCACTTTGCTTCAATCATCTTTAATTCTGCTTCTGTATCAGTCGGGAACTCGTTAATTGCAACTACAGCAGGAAGACCAAAGTGTTCCTTAACGTTTTCTAAGTGCTGAAGAAGGTTTGGAAGTCCCTTTTCTAAAGCTTCAAGGTTTTCTGTTCCAAGGTCAGCTTTTGCAACACCGCCGTGATATTTAAGAGCTTTTACAGTTGCTACAATAACACATGCTGAAGGTTTTAAACCTGCCTTACGGCATTTAATATCAACAAACTTTTCTGCTCCAAGGTCAGCAGCAAAACCTGCTTCTGTAACCACATAATCTGCAAGTTTAAGTGCCATATTTGTAGCCATAATGGAGTTGCAGCCGTGAGCAATGTTTGCAAAAGGTCCGCAGTGTACAAATACAGGAGTCTTTTCAAGTGTCTGTACAAGGTTAGGCTTTAGTGCATCTTTAAGAAGCGCAGCAGCTGCCCCCTGTGCTTTAATATCTCTTACAAATACCGGTTTATTGTCATATGTATAACCAAGTACAATATTACCCAGTTTTTCTTTTAAATCGTCAATGCTTTCTGATAAGCACATAATAGCCATGATTTCACTTGCTACTGTAATTTCAAAGCCGTCTTCTCTTGGAACGCCGTTTACTTTTCCGCCCATACCATCAACAATATATCTCAGCTGTCTGTCATTCATGTCAACAGCTCTTTTCCATGTAATTCTTCTTGGATCTATGCCAAGTTCATTTCCCTGCTGAATGTGGTTGTCAAGCATAGCTGCAATAAGGTTGTTTGCTGCTCCAATAGCATGAAAGTCTCCAGTAAAGTGAAGGTTAATATCTTCCATAGGTACTACCTGTGCATAGCCTCCTCCTGCTGCGCCACCTTTAACACCAAATACAGGTCCAAGAGAAGGTTCTCTTAACGCTGCCATAACATTTACACCTTTTTTGTGTAAAGCATCAGCTAATCCTACAGCTGTAGTTGTCTTTCCTTCTCCTGCAGGAGTTGGTGAAATAGCTGTTACAAGAATAAGCTTTCCATCACTTGTATCTTTCTTTTCTTCCAGAATATTATAGTCAATTTTAGCTTTGTACTTCCCATAGTATTCCAGGTACTTTTCATCAATTTTAACTGAATCAGCAATTTCCTTAATGGGACTCATTACTGTTTCCTGTGCAATCTGGATGTCTGTTTTCATTGGTTACCTTTCCTTTCATAATTACATTTACTTATTGATATATTTTTTTAAAAAAGATCTGCGATGAACTGGTGTAAATCCATTTTCATCAAGACCCTCATAATGAGCCTTTGTACCGTAGCCCTTGTTAGATGCAAATCCATATCCCGGATAATCTTTGTCATAGGCTACCATCATACGGTCTCTGTATACTTTTGCCACAATTGAAGCTGCAGCAATTGAAACAGATTTTGCATCCCCCTTTATAATGGAGCTCTGTGGTTTTTTTACTTCAGGAATTGTCATGGCATCAAAAAGAATATAGTCTGTCTCTTTGCCTGTCTTTTCCTTAAGCATATTGTCAGCAGCAGCAACTGCATCTCTCATGGCAAGTTTTGTTGCTTCTAAAATATTTATTTCATCTATTACATTATTGTCTTTTTCACCTATTCCATAGCATATGGCATTTTCTAAAATAAGGTCATAAAGCTCATTTCTCTTCTTTTCTGTTACCTTCTTTGAGTCATCCACTCCGAGAATATTAAAATCAGCTGGAAGGACCACACAGGCTGCTACAACAGGTCCTGCAAGAGGACCCCTTCCTACTTCGTCAACTCCTGCAATAAAGGAATACCCCTCTTTGTAAAGTTCTCTCTCAAGAGTTTTCATTTCCTCAAGACGGTTCTTAAGATATATTTCTTTTTCTGCTTTTGTCATGGTTAAATTCTTTCTAATGTGATGTGACCGATTTTTCCGCCTCTGAATTCATCAAGCACAGTGCGGGCTGTTCTTTCGTAGTCAGTTCTCTTTCCTGGGAAAATAAAGCCACGTTTAGTTGCTATTGCTTCCATTGTTTCTAATGGTGTTTCGCATATTTCTTCAAGCTTGTATCTTTCCATAAGAAGTTCTGGATACTTTTCGGAAAGAACACCAATAAGTTCCATGGCAAGTGTTGCAGTATCAAGAATTTCGTCCTTAATTGATCCGCAGAAAGCAAGGTTAAGACCTACTTCCGGATCTTCAAACTTAGGCCACAGAATACCAGGAGTATCAAGAAGCTGCATTCCGTTAGGAAGTGTAAGCCACTGTTTCCCCTTTGTAACACCAGGTCTGTCACCTGTCTTTGTGCTCTTCTTTCCTGTCATACGGTTAATCAGTGAAGACTTTCCAACGTTTGGAACACCTACAATCATCATGCGTAGTGGTTTCTTTCTGATTTTGTCCGCATTTCTTCTGTCCTGCTCTTTTTCTAACATTCTGAAAAGCTGCTTTACTCCGTTACCCAGCATACAGTTCATCATAAGAACTTCATCACCATTAGCTGCAAAGTAATCAGCCCACTTTTTATCTTCATTTGCATCAGCTAGGTCACTTTTATTTAAAATTATAATTCTCTTTTTTCCTTTAACAAGCTCGTCTATAATAGGATTTCTGCTTGAAACAGGAATTCTTGAGTCAATTACTTCAATTACAAGGTCTACCATCTTCAGGTTTTCCTGAATCATTTCCCTTGTCTTCTTCATGTGACCTGGATACCAGTTAATATTTTCTATCATTATTAAAACCTCTGTACAGTGTTATTTTTATATTACGAATAATATTCATTAATATTACCATAATATTACGATTTATGCAACGTTTTTCCTTGTATTCTTTAGTATCTATTATATAATATTCGTTTTAAATCGAACTATATGTTTTACCATCTATATATTGTTCGTAAAACAATAAAAAAACTACTCCTGACATACTTGAAATATATGCCCGCCTTTGTTAGAATAAAGATGTTATTGTTTTTCAGAATTTTTTTAAAATTATTAAGCATGAAAAGGTATTAATTTTATGAAAGTTGCTATTGCAGGAGTTGGCAAACTCGGAATTAAAATTGCACAGTCCCTGTTACAAGGAGACTATGAAATCACAATTATTGACAGGAACCCTGAAGTTCTTGCAAAAATGTCACAACAGCTTGACGTTATGACTATTGAAGGAGATGCAAGGGATACAGAAATTCTTAAATCAATGGGAATCGAATCCTTTGATTATCTCCCTTTTCCCTGGTCTTGGCATAAAAGGACTAAAAAATGCAAAACAGTTCTACATAGTATATATTTTTCTTACTGTTGCAGAATTTGTTCTCCTTGCAGTTTCGGAAATGCCTGTTGAAGAAACAATTGTTAACACACTGTTCTCCATAAGTACATCTGGAATACTTAACTTCAGCGGTACTGGTATTATTGAAATGACACCTTACATACAGACTGTATTTACACTTTTTACATTTTTAAGTTCCTGTAACTTTGCTGCATTCTTTGTACGCCAGGTTTCAGGCTTAAAGAAAAGTTTCAGAAGTACAGAATTTAAAGTATATGTATCACTTTTAGGTGCTTCAGGCATCTATGGGGGATTTTTCAAAACTCTCGGAATATCAGTTACGCAGGCTGTATCATTCAGCTCTACTTCAGGTTTTAAGGTTGCTGACACAAATATGTGGCCATCTACAGCAAAGTTCATTCTGCTGATCTTAGTATTCATAAATTAAATCCTTTCGTTTGCCATAGGCGGAAACCCACTACCTTCAGGTG
>SAMEA104404106__coassemble_7355_pt1 | contig 4284 bp, 3 predicted proteins | sample SAMEA104404106__metabat2_high_PE_077 | metagenome-assembled genome bin SAMEA104404106 (sample SAMEA104404106) | Balaenoptera acutorostrata | reverse complement strand
TTGGAACATTCCGTACAAAAATCAGAAAATGGAAGAAACTCATGTTGTAAAGCGTCGACATTAAATAATATTTGAAAAAACCTGTCAAGAACTTGGCATTTTCGGGTAATGTTAGGACATGTTAAGTTGTATTAAGTTATGATAAGTTGTAATAGGGAGAAAAGTAATCGCTTGAAATGCAAAGCAAGCGATAAGCAATAAGGAAATGCTTGAAAACAAAGGGCTCTAGAGAAAAAACAAGTAATCGCTTGAAATGCAAAACAAGTGATAAGTGATAAAATACTAGATGAAACTAAGGAACTTGACTGGATACCGGAAATAGGAGAAACTAAAAAGATAACATATTTAGTCTTTTTCTCACATGAGTTTTCGTTAATGACAAATGCTGCTGGCGTACCAGGTATCTACTATATTGATGTAGTTAATTACGGTAAAATGCACATTGCGAATAAACGATTAATATGTAATTACAAAGGAGGTGAGGTATTCTTGCCTTCTTTACTTAGGAGAAATTTAACGTGAAAGAATCCATAAAAAACATTAACTTCAGACTGTATTTTTCCTTGCTGTTTCTTGGTCTATGCCCTGCTATATATAATACTCTGAGAATCTTCTTCTTAGGGCAGATGCCGGGAGACTGGTCATATTCAATTGCCGGTCAGTTGGCATGGGTAAACCTTATTTACGAAGTCATAAATGAAGCAGTTATTTTACCTCTGTTTTTCTTTATGGGTAAGGTTGCAGCGAACAGGGATGAATTTACTAACAGAATAAGAAGCGGGCTAATAGTAACCTTTGCTGTTTATGCAGTGCTTTCAGCAGCTATAACTATTACTGCTGGCGATCTTCTTGAATTTATGGCTGCTGATAAGACCATATTAGATGAGTCGGCAGTATATATTCGTATTGAAAGCATAGCTAATATTTTTGCCATATTAAGTTCTTTTGTAATGACAGCACTCATAACTCTTAATCGTACAAAGTACATATATCTTTTAACAGTATTACGGTTGGGGCTTAATATACTCTTTGACACCTTCTTTATTTCAGAACTGCCTGTTTCATTATCTTTGGGTGTAAATGGAATAGGATATAGCAATATTGCTGTTAACATATTAGTACTGCTTCTGTCTCTGAAATTCCTTTCTGATGAAAACATCAATGTGTTTTCAAAGAGGAGAATGTCATTTGCCTGGATGAAAGATTTTCTAAGAATCGGCGGAATATCAGGTATTGAATCTTTTGTAAGAAACATGGCGTACATGTTTATGATTGTAAGGATGGTAAATGTAGTTAATGAGCAGGGAGCATACTGGGCTTGCAACAGTTTTATCTGGGGATGGCTTCTCCTTCCTGTTTTACAGCTGGGTGAACTTATTAAGCAGGAAATTGCTACTGATAACAATAACTTAAAAAGAAACACTAAAGGCTATTTTGGGATTACATTCTGCATATGTATAATCTGGGTTGCAACTATTCCTTTATGGAAACCTTTTATGGACAATGTATTGGGTTATGGAGAAACAGATAAGCTGTTGTCTCTGGTACTGATATTACTTGGATTTTACGTATTGTTTGCATTTCAGAATATATTTGATGCCACCTTCTATGCCCTTGGAAAGACAGAATATATGCTGTTAGAATCAGTAGTTACAAACACTGTATATTATGGTGGTGCATTCATGCTTTACCGTGCAGGATTATGGGTACCGACACTAAATGGTATTGCGCTGCTGTTTGGAATTGGTATTGCATTTGACAGCATTGTATCATTTGCAGTGTATCTGTATATGATAAAGCATATGAGAAATGAGCTGCATGCTTAAAGTTTCTTTTCTGATTATTATTCAAAAGGTGCGGACTTGCAGAAAGCAGATTTAAAACTGTTATTTTTGTCAGTTACACTTAAGTGAATCAGAATCAGGAGGAAAAGAATTATCCGAAAAATTACAAATGAAAGTGCCGAAAAAATATAAATGACAACATAGAATGTATAAAAGTTACGACATAGAAATATAGTTTATCTTATGGAGTCTGCCTGCAGGTAAGGGATTCTTAAAGATATGCAGAATAACAAGGTATATATTGTATGGGTAAAATATGATAGGATTAATGAAGTACAAGGAATCATACGTAAAATAATTTACGCTTGAAAATCGAACGTAAATTCAAGCGTAAAAAAATACGCTTGAAAATATGCATGAAAGAGTATAATGGTCTAAGAACAAGATTGTACATTTAAAATGTAAATCAAAACAGAATTATAATTTTATTGACTGGTGCGGGTACGGGTAAAGCTTAGAGAAAGCACTCAGATGGCCAGAAACGCTTTGGAATTTACAAATCTGATTTTCAGGATACGTATGATTTGATTGAGTTCTTATGCGCAGAATGTATTCCTTTACAGAAAATGTATTGAAATAAATGCATTAAGTGATAAAATATAGTTATGCATAGATAACTATATCCTATGCAGGAAAAGGGGTACTGGTATGAAATATAGTTTTGTAATAAGAAGTTTCGGGAAGATCCTTAATGGCCTTATTGGCAGGAGCATAAAAGATAAAAGCGTCATTAAAAATGTGCAGAAGGAATACAAAGCCATTATATTAAGGTCAAAAGACATTGGAGATAAGAATATTTTTGCAACGTCCTATGCAATGGGAGCATATTATCTTGCAATGTGCAGGAAAACAGGTCTTGCTCCCGAAGAAAACTACAAAGTGCTCGAAAAAGGCATTGCAGGAAGTAAACTTTTTAAGCTGTTTCTTGGGTCAGCAGATAACTATTTAAGCGAAAAAAGAATGAACCAGCGAAAAGTACTTGCAGCAGAATCACATAAACGCAAGTATGAAAATGACTGGGTGTGGGATATCATAGATAAAGATGATCAGTATGATGGAGGTTACGACTATACGGAATGTGGTGTCTGCAAACTTTTTAAAGATGAAGGAGCTTCTGAACTTGCAAAGTATGTCTGCAAACTGGACTTTGTAATGTTTGATATGATAGGTATTACACTTACACGTACTAAAACCATAGCTGATGGAAATGAATACTGTGATTTCAGATTCAGAAAACAATAAATGAGGGGGGAGCTCTTTTTGAGCTCCTTTAATATTAAAAAATGATGATAAGATATCCACACATAAAAGCAGGTTAATTGAATGAAAAGAAAGGGGAAACAATGGCAACATATAATTTTTACTATAGTCCTACAGGAGGAACAAAGAAAGTGGCAGATCTTCTGTCTGAAGAGTGGGGAGATGAGATTATTCAGGTGGACCTTATGAAAAAGGCAATGCCCGAAAGTGTTATGTCAGTTTCCAGCGGAGACCTTTGTATATTTTCGCTTCCATCTTATGGTGGAAGAATTCCAGAGGGCACGGGAGAAAGACTGGCAGCGCTAAGCGGTAACGGAGCTTATGCAGTTATGGTTGCTGTATACGGCAACAGAGCAATAGATGATACACTTGTGGAAATGTATGATATTCTTACAGAAGCAGGCTATAAGTGTATTGCAGGAATAGAAGCAGTTGCTGAACATTCACTTATGAGACAGTATGGAAAAGGCCGCCCTGATAAGCAGGATGGTGAAGAACTGAAGACTTTCGCAAAGGAAATAAAGGATGCAGTTGTAAACGGTAAAGTTACAGCCTGTCCTGAAATTCCGGGAAACAGACCTTACAGAACATTTGGAGGTGTACCTTTTAAACCTGTTGCAACGTCAAAATGTGTAAGATGTGGTGTCTGTGCAGAAGAATGTCCTGCAGGAGCAATACCATTAAGTGATCCAAAGAAAACAGATAATGAAAAGTGTATTTCATGTATGCACTGCGTAACAGTCTGTCCGGTAAATGCAAGAAAATTAAATTCTCTGGTAATGTTTGTAGCAGGTAATAAGATGAAAAAAGTGTGTAGCGGAAGGAAAAATAACAGGCTGTACCTTTAAAAATTATTAAACCTAATATATGTATTTCAAAAGTGGTTCGTACAAAGTCTTTTATTTCTTAAAAACAGATATGTATTAACTTTAAATAGAAAGATCTTATTGACAAAAAAATATACCTCAGTTAAATTCAGATTATTACTGACCTGACCGTTGGTAAAATCTAGAATAAACGAGGTATATATAATGAATAATAAATGCAAACAGAAGAAAAATCAAGTATTAAATCTAAATCTTTTTGAAAAACAGGAGCTTATTAATAAAGCTGAAGAACTTAAATATGACATTACAGCGTCAGCATGGCACGAATCAGAGGTCAGAGGTAAGTTTACCAG
>SAMEA104404106__coassemble_6245_pt1 | contig 4944 bp, 6 predicted proteins | sample SAMEA104404106__metabat2_high_PE_077 | metagenome-assembled genome bin SAMEA104404106 (sample SAMEA104404106) | Balaenoptera acutorostrata | reverse complement strand
GGCTTAAATAAAGGCTTTGTCAAATTTGAATTGGAAAACAAGTGTCAAACTCCCGCTTACAAATTGTTTTTTAAAGTATATCACTTCTTCCAGATTCAGTAAAGGAATTCCTACATTCTTTCAGGCCTGAGTAAACTAATTAGTGCAATATTTTTTTGTTCATGATATAATAGTTTATTAGCACACAAATTAAGGAGAATTATTTATGAGTAACGATAAAAAAGGTAAAAACTTTGCCAGCCGCTGGGGCTTTATCCTTGCTTCTGTAGGTTCTGCAGTAGGTATGGCAAACGTATGGGGATTCCCAAATAAGCTTGGAACAAACGGTGGAGGAGCCTTCCTCCTTATATATATTTTCTTTGTACTGATTTTCAGTTACGTAGGTCTTCCTGCAGAATTTGCAATTGGCCGTCGTTCAAGAACAGGTACACTTGGTTCATACAGAAATGCATGGAGCACCAGAAGTGAAAAACTCGGAAAGGCAGGAGAGGCACTTGCATGGCTGCCTCTTGCAGGATCAATGTGCATTGCAATCGGATACGCAGTAATTGTTGCATATGTATTTAAGGCTCTTGTAGATTCACTTACAGGAACTCTTATGGATGTTAATCCTGGTGAATGGTTCGAATCATTTGCATTTGTAGATCATTCAGTTGTACCTTTCCATATTATAATTGTAGTAGTTACACTTCTTACACTGTTTATGGGAGCCAAAAGTATAGAAAAGACAAATAAGATTATTATGCCTCTTTTCTTCATTATCTTCCTTATTCTAGCAGTAAGAATTGCCACACTTCCAGGTGTAGCAGAAGGATACAAGTTTATGTTCACACCAAGATGGGATGTTCTTAAAGATCCTATGGTATGGATATGGGCTATGGGTCAGGCATTCTTCTCACTTTCAATTACAGGAAGCGGAATGATTGTTTACGGTGCATATCTTGACGAAAAAGAAGATGTACTTGCTGTTTCAAGACATACAGCGCTCTTTGATACAATTGCTGCTTTTGTAGCTTCACTTGTTATTATTCCGGCATGTTTCTCATACGGAACTGACGTTGGAGCAGGCCCAGGACTTCTGTTTGTAACACTCCCTCAGATTTTACAGGATATTGCTCTTGGCAGACTGTTTGCAATTATACTTTACATTGCAATGATTTTCGCAGGAATCAGTTCACTTCAGAATATGTTTGAAGCTGTTGCAGAATCACTTATGCACAAGTTCCCTAAACTGAGTCGAAACATAGTACTTGTAATTCTATGTATAATCTGTCTTGGTTTCGGTATTGGAATGGAACAGATTTCATCATGGGGACCATGGATGGACCTAGTATCAATTTACATTATTCCAATAGGCGCAACACTTGGAGCTATTTCATGGTTCTGGGTAATGAAAAAAGAAGACCTTCTGCACGAAATTAATAAAGGCAGAAACACACTTGAAGGAAATCTCTGGTACTTTACAGGTAAGTTTGTCTACGTACCATTTGCAATTATTCTGTGTTTCGTAGCTCTCTTCATGAAGGTTTCATTCTAAAGAATATATGATATTTCAGGCTGTATGCATCTGCATGCAGTCTTTTTTATTTTCACAATAAAAGAGACCATGCAAAACATGACCAATAGGATATTAAATCCTTTGGTTACTTATGTTTTGCAGGTCTCTTAATGATTCTATTACGTAAAAGCTATTTACAAAGCGAACCTATTAGTAGTATCATTCACGCACTACATTCAGTTCCGTCAAGTTCAAACACGTTACAAACTCTTAATATAAATCGTTGCCTTCAAGGGCTTACAGAGCAATTTAAGTCTCATTCCAACATGACATCCGTCTATATCTCACGATATTTAATTGTATTCTTATATAATAATTTAGCCTTCCAGGTTTTCTTCAATCCGGTATACAAAATATTTTCTGTCAATATTTCAACAAAACTAGTAGGTATTCATATAAATACGTGTTTGCGGTTTACATATGTCATTCATTTAATTTTAGCTTGATTATTTGAAGTTTAAAGATACTATTATAAGGTTGTTTTCTGCTTCCTTTTATAGTAAAATACTTTCAGAATTATCGCACTATATTGATAGTAAAGAGGGGGAAACAGGGATGGAAAATCAAAGTAAAAAAATAATAACAACGTACATTATATTGTTTTTAGGTGTTATAGTAACTTCTTTTGGCGCATTCTGTGCTTTGAGCGGGGATTATATAGAGCATCTCCTAGGTTGGTATGTTCTACCTGTTGCTGTGGTAGTGTGTACAGGTGGAATTATTATAGGTACCACTAATCGTAAACAAATGTTGATTTACTTATTAATTTCACTAATTTTTTGTTTTTATGTTAATCTCTTGCATGCGCGATATATAATTGCAGAATATGATAATATAATTAAAGGAATTATTGGATTTATAATATCTCGGTCGCAGCCTGGAGTAAGTCTTGGTGGTATACTCATATATTCTACTGGTATGTTTACAGCAGTTATTGGAGAGGTTATTGGTAAAGTAGGTAATACTATTTATAAAAAACAAAAGGAGAATCAAAATGAAAATTAAAGTAAAAGCAATAATATGCTTTATGGTAATGACTATATGTATATTTAACACATCTTCATTAGTGTATGGAACAGATAATTATATACACGGAAACATATCAAATGACGTATTTACTGAAAATGATTCTTTTGAAGAACCAACAGAAGAAGAAAAGCAAAAAGCGCTTGATGATTTTTTTAATAGGATAAACTGCTCAAATGTAAATTCTGAAAAGAGTATAACAAGATCAGTATCTAAAGAATGATATCATGACACAGGAGAAACTTGTCCTCGGAATCCAAATTATAGTAAATATAATTTAATGGATATTATTGAGCCAGGGGATATAATTTATGAAGCTACAGGTGGAAGTGGTCTTACAGGGCATATTGCTATTGTAGAAGGTATATATACATATAATGGGCGACGATATATAAGAGTTATTGAATCTATTTTTTGCGGTGTATGCAGAAGTGTTTTTGATGATGAACGTTTTGAAAAACAAAGAGCTACAATTTTAACAACGCCTGATTATGTTAATAAACAAAAAGCAATTGAATTTTGCAGAAAGCAACTCGGTAAATCTTATTGGATAGATGTTTTTCATGGGACCCCATCAACAGATATTAATACGCCTTCCTGGTATTGTTCAGAACTGGTATGGGCAGCATATAATTCAGTTGGATATGATATAGAATATAAACATGATGTAGACTTTCTTAATCAGGGATTAGATGTTTTAATAAATGAAGCATCAATTTCACCAACAGAAATACTTTTAGGTTGAGTATCCAAAAAAACTACTATCTATAGAATGGTTTATGAGAAAACAATTGTTGAAAAGCATAATGAATCAGTTGCTCAGCTCAAATGGGTTCCACTTCCTTTTACTCGTGGATATGCGCCAATGGTTGCATACTCAGAAAGAATACCAAATAGGTTTTACTGCTTGAATCTTGATGGTTATGTAACACCAAACAGGCCTTTGGATAGTATACAAGTTAATTATGCGTCAGTACAATATGCTAATTTTAACGATAATGAGAACTTCGAATTTAGATGCTCTGTTTACAATAGATGGCATAATGGAGACTTCCCATTGCCTGTATTAAACGAAGGTCGTAAAATTATAGCAAAACCACATAGTTTTGCATTGAATCCAACAGAACTGGGATTGAAAGGAAAGCTTCTGGATGGTAGGCATAGTTCTGATGGAGAAAACTATATATGGACTTGTGAGTTATCTTGGAATAGGCGTAGCGATGCAAATCAATATATAGTATTTAATCAGCATCATATGCCAATTGCCGTTTTAAAGGAGAATAAAATAAAAGCTGATTCGGAAGTCAGAATTGAAGGATACGACCGGAGAGTAACTTTTTATGTAACTGTTGTAACACCTCAAGGTGCTAGCGAAAAAGTTCCTATTACAATAAAGACACCTGGTCAGATTATCTAGATGTTGTATTTCTGTAAAATTCAAATCAGAAAACAGAAATAATAAAGTCTACACATAATCAATTTATCATATGTTATGCAAAATATAAGTAAAGTAGATATTAAATTCATCTTATACAATAAGTAGAGAACAAAAAAATCTAACACTCTCCTCCTGTTTCCCATAAATGTTAATCGCTATTAGCGAAAGAGTTTTAATGTTTTGCTTCGTTAAGTAGACAGGATAACTCTCTAAAATAATAGGGTAGAGCGAATGGCATTTTACTGCCATTCCCCTCCCATTGCACCGTACGTACGGGTCTCGTATACGGCGCTCTGTTTACATCGAACACAAATTCATCTTAGATAATACTCTACTGGATTAATCAGACCTTGTCTTTTCATCTTTTTGTTAGGAGTTTCAAGTCTTTTAGGATTTAGAGTGAAGTTTACTACATTTCCACTGCTCTTTCTGTACCATCCTAGTCTTGAATTGGCTACTTTATAGATATCTTCTTTCGTAAAGTTACAGCCTTCAATTCGGTTTAGTATTTGCAAGTTCTTATATATGGTTTTAGGTTTCTTCCATTGTTTTAGAATTACTACCCTTATTTTATGTCTTAGCCATTGTCCAAACTTGATTAAGAAGGTTTTCATACTACCAATTCTATAGTAGTTTATCCATCCTCGCACAATTTCATTCACTTTCTTGAATGTTTCGCTTAAGGGACGTGCAACTGCTCTGTTTCGTTTCAGTACTACTTTGATTTTATCGTATAGTCTTTGTTTCCTGTCTTTGAGTGGTCTGCATTTCCATTCCTTGCTGTTCCTGTAAAACGAGAATCCTAAAAATTTACTATTCATAGGTCTGACTACTTTTGTTGCAGTTTATCTGTGGAGTCACACTTTCTCTTTGTAATAACTTATCTATTGGTATACAATAGAGTCGAGGTGACAGCTATGAG
>SAMEA104404106__coassemble_4623_pt1 | contig 6543 bp, 4 predicted proteins | sample SAMEA104404106__metabat2_high_PE_077 | metagenome-assembled genome bin SAMEA104404106 (sample SAMEA104404106) | Balaenoptera acutorostrata | reverse complement strand
ATATATCTCTATTTTTTATTTTACTAAAAACTCCACATTTATTTTACACCATCCTACCTACTACTTAAAGGTCATGGGCTTGTAACTTACCATGCCGTACAAACCTGTAACCCTTAGTATATTTTACATAATGCTAGGAGTTTTCATTACAACTTCATATATACTTTTCAAAAAAAATAAGAGTGTCTTTTCGAACATCACGAATAACGGTTTTCTCTTTTGACTGATGTTAAGTATATTATAATATTAAAATTAATTTTAACAAGAAAGGAGTATAATAGTTGCTCCTCCTACTACCTAAAGGAAGTGGGTTTCCGCAACTAAATTAAGTTATGAAAAAGAAATTTGGTGAATATTATGTGGGTCTGGATATTGGTACAGAGTCTGTAGGATGGGCTGTAACTGATACAGACTATAACATTCTTAAATTTAATAAAAATGCAATGTGGGGAGTAAGACTGTTTGACGAAGCAGATACAGCAGAAACAAGACGTCTAAAAAGAACAGAGCGCAGGCGTAATGACAGAAGAAAATGGAGAATCAGACTTCTTCAGGAGCTGTTTGCAGAAGAAATAGACAAGATAGATGAAAATTTCTTCCTCAGACTAAAGGAAAGTAAGTTCTATCCTTCGGATAAGTATGAGAGTGGTAATCAGACAAATACTCTTTTTAATGATGTATTATTTAAGGATAAAGAATATCATGAGAAATACGAAACCATATATCATTTAAGAAAGGCTCTTATTGATGGAGATGAAGAGGCCTTTAAGGATCCACGTCTTCTTTATCTTGCATGCCACCATATTATAAAGAACAGAGGTCACTTCCTTATTTCAGGTGAGCTTAATGCTGTTCTTGGAAGTATAGAAGGTGAGCTTGAGTCTTTAGCTGAGCTGATTTCAAATGAATTTGAAATTGAATTTAAATGTAGTGATACGGAAAAGCTGAAGGCTCTTTTAAGCGATAGAAATGCAACTATTAATGACAAGAAAAAAGCATTTAAAGATCTGTTTACAGACGGAAGCGAAGACAAAGATACGAAGAAACAGAAAAATGAGTTTGCAGAATTCCTTGCTGGCAGTTCAAAAAGCGTATGTAAACTTTTAGACATATCTGACAGCGAAAACGATAAGAAACTCTCACTTGCACAGAGTGATTTTGACGATAACCGCAGTGAATATGAGGACATATGCGGCGACAGAATCGAAATACTTATGTGTTTTAAATCTGTATACGACTGGGGAATTCTTCAGCAGATTCTTAAAGGGAACAGTTATATTTCTTATGCAAAAACAGAAGTATATAACAAGCATAAAGAAGATCTTAAGAAACTTAAGTATGTTATAAGGGAGTATTGCAGCGAAGAAGAATACAGGAAAATGTTCAGAAGCAGTAAGGAGAAAGATAACTATTGTGCATATGTTGGAAGTACAATGGCAAATGAAAAGAAAACTTCAATAAATGTATGCCCTTACGACATCTTCATAAAAAATGTAAAGAAAATTGTAGATAAGACTCCTGCAGAAAATCCATATAAAGCAGAAATTCTTGCAGATATAGAGAGAAATAATTTTCTTCCTAAGCAGGTAACTAAAGATAATGGGGTAATTCCTTACCAGATTCATAAGAATGAGCTTGTTATGATTCTGAATAATGCTAAGAAGTATTATGATTTCCTTAATGAAGAGGATGAATATGGAAGTGTTGCAGATAAAATCGTCAGCATTATGGAATTTAAGATTCCATATTATGTTGGACCGCTTAATACAACTCACAAAGATAAGGGTTTTTCATGGGCAGTAAGAAAAACTGATGAACTGATAAGGCCATGGAATTTTACTAAGGTGATTGATGAAGAAAAGAGTGCTAATCAGTTTATCAGAAGAATGACTAACAAATGTACATATCTTCCATGGGCTGATGTTCTGCCAAAAGATTCCATAATCTATCAGACTTATATGGTGTTAAATGAGTTAAATAATCTTAAAATAAATGACGAAAAGCTTACAGTTGAAATGAAGCAGTATGTATTTGAAGAGCTGTTTAAGAAACAGAAAAAAGTTACTGCAAATCAGATTATCAAGTGCCTGGAAACTGCGGGATACATTAATAAGGGAGAAAAGCACGAAATAACAGGTATTGATTTACCATTTAAAGCGTCCATGTCATCATACTATATTCTTGCTGATATATTTAAGAACAATAATATGGTTACAGAGAAAATTATGGAAGCTGTAATATTCTATGGAACAATATTTGGAGAAGAAAAGAACATGTTCGTACGTCAGCTTAAGAATGAGTTTGGAAATGTTATTACTGATGAAGAGCTTAATCGCATAAAAGGCCTTAACTTCAAAGGATGGGGTAATTTCTCAAGAGAGTTCCTTGTAGATATTACTGATGTTAATAAAGAAACCGGGGAATATGAGAGCATTCTGAAGGCACTATATAACAGACAGTATAATCTTATGCAGCTTTTAGGCAATGAAAATGAGTTCGCTTCTGAAATTGAAAGAATTAACAGAGATAAAACTGGTGAGCAGAATGGAGAGATATGTTATAGCGATGTAGATGAACTATATATATCACCATCAGTTAAAAGAGCTATATGGCAGGTTCTTCTGATTTTAAAGGAAATTGTAAAGATTACGGGTCATGAACCTTTAAAAATCTTTATTGAAATGGCGAGAGGACCGGAAAATAAAGGTGTAAGAACTAAAAGCAGAAAACAGCAGCTACAGAATATTTATAGCAATATGAAGAAAGACATTGAAATATGGAAAGCGGAGCATGTTGTAGAAAGCCTTGAAAATAAATCTGATGAAGAACTGAGACAGCAGAAACTGTATTTATGGTACACACAGCTTGGAAGATGTATGTACTCAGGTAAGAGAATTACTTTAGAGGATCTTTTAGCAAACAACGATAAGTATGATATAGACCATATTTATCCACAGTCAAAAATTGAAGACGACAGCATAATGAATAACAAGGTGCTGGTATACAAAACATATAACAGCACTAAGGATAATGAATATCCACTTCCAGCAGAATGGAGAAGTGATCGCTATAACTTCTGGAATATGCTGAAAAATAATAAACTTATTACAGCAGAAAAGTTTAAACGTCTTACAAGAGATTTTGCTCTTACAGAGTCAGAAATGACAGATTTTGTAGCGCGTCAGCTTGTTGAAACAAGGCAGAGTACAAAGATGGTTGCAGGATTATTAGAAAAATACTTTGGCAGATGTGTTGTTTATGTTAAAGCAGGAAATGTATCAAAGTTCAGACAGGGTGTGGATGATACCGTATATGGAACAAAGAACCTTTCTGATGAAGAGGCATATAAAATAAAGGAATACATTGCAGAAAGACAGAAAGAAAATCAGTTCATAAAGTGCAGAGCAGTTAATGATTTCCATCATGCAAAAGACGCATATCTGAATATTGTTGTGGGAAATGTATATGATACTAAATATACAAGAAATCCATACAACTATATTAAAAACAAAATCAAAAATGATGAATTTAAATATCATAGTGTAAATGCCATATACAAGTTTAAGGTGGAAAGAAACGGATATACAGCCTGGGAACCATCAACTAAAGAACATGAAGGAACTATGGCTACTGTTAAGAAGTATATGAAGAAAAATAATGTACTTTTTACAAGACAGGCTATTGAAAAGAAACACGGACAGAATGGTGGATTTTATGATCAGAACATGGTAAGCGCAGCTCCTGGCCTTCAGCCAATAAAGGGTTCTGACGAAAGACTTCTTAATACAGAAAGGTATGGCGGATACAAAACCGTAACGCCAGCGTACTTTATGCTTGTTAAGTATAAGGATAAGAAAGGTAAGGTTGTAAGACGAATAGAGACTCTGCCATTATACATGAAGAATGATTTTGAAAATGATGTAGATTATAGAAGAAACGTTCTTAAGTCATTTGCCCATGATAATAACCTTGAAGAGCCAGAGGTATTAATAGATAAAATAAGATTCAACAGTTTGATTGATATTAATGGATTCAAGGCGCATCTTACAGGAAATAATAAGGCACAGTTACTATTTAGAAATGCAAACCAGCTTGTTTTAGGTGAAGAAGATGTAAGATATATTAAGAAATTAGATAACTTCATGAAGAGATACAATATAAATAAAGATAGTAAAATTACAGAATCTGATGGAATCACTAAAGCACATAATCTTGATATGTATGATAAATTTATAAATAAATTAAGAGATACAAACTATAAGGTTAAGCTTGGAGCACAGATAACAACTTTAGAAAAACTAAAAGGTAATTTCGAAAATATCAGCATTGAGGATCAGGCGTATACACTTATGGAAATCCTTAATTTGTTTAAATGTATTGCAGCTGGAGCATCTTTAGACAAAATTGGAGGAGGAAAAGGTGCGGGTACTAATATTACTATAAGTAAAAACCTGAGTGAAAAGGATGAAATATACATTCTAAACCAGTCGGTAACTGGATTATTTGTAAATAAGTCTGCTAATCTTACAAGAATATGAGCTGGAGAATTATTGAAGTAACAGGGATTGCAAAACTTGAGCTTAGAACTGGTTATATGGTAATAAGAAAAGAAGAAACAACCAAGGTACATCTTTCTGAAATAAGTACCATCATAATCAGTTCCACTCAGGTTTCTGTTACAACCAGCCTGCTATGTGAACTTACAAGAAGAAAAATTAAGGTAATTTTCTGTGATGAGACAAGGAATCCAATTTCGGAATTAATAGGATATTATGGCTCACATGACAGCACTATAAAAATAAAACAACAAATGTCATGGAACAAAAATACCAAGGGAGAAATCTGGACTGAAATTGTAAGCGATAAGATAAGGCAGCAGGCATATGTACTTGAAGCAGAAGGGCATAGCGAGCATGAAAAACTTGAAGAATATGTAAAACAAATAGAGTTTTATGATGCTACTAATAGAGAAGGTCATGCAGCTAAAGTATATTTTAATGCGCTATTTGGTATGGATTTTACAAGAACGGCAGACAACTATATCAATGCAGCACTGAATTACGGATATGGCATTCTTCTGTCTGCATTTAATCGTGAAATTGTAGCATCAGGGTATCTGACCCAGTTGGGATTATTTCATGATAATCAGTACAATTATTTTAATTTTGGCTCAGATCTTATGGAACCATTCAGACCTATAATTGATAAGTATGTATGTGAAAATATTCCTGAGAAGTTCGAGCATGAAGAAAAAATAGAAATTGTAAATCTTCTAAACAGCAGTGTGTACATAGACGACAAAAGGCAGTTTGTTAATAATGCAATTAAGATTTATTGCAGAAGTATATTTGACGCATTAGATAAGAATGATGTGAGTTTAATTAAATTTTATAAAAATGAGTTATAGATTTATGCGTGTAATTGTGTTTTTTGATTTGCCAACCATTACTTCGGCAGATAGAAGGTCATACAGAAAATTTCATAAGTTCCTAATAGATTCAGGATTTATAATGGTTCAGGAGTCTGTATATGCAAAACTTGTGTTGAATGCAACGGTGGCAAACAGTGTAAAGGAAAAAGTAAGAAAAGAAAGTCCGGCAGATGGTCTTGTTCAGATGCTTGTAATTACGGAAAAGCAGTTTTCTAATATGGAATATATTACAGGCGAGAAGACTACAAATATTATAGATGATGAAAGAAGGTTTGTTTCCATATGAAACTTGTAAGCTATGATTTTGGTGTTGATTACGAACTAAGAACAGGCGTTAACTTCTTTGTTATTGAAAATGTGAAAATGCTCAGGGATGTAATATCCGATTTTGAAAGAAATATTGAAGACAACAGTGGAAATTTTATGCTTTCGAATAATGCAACTGAAATAAGTATGAAAGATAAGTGCATGCTTATTATTAATCCCTTTGATCTTAATTTTGAGGATAGCAAAATGATAAAATGTGTTTATGATGATATAAAAAGAAATATGCTTGATGAAGATCATATGCAGGAAACAATGAATATAATGGAATCGTTAAGGCAATATGTAGAAAAGATGCTGTTTGATTATGATATAGAACTAAGAAACAACAGCTCCCTTGATCTGCTTAAACTTCTTAAGTTGTATAATATTATGCTTGAAGGTGAAGATGAGACGTTTCTTAACAGAATTATCCTGTTTATGAGAGCTGCATATAAGCTGATGAAAACACATTATTTTATATTTGTTAATCTTGGCACATTCTTAGATGAAGATGAGCTTGAACTTTTGAATCAGGAATGTCTATATGCAGATAGCGTTGCTATTCTTCTGGAAAACACGTATAATACAGATAGCAACAAATATAATCTGACTTTGTATGACCGTGATTTGTGTCGCGTCATATAAGTTTATTGCTTTAAATGTATAATTTGGTATGGCTGCTCTATAGCACCATACCTATTATAGTAGTGTTTATATGAAATTGCACCCTTTGTAGTGAAAGGATATGAACCCCACTTTTTACATTTGGGGTTTGAGAGTAGTGTAATTTTGTATGGAATCGTTTC
>SAMEA104404106__coassemble_4516_pt1 | contig 6681 bp, 2 predicted proteins | sample SAMEA104404106__metabat2_high_PE_077 | metagenome-assembled genome bin SAMEA104404106 (sample SAMEA104404106) | Balaenoptera acutorostrata | reverse complement strand
AAATAAATACAAAAGTGTTGCGCATGACATACAGGCATTAGGTGCCGTAATACCAAATCAACTAGTTGAAGAGACTTCACATGCGCTGAAAAAGTTAGAATCTGCTTTAGGACAGGATGTCAGTGGGTACGTAGCTAACCGACTTCACTTAAGTATGGAAGAACTATCAAATGCTTTAGCTGCTGAACAAGTTGATGGTGTAGCATTAGCTATGTATAACATTGAAAAACGGGGTCAGTCCGTTATTATAGGCGATCAAACAGGAATCGGTAAAGGCAGACAGGCTGCAGCTATGATAAGATATGGATTATTATCAGGTTACTTACCCATTTTCTTTACTGACAGATATACGCTTTTTAGTGATATGTATCGCGACTGTAAAGCCCTTGGTATAAAAGATGCAAAGCCTTTAATCATAAATAATGGAACATCAGTTGTGGATTTTGACCAATCTGTCGAGGAGGATTACGATGACAGTGTAGATGAAATCTGGTCCCATTATAATCTTGAAGACGACATAAAGAATGAAGACAACATCTTCAAACAATACAAGAAACAATATAAAATTGTATATAAAGCGCCACAACGAAAAGTACTCCTAGACATATTTAATTCTGGCGACATCCCGAATGATTATGACTATCTTATGATTACATATTCTCAACTAAAGGATTCTAAGCGTGACATGACACGTCTAAATTTTCTTCACTCGTTATGTACACATCGCAGAGTCTTATTTGTCTTTGATGAAGCGCATAGGAGTAGCAGCGTCAGCTTTGGAAATGTATCAGTAATAACAGAAGGGATAAACAAGATTCTGAGTGATACTCCAGGAAGTCAGTGTGTATTCCTTTCCGCTACGTTTGCAAAACGACCAGAAAATTTTATAACCTTTATGCGAAGAACAGCTCTTAGCGCATTAGCGACTGAAACCACCTTGGAAAAAGCTTTGCATAATGGTGGTGTACCTATGCAAGAATACGTATCTTCAAGTCTTGCAGCTTTCGGACAAATGATTCGAAGGGAACATTCAAATGAAAACATACCATCCCCAACATATACATATCTTGATGATGATATACAATTACATTCCGAACTTTTTGACAGAGTGATGTACTACTTTCGTGAAATTGTAAAACTATCAGATATGGTAAGCGTAATAGCAAAAATGGGCATGGCATTGGGAGCGTTAGATAAATTCAAATGTTATCCTACGAGAGCTCAACTTTTCTATATAAATAAAGTTGTCCTTTTATCCCTAAAAGCTCAAAGAGTAGCTCAGGCCTCTATCGAGAATGTAAAGAACGGCAGAAGTGTAGTTATAGGGATGAGTGATACATTAGAATGTATCTTACAGGATATAATAGTAGTAGACGAAAATACAGTTCGAGGTGATTTCTGTTTTATTTTATTTCGCCTTTTGGAAAAAACCGTTAGGGATAGCGATGAACAATCTGAGCTGTCATCCCCTATCTTTGATAAAGTTTCTTGGAACGGGTCACCGGAAATGTTATCATTAATGACTATGGTTGAAGAACTAAGGGTTCATTATAAATTCCTTTTACATAAAATAGGAGAAGAGCAATTTAATATTCCTATATCTCCTATCGATGTGATTAGACAGTTAATTACAAGAGAAACATTTAAGGCACCTGATGGTTCAATGCAACAGATAAGGTTTGAAGAATGTACAGGTCGTTCACATCAGTTAGAATATCTTTACCCTGAAGGTGATGATAAGTTCTTTAACGCTAAATTAAGACGTCGAACGAAAAGACATTCAAACCACATTTTTAATGACTTTCAAAACAATAAGTTGGACGTTATTCTCGTAAATGCTTGTGGAGCAATTGGAGCCAGTGCTCATGCCATTTCAACTTCGGAAGTCCCAGATGACCAGGTAAGGCAACGAATCATGCTGATTGTACAAAATGATCTTGATGTCAATATTGACTTACAAAAAAGAGGTAGGATAAATCGTACTGGACAAAGGATGGATCTTCCACCTTTATATGAATACATCATAACAGCAATTCCTTCCGAGAAACGTCTTAACATGATGCTTCGTGCTAAACTACGTTCATTAAGTGCTAATACAGCTGCATGGCAGGATCAAGACAAGGCACAAGCGGACTTTGTTGACATAAGTAACAAGTACGGAAACAAAGTTGCTAATGAATATCTGGAATCACATCAAGAACTTGCCTTAACATTAGGAATAAAAGGAGATATAACCGCTAGTAAACTACTGGCGCGAATAGCTATGCTTAATGTAAACTCACAACAAGAAATCATTAAAGATATAATAACGGACTATACAACTCTAGAATGTGAATTGAGACGCATTAATCAATGGGACTTGGAACGTGTATATAAGGATTTTGAAGCAGAGTTTGTATACGAAGAACTCTTTACGACTGCTAAGGCAAATACAAAGCTTGGAGGATGTTCATATCTAACAACTTACAAATGTAAACAGAAGACCTTTCCTTATAGTTCTAAAAAATTGATTGAACTTTGCGAAGAAGCAAAAGCAAATTTCGGTAAACCGTATATCGAAAATACCGCTTTGCAAACGTCAATACGCAACTATTATATGCAAAAGAATAAGAATATTAGAGAACAATTCCAGGAAAAGCGCAAAAGTCTCTACGAAGATACAAAACGTATAATTTGCAATTCGGTGAACGATACAACAACTGTTGATAGATGGCTCAATGAAGCACAACAACCTAACGTAGAATGGGATAAAGATATGATTTCGGAAATAACTCTGCATAAAAAAGGTAAGCAGATTATTAGGAAATTAAATCTGTTTTCAGATATGTATAACCAATTGACAAAGCGAGAGAAAAGCGAGTTGAAAGAAAAGGCTGCAGAAAAGAAACGACTAGTTACCGTTTTGTCTAAAGCATATATTGGCAAAGGTTTTGCTAACGTGTGGTTTATTGCAGAGGAAAACGATAATAACGACAAAATAACGGCCGTACTTCGAGACATTCAATTCGGAAAAGCAGAAGGTTCTAAATACTCCCCTAACCAAGTACAATTTGTTTTTGCTCTCTCGTCACATACTACTGAAATTAGAATCAATCTTGTTCACAATAACAACCGAAGCAATTATAATCTTGTAAATGCCGCACTAGACTCCAAAGGATGGAAGATGAATGCAGCCGATTGGGATTATGAGATAAGCCAAAAGAACAATAGAATTGTAGAACGGAAAATAATAACAGGTAACATTCTTGGTGCTTTCGTACACCCAGCAATAGCGGATTTGAAACCGCGTTTCATTACTTTTTCTACCAAGAATAAAACTTCAGAGAAGACATTCATACAGAATGGACTTTTACTACCAATGGATGAATCAAGAATCAGAGAAGCATTAAAAACGATTTCACTTCCATTGGAAGATGGAATAAAGTATGCGACCAACGCAAACAACAGCTATGTGATTACAGGTATTGGAATAGATTTTAATCTTTTACCCTGTCGGATTTCGGAAACTATTATCCGTTTCGTTATTAGTGTAAAAGACAACGATAGTAAATCATTTGAGCAAGATTCTAGATTCAATAGCGTTCGAAGTCTATTCAGTTGTAACACGGCGAGCTTAATGTGCGAACAAAAAGAAGAAACAAAAAAAGCAAAGCTTCATTATACTACCAAACAACTGAAATTTGAGTCGGACGAATATCAAAGTATAATACAAACACTAGCACAGTTAGAGGCTGTAATTATCATACCCAGAGACCACCTGAATGGGAAACAAGTAAAAACTTATATATCCCAATCAGAGAATGATTTGCACGAAGATTGGCCTGTACTCGAATGGAAAAATGCGGAGACTATACCAATGCCACCTATACAAGAAAAAACTCTATTGCGTATTTCTGCTCCCATTATAGCTCAACCGAAAAAAGGTAAAAGAGTCTTCAGACACTCTCCTATTTATTTATTGGCCAAGAAAACAATAGAGATGTCGGGGTGGTCTCTTAACAGTAGTAGTACCATTGAGGGACTTATTAAGGTGTATCTAAATTGGAATTCTTTTTTCGTTCAAAATGAAGAGTCTCAAAAAACGTCTTGGGCTGTTCAAAAACAAATTCGCGATAATCTAAGAGACCTTATAGAAAATGTATCAAAACAAGATTTCGTTATTTTTGAAATAGACGTACGCGAAACACTAGAGAAAATCCTAGAAAGTGAATATTTAGAACCAAGCTTTGAATTTATTAGTCGCTTTGAAAATGAAATGATATTTCGCTCTCCTAACATAAAAGAAGCTCAAGCTTTCTTAGATGAAATGCCATACGACTCTAGTCTTAAAGGCATCAGAAAATGTATCCAAGATTATATTGACGGAAAAACTAATATTATATTTAGTCCACATAGGATGTAATTGTAGACGAATAAAGGATTAAAAGACAAGCAAATTCATTAATTTTGGCATTGGGAGGTTAGCTATGCTATACTTTTACATACAAGGTTCATAATTTTGCAAAACCAAAACATACTAAAGATGAATGAAGTTATATCAATTGAAGAAAAATATTTTGATCGAATAAATGCAATCTGGGAAGAAAACAAAGGACTTCCTTATACAGAAAGGGGATTTGCTGTCCCTAGAGAATTAAAGAAACACTCTATACTATTCATTGGAATAAACCCATCGTATAAGGAAGGAAACACCTCTTCAGAGGAAGAATACAATCCATTCTACGAACTCTATAAACCAGAAAAAATAGATCCATATTTTAAAAAATTTATCGAAATAAAGGATTATTGCAAGCATGAGTGGTCACATTGGGACTTATTATACATAAGAGAAACAAGTCAGAACAATATTCTAAACAATTGTAAAGATGCCAATTTCTCAAATTTCATAAATCATCAATTGCAATTATCAAGAGAAATAATAACATGCATTGAGCCCAAGATTATTGTGGTATGCAATTCGAAAGCAAGGGATTATTTGATGGCACCTTCAATAAACCCATACGCCTTTGATATGTTTCCAGACGAGGAAATTGGAACCTATCGAATCCATGATAGTAGTACATTAAACAATGTTCCAATATTTTTTTCAAGTATGCTTACAGGACAAAGAGCATTAGACCGAGGATCATATCAGCGTCTACAATGGCACATAAAATGGTTATTAGAAAAAGGAACACTTTAAACCCCTATAGTGACAGTCACCTGTAATATCTTTTATAACTAACTCAAGGCGTTAAGCCTTTAAAATCTTAATCTAATGAAAACTTTTATTTTAAGCATCGTTTGTTTATTGAATTTGGAGATACCAGTATGCGCACAAACAACTTCAGCTGAGATGCAAAAGGATTCAGTTTTGACAAGGGCTGAGTTCGAACAAAGGTTCAGTAAACTAAAATTCTTATCTGTTCCTGTCAATGGGACAAAAGAAAGTTTTTCATCAGCTCTTATTGAGGCAGAACAGTTCATCAGAGTTGATAATAATGAAAAATTGAAAGATAGTTATAGGAATAATGGCCTTACTTTAGAACCAACTGATCTGTATGGTACTTTTTACAGATATAAAGTTATAGTAGATTCTGAATATAGCTGGACTGGTGGTGCCCAAGACCCTAGAAGAATTTCAAAAGTAAATGCATATGCGTTATTCAGTTCTGCTGATTCAGCCGTTACGTGTTATAATGAGATATCCAATCAATACATCGAAAAACCACATAAAAGGAAGAACGACAGTATACCATACGACAAAATAGGAACGTCAGGTTGGCTGAAAAAATACGAATCAAGAATTCAGCCATATAGTGATGAGAATTATTTTATTGAGGTCAGTTTTGTTAGCCCCCAAAAAGATCGTTACATCGTTCAAATAAGCTTTGTAAATCTATATAATGCCCTTGCAGATTTCAAAGTTGAAAGTATTTTGGAAGAAGCTAATGAACAGCCGGAGTCCCCTGTGATACTTAGTAAACCTAAATATCTAAATATTGAAATTGATGGCAAAAAAGAAGACATGATCCGAAATCTTAAAAAGATTGGATATCATATTCAGGGCAATGTATTAATAGGAAACTTTTATGGATATAACGTGTCATTGGATCTAACTGAAAGTCGGAAAGGAAATGTATATTTACTTTCTATTTCCAAGAAAAGGATGAGTTTAGATACTGCAAAATCCTTCTACAATAACATTTTTAGTAGACTTTCTAAATTGCATAATAAGATAAATGGCAATAAAATTCCGATGAAAGTAATTACAACATCTTATGGTAGACTTGATAATGCCAGGACTGGTGCTACGTTTATACAAAATGATGACTATCAGCAAGAAATACAAATGATTTTCAGTAGAGATTATAATGCTAATACTTATTCTGTAAATATCCTTTACAGTAATAAGGCAAATTTATAGTTTATACAATATATTCAGTGACTACAATTAGACGATTACTGATACTAAGCCGCAGACATTCTATATGATTGAATAAAGGAGCCTACTCATCACGAGCAGACTCCTTCCGTTTTTAAAAGCAATCGTATGAAACCTCAAATGTCGAATATTTAATTAATCGAGTTCAACCCTCTTTCACGCCCTGAGAATTTAATTCCTGTTTTTCGTTCTCAAATGCTGCCGTAAAGATTCTAACTATATCATTGTTATATTCTCCAATATTGTAGTAACCCATT
>SAMEA104404106__coassemble_4178_pt1 | contig 7148 bp, 4 predicted proteins | sample SAMEA104404106__metabat2_high_PE_077 | metagenome-assembled genome bin SAMEA104404106 (sample SAMEA104404106) | Balaenoptera acutorostrata | reverse complement strand
CGCTCAGGATACTCGGTGGGAGACTGCCCGGGAAAGCAAGACGTTGCCGGTTTCATTATTACAAGTTGCTCGGAGCAGCTTGTTTTTTAATTAAATATGATGCATATGGCTCCATGGTCAAGCGGTTAAGACACCGCCCTTTCACGGCGGTAACTCGAGTTCGATTCTCGATGGAGTCACCATATGCGCGATTGGCGGAATTGGCAGACGCGCTAGACTTAGGATCTAGTGGGCGACCGTGGGGGTTCAAGTCCCTCATCGCGCACCATAACAAAAAAAGAACTATCACATCGATAGTTCTTTTTTTATATCTCAGGAAAAATGAGAATAGAAGGTTAAACTGAAAAGGCTATGTGGATAAATATCTTATTTACATTAAACTACGCACATCAGGCATGAATATGTTGATAAAATAAAAGAAACAACTGGTTTATTCAGCTGTTTCTTCACATATGATGATAAATTCAAGTAATGAATTTGGTTATAAGCCATATTTTAGTTTCTTTCGTGCAAATGTAGTCTGTGGAAGACCTATGAGGTCAGCCGCCTTACGGGTGGTTCCTTCTTTTTTCAGAGCATATTCGATTAGTTTCTTTTCCTGATCTTCCATATACTGATGAAAATCTATAGAATCAAGATCCTCCAGCTTGTTATTAGACGGAAAAGATTTGTCATGGTATATTGCTTCATTAATTATGGAATCCACATCTTCTGAGCCGATAATGGTGTCTCTGCTGCTTATAATAAGCCTGTGTATAACATTTTCAAGTTCACGGACATTACCTGGCCATGAATAGTTATACAGGGAACGAAGTGCATTATCAGACAGCTCTTTTTCTATTTGGTACTTCTTTGTGCAATTAGCTACAAAAGCTTCAGAAAGACATAGAATGTCATCTCTTCTTTCACGTAGTGGCGGAACATTAATCTTACATATATTCAGACGGTAATATAAGTCTTCACGGAATTCACCCTTCTCTACAATTTCCTGTAGTGGAACGTTATTAGCACAGATTACACGCACATCTACATTTATCTGTGTAGTACCTCCGACTCTGTAAAACTGGTTTTCCTGAAGAACACGTAAAAGTTTTGACTGCATGTTTAGTGAAAGACTTCCAATTTCGTCCAGAAAAAGAGTACCGTTATTTGCCAGTTCAAAATAACCGATTTTACCAGAAGCCTGGGCGCCAGTAAAAGCACCAGATTCGTATCCGAAGAATTCTGATTCAGCGAGATTTTCCTGAATTGTAGCACAGTTAATTTTGACACATGGTTTATTTGCTCTCATGCTGTGCTGGTGAATAAGAGAAAGAACTTTTTCTTTACCAACACCTGTTTCGCCCTGAATAATTACATTACAGTCAAATTTAGCAATATTAAGAATTTCATCAACCATTTTTTCTGTAACAGCACTCTGGTAAACAAATTCATCATCTTTGCCTGCTGAAGGCATTTTTATTCTGTGAGATACATTTCCAGTAGAAAATGCTTCTTCGTTACGTTCATGAAATCTGTGATCAATTTCTTTGAGTTTGGGGCGTATGCTGCGGATTAAATCAATTATATAAGTAGAATAGTCATTTAAACATTCTGTATATGCAAAAAGATTCACTTTTTTGTTAAGGGAATCGGCTACTACCTGAGCGTCAGAATAGTGAACTTCAGCAGATGTGAAGAATATATCACCATCAGGTTTTACAAGCATTACAGCCAGTGTATCAGCACCTGGTATGTCTTCAGCAACTATGACCATATCCGTATTCTGAATTACAGGATCTGCATTCAGCAATTTAAACGTGCTGAGAGGATCATGAACGTCAACAAAGTAAGACTGTCTCACATATGGGTCAAGAAAGTTATGAACTTCTTCATGTGTGAAAAAATCATTTGCAGAATCATCCATAATACATGTAATATTGCAGTTTTCGTCAAACTTAATATCAAGAGCAGCTGCATAAAAAAGAGCAGTGTGTTCATTTCTTCCAAGAATAACTATATTCTTGTTTTTATGTGTAGCCGACATGGTGTGAACAGCGTAGATACTTCCTCCCTCATTTAAAACAGCAAGAGTGTAGTCAGAGGAAAGATCATTTGGAACTGGAACGATTTTTTCAGGGTCAAAAAGTATGGCATAGCCAGTACAGATTATCTGTCCATAGTTAAAATCAATATCCTTAATGCTTTCTATATACAGAGGAACACTGTTAAGAGGTGCTATATAGCATATGCTGGAGTTTTCTTTAATATCATCATTAAGAGTTACATCTTCTCCGATTTCTTCTATTGTACCTGAAACAGCACCTCCTGAACGTGAAAATGGATTGTGAACTTTACCATGAGTTTCAACAACACCAAGAATTTTTCCTTTTATGCTGGCATCATCACATCCGCAACTATTACAAATCTGACGGAAGTGATCCCATTCTATATGAATACGTTCAAGCCTTATACGTATTTCGTTTTTTCTTAGTTCTTTGCTATTGTCTAACTTAAAAGCAGTAGCTGGAACAAAGCCTTTTGGCTCCAGAACTCTTTCAAGACCATTATTACAGGTCATATATATTTCTCCTTGTTTTTCTATTATATGTTGTACATATGATACAAATATAGTATTACATTTTGTGCAAAAAGTCAATATTTTGACCCATAAATGGCACACCTGGAACGAACATAAAAACCGAAAATGGGTCAGAACATCACAATCCCTTCACAAAGAGAACGTGTACACATCACTAATTGTGTGCGTTAGAGGAATTTTTTCAAAAGTTTTTAAAGTTGGCACACTAATTGCTATATTATCTAGTGGATTTTAAATCCAACGAAATTATTCATTTATACATTAAAGTAAAGGAGAGAGAAAAATGAAAACTCTAAAAACAGTAGTTAAGTTTGTACCAGTTATCTGCTTAGCTGCTATGATGATGGCTGGATGGGACTGCTTAATGGCCGCTCCTATCGCTTGCGTTGCTGCTATGGTAGTTGCAAAAATTACAGAAGGCATGACAATGCAGGATTCAATCGACGCTGCACTTAAGAGTGTAGAAAAAATCTTAGTTGCATTATTCATCTTAATGTTTGCTTACGCTATGGCTTCAGCATTCATGTCAACAGGTGTAGGTGCTTCAGCTATTAACATCGCTTTAAGCCTTGGTGTAACAGCTAAGACAACAGCCGTAGTAGCTGTAGTAGTATCAGGTGTTCTTTCAGTAGCTACAGGTACTTCATGGGGTACATTCGCTGCTTGCGCACCAATTTTCTTATGGTTAGTTCACATCGTTGACCCTAACTGTATCGAAACTGGATCATTAGTTCTTACAGCTTGTGCTACAGCTGGTGGTGCTTGCTTCGGAGACAACATCGGACTTATTTCAGATACAACAATCGTATCATCAGGTATCCAGGGCGTAGAAGTAGTAGACAGAATCAGAACACAGGGTGTTTGGTCAGTATCACTTCTTATAATCGCTGCTATCTGCTTCTTCATTGCAGGTATCGTAATGGGATTACCTTCAGGTAAAGTAGAAGCTTCAGGAATCATGAACGAAATTCCACAGGAAGCTATTGACTTCCTTCTAAGTGATGACGGACGTCCAGCTGCTGTAGACCTATTAAACCAGGTTGCTGATGGCGTAGCTCTTTACATGATTATTCCTCTAATCTTAGTAATCGCTTTAGCTGTTGCTGGATTAAACACATTCGTTTGTATCGGTTCAGGTTTAGTTTCAGCTTACATCTTAGGTGGATTTGCTGGAACAACATCATTCACAGGCGAAGGTATCATGGAATACTTAACAATGTGCATGGATTCATTCGCAGACGCTGGAGCATGGGTTAACATCATGATGATGTGGATCGCTGCATTTGGTGGTGTAATGGGTGCTATGAACGCATTCGACCCACTTGCTAAGTTAGTAGTAAAACTTTCACACAACGTAAGACAGTTAATGTTCTGGAACGGTGTATTATGTATCGCTGGTAACGCTATCCTTTCAGACGAAATGGCTCAGATCGTAACAGTAGGACCTATCATCAAGAACATCACAGAAGAAAACGTTGAAGGTTCAGAAGAAGATATGTACAAATTAAAATTAAGAAATGCTACATTCGGAGATGCTATGGGTGTATTCGGATCACAGTTAATTCCTTGGCACGTATACCTTGCATACTATGTAGGTATCGCTGCTGGTGTATTCCCACTTTACAAGTTTGCACCAACTGACTTAATTAAGTTCAACTTCTTAGCTATGATTGCTGTAGTATCATTATTACTATTAACATTAACAGGAGCTGACAAATTTGTTCCTCTATTCAGATTACCTAGAGAACCAGAAGTTAGACTTGTTAAAAAGAACGTTGAAGCTTAATTAAAGCATAAAAATGAGTTTTTCAGAATCGGATGATTTATCATCCGGTTCTTTTTTTCTTTGAAAAAAACATGCACAGGGAGTATAATGGGGAAAAGACCAGTAAGAAACTGAGGTATAAAGATATGGACGTGGAAAAATTAATTCAGAATCATCCTTTAATTGATGATATGAGAAATGAAAAAGAAATTTTCTGGCTTAATCCGAAAATGGGTCAGAGTGCTGACTATCCTTTTAATATGGAAGATATAAATGATGCAGAGAAAAGACTTGCAAGATTTGCTCCATATATTGAGAGGGTGTTTCCGGAAACAGCAGTTACTAATGGGATTATTGAATCACCATTAAAGGAAATTCCAGTTCTTAAGGATATAATGGGTATTTCAGGAAGACTATTTCTTAAGTGCGACAGCCATCTTCCTGTTTCCGGCTCAATAAAAGCAAGAGGTGGAATTTACGAAGTACTTAAGTTTGCAGAATCAATAGCCCTGGAAAGAGGAATGATTACAGAAAAAGATAATTATGCTGTTCTTTCTGATGATAAGTTCAGAAAAGTATTTTCGGAATACAGCGTAGCAGTTGGTTCAACAGGAAATTTAGGCCTTAGTATAGGTATTATCAGTGCAACATTAGGATTTAATGTTACAGTGCACATGTCATCTGATGCACGTCAGTGGAAAAAAGACCTGCTCAGGGAAAAAGGAGTTACAGTAGTAGAATACGAAGATGACTATCAGAAGGCTGTGGCAGAGGGAAGAAAAATTGCAGCAGCGGACCCTAAGTGTCACTTTGTTGATGACGAAAATTCAGCGGAACTTTTCCTTGGATATTCTGTAGCAGGAAAGAGAATAAAGAAACAGTTTGAAGAAGCAGAAATTAAATGTGATAATGAACATCCGGTTTTCGTATATATTCCATGTGGGGTCGGTGGTGCACCAGGAGGAGTTGCCTTTGGCTTAAAGAAAATGTATGGAGAAAATATTCATATTTTCTTTGCTGAGCCAACTCATGCACCATGTATGACACTTGGCATGATGACAGGACTTAATAATGAAATTGCAGTAAGCGATATTGGACTAGATGGAAAGACAACGGCAGATGGTCTTGCTGTTGGACGACCATCTGGATTAGTTGGAAAAATCATGGAAACCATGCTTGATGGATGCTATACAATTTCTGATGAAAAGCTGTATCCGTTTCTTGCAGAACTGGCAGATAAAGAGAATATCTTTATTGAACCATCATCATGTGCTTCATTTACAGGGCCGGAACTTGTAGTAAACAGTGATGAATATTTAGAAAAGAATAATCTTAAGGATAAGATGGAAAATGCAGTACATATCTTATGGGCTACAGGAGGAAACATGGTGCCTGAAGAAGAAATGAAATCATACTATATGATGGGAAAAGAAAATTGTAAATAGGCCGAACTGAAACTATGTAAAGAGCAGTCTTTATGTAGTTTCTTTTTTTAGCTTAAGGTAAATAAATAACAGCCTGGTAATACACACAGGCTGCTTTAAAATCAGAATCGGTCGCTATAGTTTAGAAGACTTCTTAGATATCCGCCCTGAACTTTTTTCTTTTTTTCAGGTTCAGGTTTCTTTATATAGTCATCATACTTTATTATTTCACATGACAGACCTTCTGATGTTGCATCAAGAAGGGCAAATGTTCCACCAGAGCCATCTCTTGGTCTTGTAAGACTTCCCGGGTTAATCAGGGTAATGCCGTTAAAGTCTTCCATATATGCTACATGAGTATGACCGAAGCATGCGGCTATACAGTCATTTTCTTCAGCAACGTAGAGAAGTCTCTGAACATCCATATTAACATTTTCTTTGTGACCGTGAGTGAGAAGGATTCTGCCTGCATGAGTGTTAACTATTGCTTTTGATGGTGAATGGGAGTAGTCACAGTTACCTGTAACTGCAGAAACAGGAATGTCAAGCTGACACATAAGATTATCAGCATCCTCCTTTAAATCACCACAGTGAAATATCATATTAAGTCCTTCTGTTTTATGAGCTACTTCCAGAGCTCTTTCTATATTACCGTGTGTATCGCTAATTAACAATATTTTCATTTTATTCCTCCAAATCATTTAAAATTATAGCACAAAAGAAGTGTTGTGTGTTAAAATTTAAGTATGAAAAACTTTTTGAATGATGAGAAAAACAGAAACGTATGGGTTCTTATGAACATGAAACTCATGGGTAGTGCACTGACTGAGAGTCAGGTAGATGCAATGGTTAATGGTGAAATTGTTCGTGAAGCAGAGATTTCAGAACATATTGAGGTTAACAGGCTTCTTGATGCACTGTCTTTTGGTGGGAAAATATATGATCTTCAGGAAGAATTATGTATTGAATCACTGAAAAAGTTTTACAGAATTCTTGCAGAAGAAGAGGCAGAATTCAGAAAGTCCACACCTGTACTTTATCATCTTTCATATAACCCGGTGCTTCCTCAGGAGATTAAGGGTGAACTTGAAATGCTGTTCAGAAATATATCAGGAAGCAGAGAAGACGCAGTAAAAAAAGCTGTGTTATTACATAATGAAATTATGAGAATTTATCCTTTTGCAAAATGGAATGATGTAATTGCAAGGCTTTCACTTGAATATGCACTTGTATATTACGGAAAAACCTTTGTGCCAGTAACACTTACAGAACAGGAATATAACCAGGGGATTATGGATTTTCTGAGAAGAGGAGACAGTTCTGTACTTGAAGGAAATTTAAGAACAAACCTTCTTATGATAGAAAGTATGGAAGAAAG
>SAMEA104404106__coassemble_3941_pt1 | contig 7485 bp, 7 predicted proteins | sample SAMEA104404106__metabat2_high_PE_077 | metagenome-assembled genome bin SAMEA104404106 (sample SAMEA104404106) | Balaenoptera acutorostrata | reverse complement strand
TGATTTAATGAGTAAAATGAAAGCAAAAGCATCGTAAAACGAAAAACGGTGTAACCCCATTTCTGAGGTTACACCATCATTCTTAAAAAACATCCTTATTAGCACGGGGCTAAACCATATCCTTTTTTATGTCGTAAAGAACGAACCTGGTACAGGTTCGAATATATAGAACCTCATGGTTCATATTACCACTATACTATTCTATATGGATTTACATCCAGCTCTGACATGATTACATCTATGTCAGTTGTTCTCTCTTTAAGCATTTCTGCCATATCAGGCGTAAAGATTTTTTCTGTACCATAGTGCCCTGCATCAATTACTGTTCTGCCAAGGAAATCTGCTTCCTGAACTTCATGATACTTTGTATCACCTGTAATATATGCATCACATCCATCAGCAAAGGCAGTGTCCATAAAACTGCTTCCTGCTCCAGTGCACCATGCACATTTTCTTACTTTCTTTTCTGTATCTCCTGCAACCCTTATATATTCCACGTCAATTCCAAGACACTTTGCAATGTGGTCTCTTAACCTGGAAACGGTCATTTCTTCTTTTAAGGTTCCTTTTCTTAAGTAACCTTCTGTGTCACCATCAATCTTAGATACATTTTCCATTTCAAGAACTTTTCCAAGATAGTCATTGTTACCTCCATCCATCTTGTCGAAGTCAGTATGACATGAAAATACAGAAATATGATTCTCAATAAGCCTTATTATATGGTTACCAATAATTTTATTCTGGTCGATATCACTTATTCCACCAAAGATTAACGGATGATGAGTAATAATAGCTTCAACATTGAAATTTACAGCTTCTTCAATGACTTTATCTGTTACTTCAAGAGCAACAAGTACCCTTTTCACTTCTCTTTCTCCAAAGCAGATCTGAAATCCCGGGTTATCCCATTTTTCAGAAAGCATTGGATCACAGAAGCTGTCTATTAACTTTCCTAATTCAGAAACTTTCATTGTATTTCCTCTTTCATTTTCTCAAGCTTTGCAATCTTACCTCTTGAAGCAGCAAGTTTTTCTTCGCTTACATCACTTCCGTTAAGCATTTCTGTATAAATTCTGTTTTCAAAATCAAGCTTGTATCCAAGGTAAAGTTTAAGAAGTTCCTTATCTGATTCTAACAGCATATCCGGATAATCAATTTCAGGAGACCACTGAAGTTCCTGTTTTTCTTCGTATCCTGTTTCCACAGTAAGAATCTCACATATAAATCTGCCCTCTTTTACAAGACCTTCCTTTACAATCTTCATTCCGTTTTGAAACAGCCATAGTCTTAAGGCACCTGCCTTGTTTCTTGGCTGCAGAATAAATCTCTTTATGCTCTTTGTTTTTTCTATGTCATGGGCAAGTAAGTCCCTCATAAGCTGACCGCCCATACCTGCAAATACTGCTACGTCAACTTCTCCGTTTTCAAGAACTTCCAGGCCGCTTCCAAGTCGAAGCGAATAGTCCCCTTCTGCCTTAAAGAGCTTACAGTTCTCTTCAGCTTTAGCAAGAGACCCTGCACTTACGTCAGCCATAACTACCTTAGGACTTTTTCCTGTCCTTAAAAGGTAAAGTGGCAGAAAGCCATGGTCTGTACCAATGTCTGCCACTTTTTCGCCCATATTAATTTCATCTGCAATATACTGCAGTCTTTCAATTAACTTCATATATTTTACTCCAGATAATCCTTAAGTTTCTTACTTCTTGAAGGATGTCTAAGTTTTCTTAAAGCCTTAGCTTCAATCTGACGTATTCTTTCTCTTGTTACATCAAATTCCTTACCTACTTCTTCAAGTGTTCTTGAACGTCCATCTTCTAAACCAAAACGAAGCTTAAGAACCTTCTGTTCTCTGTCTGTTAATGTATCAAGTACTTCAACAAGCTGTTCTTTTAGCATTGAGAATGCTGCAGCTTCAGCTGGTGCAGGAACATCATCATCAGGAATAAAGTCACCAAGATGGCTGTCTTCTTCTTCACCAATAGGTGTTTCTAATGACACTGGTTCCTGAGCAATCTTCTGGATTTCTCTTACCTTATCTACTGTAATTCCCATTTCTTTGGCAATTTCTTCTGGTAATGGTTCTCTTCCATATGTCTGAAGTAACTGTCTTGAAACCCTTATAAGTTTGTTAATTGTTTCTACCATATGAACAGGAATTCTTATTGTTCTTGCCTGGTCAGCAATAGATCTTGTAATAGCCTGTCTGATCCACCATGTGGCATATGTTGAGAACTTATATCCCTTGCGATAATCAAACTTATCTACAGCTTTTATAAGGCCCAGGTTACCTTCCTGAATAAGGTCTAAGAAAAGCATTCCACGACCAACATATCTCTTTGCAATACTTACTACAAGACGAAGGTTTGCCTCACATAATCTCTTCTTTGCTTCTTCGTCCCCCTGCTCCATTCTCTGAGCAAGTTCAATTTCTTCTTCTGCAGAAAGTAGAGGCACTTTACCGATTTCTTTAAGATACATTCTTACAGGGTCATCAACAACAATTCCCTTAGGTAATGTTGCTTCAAGGTCAATTTCTCCTGATTCATTTACAATAAGGTCATCTTCTTCTGCATCATCTTCGTTTTCAATCATGGATTCGAAGTCTTCAGGATCTGTTTCACTTGCAATTTCGATGTTCTTTGATAAAAGAGTATCATAAATATCGTCTACAATATTCTTATCAAGGTCAAAGGCGTCAAGATAATCTGCCATATCTGTGTATGTCAGAACATTCTTCTTTGAATGTGCCTTTTTTGTAAGCTGATGAATAAGTTCTGCCTTAATCTGTTCAGGTGTCATGTTTTCAAAAGCTTCTTTTAAGTTTGCTGTTTCTTTCTTATCTGTGCTCATTATATCCCCCTAGTGTTCTTTTTTCTTTGTTTTTGTACTTTAATTAGCCTGTCCATTAGCTCATGGACGCTTTCCTGATTTGTCTCTTCATCTGCAAGAGATAAAAGAGTTATGAGGCGTTGTTCCTCTTTTCTGAGTCTGCTGTCATGCCATTTTCTCATACATTCTTCAAAGACCTGTTTTTCGTTTCCTCCAAGAAGAACCTGATCTAAAATCTCATTTAATTCTTTGTTCTCATTGTATGAAAGTCTGTCACGTATTTTTTCTATGCAGATTCTCTGCTCTTCGTTATACATTGCAGTAAGCATGTCATAAAGTTTCTTTGCGAATTCACTTTCCATTACCTGGTCGTATTCACCAATCTTCTCTATATATGCTTCATCTGTAAAGAGTATTTTAAGAAGTGTTTTTTCTGTGCTTGTAAGGTCTGTAACTTCTGCTTTTTCCTCATCATTAACGCGGTGCACAGGCCTCTGCTCCTTAACTTCCTCTTTGTTACCCGAAAGTTCCATTCTTATGGCACTTTCGGAAACATGCACATCTTTAGCAACATGTTTAATATATATTTCCTGTTCTACAGGAGAAAGCCCTCCTATTATGGCTGTTGCTTTCTTTAAATATTCGATTTTATCTTCGTCATTTGAAAGATTAAAACCTGTTTTTGCATTTTCGAGTTTGTATTCACCATATGGCAGAGCCTTGTTCACAAGCTCAATAAATGCCTTTTTTCCATTTCTCTTTATATATTCATCCGGGTCCTTTCCATCTGTAACATGAAGCACCCTTACCTTACATCCTGCAGGCTTAAGAATATCAAGCCCCCTTAAGGCCGCTGCTCTTCCTGCTCCATCAGCATCATAAGAAAGAACAACATTCTTTGTATACCTTGTAATGAGCCTTGCCTGATTTTCTGTAAGTGCCGTTCCAAGAGAAGCCGCAACATTTTCTACGCCGCTCTGGTGAAGAGCTATAACATCCATATATCCTTCTACAAGAATAATATAGTCTTCTTTTCCTACGCTCTGCCTGGAAATATTAAGTCCGTAAAGATTGTTCTTCTTCTGGAAAACCGGCGTTTCTGGTGAATTAAGGTACTTTGGATTATCATCAGGATTAATTGCTCTTCCTCCAAACCCTATAACCTTTCCTCTTGTATTGATAATGGGAAACATTACACGGTTTCTGAACTTATCAAAACATTTCCCTCTGCTTTCTGATATCAGCCCGAGCTGCAGCATTATCTTCTTATCCACATTCTGAGAAAGAAGATATCTGTAAAGGCTGTCCCACTGTTCATCAGCATAACCTATGCCGAATTTCTTGAGTACAGGAGGAGTAATGCCTCTGTTCTTCATATACGGATAACCTTTGTTAGCTCTTTCTGTAAAAGCTCTGTAAAAGAATCCGGCTGCCAGCTTATTTACATGATAATATACTTCGTATCTGTCATTACGCTCTCTCTTATCTAACTTTATTCCGTATTCGTCAGCAAGCTTTTCGACTGCCTCAGTAAACTCCAGATTATAGTAGCGCATGGTAAAACCGATTACATTTCCTGACGCTCCGCATCCAAAACATGTAAATATCTGTTTCTGCTCAGATACTACAAAGGATGGTGTTTTTTCGTTGTGAAAGGGACATATACCTTTGTAATTCGACCCTGCCTTCTTAAGATTAACAACACGTCCGATTACATCCACAATATTAATCTGATCTTTTAATCTATCAATAGATTCATTTGAAAATGAAACTGACATGCGGTTCCTCCTTTCTGAAAACTCACCTTCCTTATATATTCAACATAAGTCTTTAATTTCCTTTAAAAATTATATATATTTTTTACCCGGTATTAATTCTGCAAAGAGATTAAGTGCATATCTGTCTGTCATACCTGCCACATAATCTTTTACTGCAGTGTTTACCCCGTCCTCTTCAAGAATAATCTGGTATTCTGATGGTAGTTTTTCGGGGTTTTCCATAAAGTAGCTGTACAGAAACCTTACAACTGTATCTACCTTTGCAAGGTCCTCTTCTTTTTTTACAGTACTGCTTCTGTAAACATTCTGGAACATAAAAGTCCTGAGTATATTAAGCTGCTCCATATGCTCTGGATCCATGGAAACAAAGTCTTTGTCATCACTGAAAAGTACTACATCAGAAACCATGGTATCTATTCTTTCTCTGTGGGTTCGGCCAAATAACTCTATAGGCTGAGCCGGTAAATCCACAAGTGTAATTACGCCGCTTCTTATGGCGTCATCAATATCGTGATTAATATATGCGATTCTGTCGCTTATTCTTACTACCTGACCCTCAAGAGTAACAGGCATTTTCTTACCTGTGTGGTTAACAATACCGTCCCTTACTTCGAAGGTAAGATTCATTCCTCTTCTTGAAGGGGTACATTCTAACTTATCAATTACTCTTAAGCTCTGCTCATTATGACGAAAGCCACCTGGATGAATTTCATTTAAAATCATTTCTCCGTTATGACCAAAAGGTGTATGACCAAGGTCATGACCCATGGCTACTGCCTCTGTTAAGTCTTCATTTAAGCCCAGATTCCTTGCAATGGTTCTTGCAATCTGGGATACTTCAAGAGTATGAGTAAGACGTGTTCTGTAGTGGTCACCTTCCGGCGCCAGGAACACCTGCGTTTTGTGCATAAGTCTTCTGAAAGTCTTAGAGTGAATGATTCTGTCTCTGTCCCTCTGAAACTCTGTTCTGAATTTACATGATTCTTCGTAAACAGCCCTTCCCTCTGACTCTGCTGACTTACAGGCCTTTTCATTTAGGAATAGTTTTTCGTTTCTCTCAATGTCTTCACGATAAAGCATATATACACCTGCTTTCTTTTACACTCCTGTGTGTCCGAAGCCTCCTGCTCCTCTTTCGGTTTCGTTTAAACTGTCTGTTAGTTCAAACTCTGCCTGTTCATATTTATTAATTACAACCTGCGCAATACGGTCACCATTTTCTATTACAAAGGTTTCTTCTCCAAGATTAATTAGTGGTACCTTAAGCTCTCCTCTGTAATCAGCGTCTATGGTTCCTATTCCGTTAATCAAGCCAATTCCATGTTTTATTGCAAGGCCGCTTCTTGCTCTTACCTGAGCCTCGTATCCAGCAGGAAGTTCCATAAAGATTCCTGTTGGAATAAGCTTTCTTTCACCTGGCTTAAGTTCTATTTTTTCTTCTGTATATGCTTCAAGGTCAAATCCTGCTGATGCTTCTGTCTGATACGCAGGAACCTTTCCGCTTCTTGATATAATACGTAATTTCAAAAGTCTATCCTCTCACTATTTTTTCTACATCAGTTTCTTTTCCTGAAACTACAACGCCGGAATATTTTTCAATATTGCAGATATATGCCTTTACTCTGTCAATATCTTCTGCTGTAACTTTGTTGTACTCAGAAATAACATCTTCTGCTTCGTACACTCTGTTGCTTAAAAGAAGGTTCTTACCATTTTTGAACATTCTTCCAGTAACATTTTCCTGTCCGAATACATATGCAGCCTTAATCTGTTCTCTTGATGATTCCAGTTCTTCTTCTGTAACCCCTTTTTCATTAAGAATATTAAGTTCTTCTACAATGGCCTTAACAGCCTCTTCAATTTTTTCGTGACTTACACCTGCGTAAATATTAAAGTATCCATCTTCTGAAAATGGTCCAAGCATGGAATATACAGAGTAAGCAAGACCTTTTTCTTCCCTTACATTCTGGAAGAATCTTGAGCTCATGCTGCCACCCATAATATTACTTAATATAGAGAATGCGTAGTAATCCGGATCTGTAAGAGCTATGGCCTTTGTTGCAAGACATATATGAGTCTGCTCAATTTCTTTTTTTATGCATTTGAACTGTGGTCTGTATTCTGTGCTGACAAGAACCCTCTCCGCCTTGCTTTCTTTTAAACTCATAAACTTATCATCAAAGTAGTTAATAAGTTCCTCTTCATCAAAGTTACCGCATACAGATATAACCATGCTGTCTCTTGTGTACTGCCTGGACACGTGATCTGCCATTTCTTCGTGGTTAATATTAAGAAGTGTTTCCGGTGTACCAAGAATTGAATTACCAAGAGAGGTTCCGTCAAATACCATGGTTGTAACTGTATCGTGAGCAAGGTCATCTGGTGTATCATTAGTCATTTTGATTTCTTCACAGATAACCTTTCTTTCTCTGTCCATTTCTTCCTGAGCAAAAAGTGAATCAGTAAGCATGTCTATAATTACATCCGCAGCCTTATGATAGTTAGAATTAATTGCCTTTACGTAATAGCATGTTGCTTCCTTACCAGTAAAAGCATTGATCTGACCTCCAATTTTATCTATATCGCCTGCTATCTGCTTAGGCGTTCTTTTTGATGTTCCCTTAAACATCATGTGTTCTATAAAATGAGAAATACCTGCATATTCTGGCACTTCATCTACAGCTCCTGCCTTAACCCATACACCCATAGCTACTGACTGAACATATGGGATATATTCTGTTACAAGTTTAATGCCTGATTTTAGTTTATTAATTTTAATCATAAATTCCTCTCCCAAATAAAAATCTAATGATATATTGTATCATATTTACCCACTTTTTGAAATAGCCAAGCTTATTTTCAGAAAGATTATTTTACA
>SAMEA104404106__coassemble_3488_pt1 | contig 8446 bp, 10 predicted proteins | sample SAMEA104404106__metabat2_high_PE_077 | metagenome-assembled genome bin SAMEA104404106 (sample SAMEA104404106) | Balaenoptera acutorostrata | reverse complement strand
ATTCCATTTTTATTATTAATTCTGGGTTGACAAACCCAATAAAGCATGTTAATATATCAAGGTATGAAGAAGAAGTTATCCGCTTCTCACCCCTAAGACTAAGGTTTTCCGGGTTAATAATTAGAAATCAGGTCGAGAGACTTTATTTTGGAGCGGGTAATTTAAGACCCGCTTATTTTTTTAGTTTGATAGGTCAAACAATATAACAGGAGGTGCTGACAATTAGCAAGGAAACAAGAATTAACGAAGAAATTCGTGAAAAAGAACTGCGAGTAATCGACGAAAATGGCGAAATGATTGGAATCATGTCAAGAGAAGAAGCTTTATCTCTGGCTGAAGAAAGAAAACTTGATTTAGTTAATATTTCACCAAATGCCAAACCACCAGTTTGCAAAATTCTTGATTATGGAAAGTACAGATACGAAATCCAGAAGAGAGAAAAAGAAGCAAAGAAAAAGCAGAAAACAATCCAGGTCAAAGAAATCAGACTTAGTACTTTTATTGAAGACCATGATATTCAGGTTAAGGCAAAGACAGCCTGCAAATTCCTGAAAGATGGAGATAAAGTAAAGGTAAGTCTAAGATTCAGAGGCAGAGAAAAGGACTACACTGCAAGAGGTCGTGAAGTCATGGAAAGATTTGCAGAAGCTTGTAGCGAAGTAAGCGTTATGGATAAAAAACCTGTTTTCGAAGGTAGAAACCTGACAATGTTTTTAGCACCAAAATCTGATAAGTAAATTTTAAATTGTTTTAATATAGGAGGAAAAGTCATCATGGCAAAGAATAAGATGAAGTCCCACAGAGGCGCATGCAAAAGAATGAGATTAACTGGAAGCGGAAAAGTTAAGAGAAATAAGGCATACAAGAGCCATATTCTTACAAAGAAGACTCCAAAGAGAAAGATGGGTCTTAGAAAATCAACAGTACTTACAAGTGCTGACACTAAGAGAATCTTAAGAGCAATGGCTAAATAGTTGGAAGAAGTATAGGAGGTAAAGAATTATGGCAAGAGTTAAAAAAGGCGTAAACGCACATAAGAGACATAAAAAAGTTTTAAAAATGGCAAAGGGTTTCTACGGCAGAAAGAAGAACACATTCAAAGCTGCTAACCCTGCAGTAATGAGATCATTAAGATCAGCTTACGTTGGTAGAAAATTAAAGAAGAGACAGTACAGACAGATGTGGATTGCAAGAATCAACGCTGCTGCAAGAATGAATGGAATGTCATACAGCAGATTAATGGATGGTCTTAAGAAAGCTGGAATCGAAATCAACAGAAAGATGCTTTCAGAAATGGCTATCTACGATGCAGCTGGATTTGCTCAGCTTTGCGAAACAGCAAAAGCTCACTGCGGTAAATAAGCATATATCAGTCGCATACTGATTTATATAAGGTGGACAGTTATTCTGTCCATCTTTTTTTTAGGAGAATATAAATGAAGTGTAGAAACTTTGCCCATCGTGGGTTTAGCGCGGAATATCCGGAGAACACAATGATAGCCTTCGAAAAGGCTGTTCTTGCAGGATGTGAAGGTATAGAACTTGATGTTCACCTGACAAAAGACGGTGAACTTGTAATTATTCATGACGAAAACATTAAAAGAACTGGAAACGCAGAAGGCCTTGTAAAGGATATGACTTATAAGGAACTTTCAAAGGTGGATTTCTCATATACTTTTACAGAGAAAACAGGCTTTTGCAGAATTCCAACGCTGAGAGAATACTTTGAATTTGTTAAGGATAAGGATATTATAACTAATATTGAACTAAAAACAGGTGTATTTGAATATACAGGTATAGAGGAAGCTGTATATGATATGATTAAAGAGTACGATCTCAGAGACAGGGTGATTATTTCATCTTTTAACCATAATTCTGTAATGCGTATGAAAAATCTGGATGCTGGAATATACTGTGGATTTTTATCTGAAACATGGATTCTTGAAACAGGAGCATATGTAAAGAAACATGGTATTGAAGCTTATCATCCACTGTTCAGAATGCTTACAGATAAAGAGTACAGCGATTTAAGGAATCATGGAGTTAAAATAAATACATGGACTGTTAATGAGCGAGAAGATATTCTGCGTATGATTGATTTTGAAGTAGAAGGAATAATCTCTAATCACCCTGACAGAGTAAAGCAGATTCTTCTGGAAAAAGGTCTCAGATAGAATATATGGCACAAGGGGGAAAAATGGAAAAGTTTTTAAAAGAAACATTAGAAAGCTGTAAAGCATATACAGGGGATGGCAGCGTGGCAGACTATATTCCTGAGCTTGCTAAGGCTGACAGAAATGATATTGGAATATATGTTGCTACAGAAGAAAAAGACTATTATGCCGGAGACTGGAACAAACAGTTTACCATACAGAGTATTGCAAAGCCTGTTTTTTTAATGCTGGCTGCTGCTGATAATGGAATTGAATATGTAAAAGAACATGTAGGTGTTGAAGCTACAGGTAAACCTTTTAATGCAATTGATTATGCAGAACCTTTATTACTAAAAGAGCACATTAATCCTATGGTTAATATTGGTGCTATTGCTGTTTGTGAACTGGTTCAGGCAGAAGACAATAATGAACGCTTTAAGAGACTGTTAGATTTTACAAGAGTGATTACAGGAAATCCTTCAATTGCAGTTGACTACAACGTGTATCATTCAGAAAAAAGTACAGGAAACAAAAACAGAGCACTTGCTTATCTTCTGAAGAATTCTGACATGATAGTGGGTGATGTGGATGAGCTTCTTGAAGTATATTTTGCAATGTGTTCTTTAAAAGTTACATGTAAGGATCTTGCAAATATAGGGCTTATGCTGGCAAACCATGGAACTGACCGAAAAACAGGAAAACAGATTATTCCTGAAGAAGATGCCAGGTTTATTAATGCTGTACTTACTACAAGTGGCATGTATGACGGGTCAGGAGAATTTGCTACAAGAGTTGGAATTCCAGCAAAAAGCGGAGTTGGCGGTGGTATTATGGCAGTATGCCCTGGTAAACTTGGTATAGGAATATATTCCCCTGCTCTGGACAAGAAGGGTAATAGTGTAGCAGGGATTAAGATGCTTGAAAATATAAGTAAAAAATGGAATCTCAGTATATTCTGATGCTTCAGCTGATCTTAGAAAAAGCCTGCAGCATCATAACTTAAGAAGACAATGGTCCAGTAGGTTAGACAATGAAAATATTGTAATACAGAAATATGGCAAGAGTGTTTGATTTCTAACCATTGCCGTGTTATACTTTTTTACATACGTTATAAAAATGATTAGGTATTAAGGTGAAAAAATTATGGACTTACAATCAGTTTTATCTATGCTTGGTGGCATAGGGCTGTTCCTTTATGGAATGAAATTAATGGGTCAGTCTCTTGAACGTTTTGCCGGTGCAAAAATGGAGAAGACTCTTGAAAAATTAACAAGTAGTAAAACAAAAGGAGTTCTTTTAGGTGCAGGTGTTACTGCAGTTATTCAGAGTTCATCTGCAACAATTATTATGGTAATTGGTTTCCTGAATGCAGGAATTCTTAAACTGGCTCAGGCCGTGCCAGTTATACTTGGAGCTAATATAGGTACAACTATTACAGCTCAGATTTTAAGACTTGGAGATATTGACAACAGTAATATTTTCCTTCAGATGCTTAAACCAGCATCATTTGCTCCAATCTGTGTTTTAATAGGTGCATTTACAATGCTTCTTGCAAAGAAAAACAAAACAAAAGATAAAGCAGGTATTGCAGTGGGACTTGGTATTCTGTTTATTGGTATGAGTATGATGGAATCATCATTCAGACCACTTGCACAGTCAGAAGAATTTATGCGTACATTCCTTGTACTTACAAACCCTGTTCTGGGTGTACTTGCAGGTATGTTTGTTACAATTCTTTTACAGAGTTCTTCTGCTTCTGTTGGTGTTTTACAGGCTATGTCATCAACAGGTGCAATTACTTTTGCCATGGCAGCGCCAATTGTAATTGGTGAAAACATTGGTAAATGTATTACTGTAATTCTTGCAAGTATTGGTACTAACAAAAATTCAAGAAGAGCTGCATGTATTGACGTAACGGTTTCTTTTGTAGGAGCACTCATATTCCTTGCAGCAATTTACACATATCAGGCAACAATCGGATTCAGTTTCTGGGATATGCCTTGTAACAGAGGCAGAATTGCAGACTTCCATACACTGTTTAACCTGGTAACATGTTTGATTATGCTTCCTTTCATTAACTGGCTTATTGGATTCTCAAAGAAGCTTATTAAAGAAAAGAATGCTTCAAAAATTGATGAAGAACTTGTACTTCTTGACCCTATTTTCCTTTCAACTCCTGCAGTTGCATTAGAACAGTGCAGAAAAGTAATGTGCTCAGCAGCAGAAGCAGTAATGGAAAACTTTACACTTTCAACAGACTGTATTCTTGAATTTGATGAGGGGAAAATAGAGAAGGTAAGGGAAAATGAAAAGTTCCTTGACAAAACAGAAAATATGCTTGGAGATTATCTTGTAAAGATCACTGAACAGATTCTTCAGCCTGACGAAAACAGACTGGCAACAGAATATATGCATACTGTAGGTGACTTCGAAAGAATGGGAGACCACTGCATGAACTTTGCAGAAGTTGCAGAGTACAACCACGAAAACGGAGTAGGATTTACTGACAGTGCTCTTGTAGAATACAATTATCTTCGTAAAGCTGTTGGAGAAGCAGTGTTTATAACTGCCCAGGCATATCAGGAAGACAAAGAATCTGTATACCACAAGATTCTTCCTTTAGAAGATACAGTAGACGAACTTGTAGATATGCTTAAGACAAGACGTGTTAACCGTCTTAAGAGCGGTGAATGCACATACGATGGTGGTATTTCATATGTTGAAATAGTTACTAATATGGAAAGAGTTTCGGACCACTGTACAAATGTTGCTCTTCACCTTCATCAGAGAATTACAGGTGAACAGCTGGATACTCATACAAGTGAAAAAATCAACAGAGCTACAGATGAATACAAAGTATTTAAGCTGTATTACGAAAGAGAATATATTGAACCTTTAAACAAGGAGTAAAACTATGAAGATTTTAAACAGGAAAGATGTAGAATCTATTATATCTGTGTCAAAGGCTCTGGAAACAGTTGAACGTGTATATTCCCTTAAATCAGAAGGTAAAACAGAAGTCTGGCCTACTGTTATTAAGGACTTCGAAACAGGTGCAAAGGAAGCTGACATTAAGTCAGGATACCTTAAAGATGCAGAAGTTCATGGTCTTAAGGCTGTAAACTGGACTGCAGCTAATGAAGAGAAAGGTATTCCGGCTCTTGTGGGAGTAATACTCCTGTTTGACACTGATACAGGACTTCCTGTGGGAATTGTAGACGGAGGATATGTTACAGGTATAAGGACGGGGGCTGCAGGCGCTACAGGGGCGAAGTATCTTGCAAGAAAAGATTCGGAGAATCTGTTTGTGCTTGGCACAGGCGCTCAGGCACTGTTTCAGACAGCTGCTTTTCTTACTGCTTTTCCTGATCTTAAGAAAGTTACATACTGTAATGTAATTCACCCTGAGAAAGCAGAAGCTTTCGCTTCTGATATAAAGGAGAAACTGAAATTTCAGTTTGGAATACATACAGAAGCAGTGTTTGCGGCTACACATAATATGGAAGAAGACGTTAAATCAAGCCATATTATTGTTACTGTAACACCATCAAGAATACCTTTAATAAAAAACGAATGGATAATGCCTGGAACCCATCTCAGCTGTATTGGTTCAGATATGTCAGGTAAGCAGGAAATAGAGGGTAGTATTTTCGAAAGAGCAAGAGTTTTCTGCGATGACAAACATCACTGCATAGAAGCTGGAGAAGTTGAGAAAGCTGTTCTTAAAGGATATATTGAAGAAGAGCAGATTCTTGGTGAAATAGGTGATGTTATTACTGGTAAAATCGAAGGGAGAATTTCACTGGAGGACATTACAATATTCGATGCCACAGGAATGGCCATACTTGATCTTTTAATGGCTGAGACAGCCATTAAAGAGGCAGAAAAGGCACATATGGGGCAGGATGCAGAATTTTAAATTAAATAAGTTAAGGAAGTCGTCAGAATTATATCTGGCGTCTTTTTTATAATATAGGAAATATCGATTTTAACAGAAAAAAGAGTACAAAAAAAGATGGCATCACAAAATAGCCATCTCAAAGGGTGGAATTTAATATTATTCATTTAAGAAATAATGCATATCTAATATGTCATTTGCTCTCATACGAGCAATCTCTTTTTTAGTATATCCAACAGGTGGATGAGCTATATATTTTTCCCTTAAAACTTCTGCATATTCCTTTTCAGTGTATGTTTTGCCATTAACAGTGTAAGTTACAATAGACATTTTTGTACCTCCTAGCTTAGATACAAAAATTTTAACACATAAGGTGGCGGATGTGAACGTGAATTTGGAATGTATAAATCTCTAAATTCCATATATTCACCACAGGAACATTTTAAGGGATTGTAGTTGAAAGAAGCTTCGATACGGTAGCTCCAGTTATTTGTATATTCGAAAACTTTTTTTATATGGATTGAACTGTATTTCTTTCAGATTTTGACAGATGAAAAGCCTTCTTTTCTGAGCGTATGCAAGCGAACAAAGCGAACTGGAATAGAGCGTTCTGTGACAATATGTTCATTCAAAAAATGCGTGTGCATCTTTAGCAACCAGGGAACTTGTACGGCAAGTTCCAGCTCAGAATCAGCTTGGGGCGCTGATTCCCTCTTTGGGGACCCCCCAAAAAAAAAGCCCTGGTACAGAAGTAGTTTGACATAATACACCCATTGGGTGTATTATATAAATGAGGTGATGAATATGGATATTCGAGAAATGCGAATGCTGCTCGGCGATACACAAAGCGAATTTGCCGCACGATATAATATTCCCTTTCGGACAATCCAGAATTGGGAAACCGGTGTTCGTAAGCCACCGGAATATATCTTACAGCTGCTGGAAAGCCGCACAGAGTCAGATCTTATCAATCGGAAGGCGACAACACTGCCGAAGTACGATCCGCAAAAGAGAGATCTGCCGAAAAGAAGTGATTATGTCGGGGCGCTCTCCTGGCTCATGGCTGTTCAGGAATGTATTGGAGAGCAGTTCGTTTTTGCATTGGATGAAGCACTGATGTGCCAAGGCAGCTTTGGGGGGCGCAGTGACGAGTTCCTCGTTTGGGGCTATGGTAGTGACTCTGTATCACGCTTTAACGGAGTGGTTGTGATTGGTAATCAAATCAGCCCACACAATGTAAAGGAAAGGAATGGTCTGCGGTATACCGATTTCAATAGAACGCTTTATGATGCTTTCGCAAATGAAGCTATTCTGGATATGCAGGGTATTACAGAAGCACTTGGCCGCTACTATTATAAGAACGGCGACAGCTTCGATGGGATTTTCGTAGCCCCGGAATATCAGAAACAGTTTGACAAGCTGGCGAATGATGCCATTGAGTACTATGATAATTAAGAGGTGATTATATGAATCTTACAGCAGAAGAAAAAATCATGTATGATGTAATGAAAGCTATATATGATAGCGGTATTCCCATTGATTTTAAGGGATCGATGGTTTTGAAAGCCTGTTTAATGGAGGCCGGGTTCCATGAAGAAATCCGGCATACCGTTGATATCGACGCAAACTGGTATTCCGAGAATCCTCCGACAGCCGAGCAAATGAGCAGTTCGCTCCAAAAAGCGCTCGAAAAAAGCGGTATAGATTTAGAGGTAAATCTTTACAGAAAGTACGGAGAAGGTCGTTCTGCTGGATTTGAGCTTCTGGATAAAGTTTCCGGTGAGATACTGTTCTCAATGGATATTGATGTAAACCGCCCTGCTGTACCGACGCAAATATATGACATTGCAGGTATTCGTTTTCGTGGTGTTACAGCATCGCAGATGCTTGCCGACAAGCTTTCGGCAATTTCCAGCGATAAGATTTTCCGAAGAATTAAGGATGTGGTAGACCTGTACTATATGTCAAAGGTTTTCGCTTTTGAAAAAAGTCAGGTCATGCAAATGCTTACCAACAGCAGAAGAACTTTGGATTCTTTCTCCGGCTTTCTTCATAAACCAGAGGAGCTAAAGCATGCTTATGACAAGTTCCGCTTGACAGGAGATGTGAATAAGCCTCCGTTTGAGGAAGTATATGATACCGTAAAAAAGTATATTAAAGACATTCTGCCAAAGGAAAGAAGCAAAGATTTGGAAAGATAAAAGCAAGTTAATATACAGGTAGCAGCCGATGAGATTGATTTCTCATCGGCTTTTTCGTTTGGTAGGAAATATCGATTTTAAGAGAAAAAAGAGTACAAAAAAAGATGGCATCACAAAATAGCCATCTCAAAGGGTGGAATTTAATATTATTCATTTAAGAAATAATGCATATCTAATATGTCATTTGGTCTCAT
>SAMEA104404106__coassemble_3228_pt1 | contig 9068 bp, 9 predicted proteins | sample SAMEA104404106__metabat2_high_PE_077 | metagenome-assembled genome bin SAMEA104404106 (sample SAMEA104404106) | Balaenoptera acutorostrata | reverse complement strand
TTAGTACGACTGGGCAGTTACAAGCCCATGACCTTTAGGTCGTGGGTAGTTGACTTCTCGCTCCTTTTGTTTTATTTACACTGATACATTATGATTATTTCCGTGTAAAAGCAACAATTGTAAGTGGTACAAAACGGTGGTGCATTGAACCAACTCGTAAATAAATATAAACTAAGATCAGCATTAAGAGCATCGCTCATGGTTGCTGATTTTTTAAATTTATCGGAGGTAAATATGACAGAATGTAAGATGAATAAATTAAGAACATATCTTGATGAAATTGAACAGTTTGAAATGAGTGGATTATCTAAAAAGGCATGGTGTGAGCAGAACTCCTTTTCCATCGACAAATTTAAAGGACATCAGGATTTCGTCTACAGAACGGTTGGAGAACATTTTGTTGAGAATCATGAGTTCTACGAATTACGACTAGCCGATTATCCGGATGCTGAACCAGTTGAGCAGATTGAAATGCCAGACCCTGATAAAAAAGCCATTGTAATTAAAGGCAGTGAGCTTGAAATAGAAATATCTGAAACAGCTAAAGCAGATCAGCTGTCAGCTTTAGTGGAGGTGTTTAAACATGTTAAATAATATTAATCCAAAAGAATTGTAGAAACTAATATTTAACAAATAACGCCCAGCTGGTTAAATAGCTAGGCATTATTTCATCTATTTTCAAATAGCCTTTGAATATAAAAATAATATTTTTCTAATTTTCTTGGTGCACTAATGTCTTCTAGATTAATACCACCAAAACTTTTAGAAATATGATAAATAGTATCCACAATCTCATCTATATTTTTTGTATTTATGCATATAGAAACTGCATCAATATCTGCAAAAGTATTAAATAATGCACACTTCCCTTCCATTACAGGCATTCCAGCTTCAGGACCAATATCTCCAAGGCCTAAAACTACTGTACCATCCGTTATTAATGCAACCGTGTTGCCTTTACCAGTGTATTCATACACCTTATTCTCATCTTTCTCAATTTCAGGACATGGTTCTGCAACTCCAGGCTATAGCCAGCTCTTATCTATTAGTTATTGGAGCCTTTGTCACTACTGATAGCTTACCTTTCCATTCCTTATGTTTTTTAAAGATAGTTCCTTATTCTTCATTTCACTTAGCCTCATTTTTTGAGAAACTACATATTTTTAAGCCATTCTTTTCCCACAGCAATCTGTCTTCTTACTTCTGCAGGTGCTGTTCCACCAAAAGAAGTTCTAGCATTTACACAGGCTGCCATGCTAATGTCTCCAAGCACTTTTTTGGATATTCTACTGTCAATTTCACTAAGTTCTTCGTTATTAAGATCTTTAAAATCACAGCCTTTTTCCTCACACTTCTTTACCATTCTTCCAACTATAGAATGTGCTTCTCTAAATGGAATTCCCTGCTTTGCAAAATGTTCTGCAATATCAGTTGCATTTAAGAATCCTTTTTCGAACTGCTTTTCAATTCTATCCGTGCGAAACTCTGTTTTTTCTAACATGTTTGCAAATATTGTAATACTTGCCTTCCAAGTATCTACTGCATCAAACAGACTCTCTTTATCTTCCTGAAAATCCTTGTTATATGCAAGAGGAGTTCCCTTCATAACCGTAAGTAACTGCATAAGATCACCATAAACCCGTCCTGTCTTACCTCTTAGAAGTTCTGCCATATCAGGATTCTTTTTCTGCGGCATTATACTGCTACCTGTACAATAACTGTCATCAATATCAATAAATCCGAATTCCTGAGAATTCCACCATACAAACTCTTCAGCCCATCTTGAAAGATGCATCATGGAAATAGCTGCATCACTCAAAAACTCAAGACTGTAATCTCGGTCACTTACACTATCCATGGCATTTTCTGTAGGTGCAGCAAATCCAAGAAGTTCTGAAGTTCTCTGCCTGTTGGTTGAAAGTGTTGTTCCTGCAAGAGCGCATGCTCCGAGTGGACAATAATCCATTCTTTCGTATGTATCCTTAAGACGTTCAATATCTCGTTTAAACATCTGAAAATATGCCATAAATATAAATCCTATGGTAATTGGCTGAGCATGCTGAATATGAGTGAATCCAACTGTAAGTGTAGCATCGTATTTCGCTGCCTTCTCTAAAATAACTGATTCCAAATAGCGTAGTCTATCAATGATATCCAATATTTCTTTTTTTAGATATAGTCTTCCATCAACCTGACACTGATCATTTCTGCTTCTTGCAGTGTGCAGTTTTTTTCCTGCATCACCAATTTCTTTAATTAACCGTGATTCAATTCCCATGTGAATATCTTCGTCATCTACAGTAAACTGAATTTCTCCACTTGCAATTCTTTCTCTAATTGATTCAAGCCCTGCTATAATCTGCTTTTTTTCGTCTTGAGACACAATCCCCTGTTCTGCAAGCATTGTAACATGTGCAATACTTCCATCAATATCCTCGTTATACATTCTTTTATCAAAGAAAATTGACGCATTAAATTCTTTTACAATTTCATCCATCTCACTGGCGAATCTTCCGCCCCATAAACTAGCCATATATTATTCCTCCAATTCAATCATAAATATAGTATATGCCAGCCTAAAGGCTTGCTACGTTACAATTCAAAGAGACTGGCATATACTATTTGAACACCTATTTATTCATCCAATATTCATACATTTCATTACCTGTTGCAAACCAGATATTTTCTCTTTCTTGAACATAATCGAGAAACTCTTCCAACATACTAATTCTTCCTGGTGCTCCTATTGCGGCAGGGTCAAGCTGCATAACATAGCATAAACCATATTCGTAGCATCCCGAAAATTCGTCTTTCCAATTATTTAAAACCCCTGTATAGTTTGCTATTCTTCCCTGTCCAGCAGGAAATGCAGGTTTATAATTAAAAGCAAAATATGGTAAATCATAGTTAACCCAATGAATTGGGATTTCAAGTATATGCTCTCCATTACCTAGTTCTTTTATATATGGTCTATCATCATCACAAAGATTACTTGAGTATTTCATCCCATATTTCTTTGCAAGTCTTAAGGTATCAAGAGTTAATTCGCCTTCAGGACTTCTAAATCCTATTGGACTCATACCGCATACATTTTTTATAGCGTTTACACTTTTTTTCATTACATCTTCCTGCTCTTCTACTGTAAGCAATGCCATGTTTTCGTGATGGTATCCAAGTGCTGCGATTTCATGATTTCTGTTTTTAACTTCGATAACCTTATCTCTATAATTTTCTGCAACCCATCCCGGAGTAAAGACAGTAGCTCTTATCTTATGGTCTTCGAGTATTTCCAATATACGTTCTAATCCTCTATCCATGCCATACTGCCCTAATGATAATGTTTTAGGCATATTAATACATTCAGGGTCTCTCTGTAACCAGAATAGTTCTGCATTGAGATTAAGAGTAATCATAACGGCACATTTAGCATTATTAGGCCACTCAGGACGCTTTATCTTCATTTTTCTTCCCCCTCTATAGGATTGTTTGTTCTATACCAGTCAGCAATTTCACTACCAGTTGCAACCCATACATCGTTTCTCTTTGTAATATTTTCAAGAAGTTTATCAAGAATTTTTATTCTTCCTGGCGATCCTATTACCTGCGGATGATTCATATATGAAATGCAAAGTCCATATTCGTGATGTCCAAGAAACTCTCTATAAAAGTTATCATATACATCTCTGTAACATGAAATCCTGTCCTGACCAACTGGTTCTGCAGGATACATATTATACGCCATTGCAACATAATCATCTACTTCCCACTTAGTTGGAATTTCTATAAAGTCCGTCTTTTTTCCATCTATAACCGTTCTGTATGGCCTATCATCGCCTCTCATGGAACTTGAATAAAGAAATCCACGTTCATATAAAAGTTTTGGTGTTTCCACAGTCCAATCACCCGAAGGTGTTCTAAATCCAGTAACAGTGTGGCCAATAAGTCTTTTATATATTTCCTGTGTTTTTTCAATTATTTCAATTTGTTCTTCTACAGTATGACTAGCAAATCTTTCATGTGCATAACCATGATGCCCTATTTCATGTCCCATTTCTTCAATTTTGCAAACAATATCAGGATACCTTTCTGCAGTAAGTCCTGGTACAAAGAAGGTTCCTTTGACCCCGTATTCTTCTAGTTTCGCTAGAATACGTTCTACGCATCTTTTGGGGCCATACTGTCCTATAGATAAAGACTTTATATATTTATCTCCATTAGGCAGTCCACGGTTTCCATTTTCCCAAGTTGTATCACCATCTAAGTCAAAAGTAAACATTACTGCACTTTTTTTTCCTTCTGGCCATTTTAAACTTTCCATAAAACACCTCTATCTCAAACTTTCTATTCTCTCACGTTCTTCTTCTGTCCAAATCTCACTTTCAATTCCAATATCACTTGATACGAATCTTCTTCCATCATTCTGTATATAATCTTTTAATGCAAGATATACATATTTTGCACCATATAATATAACTGGCGCATTGGCAAATACAAGCATTATATTAATAAAGTCAGTCACATACCAGATATTATCCAACTCAAGTCCTGCAAGAACACATAATGTTCCAATTGGTACAAATACTAATGCTCCAATTACTCTTATAACATTTGTACATGTTTTTGTCTTTGAAATTCTTGTTCCCGCAATACTTGCAAAGGACACAAGTCCTAGTAATGATGTAAACGCAAATAATCCATAGCAGATACATATTACGAGTGAAAGAACTCCATCCATAGCAACTCCTGGTATCATAGCTTTAAGAGACTCAAGAAACACATCTATCTTAGAAGCTTTAATAGCCTCCCATGTAGTCGCACTTTCACTCCACAAATGTGCCCCACATACAACAAATCCACTTAATGTACACACTATAATAGTATCTAGGAATACTCCAATTGACTGAATAAATCCCTGATCACATGGGTGATCTTGTTCAGAAACTGCAGCAGACATTGTAATTGTACCTTGACCCGCTTCATTAGATAGAAGGCCCCTCTTTATTCCTTGAGATAGTACAATTCCGAAAGTACCTCCAAACACTGCATCTGGCTTAAATGCCCCAACAAATACAGACTCAATGAACGCTGGGAAATGTTTAATATTTACAAGAAGCAAACCTATAATAATTACTGAATAAATCACTGCCATTACTGGTACCATCTTATCGGTTACCGCAGTAACTCTCTTAATTCCACCAAATACAGCAAGTGCTACACCAATAATCAGTATAATTGCGATGGCATAATACAGGGGTGATGTTCTTTCTGCATTAACTCCTGTAATTGAACCAATTGCTGTTCCTGTTGCTGTAAAGACATGGAACGTTTGAATTGGAATGCTTAACATTGCATAAACAATGAAGGAAAAGCTCAATGTAATTCCAATCCAATGTTTATTTCCTAATAATTTTTGTCCATAATATGGCAGGCCTCCAACAAATTCATCATTATCTTTTTCCTTGAAAATCTGTGCAAGCGTGGCCTCAATAAACGAACTTGCCATTCCAAATAGTGCCGATAGCCACATCCAAAATAATGCTCCTGGACCTCCTACTGAAATTGCTCCTGTAACGCCCACTATGTTACCTGGACCTACACGCATCGCCGTACTAAGCATAAATGCAGCCAGAGGGCTAACTCCTACACTATCCCTTTTCTTCCTAGTAAGAACCTTCATACCTCTTTTGAAAAATCGGAACTGAACCCCCTTTGTCTTCACAGTGAAAAATATGCCCATGCCTACCAACAACAGGATTGCAAAAGGAAAGTTTCCAACAATAGGAATCTTTGCATACCAATCAAAATTCTGAGGAAAAACCCAGAGCAAGTCACCAATAGGTACAATATTGGCGAAAAAAGCATCAATTGACTGTAAAATATTCATAATCATTCTCCTTTCTTTTCTTTCTTTTTTTTGAACACGAGTATTATAATAACAAAAAGTGAATTTTTATGCAATACCTTTTGTGAATTTTTATGCATATTTTTTATTTATTATTCATTTACCAGCTATTCCTGAATGGTTATAACCATGTGAAAAAATATGCAATGGACTATATTCTCTTGTAATCGCAACATATATCGAGAGCTTTCTGATATAAAGAGCGGGCATTAATCTATGCTGCATTCACTCATTAAGATGCTATATATATTCATTTTGTGTATATGAAAATAGTGGTTCTGAATATTTATTCATATCATGCATATGACTTCGGGTTTCTATAATGATTTTTAAAGAGAATTCAGGAAGGAAAATTTGTACAAATTAAAAGACAGAAGTGGATTTGTCAAGGGGTGTATTTTGCAATTCAATACGGCTACTCACTGAAAAAACAGCCGATCCCCTTCGAAGAGCGCACGGCTGCCGTGGGCAGCACCACCACCCACTTTTGTGTGATGAGTAAGTGCACCCTTAATAAACCGCCATTAAAAAATAGAAAAACGAATCTAATACTTCTCTTATTTATTATATATATGCTCTTTCTTAGTAAGTTAATTAGTTAATAGGGAAGGAATAGACCGTTCTGCATTCTGCAGCATAGTCTATCTTTCCTGTTCTCTAGCCTGTCTTTTTCTGTACCTACCGTAGTAATCAAGAGCCTCTAAAATATATTCTTCACGCTTAGTAGCAGGCACCTCTTTAGGAATCAGTTTGTCTACACGTTCTTTTCTTAGGGTATACTTCTCTTTCTGATTAGGTTTTTCTTCCTGCATTACAGCTAAAATGGATTCTGGTGTAAGCACCTCCTGTCTGAGCATTCTTCGCATTCGCAGGGCCTGATCGTGTGATGGTGTACACTGCTCATATTCAATGGCATACAGGAGTGCTTCCTGTAAGTCTTTCGGCAGATAAGATATCTCAACTGCTGGTCTCATGGCAATTTCTCCCTCATCTACCTTATCAAGAAGTTCTGGAATTAACTCCGTTAAACGAATATATCTACTTATCTGTCTTCCACTTTCTCCTACTTCTTCTCCAAATATGTCTCTCGATTTGTTGTGGACCACTGGTCCACAAGTTAAGTCACGCTTTCCCTGTCTTTTCATCGCATCAAGCTTCATCTTGTATGACTTGGCCTTTTCACTTGGTAATATTTTGCTCCTGTACATATTGCTATCACACATAAGAATTGTTGCCTCATCTCTGCTGAGATCAACTATTTCACATCTAAGTGTCTCAAAGCCTAGCATTTCACATGCCCTCTTTCTTCTATGACCTGAAATCAGTTCGTATCTTCCATCTTCTTTCTTTCTGACAACAGCAGGAGTAATAATCCCTACATCTTTAATGCTTTCCATAAGGTTATACATGTCCTCATCGTCCTTTACTTTATATGGGTGGTCTGGAAAAGGATCAATTAAGTCCAGATCAATTTCATTGATTCTTTTAAGCTTTGCATCCTCTCTCATTTCTTCTGTGGTAAAGAAATCATCTACTGTGTTCAGGGTGAAGCTTGGCTTTTTCTCTTTTGACATCTGTAATCACCTCCTTCGCTAATTCCTTATATGCATTTGCTATGTCACTCTTTGGTTCATACAGAAATATGGATTCACCTCTTGCTGCTGTTTCAGCCATCTTTGCTCTTGTTGGAATCTGAGTATCATAAATTTTAATATTCTTATAACTGTTTCTTATAATATCAGGCACCTCCTTAGAGAAGTTGGTCCTCTTATCTACAATAGTCATAAGAACACCATCAATTTTAAGCTCTGGATTTACATAACGTTTTACTTTTGAAACAGTTTTAATTAACTGTTCCATTCCTTTTGCCGGTAAATACTGTGCCTGTACTGGAATAATTACACTGTCAGATGCTGCAAGAGCGTTGATAGTTATCATACCAAGAGACGGCATGCAGTCGATTAAAATATAGTCAAAATCTTTTCTGACAGTATCCACATAATCTTTTAATATTCTTTCTCTGTTCATGGTTCCTACAATGCTCATTTCCATAGCAGAAAGTTCCAGGTTAGATGGAAGAAGATAAACGCCTTCCTTATTCTTAAGCAGGCCTTCATCTTTAACGAAAGATTCTTCGTTTACTGATCTTGCCATAACAGTTGCTGTATTTACTTCAAGAAGATCCGTATTCTTATAGCCTAAACAGGTACTCAGGTCTGCCTGTGGATCTGCATCAATCAGAAGAACTTTTTTACCTTCCCTTGCAAGAGCAACTCCAAGGTTTGCTGTTGTTGTGGTTTTACCAACACCGCCCTTCTGATTACATATTGCAATTACTTTTGCCATTCAAATCACCTCACTAAATATATTCCTGCATTTCTCTGCAAATGCATTCCAGTAAGTAATAGTCAAATTCTTCACTGCTGTTATCAATGACTGATGATAATATCTGACTTACTGCTTCTAGTTCAAAGCCATACATAATCGATCTGAGAAGATTAATCATAATGCCAATATCATTTTCATAATATAATTCAATATAGTTATCAAAGAAGTCTTCCATTGCAACATAGTCATTAATTTTTGCAAAGTGAGTTGATAACGCATCTACAATGATCTCAGCAAGTGCTTCAATATCGTCAGTAGGCAATTCCATTTCTTTAGGCAGAATTCCATTATATTTTTCCATTAGATTCTCCTCCTTTCTATCCATACCAGCTAATACTATAACTTTTTCAAATGTTTCATTTTTCATCTTTTTCCCTCCTTATATTTTGGTAATAAAAAAGACCATACCGGTTAAACCTGATATGGCCATGTAGAAAAATTTTATTGAATTTATGATTATTACATACTCTCTTTATTATCTCAAATATGCGAAATTTGGTTAGTTTTAAAAGCGATAGTAACCTCGCATTTCACCTCGCATTTTTGGTCTGCCTCACCTTTTACCCCACATTTTTTATCTTTTTGAGATGCATGCAAATAGTCTGTATGCGTACGATTATTTTATCTTCTTTACTCGCGTATATATCCGCTGTACCCATTGGTTTTTCAATAAAAAAGCCCTAAGATGTTCATATCTTAAAGCTTATGTATCATATGTTGTGGGCATAAAAATAGCTCCTGGAATTGTGTTTCCAAGAGCCAAAATATGGTGGAGACG
>SAMEA104404106__coassemble_3177_pt1 | contig 9197 bp, 10 predicted proteins | sample SAMEA104404106__metabat2_high_PE_077 | metagenome-assembled genome bin SAMEA104404106 (sample SAMEA104404106) | Balaenoptera acutorostrata | reverse complement strand
TTTCAATTGTCGCATGCAGTGCGACCATACTACTTCCTGCTTCCGCTATTATGTAAGTAACATAAAGAACGGAGGAGCAGAAAATGAAAAAGAATTTAACAGAAGTAGTATTTATACTTGATAGAAGCGGATCAATGTCAGGATTAGAAAAGGATACAATCGGAGGATTTAATTCACTAATCGAAAAACAGAAAAAAGAAGATGGAGAAGCATATGTATCAGCAGTACTCTTTGATGACCGTCAGGACGTAATCTACGACAGAGTACCAGTTGATAAGGTAAGACCTATGACAGAAAAGGACTACTACGTAAGAGGATGCACAGCACTTCTTGATGCAGTAGGAGGAGCAATTAACCATATTGGTAATATCCATAAATATGCAAGACCAGAAGATGTACCAGAAAAGACACTGTTTATCATTACAACAGACGGTATGGAAAATGCCAGCAGAAGATATACCTTTAAGAAACTTAAGGATATGATAGAAAGACAGCAGAAAAAGTACGGATGGGAATTCCTTTTCCTTGGAGCAAATATTGATGCTGCAGAAACAGCCGGCTCCTTTGGAATAGACGCTGACCATGCAGTAGAATATCGCTCAGACAGCAGAGGAACAACACTGAACTACGAAGTAATGTGCGATGCAATTTCTGATGTTCGTAAGGGACACAAAATAAAGGCTGGCTGGAAAGCAAGAATCGATGCAGACTTCGAAAGAAGATAAGAAAAAGAGTATAGGGATAGAGATAAGAAAACACGGGGAGCATAAAACGCACCGTGTTTTCTCATATATTTACACATTAATATTTTCCTGATTATCAGTCAGTTAGAATTCATCACTAAGCAGAAAATCTGCTGCGTGCATTGTTTTAACACCTTCATAATTCCCGCCTGCAAAATCATCAGTTCTGAGTACATACTTCGGATAGTTATCATCTATCTGAAGAAGTCTTTCGTACTCACGTTTCTCTGTTTTTCCCGAATTAATTTCCTGTGTTACCTGAATATATATTTTTTTGTTCTGCTTTTCGCCAGTAAAATCAATTTCGCCATTCTGTGTTTTTCCAACATATACAGAATATCCTCTTCTGCATAATTCCAGATACACTACATTTTCAAGTGCAGATGCAAAGGAATCACTATTGTATCCAAGCGCGGCATACCTTAATGCTGTATCTGCAAGATAGAATTTCTCCTGTGTCTTAAGCAGTTTCTTTCCCTGAATATCATATCTTGAACATCTGTGTATCAGATAGGCTTTTTCAAGTTTTAAAAGATAACTGTATACAGTCTCATTATCAAGAGACCTTTTTTCAGACTTCATATACTTTGATATAGCTGAAGCGGAAAAAGTATTTCCCACATTGTCAAAAGTGAACTTAACAATCCTCTCCAGCTGATCCACTTTGCGAATCTGACTACGTCTCACAATGTCTGAGAATACAGTTGAGTTGTATATGTCCCTTACAATTGTATATATTTCATCATCCGAATAATCTCCAAGGCAAACTGCTGGAAATCCTCCCCTGCGCACATATTCGTTAAGAGCAGCACGGGTGTCAGGTCTTTTTCCTGTGCATTCTTCCCTGAAAGCCAGGTACTCAGCATACGAAAGTGTATATATGTGAAACGAGATATACCTTCCTGTAAGATAAGTTGCAATTTCAGATGACATCATGCGGCTATTAGAACCTGTTACATAAATATCAGTATCATAATCTGACTGAATAGAATTAACTACTTTCTCCCATTCCTCTACTTCCTGAACTTCATCAAGAAAGAAATATGTTTTTCCTGATGTGCAAATGTGTCCTTTTAATTCGGAATACATTTCTTTTGCAGTCATACCGTAATATTCCATGGAATCAAATCTATAGCTTACTATCTGTTCTTCAGGAATTCCTCTTTCTTCAATCAGAATCTGCTGAATCATTTTTAATATGGTTGACTTTCCACTTCTGCGGACACCCGTTAATATTTTTACAAGGGGTGCATCAACATATCTCATTATCTGTTCTGTGTACAGCGGTCTGTAAATCATTTCCATCACCTCTTTCTACAATTATAACCGCAAAACTATCAATATTCAAAAAGTTTATCGGGTTATAATCGCAAAACTTTTTTCTTTTCATCGTACTTTTGCGGTTATGATTTCAGATTCTGCAGTGTGAGCAGCCCGTAATGACTACAAGTCCTTTGTCAGTTCTGCATACTATGGCTGAGTCTTCTCTGCAGTAGTCAGTTTCCTCTTTTCCATCCTTAACTACTCTTCCCATGTTAACAAGAGTTTCAAAAGGGTTAACCTTGAGGAACTTCTCCAAGGAAGATACAGTTCTCTGATATATTATATGGTCCTTCTGATGGAATGTATTCCATCAGACCTTTTACATCCTCTTCAGTAAATGGTGATCCAATATATCCGCTTTCGTCATACTTAGGCCAGAAGCAGCCAGGATGAGCAATAAGCTTCACCTTTGATAAGTCAAATTTCTCAGCAAGATACTTTAAGTCCGTGAGCGTGGTCATCGTGACCGTGTGACAGTACAATATGAGTTACACCGCCAAGATCAATTCCCATTTCCTCAGCATTTCCTAAAATGATGTCTGAATATCATGTATCAAAGAGAATCTTCATGTCATCAACATCTGTCACCTCTTTCGTCTTTCTTACTTGTTCGCTTTCCCCTGAACCATATATCTGTTGTATTCGTCTCCTGCAAGGTCCTTCCAGTAGAACATGCCAGCTTCGTAAATCATATAACTGTGAGCTGAGTCCTGCTTTGGAATAGATACTGATCCAGGATTCATGTAAATGAATCCTTCCTTTTCTTCACATGCAGGAACGTGAGTATGTCCGTTAAGAAGAATATCTCCTTCTTTCAGCATTGGAAGATTAGATGGATTCCACTTGTGTCCGTGAGTTACAAACATATTTACGCCGTCAATATTAAAGAATGAATAATCAGCAAGAACCGGGAACTCAAGAACCATCTGGTCTACTTCTGTATCACAGTTACCCCTTACGCATAAGATATCATGCTTCTTTTCATTCAGCATTGCAATTACTTCCTTAGGAGCATAATCCCTTGGTAAGTCATTACGTGGTCCGTGATAAAGAATATCACCTAATAGCAGAAGTCTCTCTGCATTTTCTCTTTCGTAAGCTTCAAGCATCTTCTTACAGAAGAATGCTGAGCCGTGTATATCTGAAGCTATCATTAATTTCATATATATTTTCTCCTCGCATTAAAATCTACGTATATTATACTACGAACAGTGCCCGCAGGCACTCAGAAGTTTTTCTCCTGCATATATTAAAAGACAGGCCCTGAATAACAGAAACCTGCCTTACACCCTATTTTTCCAGTAACCAGTCAATTACGTTTATAAGTTTTATTCCCTCTTCAGAGCGAACAAAACTTCTGTCCATTGACAATACTATTTTTTCATAATTATCTTTTATCATCTTAAGAGGTCTTAATTCTCTTTCCCTTGTTTCTGGACTATCCATACTTTCAGTGACCTGAATATATATTCTTTCATCCGGCTTTTCGGCTACAAAGTCTACCTCTGTTTCACCTACTTTGCCAATGTATACCCTGTAGTCTCTTCTTATGAGTTCAAGGAACACAACATTTTCGAGTATATGGCCTCTGTCCATATCTCTGTATCCCAGAAGCATATTTCTGAATCCAAGGTCTGTTACATAGTTTTTTCCTAAAGTTTTCAGTAACTGTTTACCTTTCACATCATATCTTCCCACCTGATAAAAGACATATGCCTTTTCAAGAAGATCAATATATTCACTTACCTTTTTCCCAGGTATGGATTTTCCTTTATTATTTTCCAGTTCTTTTTCCGCTATAAGGACATTCCCTATTTTGTTAGGCGATGTTATGCTGCCTATATTGTCACACAGAAACATTACTATCTTCTGAAGCACTTTTCTGTCAGCCTTTTCATTTCTGTCAAGGATATCACGCAGAATTACAGTTGAATAAATTCCTTCAAGTGCCTGAAGACTTCTTGGTTCATTGAATTCATATTCTCTTAGTACAGGCATGCCGCCAAACTGAATATATCTTGAAAACTTCTCTTCCATGGTTATTGCAGTATCAAATTCATAGAAAGAAAGGAATTCTCTGAATGACAGCGGAAGCATTTTAATTTCCACATATCTTCCAGAAAGAAGAGTTGAGAATTCGCCTGAAAGCAGATATGCATTAGAACCAGTAATGTATATATCAACATCAAAATCTATTCTGAATGATTCCACTGCTTTTTCCCATTCACTGACAACCTGCAGTTCGTCAAACAGCAGATATGTTCTTCCTGTATGAGGAATTAATGATGCTACATAGTCGTAAAAAGATAAACAGTCCCGTAAATCCCTGTAACGTAAAGACTCAAGATTCATGTGTATAATATGGTCCTTTTCTACGCCCTGTTCAAGCAGGTACTGGTGAAACAGTTCCATAAGAGAAGACTTCCCGCATCTTCTGATTCCTGTAATTACTTTTACAAGATCCACATCTTTATTTTCTATTAACTGATTTAGATATTCTGGTCTGCTAATTAAATCTCTCATTTTTCACGCCTCCTTTTCTCTCTATTATATATCAGACTTCCATATTTTCAAGAGTTTCAGTCATATTTTACTAAAACTTTATTTTTTGACAGAGTTTCAGTACGTTTCTGACTGAAACTTCTTGCTTCTTCCCACGAAAAAACCACTGCCTTAGCCCCGCAGTGGTTTCTTCTGATGTAAATGTGTATTTCATGCTCCTCACTATACGATTTCTTTCAGAGGTGCTATTTCAATTCCTTCCTTCTGGAAAGCTTCGCGTATTTTTTCTACAAATTTAAGTGCCTTTTCTCCGTCACCGTGAACGCATACAGAATCAGCTTTAATAGGAATGTCCCTGCCTGTAATAGCAGTAACCTTTTCCTCTTTAATCATTCTTACTACTCTTTCAATAGCAAGATTTTCATCTGTAATCATGGCGCCTTCTTTTCTTCTGTTAACAAGGCTTCCATCCTCTTCATAAGCACGGTCAGCAAATACTTCACGGGCTACTCTTAATCCCATGTCCTCTGCTGCCCTTACAAGCTCACCACCAGAAAGAGCCATAATGATAAGACTGTCATCATACTCTTTTACTGCTTCACATATTGCCTTTGCAAGTTCATAATCTTTGCCAGCCATATTGTAAAGAGCGCCGTGAGGTTTTACGTGCTGAAGTTTCATTCCGTTAACTTTTGCAAATGCATCAAGAGCACCAATCTGATATGTTACATAAGCCTTTGCTTCTGCAGGGCTTACTGCCATATTTCTTCTGCCAAATCCCATAAGGTCTGGAAATCCCGGATGTGCTCCTGCTTCAATACCTGCGTCCTTTGCCATCTTAATAGTATCAGAAAGAACTACAGGGTCACCAGCGTGAAAGCCACATGCCACATTAGCTGATGATATTAAAGGAATGATTTTATCATCGTTTCCCATTTTGTAGTTACCAAAGCTTTCGCCAAGGTCACTGTTAAGGTCTACTCTGTACATAATTCTCTCCTATCTGCCATTACTCTTAGGCATTATACTTTCAATAAATCCTGTGTCTGCTCTTCCCTCTTCAAATACAGGATGACCCATAATCTGATACTGGAAGTCCAGATTTGTTTCAATTCCAACAATCACCATTTCGTCAAGTGCTGCCTTCATCTTCATAAGCGCTGCCTCTCTTGTAGGTGCATGCACCATTACTTTGGCAATCATGGAGTCGTATTCAATTGGAATTCTGTAGCCTTCGTAAAGAGCTGTGTCAACTCTTACTCCGTTACCAGCAGGAAGATGAATGTGTTCAACTAATCCCGGACTTGGCATAAAGTTCTTTTCTGGAATTTCTGCATTGATTCTGCATTCAATGGCATGGCCTTTAATAGCTACATCTTCCTGAGTAAAGCTCAGTTCTTCCCCATTGGCAACTCTTATCTGTTCAATGATCAGGTCAGTGCCAGTTACCATTTCTGTTACGCCGTGCTCAACCTGAATTCTTGTATTCATTTCCATAAAGTAGAACTTTCCTTCTGGATTTACAATGAATTCAATGGTACCTGCATTAGTGTATCCAACAGCCTTTGCAGCAAGTACTGCGTACTCGTTCATCTTCTGTCTTGTTTCTTCGTTAATAGCCGGAGATGGACTTTCTTCAATAAGCTTCTGATGGTTTCTCTGAACAGAACAGTCTCTGTCACCAAGAGCTACTACATTACCGTGGCTGTCTGCCATAATCTGTATTTCAACGTGGCGTGGGTTTTCCACAAAGTGCTCAATGTACATTGTGTCATCACCAAAGGCATTTGCTGACTCTCTCTGAGCTAAATTAAACTGAAACTCAAATTCGTTCTCGTTTTCTGCAACTCGCATGCCCTTTCCGCCACCGCCAGATGAAGCCTTGATCATTACAGGATAACCGATTTTTGCAGCTTCAGCCTTTGCTACATCAGCATCATACACTGGTTCCTTTGTTCCAGGAACTACAGGAATGCCGTTTTCCATCATTGTCTTACGAGCCTGGCTCTTGTTACCCATTTTGTCAATTACATCAGCTGATGGCCCTATAAAAGTAATTCCGTTTTCCTGGCACTTCCTTACAAACTCACTGTTTTCTGAAAGGAATCCGAAACCAGGGTGAATCGCATCTGCTCCCACATTAAGAGCAGCTGTAATTATCTGGTCCATATTAAGGTAGTTATTTCTTGCTGATCCTTCACCAATACAGATTCTCTGATCTGCAAGCTGAATGTGAAGGCTGTTTTCATCTTCCTTTGAATATACAGCTACACTTGGGATTCCCATATTTCTGCAGGCTCTGGCAATACGAACTGCTATTTCGCCTCTGTTGGCTATTAATATTTTATGTATCACAGTTCCTCCCCCTTCCTGCTACAGTTTCTTTACTCTGAATAATGGCTGTCCGTATTCAACCTTCTGTTCGTTACTTACTAATACGGCTTCAATTTCACAGTCAAAATCACTCTGAATTTCGTTCATAAGCTTCATTGCTTCTAAGATACATACTGTCTGACCATTTTTAACGTGGTCACCAACTTTTACAAAAGCAGGTGCATCTGGTGCTGGTGCTGAATAAAATGTTCCTACAATTGGTGAAGTAATAAACGCTTCGTCTTCATCTTCTTCTCTTGCAGCATCAGGAAGTACGGCCTGAGCCTGTACAGGCTGTGCAGCTGCAACTGGTGCACCCTGAGTAATAATTGGCGGATTGTCAAGTTTACTCATTGAAATTTCAAATTCATCATCGCTGTAGCTGAATTCCATAAGTGATGAGTTATCTATAATTTTTACCATTTTCTCTAATTTTTCAATATCCATATTTCTTCTCCTTATTAAAACAGTTTTCTGATTCTCTTTGCTACAAGTCTGCACTCAAGAACTTCCTTGCATGGCTGATGAATGATTTTTCTCATTTCATCAAATTCCTTCATTTCCTTTATGATAAGTTTCTGTGCCTCCTGAACGGAAACAGCCTGAAACTTAAGTCTGTGATCTGTCTTTCTCTGAACAATCTTTGGAATATCAACTGACGCAACAGTTGCAATCTTTGCATATCCACCAGTAGTCTGTCTGTCAGAAAGAAGGATTATTGGTTTACCATGACTTGGTACCTGAATAGATCCAAGAGCTATACCATCAGATATAATATCGGATTTGTCCTTTGCTGCAATAAACGGTCCGTCCATTCTGCAGCCCATTCTGTCAAAATCACTGGTTACTGTGTATTCGCTGTTTAAGAAAGTCTTTATTCCTTCTTTTGTAAAAGCATCATCCTGAGGTCCCATTACTACTCGTATGGTTTCCTGTTCACTATCAAAAGTATCTGCAGGAAGTTTCCTGGATAAAAAGAATGGAAGATAACGTCTCTTTACTCTGAACATAATGCAGTCATCCTGCTGCAGCTTACGTCCCTTAAATCCGCCTACAGAGCTCTTCATGTTAGTACATCTGCTTCCCATTACTACAGGAACATCAAGATAACTTGAAAATGCCACGTATCCGCGACTGCCTGTTCTTGCACTGCCAAATTTAAGAATATCTCCCTTTGACATATATATTGCTTCGTACATAGGAGCAGGTTCCCCGTTAATAGTCGGCTGGAAGTCTCCTCCTGTAATTGCAATAATTGTTTCTGATGTAAATTCCAGTGTAGGTCCGATAAGTGTAAACTCTAACACTGCCTCATTTTCCGGATTATCAAGAAGTAGGTTAGCTATTTTAAATGAACGTTTATCCATTACTCCTGCAACACTGAATCCCTGGCTCTGGTAACCTGTTCTTCCAAGGTCCTGAACCGTTGTCAGCATGCCTGGTTTTAAAACTCTGATGCCCATTTATTCCCCTCCTTCTATAATATTTACCTGGTATTCATTTCTGTCTGCCAGTTCCTTTATTCTGTCATATTCAGCTCTGTCTACTGGAATAAAGCGGATATAGTCTCCTGCTTCAACAAGTATTGGTGTTTCCCTGTCAGGGTCATATGTCTTAACAGGAGTTTTACCCATAAGCTGCCATCCTCCAGGTGACTCTAATGGATAAATTCCAGTCTGAGATCCGCCAATACCCACGCTTCCTGCCTCAATTCTGATTCTCGGATTAACAAGTCTTGGAGTAAAAATTCTTTCGTCAAGTCCTCCAAGATAGCAGAATCCCGGTAAGAATCCCAGCATGTAAATAAGGTAGTCTCTTGAAGAATGTATATCAATAACTTCCTGTTCGCTTAAACCTGCATGCTTTGCAATGTTAGCAAGGTCAGGGCCGAATTCTCCTCCATAGCATACAGGAATCTCAAATATTCTCTTTACTTCCTTTTCCACCTTTGCATCTACCTTAAGAAGGTGCTTCATTCTTTTTACAAGAGCTGCATATGTAATTACTCTTGGGTCATAGTTAATGAGAAGTGATGCAAAAGCAGGAATAACATCTACTACGCCCTCAATATGCTGCTCCTTCATAAGCTGCACAGTTGCTGATATTCTTTTATTAATATCCGGGCTTATTTCTTTTCCAAATTCAATTAACAGGGATGAGTCTCCTGCTGTTAATATCCTTATTTCACTCATAAAATTCTCCTTCATAAATTAAATCCTTTCGTTTGCCATAGGCGGAAACCCACTACCTTCAGGT
>SAMEA104404106__coassemble_2885_pt1 | contig 10100 bp, 6 predicted proteins | sample SAMEA104404106__metabat2_high_PE_077 | metagenome-assembled genome bin SAMEA104404106 (sample SAMEA104404106) | Balaenoptera acutorostrata | reverse complement strand
ATTACATAAATAGAATAGAATGTAAAATGCTTACCTAAATACTTCAACCCTATATATATTGGAATAAGGTTTACAGGTATATATACCATTGTATATGGAAGCGCAATTCCAAGATACTGATCAAAGAATCTTAAAATCAGAAGTGTAAGTCCGGCTCCCCCACCTGGGAAAAGTGAACCTACTCTTACAAAACTCTGAAGGTTAAAAGCCATAAGAGCTGCTCCCATAGTACAGAAAATTATCCTCTTTATGGTCTTATGTAAATATGATTCTTCCATGTTAGCCATTAAATTAATTTCTCCAATCTTTAAAACATACTGTTTATTATACTCCAGAATAAACAGTTTTTCCAGCAAGAACTGTCATGTTTATCTGTATATCTTTAATGCGCTCAGGACTTACTTCATAAATATTTTCATCAAGAACAACAAAGTCTGCATTTTTACCCATTTCAATAGTACCATTTACCTCTTCAGAATATGATGTGTATGCAGGATACTTAGTAAAGAGTTTTACAGCTTCTTCTACAGAAACCTTTTCTTCTGGAAGCCATCCCCCTTCAGGTGTTCCATTAAGTTTCTGTCTTGTAACGGCAAAATATATATTTTCCATTACGTCAAAGCTTACTACAGGAGCATCTGATCCACCTGCTGCATGAATGCCCATTTCGAGCATTGTATTCCATGCATATATTTTATCCATTCTGTGAGCACCTATTCTTGATTCAACAACTTCCATGTCATCATCTACAAATACAGGCTGAATGTATGCAAGTATGTTGTTATCTTTCATCTTCTGTAATACATCAGCATTTGAAATCTGAACATGCACAATTCCATGTCTGTTCTTAGGATTTTCTGCTCTTGAAGCTGATTTAGTAATAGCTTCAATAACCATATCCATTGCCCTGTCACCAATACAGTGAACTGCAACCTGCATATGATTGTCATCGCAGAACTTCAGAATTTCATTTAGTTCATCCTGCTCATAGATTACTATGCCTCTGTTTTCTTCCTGTCCTTCGTATGGCTCTCTCATAGCAGCAGTTCTTGCTCCCAAGGATCCATCCTGAAGTAGTTTTACAGGCCCTATTGTATAACAGTTTCCACTCTGTCCTGTTCTGTAACCTTCACCAATAAATACCTTAAGGTCTTCAAAACGCTCAAACAGGCACTGCTCATAAACTCTTGCAGTCATACCGCCTTCTTCATCTAAATGCTTATATGCATTCATGATTCTTCTCCAGTTCTTTCCTGGAAGTGAAGCAAGGTCATCTGACTGAATACCTGTAATTCCTGCTCTGTTCAGGTGCTCCATACCTAGTTTAAGAAGCTTCTTTACTTCCTCTTCAGAAGGTGCTTCAAGAATAGAATAAAAGAACTGAACAGCATTTTCTTTTAAAGTACCATTTTCAAGATTTACTTCACTTTCGATTTCGGAGTATTCCTTAATCTTCTGTAAAAGTTCTAACCCTGGTGTATTTGAAACTGCTGTATGGCCGCATACACGAACCATAATAATCGGGATTTCATCTGAAATAGCATCAAGTTCCTGTTTTGAAGGATATCGCTTTTCAATAAAATGTTCCTCATTCCAGCCTCTTGCAAATATCCATGGAAGGCTGCCTTCTGTATCTTCGTCATAACGCTTCTTTACAAGAGCAAGCATTTCTTCAACGCTTGTGCAGTCAAACAGCTTTACTGAGTTCTGTACAAAAGCATAGTGCAGCATATGAAGATGTGAATCTACAAAACCGGGAAGCATAAGCTTTCCATCAAGGTCAGTTCTTTCATCACATTCAAGTGCTGCCGCCTCTTCATCAGAACCTAAAAATACAATTTTTCCATTATCAACACCAACAGCCTCATAAAGGCTGTCAGCGTCATCTAAAGTTTTAATTAATCCGTTAAAAAAGATTCTTTCCATTTATCTATTTTCCTTCTTTCTTAACCTTATCTTCGTAGAACAGTGCAAAGTCAGGATCTATCTGGCCTTCGTGTAAGTAACGTGCTTTGTAGTCCTTAAGTAATTTAACAAATGTACCACTTAACATAAACAGTGTAGCTACATTAAAGAATGTAGGGAATACTGTTGAGAAGTCAGCAATAGTCCATAGCTGAGCTGGTGTTCCGTTTCCGTAAACTGTTAACAGTGTTACTAAGAAACCCCAGAATGGTGTTCCTAAAATAAGGATGATTGATAAGACTTTTGTAGCTTTCTTGTTTCTGCCTTCCATCCAGTGGTCAAGTAACACCTTATAGTATGTGTACCAGCCTGTTGATGTTGTAAGACCAAATAAGAAGATACTAATCGCAATAAGTGCTCTTGCATAGTGACCCATTACAGATTCAAATGCTGTAAGAGTAAGTTCTGAACCCTGTAATCCTGAGTTCCAGAATCCTGTAGCAATAATTACAAGACCTGTCATTGTGCATACTACCATTGTATCAGCAAATACTTCAAAAGCTCCAAGTAAACCCTGTTTTACCGGGTGATCTGTATTTGATGAAGCGTGAATCATTGGAGATGTTCCCCATCCAGCTTCGTTACTGTAAACAGATCTTGCAAAACCAAATCTCATGGCAACTGCTACTGTAGCACCAATAAATCCACCAGTTGCAGCCTGTGTAGTAAATGCTCCTTTGAAAATAAGGCCAAATGTTGCAGGAAGCTGGTCAGCGTTAACAATTAAAATTATAACTGAACATACAATGTAGAATCCACACATAATTGGTGTAAGGTATGATGCAACAACACCAACCTTTTTGATTCCGCCAATTGTAATTACATAGATACATGCTGCGTAAATAAGGCCTGGAATAATGTAAGGGATTTTAAATGTACTTCCAATAGCTTCTGATACTGTGAAGTTCTGTAATGTGATAAACCATGTCATAAAAATACAGATACCAAAGATTGCTGCAAAAATCTTCCAGCCTTTGAAGCCTTTTTCTTCACCAAGACCTCTCTGCATATAGTAGGTTGGACCTCCTCTGAATGTACCTTCTTCTGTACCTTCTCTGTAGTAAACAGCAAGTGTAACTTCTGCCATTTTAATAATCATGCCGAGAAATGCTGCAATCCACAGCCAGAATAAAGCTCCAGGACCTCCTGTTGCAATGGCTGTAGCAACACCAGACATGTTACTTACTCCTACTGTACCACCAATGGCAACTGCAATTGCCTGGAAAGGTGTAAGATTCTTTTTTCCATCTCCTGAACCTTCACCTTCACGGCGTTCTTTCTTAAATAAACTTGTAACAATGTGTCCAAAGTGACGGAACTGGAAGAATCCAGATCTGATTGTAAGAACAACGCCTGTGATTAAGATTACCGCGATTAACGGTGTGCCCCATAGAAATGAGGTGAACTTTTCGAATAATTCAAACATGATAAATAATTCCTTTCTGGTTGTTATTAACTCTTCGGTAATATATGTAGCAAGAAATATGCCAATAAACAAACACCTGAAATTACCTGCTTACAGAGATTTCTCTTGATTATGCCCTCTGTTTATCCTATATTTATCCTATATTTATCCTGTTTTTTAGAAAGGAAACCTTATGAAAAAAATATATATGGTATTTAATGACCAGGAAAAAAGTCGTGTATCAGACACTCTTTACGAAAATATGAGATATGTTCTTCAGCACTATGTGGATATTGAACTGTGTTATCTTGACCATATAAAACCTGAAGATATTTCTGATGGTGATCTTTTCCTTGTACTTTACGAAAACAGAGTACACCAGATGAGTAAATATATTTCCTCACTGGAAAAAGTAATGGTTATGTCAAGAACCATTCAGAAACAGTTCCTTACTGAACTTTTCAGTATTGAAAAAGGAACTGACGTGCTTGTAGTTAACGACTCAGACGAAAGCACTCTGCAGACAACGAACCTGCTCTACAAGCTTGGTCTTACTCAGGTTCGACTTCACCCTTACATATCAGGAAAAGATCCAGAAAAATTCAGAAATATTAAGGTCGCAATTACACCTAATGAAGAATCTCTTGTTCCTTCTCACGTTGAGAAAATATTTAACATTTACGACAGGTATCTTGATGTATCAACATTTATGAATATTATTTCCAGACTTGAAATTGATACAAAGAAAGTAATATCAAACCTGCTTGCTTACTCAGACATTGTGGCTGAGCCAAATAAAAGCAGCAATACAAGATATGTAAATCAGCATCTGAAAACCACCATGTTTAAAGATATTCTTGACGGTTCCTCTGAACTCGTAATACTTACTGACAGAGAATACAGGCTGGAATATGCCAATAAATATGCCGAAAAAACTTTTGGAAATATGAAGTATGACGATCATATAATAGAGAAGATAAAGTCCGCACACAGCGAATTTTTCTCAGAAGATAACTACAGAACAAAACTATTTACATATAACGATGTGAACTACCTTGTTTCAAAACGAGCACTTAAATACGGTGACCAGCCTGTAGGATACTCCTTTATCTTCCAGGACGAATCATATATTAAAGATACAGGAGAAAATCTCAACAAAAATCTGGCAAAAACAGGTCTTGTTGCAAAATACACCTTTGATGATCTTGTATACGCATCCTCTTCAATGACTAAGGTTGTATCTCTTGCAAAAAAAGTAGCTGTAACAGATATGGCTGTGCTTATTACTGGCGAAAGTGGAACAGGAAAAGAACTGGTTGCTCAGTCTATCCACAATCATTCACTTAGGAAAAACCATCCTTTTGTAGCAATAAACTGTGCAGCTCTTCCTGCATCACTTCTTGAAAGTGAACTTTTCGGTTATGAAAAAGGAGCTTTTACAGGAGCTAATAAAGAAGGAAAAACAGGACTTTTTGAACAGGCAAACAGAGGAACTATTTTCCTTGATGAAATCGGTGACATGCCTCTTGAACTTCAGGCACGAATTTTAAGAGTCCTTCAGGAAAAACAGCTTATGAGGCTTGGAAGTGACCACCTGATTTCTGTTGATATCCGCATAATTGCAGCCACAAATAAAGATCTTACATCAGCTATATATAGTCATGAATTCCGAGAAGATCTGTACTACAGGCTGTGTAATATTGAGCTTGAGCTTCCTCCCCTCAGAAGTCGCGGAAACGATGTACTTCTGCTCTTTGAAGGTTTTCTCGGTGACAAATCAGACCTTCTTTCTGCAAGAGACAAAAAAGCTCTTGTAACCTATTCATGGCCGGGAAATGTAAGGGAGCTGAAAAACGCAGCTGACTACTTTAACTTTTTAAATGAACTGCCAAAGAACATTCTGAAGAGCTATGCTCCTGCAGAAAGCAGAGATACTATTAATGACAGAATTCTTTCAATTATACATAACGCTACCACAGAGACAAGCGGAATCGGACGTACATCCATACTCTACACTCTTCGTCAGGAAGGTATTGTAATAAGTGATGATAAACTCAGAAAAAGACTTACTGCTCTTGAAAAAGAAGAAAAGATTATTATTGGAAAAGGACGAAAAGGATGCATGGCAAGGTGGAAATAGATAAAAAACTATGCTATACTTATGAAGTCAGGAATCCATAGCTCAGGAGGCAGAGTAGCTCACTCCGAATCCTTTATTTTGTTAAACATTTTTCAGAAATTCTGTTTGCTATGGTGTTAACATGTCCCCCTAGTTAATTCGGATATAATAAGCCCCTCCGAAGGGCTAGTGGAGAGTTCGAACCTCTCGGGGGATACCAGAATATGCGTAAAGAACGTTGGAATTTCAGCGTTCTTTATTTTTTAATCTTATTTTTTTACATGTGTTAACTTGACAAAATTAAACCTCTAAATTTTAAAAATATGACTTCAGGTGTAGCAAATACAAACAAGCTGTTTCTCATGTTTGCATATGATAAAGAGCTACATGGATTTTGAAATAAGAAACTACTTAAAGATGGTGACACATTAACTCTTTTGTGGGAATAATACGTATCGGAATGAAGGTCAAAGCACAAACCACCGTATCAATATTATATATTGCAAGCTTTACAGTGATTATGTGAATAGGAATAAACTGACGACGCATATATAGCAGTCAGAGTCAATATTTTTTAGTCTTTATAAATATTCCTTTTTCTTATCAAAATTATACTTTATACAAATCGAAACTGCAGACACAGCAATCTTCAGCAGAATTACTATGAGAAACTCTAAAGAAAACGGATTACTCAGCCTGTTTCCAAGAAGAGTGGTTGCAACAAGGCTTAACATAAGTCCAGAGAGACTTCCAGCCACATATTCACCAAATGCAAGATTATGCGCCCCAAAATATGCACTTACAACATCTAATGGGAGAATTCCCACGATTCTTGTAATAAAACTTGCAAAGAAAGGGTTCTCATTCTGATACCTTGCAAGTACTTCTGCCTTCGGATATTTCTCATATATTTCCCTCATTATATTTTCCCCAAAGACTTTACCTGATATATATGGAATTGTAAGCGAAACACATACCCCCGCAATACTTACAAGAATTGCTTCTAAGGGCGAAAACAGTATTCCGTCTGCCATATACAGTACATCCAGCGGAAATACAACTGATATGCTCTTAAGCCCGAAGATAAAAAGCATAAAAATTACAGCAAGTGCCGGATTACCCGGGGTGTAATTAAGTATTTCTTCTATATCAAAACCATTCTTAAAGAAGAATATATTAATCAGCACAAATATTATCACTGCAGTAGCAAGCGGAACATACCTTATTTTCTTCCAGCATATATTTTCCTTTTTCCCCATAATTTTAAAATACCCCTTTTCAGCTAAGAGTATATCTCTGTCTTTCCTAAAAAAAAACAGTTAAACTATGTAACTTTATCTGAAAAACAGACACTTATATAAATCTGTCTGTTTTCTTTAACCACTGTATATCCTGCAATTTCAATGATTAAGGGGCTGTTTTCGTTCTACATGTGAACTTATTTTCTCAGCCATACGTATGACTCTTAATAGGTTATACAATTACACCCTCCCATGCTGCTCTACCACCCCCTATAAACCTGTATTTTTCAATGCTTCTGTAAAAAGTAAAAAATCAGACTGAATATTTTGTACAATATTTAAATTTTGTCTATTGAAAATTATAAAAATAGTTTTAATATGTTATGTATATTATATATTTAGTAGTTAGGAGCGTTAAGTATGAAAAAGAAATATGTTTATCTATTCAGAGAAGGCGACGCAGACATGCGTGAACTATTAGGCGGAAAAGGTGCTAACCTTGCAGAAATGAGCAGACTGGGAATGCCAGTTCCTGATGGTTTTACTATTACAACAGAAGTTTGTAACAAGTACTACAAAGATGGTGAAAAAATCAGTGATGAAATTCGCAGTGAAATAATGAACTATCTTAAGATTCTTGAATTACAGACTGGTAAAACTCTTGGTGATGCAGAAAATCCATTACTGCTTTCAGTTCGTTCAGGTGCAAGAGCAAGTATGCCAGGCATGATGGATACAATTCTTAACTTAGGACTTAACGACATTGTTGTTGAATCCCTTGCAAAGAAATCAGAAAATCCTCGTTTTGCTTACGACTCATATCGTCGTTTTATTCAGATGTTCTCAGATGTAGTAAAAGGACTTTCAAAGAAACATTTTGAAGATATTATTGATGAAGTAAAAGCACATCGCGGAATTACAAGCGACCTTGATCTTACTGCAGACGACATGAAGCAGTTAGTAGTTCTTTTCAAACAGTTCTACAAAGCTGAACTGAAAGAGGACTTCCCTTCTGATCCAGTAACACAGCTTTTAGAATCCATTGAAGCTGTATTTAAATCATGGAACAACGACAGAGCTATCTACTACCGTCGTATGAACAATATCCCTGGAAACTGGGGAACAGCTGTTAACGTACAGATGATGGTATTTGGTAATATGGGAGAAGACTGCGGTACAGGTGTTGCCTTTACACGTAACCCTGCTACAGGAGAAAAAGGCGTATTCGGTGAATTCCTTATGAATGCACAGGGCGAAGACGTAGTTGCAGGTGTTCGTACACCACAGTCAATTGACCAGTTAAAAGAAATTGCTCCAGAAGCTTATGCAGAATTTATTGAAATCTGCAATCGTCTGGAATGGCACTACAAAAACATGCAGGATATGGAATTTACTATTGAACATGGTAAACTTTATATGCTTCAGACTCGTAACGGAAAACGTACAGCCCAGGCTGCGCTTAAGATTGCATGCGATATGGTTGAAGAAGGCCTTATTACAACTCACGAAGCACTTCTTACAGTTGAACCTGCTCAGCTTGATGCTCTCCTTCATCCAATGTTCGACCCTGAAGTCCTGAAAAACTCAGAACCAGTTACTACAGCTCTTCCTGCTTCCCCTGGAGCTGCATGCGGACAGATTGTCTTCTCAGCTGCAGAAGCAAAAGAAGAAGCTGAAGCCGGAAAGAAAGTTATCTTAGTAAGACTTGAAACATCACCTGAAGACATCGAAGGTATGGCTGTATCTCAGGGTATCCTGACAGTTCGTGGTGGTATGACATCTCACGCTGCTGTTGTAGCCCGTGGTATGGGTGCATGCTGCGTATCAGGTGCTGGAGACATTCAGATGCACGCTGAAGAAGGTTACTTTGTACTTCATGGTAAAGAATATCACAGAGGAGACTTTATCTCTATTGATGGTTCAACAGGACATGTTTATGATCACGCCATAAAAACAGTTCCAGCAGAAATTGCAGGTAACTTCGAAACATTTATGGACTGGGCAGACCAGGTAAGAAATCTTCACATCAGAACTAATGCTGACACACCTAAAGACGCAAAACAGGCTGTAGCCTTTGGTGCTGAAGGTATCGGACTTGTTCGTACAGAGCACATGTTCTTTGATGCAGATAAAATCAAACCTATGAGAGAAATGATTCTTGCTACTGATGATGAACAGATTACAGATGCACTTGCTAAATTAGAACCAATGCAGCAGGAAGACTTTGAAGGAATATTCGAAGCTATGGAAGGTAAACCAGTTACAATCCGTCTACTGGATCCACCTCTACACGAATTCCTTCCAAAGAAAGATAACGAAATCAAAGAACTTGCTGATGATATGAACATCCCTGAAGAAGCAGTTCATGCAGCCATTGCCTCACTTCACGAATTCAACCCAATGATGGGACTTCGTGGATGCCGTCTTGGTGTTTCACAGCCTAGAATCACAGCTATGCAGACAGAAGCAATTATCCGTGCTGCAATTAATATAAACGGAAAACATAAAAAATGGAACATTGAACCAGAAATCATGATTCCTCTTATTGGAGACGCTACAGAATTCCAGTATGTAAAGAAAATTGTTACTGATACAGCAGAAAAGATTCTTGCTGAAGAAGAAGCTCATCTTACATATCACGTAGGTACTATGATGGAAGTTCCAAGAGCTACTCTTCTTGCTGATGAAATCGCAAAGGATGCAGAATTCTTCTCATTTGGTACTAATGACCTTACACAGATGACATTCGGTTTCTCACGTGATGACTCAGGTAAATTCTTACCTAAGTACTACGATGCTAAAATTTATGAAAGCGATCCATTTGTTCACCTTGACCAGAAAGGTGTTGGAAAACTTGTACAGTACGCATCTGAAATGGGTAGAAAAGAAAAACCTGGTCTTAAGATTGGTATCTGCGGAGAACACGGCGGCGATCCAGACAGCATTGAATTCTGCAACGCTGTAGGACTTGACTATGTATCATGCTCACCTTATCGTGTTCCTATTGCAAGACTTGCAGCTGCACAGGCAGTTCTGAAAACAGAAAAGAAACATAAATAAATAAGTTAATACACTGACGCAGCTTTAACAAGAATACTTCCTTAAAGCTGCGTCTTTTTTATTACATTCTATGTAATAGTATCAATGATCATATTAGGTGTTCTGTTTATGATTCTTGGAAACTATATGACTAAAACTCACCAGAACTATACCATAGGTATAAAGCTTCCATGGACTCTTAACAGCACAGAAAACTGAAATAAGACTCACAGACTTGCTTCAAGACTTTATGCTCTTGCTGGTGCCATCCTTATTCTTTCATAAATTAAATCCTTTCGTTTGCCATAGGCGGAAACCCACTACCTTCAGG
>SAMEA104404106__coassemble_2877_pt1 | contig 10116 bp, 14 predicted proteins | sample SAMEA104404106__metabat2_high_PE_077 | metagenome-assembled genome bin SAMEA104404106 (sample SAMEA104404106) | Balaenoptera acutorostrata | reverse complement strand
TTTCAACACATTGAAATATGTCAATAAAAAAGTCCACAACAACTTGACACCATCAGTAGGTAGTTGACACTTGACATTCTCCCTGATGTGATATATCATATAGGTAACTTGAAATCCATACAAGTTACACTACAAGTTCAAATAAGAATTTATTCAAATCGCCCCTCTGGGCTGCACAGTGTGTGCACTAACTCGCTTAAGCGAGTTATTTTTTTAGCATCATCTACCTGAAAATTCAAAACATAACCTATTACAACTACTATATAACTAAGAAATGAATTTTTCAAGAGCAAAATAGAGCCTTCTTGTCAGCTGCGTAATATATTCCCCAGATATATTTTAATCCTAAGATTTTCCCTCTTCTATCCATCTATATACCTCACTCACATGGGTTTAATATTTTCTTATGTATTTTCTAGAACAAAATATTCTTGTAACCCTTATCCATCTGTCATATAATCTATGTAATACAGGATATGGAGGAAACTTTTATGAATACTTTAGATATAGAAAAAGCAAAAGAAATAAGAGAAGCTATTACTGCAGGCGAAAAAGCACTTAAGAGCATAGAAGCTGCAAGACGTCAGCTCCATAGTGCCTCAAACTGGGGCCTTGTTGATATTTTCGGTGGTGGACTTCTGACTGACGTAATTAAACACAGCAAAATAAGCAAAGCTAATGACCTTATGACCCAGATGCAGTATGACCTTAAACAGTTCCAGAAAGAACTTGGTGATATACAGATGGAAATAAACTATAACATTGACATTAGTTCAACCATGTACATGTTTGATATTCTGTTTGATAACGTTTTTGCTGATGTAATGGTTCAGGGAAAAATTAATGAAGCACTTAACAGTGTAGAAAGTCTTAAGCTAACCATAGAAAATATTGTAAAAGATTTAAAAACACATCTTACAAAATATTAAAATAATCTTAACACATGCAAAAAAGGGACTGTACCAGTATGGCTACTGATTCAGTCCCTTAATAATTTTAAAATAGTATGCTCCAGCCTATTGATAACTGCGCTATATAGTATGTTACATGTAGAATAATATTCAGTTCCCTGCTCTTTACAGGGCCAAAGCTATATGCTCCAAGGAAGTTATCACTAAGAAAAAATGAAACTCCACCTATAGCAAACATAATATCTGACAGTACAAGGTTATGCACTGCTGCCGATATGGCCATGGATGCTACCACAGCTACAAAACTGATATATATGGCTCCTGAAACAAGTCTTGATACCGTCCTTGACTGTCTGTTCCATGCATAAATTACTGCAAATATCATAAGAACAATAAAAGCAATTACAGTTACTGCTGTCAGGCTTTTCTCCCTTTCTGCAAGTGCAATAATATAGAAAATGTGACCTATAGTAAAAGCCAGCCCTCCAGAATAAAAGAATGTCTTTTTGTATTTTTCGTATATGGTTCTGAATCCAAGGAGCAGATCCCCTATAAGACCAAATACCAGTCCAGTAACAATAATATATGAGCTGCTGTCTTTGCTGTAAAGTGCCATTATAACACCTGTCATTACAAAACTGAGACTGCCCAGCACTTTTAGCCATAGCGAATGAAAATGATTTTCTGTTTTTCGTGCAAGCAGAAACATTGTTCCAAACGCAGCACATAAAACTGTAAGTACCACTCCTGATATAACTGTTATGCTTAATCCCATAATTCCCCTCCGAAATACACTAACTAAGCATAAATTATATCATATATAAACTTATCTATGCATCAGTTTTTTTAGGAGAGACAATAATTTCCTCTGCCATGAGATCATCTGCTTCTGTTACTTTAATAACATAATCTCCGTATTCAAACTCTGTGCCTCTCTTTGGAATACATCCAAGCTGCTCAATAATCCAGCCATTTACAGTGGTTGCATCACTTTCTTCATCAGAATCGAAATCGAACATTTCAAGAAAATCTTCTACGTAGGCCGAGCACAGAACTCTGTAGCTTCCATTCTGAAGATCAATAAACTCTTCTACTTCGTCGTCTCCTTCATCCCAGATCTCACCCACAAGTTCTTCGAATATATCTTCCATGGTAACTAATCCTGATGTTTCTCCATACTCATTTACCACAATTACCATATGTCTGTGCTCTTTCTGCATATTACTGAGTATCTGGTCTAATGGTGCTGATTCCGGAACAAATACTGGTTTCATCATGGCATCTTCCATTCTGAATCCTTCTCTTCTGTATTTCAGAAGAAATTCTCTTGAATGTAGTATTCCTGTAATCCTGTCTTCTTTAGCATTAATAACCGGAATACGTGAGAAATCCTCTTCTTCTATGACTTTTACAATATATTCAAAATCATCATTATCATAAATATATACAACTGATTTCTTCGGTGTCATAACTTCTTCAGCTGTCATTTTATCAAGCTTGAATACATTCTTGATGTATTCAATATCGTTTTCTTCAAGACTTCCATCATCTTTACCTGCATCGAGCATAAGTACAATATCCTCTTCAGAAACAGGCTCTTCCTTCTCGTATGGGTCAATTCCAAGAAAACGCAGAATTCCATTAGTTGATATTGTAAGTAAAAATATAAATGGTTTAAGAATTACTGTAAGTGATGAAATAAATCCACATACCAGTTCTGCAAGTTTTTCCTTGTGTTTCATGGCAACACGCTTTGGTACAAGCTCACCAAGAACCAGTGTAAAGAACGACAGAATAAGTGTGATTACTATTACAGAAACTGTATTTACCACTTCTGTTTGTTCTGCTGAAAGATCAAATGTCCTTATGAGCACATCTGTAAGCTTTGACGCAAAGTTATCTGCGGCAAAGGCTGATCCTAAGAAACCAGCAAGCGTAACACCTATCTGAATTGTAGAAAGGAACTGAGTTGGATTTTCAATCATATTAAGCATTTTGAGAGCTCTTTTGTCTCCTTCATCTGCTCTTGCGCGAACCTTCCTGTCATTTAAAGATATTACTGCAATTTCCGTTGCTGCGAAAAAAGCATTAAGCATAATGAGAAATAACTGTAAAATTAATTGGCCGACTATGTCTGACATTTGTTTTTTACCTCCAGGTTTAAATGGCTCACCCTGCAATTTACAGAATGAGCAAAAAGTATTTTTTAAAATACAGACATTATATCACAGAGAATAAAAAACATATGTTAAATCTGTGTTAAGTTTCTCTATGCTTCTCTATAAGGATAAGAGCCTTTGCAATCCCGCACTTTCAACTACTTTTATAAGTCATATGATTTCTATTACAAAAACTACTGATTCAATAAAGTTAACAATCATATCCTTCATGGTATCTATAAATACTATATCAAGGTATCCTCCAGTATTCCGTTTTTTCTATTTACAACAAGATTTTTTACATCAATATGCACTTCACACTAAAACCTGAAGAATTAAGTTTTACAGAATTAATAGTTTCTGTTATCCAGTTCTTCTGCATATCCATATTGAAGAAATAGTCCATAGTAAACTCAAAAATTCACATATAACACCTATGGTAATAGAAAAACAGTAAATAATAGGCCTGCAAAATATTGCAACATCTTTACATGCATATAAAGTCAATAAGTGCAAATCCGATAGCAGCCATAAGAAAACCATTTACTGTATTGAAATATGGTATCCCATAATGGAATCCTAATATAGAATGCATTTATCTCTCCAAGTATTTCTGCTGAAAATATAAACAGAAAAATTACTGTTTCAAGTCCTATTGGTATTATAATATCAAGTTTCTTCTCAATAATCTCTGGTATACTGAAAAGTACAAGAGACAGCGTGTAAACTGTCTTATCATTACAAGAAAAATAATACCTTCTAGTACAGCTTCATTAAAGTTTCATTTTTACGAATTGCTATAGCCATCCTGCCTTTCTTTTTATTCCCTCTGGGTTTTTTTAATAATATCACATAGGGAGGCTCTGATGCACAACGAATTTATACGTCATCTATTGACCATCTACAGCCTTTTATGATAAAGTTATTCTAGAAAAAGAAAGTGAGATGGCCATGAAAATAAGCATTAGAAAAGCTCTTAAGGATCCTGAGCTTAGAAGAGAAATGGAAAAAGAAAGCCTTACAATGATGACAGAAATATATTGTAATGGCAATCATAATACAGCAAAAGGAGAGCTGTGTGATAGATGCAGTGAATTTGTAAAATATGCTTGTGAGAGAACTGATAAATGTCCTTTTATGGAAACCAAAACATTCTGCAGTGCATGTAAGATTCACTGCTATAACAAGGAATGGCGCCCTTATGTAAAAGAAGTAATGAAATACGCCGGACCAAGAATTATGCTTCACCACCCGGTAGTAGGAACTCTTCACGGCATAGTAACTCTTAACCAGAAAATGAAAGCACGTAAATTTGAAAAAGAAGGAAAATAGTTGTATACTTAATGTATACTATTCAGAAGGAAGAAGGGTTATTATGACAGAAAAAGATGAAGAATGTTATTACAGCTGTTTTGGTTGTGGAACAATTATGAAGCAGGAAGGAAGTCTTCTTACCTGCCCTGTATGTGGTCACACTGTAGATGTAGATGACTACTATAACGAAATTGAAAATCTTCAGAAACGCTTCAGAGAAATGGAAGAGGAAGATGACATTCTTGATGTAAACTACAATGAATTCTATAATTACTAAAAACTTTTCAGGCACCTGCATCAGGTGTCTTTTTTGCTGCATCCTTTTATATTATCGTAAACCATTATCTAAGTATTTCGTGCCTCTGTACTTGTTTATACATCGAAATTTAAATATTTATATTTTTTACCACTTACCTGTTGATTGCTAACAAAAAGTTATTAACCATCAAGCAAACTATAATGATCAATTCTTTTTAAGCCCATTTGACAATATCTCCACACAGATTGTAAAGACAGACGTTCACGTAAAAAACGGAAACTATTTAATGTAAATGGAATTGTCTGACTATGAAAAGGAAGACATTACTGCCGACCCTGAAGATGACTATCTGGTAACTAATACTGAAAAGAACAGCACTGACGAAGAAAAGAATGAAAAAGGAAACTGCATACGCTGTGATAGATATTCCGGCAGCTGTCAGAAAAGTTTCTATGTAGGTAAAAATGTAACTCAGAATGATATTAACGCACCCTTTGCTGATGGCGTTCTTAAACAGATTGTTACTAAGAAGGCGCAGCAGATTGAAGTTCCAACCCACATTATGATTGAACAGGCCATAATTAATTGAGTAGCATTAACAGGCTGCTTTTCCTTTGCACTTAAAAAAATACGCCTCAGGCACTAATAATCCTTGCATTAGATCCCGATTTATGATAAATTATAATAGTGCTTTGGAGGATTGACCGAGTGGCTAAGGAGCTTGATTGGAAATCAAGTAAGGTGTAACAGCCCCGTGGGTTCGAGTCCCATGTCCTCCGCCAGCAAAACCCTTGAAATTTCAACATTTCAAGGGTTTTTATTTTGTGACTTTTGCTACATTTAGTGTGACTTTTACAAGTGTTACGCTGTGTTACACTCATAAATTTACATATTTTCTACTTTTTTTGCATTTCCTAATGTATTTTCGATTAAAGTTATATTCTCATCCATGCTTAATCTATCATAACAATAGGAATTTAATGTCGTTTTTCATCTGCATGTCCAACTATTTCTCTTACCCTATCCAAATTTATTCCTCCATCAAGAAGTGATGATATATATGTTTTTCTCACCTTATGACTACTTTTAACCATTCCACATGCTTTTTCACTGTACTTGGCATAGGCCTTTTTTAATGCATAATATGATAATGGGTCTTTATTCACAGAAAAAATATATTCATCCTCTGCCACACCATTATCATGTTGGTAATCTTTTGCGGTTTTAATTATATTCAATGCATCACTAGTAAGTGGTACAATACGTCCTGGATTATTACCTTTTGTAAAATCAACTACTTCATGTTCAGAATATCTATACATTCTTCTTACATACATTTTATTGCCTGTAATATCCTCATATCTAACCGCACACAATTCTCCGGCTCTTAAACCCGTTTGAAATTGAAATAATACAGCTAAAGGCAGTAATTTATGCACTGCATTATATCCAATGTAAAAATCGTTTCATGCTGCTTCTGTTATAGACGCAACTTCTTCTGGTGTAAATACCTGCTCTTCACTAGGTCCTTTTCTTTCAGTTTTAAAAACCATTCTGCTTTTAATTTTAAGAGCACTATATACATTTCGATCTACAATCTCAAGTTCAACCGCATAATCTAGCATCTGCCTGATAATCATACTTATATTGTAATATTGCTTTCTGCTTCCATTAACCTTTTTTATCAATTTATGTGCAAACACATCACCACCATCAACCCCCTTGAAATTTCAACGTTTTAAAGGTTTTGATTTTGTGACAAATGACTACAAAGTGTAACACTTTGTCACACTTGTTACGCATTATGCGTCTCCATGCACATAAAATGTAGTCTTTACATTATTATAGATTCCAATTTAGATATTATCAAACAGATTCATTATATCCGATACAAATTCATTGTCATTAATTCTATTTTCAACATACTTGTGGAATTTTTTAATATTAATCTTACCACCCTTATTAATCTCAATATATCCAGGATACTTCTCCTCAATTGCATCACGAGTTATTGAAAAACTGCTGCCACTGAAATTAAATGTAATATATTCAAGATTTTCAATAAGTGAAAACATTGCAACTGAATTATACACTAAAGCTTTTTCAGTATATGCATTTCCCTCATACCAGTCAGTAAAATGGTAGTTTATAGTTAAGCCACAGTTTTCAGAATCAATCTCAAATACGTAACCATGTTCAGAAAAAGGTAATGAATCTATAAGATTTCCCGTATTACTGTTATCTCCTACATACTTACTCCTGTACTTCATAAGATTCTCAATTGCACTTTTGTCCTGGTTGAACGGACTTGTGGGAACTGTATTAATATCATATTTCTTCTCATGGTCAAGAAGATAATATTCATTTGGAGTGTCTGCATTAATTCGATATACATTGCAAAACATATTACGGTATTCTATAAGCTTGCCATCATCATTAAATATGGTTGTAGTTGTATATCTGTATATTGGTGGTTGCTTAAACTCCGTTACGGCAATATAATCTGCTACAAAAAAGCCTCCCGAAATAGCAATAAAGAGTACGATTGAAATCACCATTTTTTTCAGTAATGAAAACTTTAAAAGTCTTAATACACCTGCTATGATCATAAACAGGCCTGCAAAGGAATATATACTTCCCCAGCTGCTCTCGGATGGTAAAATAGTGAAAGCGCACATACATATAAAAATACCAATACCTAAAATAAATATAGATATCTTTTTGTGTACATCCTTAATCTTTCTATCACTATAATCAATTGCACTGATTAAGTTCTGCTCTGAATACTTAACAGCATCTTCCCCTGCTATTTCTTCTCCAGCTAAAAGTTCATTTAGAGAAATTCCAAGTTCTATGCTTAATGGTTCAAGCAATGATAAGTCCGGCATATAATTTCCATTTTCCCATCTTGAAATAGTCTTATTGCTTACGCCTAGTATTTCACCTAACTGTTCTTGTGTTAATCCTTTTTTCTTACGATTATCTGCAATAAATGCTCCTATCTTTTTAGTATCCATAATTTAAATATCTCCCTTCAGGAAAACATTACTGCATTCCCCGTAAATTAAACACCCCACAAATAGCGAATCTAAAAATCAGCTATATTATTTATAAATAATCGCTCTAAAAATCGTTCGAAGAAAAACATCTGTGACACTTCCTGTGGAAATAAATTGTTATTTTTTGCAATATTACGAACTGCACCTTTTAGCTGTTCTGGTGTTTTCATATTTTCTCACTTCCTATATCAATACTTCCATATAATCTCTTACTTTTTCCTCAATGTTAAACTCTCTGGCATACTTTATCAATTTACGCATATTCTGATCTTCACTAAAATATTCTTTAAGTGCCTGAATATAAATCTGTTTATCAACTTCCTTCTTAAGCATAATAAGGTCACATATGCATCGTTCTTTATCATAAAGCTTCACTTTATTTCCAAGACTGGTTTCGATTTCAGTTATGCCTGTATCCCATTTATCTGTTTTTATATAATGGAAACGTACATTTGGATTGTCTTTCTTTATTCTGCTAACATTATATCCTTGTGGAACAGATACATCTATTGTATGTGGAATTCTGTCAGACATTCCTAAAAGATATAGGGCAGTGCCATGGGAAAAAATCAGCTTTGAACTTCTTTTCTGAAGCATGCTATACTCATCAGGATATTCTGAAGTTACTGAGTACAATCCTTTTGACTCTCTGATTAATATTCCATCATCTACAAATGATTTAATTAATCCTCTGTATATTCCCGATTCTTCTATTTCTTTTGTTGTCAGAATTCCAGATGATTCCCTGCATATTTCATTCATAAGTTCCAGAGCTTTTTCTTTATTATATTCTTTTTTCATAAATATCACCATCCTTCAACAATCGTTCTTTAATTATAACATCTGAAAGAACGATTGTAAATAAAGTTTTACCAGACTGGTAATTTTACATATGTTCTTCATAAAATTCATTGTCTGAAATAAGATACTTCCATCTATTTTCTCCCCACTTACCGATGTACCTTTTTTCTTCAGGTGGAACTTCAAACACTGGAAAGTAATAATAATATCCTTCCATTCAAACTTGACTACACTTTATGACTACATGGGTCGATGAGTGACTACAAACCTCCTTTTTTCAATGCTTATAGAGCTCGGGACTCCTTCGAGTCCCATGTCCTCCGCCATATCAAGCCCTTGAAATTTCAACATTTCAAAGGTTTTTATTTTGTGACTTTTACTACTTTTAGTGTGACTTTTACAGGTGTTACGCTTATAAATTTACATATTTTCTACTTTTTTGCATTTCCTAATGCATGTCCTCAATCAGTTCCTCTGTTGTTGATCCGTGTGAGTATGCTTCATAGTACTGACCTACTGGAATAACAGGGCTTGCCTTTTTATCTTTTCCAATAATAGCAAAGCCCTCTCTCTTTACATCATTAACTTTTAAGTCATTGGTAAGAACAACATTTCCTTCACCAAACTCTTCTTCTAATCCTTTAATTACTTCTTCTACAAATTCACTTCTGTTTAACATATTTTTTCCTCCTTATAATCCCATCATTTCTCTGATAATTCGATCTGACATTTTTACTGCACCTACTAATACAAGCATATTAAAGACAAGTTCTCCAATATATGCCCATACCATTGAGACTGCTGAGTTACCACTTTGTATTGCTGGTGGCGATGCTGCAAATGCTGAAAAGATAATACATGCAAGTAGTATCATTGCTCCTTCAAGACATACTGCTGCATAGCTTTTAATAAAGCTCTTTCCTATCTGCTGAGATGGTTCACCAGCAAATGTTGATAATGGAATAGGTGCAATTGCGGTGTACATATATAGCTTAAAGAACCTTCCATATACCGTCATAATGATGATAAAAGACAGTAAAGTTATAAATAGTCCTCCAATAAGTGTCACCGCCCATAGTGGTACACTTTCTAAGAAACCACATTCTTCAATTGCAGTTATCATTTCCTGTGGGAGTACTGCTTCTGTTGCTCCTCCTATTCCTGCCGTACTCATAATGTTAGCTATTACACCCTGAACAATGTCAAAGAGTGCAAGCATTAACTCTAATCCGTAAGTTACTGTTCCTTTTGCAAGAGCAAAACGGATAAAGATTTTAAGAGCGTGCTCAGGCTTTTTTACTTCAGTAAAAAAGCCACAGGTTTTAATAACTCTGGCAACAAAAAATAGAACCAGCAATGCCAGTCCTATTCCTATGAGCCCATTATGAATATTTAAAATAATATTCCATATGGTCCCTCTTTTGAAGTTTTGTAGTGATTCTGTTAGTAGTGTCCATACTTCAGCCAGTTTACTGTTCCATGTTCCAAGTGCATTCTGCAGATGCTGAACTACCCCAGTTGTCTGACACATTTCATACCTTTTCTTAGCTTTCATTTGTATCCTAAAAGCAGTAAAAAGTATACTCAATTATTTTACGGACGTATAGCTAGTC
>SAMEA104404106__coassemble_2712_pt1 | contig 10645 bp, 9 predicted proteins | sample SAMEA104404106__metabat2_high_PE_077 | metagenome-assembled genome bin SAMEA104404106 (sample SAMEA104404106) | Balaenoptera acutorostrata | reverse complement strand
GTCACGCTTTCATCTCGGTAATAAATTACCGAGGATTCCCGCTTATCTTCCTAAAAACCTTTTCATAAGTTTTTTTAATAATTTATTATTCTTATTCAACTTTATACCCCACTCCCCATACTGTTTTTACAAACTTCGGATTCTTTGCAGGCTCATTTAGTTTCTCCCTTATTCTTGTAATATGAGCCATTATGGTGTTATTACTTCCTGCTAAATAATCCTCTTCCCATACAGCTTCATAAAGTTTCTCTGTACTTATTACTTTTCCTTTGTTCCTGCATAGGTACCATAGAATAGCAAATTCTCTTGGTGTAAGTGATATTTCTTTTCCATACAGAAAAACTTTATGCGAATTACTGTTAATTACAAGCCCCCTTATATCATACTCAGTCTTCTCTGCACTCTGAAAACCTTCAGGATTATTGTATCTTTTGTATCTTCTGAGCTGCGTCTTTACTCTTGCTATTACTTCAAGAGGACTGAATGGCTTAGTAATATAGTCGTCTGCTCCTATGGTAAGGCCTGTAATTTTATCAGTGTCTTCTACCTTTGCAGTAAGCATAATTACAGGATAAAAGAAATGCTCTCTTATTCTTTTGCAAAGATAAAATCCATCCAGATCAGGCAGCATTACGTCAAGAAGTGCAAGATCGATATCTCCATTTTCTATAGCACCAAGCGCATCTGCTCCGTTATAGCATTTGATAACTTCATAGCCTTCATTAGTAAGGTAAAGCTCAATTAAGTTTGCAATTTCTTTTTCGTCATCTACTACTAATATTCTTTCTGCCACAACGATCCTTCTTTCCTCTTCATTTCTTTTATTCTAATATATATACATCACCTTTGCAATATATGGGGTAATTTCGTCAATATGGTACCATCCTGAACTGTTATGCCTGTTCATAAGGCCATTTGGGTTTGATACATATACCATATGGTTACTGTCTGCTGCAAGAAGCACCATATAGTGCGACTCTGTTGTCCACCTGTTCTTTCCCGGTTCATTCCATACGCATATAAGGAGTGGTGACCCGCTTTGCAGATGAGCAATTATTGATTCGGCCGACTTACTGTCATAGTCGTATAAAAAATAGCTGGCATCTATACCAAAAGTATCAGACAGTTCTTCCTTCATATATGTGTAATCCATATATGGCACGTAAAGGTTTCTTAAGTCTTCTGGTGTATACTCCATCTCATATCCGCTTAAAATTACGGCTAGCGCTGTAATTCCGCATCCAGTCTTTTTCATTTCTCCATCCCAGTACTCATTTTCTGCCCATGGCGTTATACCATTCTGTTTATACTCCCTGTAAGTTCTTCCTTCCGTGGTCGTAAAGGTAGTAAAGTACTCATCTGAATCACTTACTTCTTCCTGGCCTGCTCCTTCATAATTTTCATTAACAGCAAGAGCGATTGTTTCAAATCTTCCCCTGTTCTTGACTTTTAAACTTTCGCTTTCCCATGTTGCCTCATTCGTTGCCGCCTGATATTCTTTTAGAATATTAAAATCAAAAGATAGATATCTGCACGCTCTTACACCAATAAAAGTTATTATAGCAATAAAGAATATGATAAAAATCATCCTCAATATATTTATTCTGTGCTTTTTCTTTTTCCTTTTCCTTCTCATGATGTCCTCCTGCTTTTACTATCCTGATTCTACCCATAAAACATTGCAGACATCTTGGCAAAACCTTAAGAATTTCTTACAAAGGAAAAATAAGGTGTCTTTTACGTTCTTAGCGACGGATTAATTTCACCAGTGTGGAGTCAGATTAACTCTGCCAATCTGAGACAGATTAAAATAACCAATCCCTAGGAAATCAAAAAATCCATTGAAGAAAAGAAAGCAGAACAGAGAGAATTTTGGAATACACATGAATCTGTAAATATGAAAGCAAAATATCTTGATCTGATTGAGAAAGGTGTTCCAGAATGGAATAAACGTTTTAATAGAGTTCAAGCATGAGATACTATCGTATTTGATTCTGTAAGTAGAATGAGCAGAAATGCTGAAGCTGGATTTGAATTATATGGGAAGTTATATAGTCTGGATGTTGGTTTAGTGTTTTTAAAAGAGCCTCATATTAATACTGAAACATACAGAAAAGCAACGAATAGTCAGATTGCCATGACAGGCGATAAAGTTGATATAGATTACTGCTCGATAAAACAGGAATGAATTCCAAAAGGTTTCCCACTATCAGGGCTCTTTACGGACTTACACCGATTAGATTACGCACATGCTGGGCGAACCAAAAAAACAGAGAGGGTTTATCCTCTCTGCCATCTTTAATGCGCCACCTTCATAAAGCGGGACACCATATCTTTTAACACATTGTATCAAAGCCTGCTCTGTAAATTTTATTTTAAACCAAGCTCTCTCTTTCTTCCCTATCAGGAGAATAAGTAGCAGGATTATTTTTATGCTCTTCGATAGCTTTATTATATGCATTTAAATCATATTCATCCTCAATACGTTACTGAAATACGTCCCCCTAATCTTATTTATTATAAAATAAATTTTCCAGTTTCTATTACATATAAATCCACATAGCTAATACTGGCACAATAAGTATCAGGCTTCCAAGGAATATTACTGTATACTCCTGGTTAAGTTTTTCTGATAAGAAAAGCACAATCTGACCAGCAATTACAGAAAGTATTACTTTTGCAAGGTAAATTACAAGAATACAAATTCCAACTGACATATTTAAATCTATACCATCTAAAACAGCAAGACTCTGCATATTGCAATGTAATCCTGGCAGGGTATAAAAGCTTTCTACCTGAATCAGCCTGAAAGAAAAAGCAATAACTGCAGCAATTACTGAATATATAGCGCATATTTTACGCTTCATTTTACTTACGCTTTTTCTTCCCCTATAGGATGATTGTATAAGAAGCTCAGCTGATGTCTGTTTTTCACATGTTCCTGCTCCTGCAAAAGCAAGTAAAAGAATACCTGAAATTTTTAAAAAGTCCAGGATATCTGCCTTTCTTCCTTTAGAACCAAGTAGTACATCCCATCCTGTTTCATATACATATTCTACATTTTTATATTTCTTCTCTTTCTCTTTTAAAGTTGCATACTGATTTTCAGCTCGTTCAAAGCCTTCTGTTTCTGCCACAGATGGAGTCAGTTCGTCTTCGTAATAATCTAAAACAGCAAGAGTTATTTCTCCCTTTTCATATCTTTCATACTGCTTGTTAAGTTCTTCATCAAGATTTTCAAATCTCTGTTTTTCCTGCTCTATAAAAGTTTCCTTCTCTGCTGTTAACTTTCCTTCAAGCTGTGAAGAATATTTTGCATAATACACTTCTGTTTTATCCATAAAAAACGGTGTCTGATAGTATGATATTATCTGAACCAGTAGAAGAATTCCTATTAAAAACAGACCTTTATGCATAAAAAACAGCTTCTTACACTCTCCCTTAAACAGACTTGCTGAAATCATGTTAAAGGAAACATTATTCTGCTTCCTTTTTATGACTTTAGTTAGTCTTGCTTCTGCTGAACTCTCTTTTGAGAAAATCTGTACTGATAAAAACAGTAAGATTAATGATGCAGCAAGCATAAAGGAAATGCCCGCTGTTACAGAAGATACAGCACTGCCAGACAGATTAAAATTAATATAGTCATTAAAATATGACGATGTATCCATTACTGTTGCAAAGTTAAACTGTTTCAAAGGACTAAGCCATGAATAATTCTCTATATTATTCATAAGGATTACTTCCCCTGTTATAGCTATGGTTGTAACAATAATGCTGTAAACCTGATTACGACATAATATGCATATAAAAAAGATCAGGCTTCCTGCAGTAACACCTGCTAATATTTTAAACATAAAGAAAAGTACAAGATACTGATTTACACTGATTCTGAAAGGGCCTGCCATATAGCCATCTAAAGACTGTATTGATGCACTTCCATCCCCCAGAAGATCAAGACTACCTGCGATTACATAATTCATTGCAAAAAATATTAAAGTTAAAACTGATATAGAAATCAGCATTACTATATACTTTGCGAAAATCAGCTTGCCTCTTCCATTTTTTGCAGGCTTTATTAATGAGAAGAATTTTTCAGTTCTTTCATATATTAACATACGCAGAAGTATGCCTGTTAATGTAAGAATCAGCAGAATATCTGTCATTCTGTAGTCAGTAACATATCTTATTCCACTCAGATAATCTTTTTCTACTTCTATACCATGTAGCTTTCCGTACACCGTTTCTGTTTTTTCAATGTTTTCACGGTTAAACCTGCTATCATTAAAAAATATGGACTCTTTCATATTTTCAGACTGTTCCTGAACACCATTTAAAAATTCTTCGTAAGATATTTCCTCACCTGTTTCTTCAGGTCTTTCCAGGTCAGAAGGCATAAGATCTCTTTCTATCTGTCCAGAAAGAATAACTCCGTTTAGTACAAGCACCATAGGTAAAAGAATAAATAGAAACTTCCACTGAAAGAGTTTTTTCCATTCATAATTTATAAGTTTTAGCACTTTACATACCTCCAAAGTAATAAAGATATACATCTTCAAGAGATGGTCTTACTTCTTCGGCATTTCCTAAATTCTCATGATTGTCAGATATTACTCTTACATATATTTCATCACCAGACTGTGATATTCCTCCAATGGACCAGTGGCCCTTTACTTCTTCATATCTTTCAGGACTTATCTTTGCTTCAAAAACATGTCCCTGCAGTTTATTAAGTATTTCTTTTTTGTCACCTTTTTCTACTACATTTCCGTCCTGCAATAGTATTAATTCTTTTGCAATAAATTCAACATCAGAAACCACATGTGTTGCAATTATTACAATCTTATCTTTTGCAATACTGGATATAAGATTTCTTACAGAAATTCTCTGTTTTGGATCAAGCCCTGCTGTTGGTTCATCAAGAATCAGAATATCCGGATCATCTAAAATAGCCTGTGCTATTAATAATCTCTGTTTCATTCCACCTGAGAAAGTTTTTATCTTTTTTCCGGCATATTCAGTGAGTTCTACCATTTCAAGAACTTGTGGAATCTGCTCTCTTGCTTTTTCTTTTTCCATTCCTTTAAGTGCAGCCATATAATCAAGAAAGCTTTTAGCTGTAAAGGATGGGTAGAGTGCCTGTTGCTGCGGCATATATCCCAGCATTTTACGGTATTCTGCTCCCATGGTTCCTATTTCTTTACCATTAACCCATATACTTCCACTACTTGCTTTAAGATTTCCTGTTAGTATTCCAATGAGTGTGGATTTTCCTGCTCCATTAGGTCCAAGAAGTCCATATATTCCTGGTGTAAGCGAAAATGAGACGCCCTTAAGCGCCTCTTTTTCACCATAATTTTTTCGTAATTCTTTTATTTCAAGTTCCATACTATTACCTAAAATTTTTCGTCTAATCCTTTCATTCTTATGGATTTATCAAAATTACCTTTGTAGTAATCTGCTTTTTCTATCATATACATTGATTTTTTAACATCGTCACATGTGTAATAAAGGAATCGGTCTGATGTCTCGCCTATTATTCTATATGGCACGTTTCGTTTATCCTCATACAGTTTCTTTTCTTCTCCTGTATCAAGATTGTAACTATAGTAATCTGCCTTCATATCAGGTTTTCTTCTAAGAAATAGTAACAGGTTTTTATCCACAACAACTCCTGCATCAAGACCTCCTGCATCAAAACCATATCCGTTATCAATATCTAAAATCAATTCTTTTTTATCGTTTACGAAATCCCATTTGTATATTCTGTTTTTAGAAACGCCAAAAACACCTTCATCTTCAATTAAACTTTCTTCGACAGTCTCTATAATTGCATAGTCTTTATACATTCCACTAATAAGGAATGGAGGAAAATCTGCATGATATTCTCCATCTTCATTTACAGCCTTCTCAAGATTTCCTTCCTTAAGCAGTGTACTTTCATTTTTATTTAAATCAAAAAGAACAAATCGATACCACCAGGGAGTCTCATATGAATATTCTTCAAAATATGCTTCATATGGTTTTTCTGCATTCTTTATTTCTTTGTTATTATCAAATTCTCCAGCTTCAAATTTTTTTGTAAAACTCTTTATCACTAAGAGGTTCTTCCGTTACTCCAGATAAATTAATAATACAATGATCTTCAGAGATTGCATCAATATGACACAATACATCTTTATCTTCTCGTTCTGTAATTTCTGTAATATGGCCAGATTCCAAGTCAATTGCAATGCACTGATTCGTATTGATATCTTTTTCGGATTCATCCTTTGAAGTATATATCCAGTTAAGAATAGTAATAACTTTACCTTTAGTATAATATGTCTCATTAAAACTTGGGTAAACAGACCAGCTGCCCGGACTGTTATCACCGCATTTTATTTCACTGACTACCTTTCGTTTGCTTCCGTCTCTTTCCATTCTAACTAAATCAAGAGTATGTTTATCCTCATTATACAGGAAGCAATAAAGCTTTCCACAATACTCTGCAAGCCCATTAGCTCCGTGGTAGGTTCCATACCATCCGCTGCAGCTTTTATCATTATGCTTACAGTTTGCTCTTGTACAGATAACATAATCTTTCTGGGACTGATAATCAAAATACATAAGGTGATTAGATTTAAGTCTTAATACACCATTTTCTCCTACAGATGCCTTGTCCATATCATCAGCGCCCTGAACGACGGCATCAGCTCCTGTTTCAGTAATCTCTACAGATAGACCCTCATTGCCACATGAACATAATATAGATATGACGAAAATTACTACAACTAGTAAACTCAGCTTTTTTCTTTCATTTTTCATAATATCTCCTAATTTCTATACTACATAAAATTTACCACTGAGTATAAAAACTCGTTGATCCACCCTCACAGGAGAACTGATGTGTGCTATGTGCTGACTTAATTATAAAATCATATGAATCAGTTGCTTTAAACGATCCACTTTCACCAGTTAATTTCTTGCTCTGTGTAAAATTATTATTTGATTCTGCACCATGAAACCACACTCTTCCAGTACCAGTTAAAGTTTTTGTATACTCGCACAAATTTAAGCAAAATTATGTCGTAATTCGTTGAAATTTCAATAGTTATAACAATTTAAATTTTATCACTTTTACTATTTTTTAATGCTTTTTTATTTCTTTCAGTAACAATAGTGATAAAAAAGTGATAATAAATGCTAGTGATTGCAATGCTTTAATAGATTTTGTTTAAAAAATAAGCCGTACCCGAGTCTAAAACATCTTCTAAGAAATCTAGCATGATTTTAGATTATCTTGAGCTAAGTATTTCAATCTTAGACTTAACTTAGACTAAATATTATATGAGTTTACATTGAAAATTGCACATTTACATATTATTCTTAGACTAAAATTGTTTTAATCTTGGACTAATTTATTCTTAGATTAAGACTAACACTAAGAACAAAAAATTTATTAATTGTGTGTTTTAATCAAAAACCATTTCGCAGAATGCCCTGTACCCTTAACGGCTACTATACCTTCACGTTTCATTGCCTGAAGTATATTTGATACTTTTTTCCTTTGCTGACTTTCATCAAGAACTGCTGGCAATGCACCTTCCAATATACTTTTTAGTTCTGTAACACTTGCTTCATTCATAGTATCTAACGCATTACATACAATTTTTTTATACACGTCATTTGACAATCCCCTATTTTTTACATACTCAGTTTTCTTTCCTACCATATCTGCTACCTTATATGAGACATATATATGAGGATATCTACCTTCGGCAAGGCCTTGTCTCTTTAACGATGCGTAACTCAACTTTGATATAAATTCATGTTTCTGTATCTTATCCAATAAGAATACTGTTTGTAAATCCAGATTATCATTAGCATGTAATAGTTGCGTATAATTCTTATCCAGTATGTGTCCGTATAATGTGACCTTGACTCGATTTGGATTACTCAAATCATATGTTGGTAATGGAAAACATTTCTCTTTTTGAATTTGGTACATCATCGGTATTCCCATCGAATTGGTATCAATCATATATAGATTTACCATTGCTCTGCACAAAAATGTGTTTCTGTAATATGGAGGTTTATAGCCTTCTTCCAAAGCCTTTTCAACTGTTTCAGGAATAAAGTTTCCTTCATTAATAAAAACTAATCTATCCTCAAATTCTTCTATATTAATTTTCCCTCTCAGTTGATAATTTGAATGAGCTATACAATTGTTCAATACTTCTTTCACAACATCTGCCTCATACTGAAATGTTTCATCAGGAAACAATGTCTGCTTTCCCGCAATATATCTATATTTTTCATTTCTTATTTTTGCATAAACTTTATCTACTGCCAATAACAAAGGCATGTCAAAATGTTCATATGCTTTAACAGTCCCATTTCCATTATATAAAGTCCATGTTATTCTTGGTAAAAGTCCATCGAACAAATAAGATGATTCTTCCCTGCCTAACAGAATTAGTGCTGTATTTGTTATCTTTCCTTTTATTAAGATTCCCGCTTTATTAAGTATTTCTACATCACTCAAATCTTGCAACATATCTGTCGCTTTCTTTGTAGCGTCTTGTCTCTTTAAAAAAAGTTTTCTCGCATAATCAACAGCCACAGGATCTAGATCCTCAAATGATGCGCCTTCAACAATTTCTTTTGACCAGTCTACTCCTATTTGACTTCTTATTAAATCTACTTTATTCATTGGAAGTGGACATGTATTTTCGTCTTCACGTGCATAAGCAGCACCATTCCAGGTTGTTGGAATTCCCCTCGTTGCAGGTGGAATCTGAAAAGCAACTATACGGCATTTATCGATTTCAAGTTCATATATCTCCATAAAAGTAGTTCTTTCGTTAGTCCCACTTACAATCTCCTTTTTCAGGTTCTGTAGATTACCATCTACTCGATAAGCACTACCAACTATTTCTTTTTCATTCGTCACACCAAATATCAGCCATGCCTCTTTGCAACCTCTAATATTTGCTTCATTGCCCAAAGCAGAAAAATATTTGCCTATATCTTTAAAAGAATAATTTGTTCTCGCTTCCTTAAATTCGACCACTTCATCTTCAAAATCATCAATCATCTTTCTGATTTTTATGGTTAATTCTTGATCTGTGTATATCATATGTCCCCCTTTTTCATCGGCATAACTACACTATATCACATTATACATTAAAATATTATTAATAGAATCTCTCTCAATAAATAATTATAAAAACGTTTACTTTTCTTATTGCCGCGTAGTATTGATAATCATCCTTTTCTTCTATGTAATAAGCAAAAGCTTCCTCAAGTTTCTTTGATTTCGTTCTAATAAATACATCAATTTGGGTCGTCGATTCTGACTTATATACTAATACCATTAATACAATTAAAATATCTATAGCTATTCTTCCCTTATTCAGTTTTTACAGTTGCCATCATATCTCCTAAAAAACCTAATAAGACTCCGTACCCGAAGGACACCGGAGTACGTTCCAGTATTTATTATTCTAAATTCCTCGTTCACTAGCCATTATGCATCCTTTTTTTCGCAGTAAACAGTGGAACTATTACCATACTCCTCATACTTGATTTCTGAACCACATCTTGGACAAAGAATCATTTTGTCAGGATTTTCACGTTTTTCTCTTAAAGCTTCCTTTTCTTCTTCTGTGTATTCTGAGATAGGTGATAGTTTTAGTCTATCTCTATGATCTTTAGTATCCATAAATGATCCTCCTCATTATTTCATTTAACTTTATACTTACTCCTGCTTCTTGCGCCCTCTCTTTTGCATCTATCATCAGACTACGTCTTTCATCGTCGGATAAATTGGCAGTTCTTATTGCTGCATCATAGCTTGCTTTAAACTCATCTCTCCAATCGTTTGCTTCAAATTCTGAAGGATGGTTTTGATAATGTCCATAATATTTATGGGCTATAACCGCTTTTACTGACATTCGGTCTCGGTTTTCTGTAGAATAATCTTCGTCTGGAAACATATCTCCTTTAATATTTATTTTATTATGCTTCTCTGAAAACGATGTTTTCGACCCATTTTTGAAATCAAAACCTTCACTAGGCACACCTGTTTTTTGTGCTTCTTTTATTACAAAATTGATTTCATCTTCATTTAATTTAAGTTTTTACAATTTGATCTTCTATGCCCATTAGCAAACATCCTATTTGCATTTTTATTATATTCCCTTTTTACAGAATTTTCAATATTTATCTTCATGGTTCTCGGAGCAACTCTGCCATTCATATCAAAGTAGATTCTCGCACGTTCCTGCTTAAGTCCCATGTGCTTACTGAATAGGGCATATTCGTTCAGCTGGTTCTGATATTTTGCCTTCATTAAAGGATATGCCTTGCACTCTTTCCTCTAGCTGCTTTAATAGATTCTTTCTTTTCGTAGTCTTTAGCCTGATCTTCAAGTTTCTTTGTTAGGTCTCCTACCTGTTTCTGCAGGTCATCAACATTAACATCTTTGAACTTTCCAAGTTCTGTTTGAACACTATTAAGTGATGTCTGTAATTCATCTCTTTTTTCTACTACTTTGTTGTAATCAGCTACAGCTTTGTAGTTTTCTTTCCATGTTTTGTCGAACTCTGCAGATTTCGGACGAACGGTGCGGGGTTTTCGTTTTGAACGGTTCAACCGTTTC
>SAMEA104404106__coassemble_2611_pt1 | contig 11011 bp, 8 predicted proteins | sample SAMEA104404106__metabat2_high_PE_077 | metagenome-assembled genome bin SAMEA104404106 (sample SAMEA104404106) | Balaenoptera acutorostrata | reverse complement strand
TATCTGTATCAGTAACGACTATTTGAATTTTTGCTGTTATAGTCATCTGTTCCATGGATGTACTCCTTTCATTGATATTTCACTATATATATTATATAATATTATATAGTGAAAGTCAATCATCACAACAAACGAAAATACAGTCTAAAAGCACATATCGTTCTTGTAATCAAATATCGTAAGAAATTCACAAGGCTCCTCCCACCACCTGAAGGTAGTGGGTTTCCGCCTATGGCAAACGAAAGGATTTAATTTATGAAACTAAAGAAAGCCGGCATATGATGAACGGCTTTCTTTAGTCTTGTTTTCTTTTTAGTTATTTTTCTATTTCGCCTGCATAGTTTCTTGCAAACATTTCTTTGACCTTTTTCGGATTGTCAGTTTTGCCAAGTGCCCACATAAGTTTTGTAACTATGGCTTCTGTTGTCATATCTTTACCAGGGATTACGCCGCTGTCTAGTAGTTTACGTCCCACCTCGTAAATTGAGAAATCGCTTTTTTCGTACAGGCACTGGCTTCTTGCAACCACAGAGATTCCACTATCAACAAGCTGCTTCAGTTTTGGCAGAAGGTTTCTCCTTTCGAAGTGTGTGCCGCCTGCACCGAAGGCTTCAATTACTACTCCGCGATAGTTCATATGAAGAAGCATATCAAAGATTTCAGGGTTTGTTCCAGGAATAAGTTTAAGAACAAACACATCAGTACACAGATTGTCTTCCAGCCTGAAGTCATCAACTGGCATAGGTCTTATCATATCAGGGTTCCAGTGAACTCCGTCAGCAAATACTTCACCAATATATGGAGCGGAAATACTTTCAAATGCGTTAAAGCCCATGGTTCTTACTTTTACAGCTCTTGTCCCGTTAATGATTCGGTCATAAAAGGCAATCATAACACCTGGAATTCCAGAGTCAACTGCAGCAAAGGCAGTCTGCAGATTTCTTTTGGCGTCTGTAAACATCTGCTCAATAGGTATCTGAGCACCTGTAAGAACCACTGGTTTGTGAAGGTTTTTAAGCATAAAGCTAAGGGCAGAGGCTGTATATGCCATGGTGTCTGTTCCATGAGTAATAATTATTCCATCATAATCATCAATGCTGTCAGCTACTGCGTGAGCTATTATCTGCCATTCTTCAGGCTGAATATTTGAACTGTCCAGGTTAAGAATATCTTTGCAGTCTACAAGAAAGTTATTTTCTATTTCTGGAAGAAGTGCTAATATGTCGTGACTTTTAATATCAGGAGCAAGTCCGTGATTTCCTGGTCTTGAGGAAATAGTTCCTCCGGTTGTAAGTAACAGAATATGTTTCATGAATGTATTTTCTCTTTCTTTTAAAATATATCTTATTAAATATACCATACTTTTTATTATTTGTGCTAAAATGTTAGAATAGTGTAGAAAGAAAGGACGTGAGGTTGTGGCGGCAAAAGTAGTGCCTATGACAGAGGGAGCCATATGGAAAAGAATAATATATTTTGCCATGCCTGTATTTATTGGTAATCTGTTTCAGCAGCTATATAATACAGTAGACTCACTTATTGTAGGTAATTATCTTGGAAGTAATGCTCTTGCAGCAGTAAGTTCCTCTGGTAGTATGGTGTTTCTTCTTGTAGGCTTTTTAAGTGGCCTTGCCTCAGGAGCTGGCGTTGTGATTTCCAGGTATTTTGGAGCAGGAGATACAGAGATGCTGAAAAAAGCAATTCACACTACCGTTGCTCTGGGATTCTTTGCAGGAGTTTTTATGACTGTAACAGGTGTAATAATGTCGCCACACATACTTACCTGGATTGGCACACCAGAAGATGTAATGCCAGATTCCATGCTTTATCTTGGCATATTTTTCGGAGGTTCACTTGGTCTTGTGCTTTACAATACTTTTGTAGGTATTCTGCAGGCGGTAGGAGACAGCAGGCATCCACTATACTATCTTATTGCATCTTCAGTAATTAACCTTATTCTTGATATTATATTTATTAAATATCTGCACTCTGGTGTAGAAGGTGCTGCAATTGCAACAGTCCTTGCGCAGTTTATAAGTGCGGCACTGTGCTTTATTCTCCTGCTGAAATCAGAGGACGTTTACAGAATAAATATAAAGAAGATAAAGGTAGACAGGTTTATTGCCGTTCAGGTACTTAAAATAGGCCTTCCGTCAGGGATTCAGAATTCCATTATATCTCTTGCAAATATTGTGGTTCAGTCAAATATTAATTCATTTGGATCAATGGCCATGGCAGGAGTAGGTGCATATGACAAAATAGAAGGTTTTGGTTTCCTTCCTATTAACAGTTTTAATCTGGCGCTTTCTACATTTGTAGGACAGAATCTTGGTGCAAGAAAACTGGAGAGAACAAAAAAAGGAGCTGCTTTTGGAATTATTATGACTGTTGTAATGGCAGAAGTAATAGGTGTAATCATCTTTATACTTGCACCATACCTTATTGGGGCCTTTGACAGCACTCCGGAAGTAATTGAATTCGGCGTGCTTAAAGCAAGAACCTGTACACTGTTTTACTGCATGCTTGCTTTTTCTCACGGTGTTGCAGCTGTACTTCGCGGTTCAGGAAGAGCAGTTGTACCAATGATTGTAATGCTTACATTCTGGTGCGCTGTAAGAGTTACATTCCTTACTATTGCTGTTCCTCTGACAGGAAGTATATTTACAGTCTGTATGGTATATCCAATGACATGGTTCTTAAGTTCACTGGCCTTCCTGATTTATTATATTAAAGCTGACTGGATGAAAGACTTCAGGTAAAAAAAGAGACCCTTTAAGGAATAAACCTTAAGGGGTCTTTTAAATTATCTATTCTAAATCAAGATATTCTGCATATGGAGCCATCTGTTTTCGTGCAAATGACAGATGTTGTGCGATTTCTCCTTCTTTTAGAATAACTTCTTTGTATGCTTTTGCTTTTTCTTTGTATTCTGGAACATCAATTGTAATAAATCCTCCTGCAGCTGCAGTCAGAATACCAAATTTCTTTTCTATGTGTTTTTTCTTAAAGAAAATTATTGCAGAAAAATTATCTACTTCTTTAATTACACCGTCTCCAAAAGCCTTGTGATGAACCAGCTGGCCTACGGTAAAAAGAGGACTGAAGAATTGTTTTGCATCATCAAGCTTTCTTACCATTTTTTCTACAGAACAGAGTTCATTATAGCATTCTAATGCTTTAGTGTGCTTCTCGATAAAGGAGCGCCTGCTTTTTACTGAACCTTTTTCGTAGGTAATGCCGTCGTAAAGATCATATGGAATACCACAGTGTATAATGTCACATGCAAGAAGGTGATAGCATTCATCAGCGTATGCAGGAATATCTTTGTAAGTGTATCGCTCCATATTTTTTTCTAATAAGGGGCGGTTTGATTTTATGTGTTTTACAAGTTCTCTGCACATACGATAATATACATCCAGTCTGAATTCATCTCCTGATCTCCAGTCATGTCTGAACTCCACGCAGTCAGCAAATTCTTTTGCAGCACCATATCTGAACAGATAATTGTCTTCCGGATCATTCAGAAACAGAAACAGCATGGCTGAGCGCTGGTCCTGCACGTACCATGGATTTTCGGGAGCATATTTATTTCTCAGACGTTCACTTTCTTCTATAAAGGTCAGTATCTTATTTTGTCGTTTTGTAAGATTGCCTCCATCTGGTGCAAAAAGGCTTCTAAATAGTCCTCTTACTACTTCAGGTTCGTGAACAGAATAATTAACCATAGCCTCAAGAGGGCTGTGAATCTTTACATCAAAAAGACCTCTGGATTTGTCCTGAAGTTCTAAGAGCATTTTGTGAAAATCTGCTGCATTAATATTAAATGAATCACGGAACACCTGTACCACTTCCCATTTGTAGTGTTCGTAGTGAATTGGATTATTAATCAGGTCAAAATTTTCGACATAGTTATTTAAAATGCATTCAAAATGTTTATCATTCATTGTATAACACTTCCCTTCGATAGTATAAACAAACAAATTGAATCCCCTTTTACAATATTTGTATACATTATACCACGTTATGCATAAATAGTCATCACAATTAATAAAATATTAACTTTGTGAAGTGAATGTGAAAAGTATGAGGAATGTCTATGGATTAAGTTGTTGTAGTATTTACAAATGGATTTTCTGGTGAGAGAATATTAAAGAATAAGAAAGAAGGGTGTGTTTAAAAATAGAAAATTATACAGAAAAAATAAAGGTAAGTTATTTTAAACTTTTTGTGCTTTTTATGGCAGGAAGCCTTGCGGGATATGTGTTCGAAGGATTCTTCAGCCTTATAAAAAGGGGTGCATGGGAAAGCCATGTTGTATCAGTCTGGGGACCATTCTGCATACTATATGGTATTGGATTTGCAGCATGCTATGCAGGATATTCATTTATGCAGAACAAAGGTAAACTGTTTCAGTTCCTTATGTTTGGTATTGGAGGCTGTGCTGTGGAACTTATATGCGGTGCTATAATTGATTTTGGAATTCATATGAGAGCGTGGAATTACACAAAACATCCATTTAACTTCAGAGGATATGTAAGTCCAGACCTTATTCTTCTATGGGGAGCTATGGGACTTATGTTTGTAATGTGCATTCCGTTTATTGAAAGAGTGTTTAATAAGATTGACAGAAAACCAGTAAGGTTTCTCAGCGGAGTACTTACAGTATTCATGGCAGTTAACTTTTTTATTACAGGTTCAGCCCTTATAAGATGGTCACAGAGACACTTTAATGTGGCTGCTACAAATGCATATGAAGAAAGTATAGATGCCAGATATCCGGATGACTATATGGAAAACAGATTTATTGAGTGGAGATTTATTAAAGCAGATGGCACCAGAGAATAAAGAATAAATTGTGTCAAAATACTATTAGAACATTTGTTCCTTTTATGGTATAATATGAATACAGAAAACTTTTAAGGTATAGGGAGGATTTATTCATGAAATTACTACATCTTTCTGATCTTCATCTTGGCAAAAGCTTAAACGAATTCAGCCTTATAGAAGACCAGAGGTACATTCTTAATAGTATACTTAAACTCATAACAGAAAAAGAAATTGATGCAGTCCTTATTGCAGGGGATATCTTTGATAAAAGTGTTCCAAGTGAAGAGGCTGTACGCCTTTTCGATACTTTTCTTACAGAGCTTGCAGGTCTTAACCGCAGCGTGTTTATAGTAAGTGGTAATCATGATTCTGACGAGCGACTGAATTACGGAAGCAGACTGTTTATGGCTAAGAACATATACATTAATGGAAAGTACGATGGAAAAATTCCGTGTTATACACTGGAGGACAGTTTTGGACCTGTAAACTTCTTCCTTATGCCATATGTAAAGGCATCAAGGGTATCACATTTTTATCCAGAAGAAGAAATCAGGACTTATGACCAGGCTTTCAGAGTGGCTATTAATAAATGTAATCTTAACAAAGAAGAAAGAAATGTAATTCTTACTCATCAGTTTGTTACAGGTGCATCAGACCCGGAACTTTCGGGATCAGAAGTTTCTATTCTTAATATAGGTAATATTGATAAAATAGGAGCAGATGCTTTTGATGATTTTGACTATGTTGCCATGGGTCATATCCACAGTGCTCAGTGCGTTGGAAGGGACACCTGCAGGTATTCTGGTTCACCGCTTAAGTATTCTATTGGAGAAAGGGACATTAAGGACGAGAAAACAGTTCCTGTAGTAACACTGAGCGAAAAAGGAAATACAGAAATAGAACTGGTTCCACTAAGACCTCTTCACAATGTAAGGCATATTAAAGGCAGACTTATGGACCTTATTACTCATGCTGAGGATAGAGAAGACTTTGTTTATGCAACTCTTACTGATGATGATAATCAGCACGAGGCCATGGCGAGACTTCAGGAGGTTTATCCAAGAACTGTGAAACTTGATTATGACAATGCAAAGACAAGGGCACTTCATCAGGAGGGCCTTGAAATTGAAGTTGAAGGGAAGTCATTTGAAGAACTTATTACTGACTTCTATAAAATGATTAATGGAACAGAAATATCAGAAGAAGAAATGGACATCCTTATGGATGTGGCTGAAGAGGCAGGTGTTAGAGAGTGAAACCAATAAGACTTGAAATGAGCGCCTTCGGGCCATATGCAGGAAAAGCTGTTGTTGAATTTGAAAAACTAGGAGAAAAAGGAATATTCCTTGTAACTGGAGATACAGGTGCAGGCAAAACAACCATATTTGATGCCATTGCCTTCGCTCTTTATAATAATACAAGTGGAAATGTAAGGGAAGTAACATCCTTAAGAAGTGACTTTGCTGATGCAACAGCAGATACATATGTAAACTTTACTTTTTCTCATAAAGGGAGAATTTACGAAATACAGCGTTCACCGCAGTATATGAGAGCAAAGAAAAGCGGTGAAGGGTATACAAATCAGCCGGCAAAGGCAGTACTCAGAAGAGAACCGGATACTCCTGTAGAAGGCACGAGACCTGTTAACGAAGCAGTAGAAGAGATACTTCGAATTAATTATGATCAGTTTAAACAGATTTCCATGATTGCTCAGGGAGAATTCAGAGAAGTTCTTAATGCTGATACAAAAAAGCGAAGCGAAATTCTGCAGAAGATTTTCTCCACTGAAGGATATCGTAAAATGGGTTTTATAATTGAGAGCAGGTACAAGGATGCAGAAAGCAGGCTGAAAGAAACCTACAGGAGCATCAATCAGTACTGTGACGGTATTGAATGTGCGGAAGATTCTTTTTTACGTGAAAAAATAGAAGCTGTTAAAGCTGACAAAGATGCAGTTTATAATCTGGATGATCGCAAAGATATTTTAACAAGACTTATTGATGAAGATGAGACAAAAATAACCATAGAAAAATCAGAATACAGATTCAAGCAGAATGTGGCTGAGAAGAAAGCACATAAGTATAACACGGTGCACGAAACTAATGAACTGTTTCAGAAGCACGATCAGATTAAGAAGAAGTTTGATGAACTGGAAACAAAAAGAGAGTACATAGAGAATCTGAAGAGACTTATAGAGATGCAGAAAAAGGCTCTTTACAACGTATATCCTGCGGAGCAGGAATACATAAAGAGCAGTAAAAAATATGATTCTTATGTTGAAGAAGGAAAGAAAAATGCTGAGTGCCTCAAAAATACAGAGGAAAATCTTTTAAAAGGTACTGAGGTTTTTAATGAATGGAAAAGCCGTGAACCTGAAGCTGAAGAAATGAAGAAAAAAGCAGCTCTGATAGAAGCTGAAGAACCAAAGTATGCAAAACGCGAAGAACTGAGAGAAAGTATTAGCAGGGCTGAAAAAGAAATAAACGGGCTTGCAGGTGCGAAAGAGAAGGCAGCTGAATCTCTTTCTGACATGGAAACAGCAATGGCAGATGCAGAAAAAGAAAAGCGCAGTATAGAAAATGCTCCAGCTGAACTGGTAAAGGAAAGGGGAATTCTTTCCGATATTATCAATATTACAAATGAGTATGAGAATATTGTAAATACAGGAAGAAACGAATTAGCTCCCCGACTTAACAGGCTAAAAGATGCTCAGAACAGGTATAAGAAATTAAGGGATGATTTTGAAGCTGCAGAAAGAAAATTTCTTAAGGCAGAAAGAGTAATGGAAGAAAGCCGGGCAGGTATATTTGCATCTAAATTAGAAGATGGAGTGCCATGTCCTGTATGTGGTTCAGTTCATCATCCATGTCCAGCTAAGCCTGCACCTGAAGCAGTTACAGAAGCAACACTTAATAAGCTGAAAAAAGAAAAAGAAAAATGCGAAAGTGCTTCTAATAGTGCAAATGTTGAAGCGTCATCGCTTAATGCAGAATGCAAAGCATATGCAGATAGTTTCAGAGCTATGTGTAGCAAAGCAGGAATTAAAGAACTGACTAGCCTTAAGGAACTTCATGAAGCTGCCATAAAACTTGCTGAGGAAGGACGCAGAAATACTGAAAAGCAGCAGACTGTGTGCAGAAATGCAGAAGTTAAGGTGGCAAGATTAGAAGAACTTAAGAAAATGACAGAGTCTGGTTATACCAGACTGGAGCAGGTCCGCAGCAACCTGGAGAAGATAAAAACTGATCTTTCAGCAAAGGAAAATGATAAAGCAGGCCTTACAGGGCAGCTTTCAGAAATGGAAAATCTTACTTACAGCAATCTTTCTGAAGCTGTTAGTATAAAAGAGAAATTAGTAAAAGACGCCGGAGCAATATATGCTAATGTCGATGCTATGGAGAAAAAGGTAAACCTCTTAAGGGAAGAACTTTCTTCTGTAAAAGCTGTGGAAACAACACTGAACAAACAGATAAACGACCATCTGGCTGAATGCACTGAGAAGAAAAAAGAGCTTGATGAAGTTCTTTCTCAGAACGGCTTTAATACTTTTGATGATTACAGGAAGTGTATTGCTTCAAAAGAAACCATTGCATCTAACGAAGATGAAGCAGATTCCTATGAGGAAGAATATACAAAGGTAAAAGCAGGTCTCGAAATAGCAAAAGAAAATATTGAAGGCAAAGAGAGACAGGATGAGGAAGAAGCAAAAGAAACGGCGGAAGCTGCAGCAAGAGATGCAAGAGATTCTCTTGAGAATCTGAACCAGATTAAATTCAGAAAAAAGAACAATTATGCTATTCTGGAAAATATGGAAAAATGTCAGGCCAGCGCAGAAAAACAGCTGGAAAAAGTTACTATGCTGCACAATCTTTCAAACCTTCTTAATGGCCGAGTGTCACAGAAAAACAAAACTTCTTTTGAAACTTACGTTCAGATGGCTGGCTTTGATGGAATAATCAAGGCTACAAACAGAAGGCTTGATCCTATTAGTGGTGGACAGTACGAGCTTTTCCGCCATGAAGATGGAAATGCAAAGAATAACATTGCTCTTAATCTGGATATATTAGATAATTACACAGGTAAAAAGAGACCTGTAAGCAGTCTGTCCGGCGGAGAAAGTTTTATGGCATCACTTAGTCTTGCTCTTGGACTTTCTGATCATGTAACAGCAAGTGCAGGTGGAGTTCGTATAGATACTGTGTTTATTGACGAAGGCTTTGGTACACTTGACGAAAAGAGCCTTAATGATGCAATTACAATGCTGAACTCTTTATCAGACAGCAACAAGCTTATAGGAATCATATCTCACAGAGAAGAACTTAAGCAGGTCATTCCAAAGAAAATCCTTATTACCAAGACGAATAAGGGAAGTAATATAAGTATTGATACAGGACTGTAAAAAAGGAATTAAAAAAAGGAATTAAATAACAAAAAAATCTTGTAAGGTATTTCTACTGGTGATATAATAAGAACGGTTTTTTTGGAAGTTAAATTTTAATAATATATATGGGGGTAATGAAAATGAAAATTATCAGAACAAATGACTACAACATGATGAGTCGTAAGGCTGCTGCAATTATTGCTGCACAGGTTATTAATAAGCCTGACTGCGTACTTGGACTTGCAACAGGATCAACACCAATTGGAACATACAAAAGATTAATCGAAATGTATAACGAAGGAGATCTTGACTTTGCAGAAGTAAAGACAGCTAACCTTGACGAATACAGAGGTCTTACAAGAGATAATGACCAGAGCTACTACTACTTTATGTTTGATAATCTTTTTAAGTCAATTAACATTGATATTGAAAACACAAACATTCCAGATGGTACAGAACCAGATGCAGAAAAGGAATGTGCACGTTACGAAAAGGTTGTTGCTGATCTTGGCGGAGTTGACTTACAGCTTCTTGGACTTGGTCACAATGGACATATTGGTTTTAACGAACCAGCTGACCACTTTGTAAAGACAACACAGTGTGTTGATTTACAGGAAAGCACAATAGAAGCTAATAAACGTTTCTTTGAAGATAAGAGCATGGTTCCAAGACAGGCTTACACAATGGGTATTGGTACAATTATGAGTGCTAAGAAAGTTCTTCTTATTGTAAGCGGAGCTGACAAAGCAGAAATCTTAGACAAAGTAATTAACGGACCTGTAACACCTATGGTTCCAGCATCAATTCTTCAGATGCATCCAGATGTAACTATTGTTGCTGATGAAGCAGCTTTATCATTAGTTAAATAGCGAAATACTGACACCTTCTGTTTACGCAGAGGGTGTTTTTTCGTAGTAATATCTTTTCTTATTTTCAGCTTATGATATAATTGAGGCGAAACGCAAGGGGGAATTGTAATGGATAAGTACGAAAAAGGTTATGTTCACGTATATACAGGAGATGGAAAAGGAAAAACAACAGCAGCTTTTGGTCTGGCACTTCGTGCCGTAATGTCAGGAAAAAAAGTGTTTGCAGGTCAGTTTGTAAAAAGCATGAAGTACAACGAGACAAAATTGGAACAGCTTGTTAATAATATTACCATTAAGCAGTATGGAAGAGGATGTTTCATATATGGTGATCCAGAAGAAAAAGACAGAGAAATGGCAGAAGCAGGTCTGAGAGAGTGTGCGGAAGTTATGAGGTCCGGAGAATATGACATGGTAATATTAGATGAAGTTACCATTGCACTTCATTTTAAGCTTCTTACTGTTAAAGAAGTTCTTAAGGCCATAGAAGAGAGAGAACCTCACGTAGAAGTGGTAGTTACAGGAAGACGTGCACCTGAAGAACTTATTGAAGCAGGCGATGTGGTAACTGAAATGAAGGAAATAAAGCACTATTATAGCACCATTGGACTTGAGGCAAGGGAAGGCATAGAAAGATAAGGTGCTTTGTAGTTCGTACTAAAAAAACTGTATTAAATACAATAGTAATCATGATAGATTGTATTTATCACAGTAAAGTGATACACTGCACTTGTAATATATTATATATTGTGGAATGTACGACGTAGTAAATTCCATATGTGAGTGACGAAGAAGTCCGGCAAAGATTTATTTCTGCTGGACTTTATTTTTTTGAAAGAAGGAAAAGCAATGATATTAAAAACCACTCTGAATGGCAACAGCTATGCATTTAAGGACGTAAAAGATGTATTAGCAAAGGCAAATGAACCTAAGTCAG
>SAMEA104404106__coassemble_2201_pt1 | contig 12842 bp, 10 predicted proteins | sample SAMEA104404106__metabat2_high_PE_077 | metagenome-assembled genome bin SAMEA104404106 (sample SAMEA104404106) | Balaenoptera acutorostrata | reverse complement strand
GCTTAAATAAAGGCTTTGTCAAATTTGAATTGGAAAACAAGTGTCAAACTCCCGAGACTTCCAACTTTATTACATGTTTCCCAATAATAAGTTTGTACTGGATCAATATTTTTTGGTTTAATATGTTGTAAAACATTAGGTTGAATAAGCAAAATATCGACATTGCTCTTTTCATAATAAATATCATTAAATTTCATCTATTCTTCACCTCCAATTCTTCATCTAATAATTGTTTTGTTAAGTTTATCACAAGCCTAGCAAAAAGGCAAGCTATTAGTTGCATTTATTTTCAAGTTTTTAGATTAAGGTAAAACAATAATTTTCTTCTAAATCATTTACAATGCAAACTTGATTCATTGTAACTTATATGCTATTATATGGTTCGGTATTATATATAAATATTTTAAGAGGTTTGATGTATGTGTAATAATTTAGCAGTAATAAGGAAAGAAAGAAGATTAACACAAAAAGAATTGGCTGATAAATTATCTGTGACCAGACAATATATTAGTGACATTGAACGTAATCAGAAAATTCCCTCTCTGTCCATGGCGTTAAATATTTCTCTTATATTAAATACTAGTGTGGAAAAAATTTTTCATTTATAATCTGTATTTAATTTGAAGCATACCCTTTTTTACTGGATAACCCTTAGAAAAAGGGATGTACGCATTACAGTTACTAATTAATAATTAAAGATTATAAGCAAGTAATATGAACATATAATGAATTCTGTTACACTTATAACGTTGACTGTCCTACCCATCATTTTGTCAAGTTATACTATTTATAATTTCTGTTATGAATATTTTCAAATGGTACATAGTGGTTATCATAGATGCAATTATTAAGTCTATCATTAATATACTTTTATGTTGAAATATACATGCTTATGTTTTTTACTTATTTTCAGTCAAAATCGATATTTTCTATTACATACCCAGCATTTATTTTGCTGGGTATGTAATTATATTGTTCGTTTAGTTTTAGTGTTTCTTCCCTTCGCTTACTTTCACTACTTTGTATTATCTTCCTTTCAACAGTACACTCAGGGCAGTATTGTGCTATTGGACTACCAGGCACAAACTCTTTTACACAAGTAATACACTTTTTAGGCAGATAACAAGCCCATCTTTCAGTTGGTGTAATATGTAAATCGCCGACATAGCCGACGAATTTGTAATAGATTTTTATTTCCTGCTGAACAGTTCCATCAGGAAGTTTCTGTTCTCATATCTGACGAAAAAGTTATTACTGCAATAGTTTCACAAAAAGTTCTAAAGAGAATCCCGCAAAAACTTTGTTTTTCTGCATCCTCGTATCATCTTTGCAGATAACAACATCAAGCTACTTTCCTTGAAATATACGTAAAATTCTCTTTACAAATCTATATTTCCTATCAAATAAAAAAGCGACCCACAAAATGCAGATCGCCATAAATCATATTAAGTTAATCAGCCTATGCCTCCAAAAAGAATTCCAAGAATATATACAAGAGCTGTAACTCCCACAAATACATATTTTGTTACTGGTTCAAACCACTTTCCAAGAGGTTTCTTCATTCCTCTTTCTACCTGCTTGCGTGCAAAACCTTCAGGGCATACCCAGAAGAACATAATTGCTGCAAGAAGAGCTCCCAGCGGAATAACATAAATTGATACTACATCCATCCATGCTCCTACTGCATCTCCGCTTTCAATAAATATACCTACTGCTGCTGCAACAAAAGCTACAATAAGTACAGATGGAAGTCTTCCAAGTTTAAACTGTTCCTGAAGTGCCTCAATAGGTGTTTCGAACAGATTCATCAGTGATGTAATTGCAGCAAATATTACTGCAAGGAAAAATATCACCGAAAATACCATGCCAAATGGCATCTGTCTGAACACTTCTGGAAGTGAAATAAACATAAGTGGTGGACCTGCTGCAACATCAAGCTGGAATGCAAACACTGCCGGGATTACAACCATACCTGCAAGAAGTGCTGCACAGGTATCAAAAAATGCAACGTGTTTTGCGCTTGATACCACGTCTTCATCATCATTTAAATAACTGCCATAAACAATAGTTCCTGAACCTGCAAGCGATAGAGAAAAGAATGCCTGTCCAAGAGCAAACACCCATGTCTTTGGATTTCCAAGCGCTGACCAGTCAGGAACAAACAGATATCTGTAACCTTCTGCTGCTCCTGGTAAAGACAGAATTCTTACCATAAGAATAACAAAGAGAACAAAGAATACAGGCATCATTACCTTGTTCATTTTTTCTATGCCCTTTGAAACACCCAGAATCATAATTACAAATGTAATTACAAGTGCTATCATATGCCAGCTTACGCTTCCAAAATCAGTAGCAAGCTCTCCAAAATATGCTCCCATGTTATCTGCAGCCTTCATTTCTCCTGTAAATGAAGAAACAAGATATTTGAGAAACCATCCCACTACTACTGAATATCCTATACCGATTCCAAGAGAACCCAGAACCGGAATCATTCCAATTAACTTACCACCTTTAAGTCCTCTCATTTTCATTGCTTTATCAAAGGAACCAAGAGGTCCTGTTCTCATGGCGCGACCAAAAGCCATTTCGCCAATAACTCCAGAGAATCCAAGCAGTATTACAAAGATAAAATATGGGATAAGAAATGCTGCCCCGCCAAAGGCTCCAGTTCTGTATGGGAACATCCAGATGTTGCCCATCCCTACTGCTGATCCTATGCATGCGATGATAAAGCCCATTCTTGTTCTGAACAGGTCACGACTTTTTTCTGTTGTTCCGTTGTCCTTCATGTTTTACCTCCTTGTTAAAAATATAATTAAAGATTATTTTATATCATAATCAGACAATTTTCAATAGTGAATTTTATGTTGCTATAACAAAAGAACGGCTCTTCTGCCGTTCTTCCCTGTTAACCCGTCACAAAGTAACTACCCTGCCTATGGAGATGGCGGACTTACAGGTTCAATAAGTCTTCCATCACTGCCAGCAACCAGGTTCCACGCCCTGCTTACCGCTTTCTCAGGTTCTGCCTGAATTGCTTCTGCAAGTATTTCCACAGACTGATATACCATATCTTTCGAATCTTCTTTAAGGGTTAAATATGCTCCTGAAGCAAAAATATCGTTAGTTATTTCACCTGCTTTTACTGGTTTTCTGTAATAATAGTTTTCCCCAAACTTAAACCAATCTGAGCTAAGCCAGGCATCCGGGGTAAATAAAGGTTCTTCTGATGATTTTCCAATAACATTTCCTTTTTCATCAACCCAGTTGCTAACAAGTCTCACCCTTATGTATGCATCTGTATTTCCTGTATTCTTTACCTTTATGCTTGTTTTGATACCTTTTTCGGAGTCAAAAACCTCATTAACTGCACAGGATACATCAGCTACTGTAAAGCGATTTATTGTAATACCCGTTGTTCTGAATACAAATGCAAAGGTTAAACCACACCCTGCTATGGCAAGAACAATGGCAATTACTATTAATCTGTTATTAAGATATTTCTTCATGGCTTAACCACCGTCTTTCTGTTTACATTAACTGTACTGAATCCGCTCAGCCATTTTCTTAGTGACGGTGCTTCAGAAAAGGTTACTGATTCATCCGCATCAAGAGATACTTTCTTACTACTGCTTCCATATCGCCATGACCATTCAGAATCTTTTTCCGTAACAGTATACTCTCCTAAAGGCAGATTATGAATTACAACGCTGCTATTTCCCTGCACAGAAACCTCCATTGAAACACCGCTACCTTCAACAAGATAAATAAAGGTGTCGTCAGAATCTGCATTTTCCTTTGTAATATTAAGGCTTGCAATTTTAGTTTCAAACAGTGCATAGAACTTAATTCGCCCTTCTTTCATAAAGGTAATATCATACATATCACAATCAGAAGTCTTTATCTTCTGAGGACAGATTTTCTTAGGATCTGCTGGGTCAATATAGCTGTCATATATTGATCCAATAACCGGCACCTTACATTCAGGGTCAGTGTACCATCCTTTAAACTCGAAGTTCGGATTTGTAGTAATTACTTCACATCCCTGTGCAGTGCCACTGCTTACATAGACAGGTTCTCCCTGCCTTGTAAGATAACCAAAGGACTGTCCGGAATACTCTTTAGGTTTTATAACTGTCTCATACTGATAATATACCTGTTTTTCAAGATAGTAGAACTCAATTACATTATTAACTGCTGTATTTAAATCTGTTTCAATAGAAATACGATGTTCTCTTGATGCCGGACCATGAACTTCATAAGCAGGCGGAAGATCCGTTCCCCCAAGTGCCTTAGCATCAATACTTTCTCCATATCTTGCTTTTCCTTTTACTGCAGGAATGATTTCTGTTTTGTCCTTATCATTAATATGTCGTATTTCGTAAGGGTAATCCCTGCAATCATAGTATATGTCTATTTTAGCACCTTCTTCTGGTAGTGTAATTGATACAAGATTATCTTTTACCTGTGATGTAAGTGGCACATACTTTCCTTTGCTATCATATGTAAAGGCTTCAACCTTACTATTTTCATATCCTTCAATGTTAAGAATATTTGTAGTTCGCAGTTCACCTGATTTCCCCTGTACACTAAATTCCTGATAAATATCGTAGGATGGATTTTCTTCTGGCGACATTGCATCTTCCAGATAATGTGTAATTGTGTAAGGTGCAAGATTCTGTCCATCATCTTTACGGTATCTAAAAGTTATTACATTCCTGCTTTCATCTGCAGTCATAATGAGACGTTTCTGGAAAGCATCAGCAACATATCCAGGTTTATATTTGTAGTTTACTGTTACAATATCGTGTATACTGTCTTCTACAACCTGCGAAGGAAATACCTCTTTATTATCCTCATCAAGATACCGTATGGTGTACTGATTCTTCTCTTTATATACGTATTCAAAGAGAAATTCATTTTCTTTCCCGGATTCCATAAGTACTGTGTGACTGGATACTAAAGGATAATACTTAGACTGATATTCAGGGTCAAGAGACTTACCTGTCTTAGCCTGGAAAGTTCTGTTATTTCCTACTTTTGTATAACCCTGAACTGATGTTGCAATCTGTTTCCCACCATCTGTCTGACCAGAGGCGATTACATATTTTACAGAATATCCTACAGTTTCAGACCCTGACCACTTGGCATATACATCTATGTTTTTCTTTACCCTGAATTCATCAAAATCAATAGCTTTTTCTACTCCATTATCCATATAGAACCATCCTATAAAGGATACATTTGTATAGCCCTCAGGTACAGGTGGCACAGGACGCTCTGCAAGTGGATCACCGAACCTGTGAATAACAGGATTCTCATTTAGTCTGTTTGTAAGCTCTGCTGTATCATAAAAGTTTACTTCAAACTGCTGTGGTGCCCAGTTTGCATAAAGGGAAATGTTGTGTGACGGCATGGTCTTTCCTGTAAAGTCAAACCTGGATGCTTCAGCAAAACTCTCTGATGTATACCATCCTGTAAACTTGTATGCATCTTTTTCCAGCGTGGCAGGATATTCTGGTATTATGCCTTCAGCAGAAATATCATCACCGAATTTGTGTGGCACAGATACTGGAGAGCCACTATAATTCTTATATGAAATATTGTACTCTGCAAGATCATAGTAAAAATACACTTCACGATTTCTGTTAAAGTCAGGAACTGATCCATCAGCTCCAAGATCAATTCTGTTATATCCTGTAATGGCTACATAGTCTTCTATGGTTGTCTGCATATTGTTATTTGATTTCATAGTTGAAATATAGTCTACAATATATGTTTTACCCTGATGGCTGACAGTTTTCTTTCCAGTTGTATCTTCATTAGCCTTTTTCTCGAGACAATAATACAGTTTGTACTGATAATTACCATTTGATTTTATGCGCTTAAATACCAGATTTTCACCTGGAACCTTATCAAGGTAATTTGTATATATAGTCTGACTTCCTCTTTTACCAGATTGCCATAGAGAATCCGGGTATTTTCCTGTTATGCGCTTCCACTCTTCGCTAAAGGCTGCTTCATACTTCATTGTTACTTTCTCAATAAGGGTGCCTTTACATAATTCCGTATGAGCGTGCTCTGTTTTTGTACAAACAAGATTTCCATTCTGGTCATAACATCCACCTTTAAATATATCCACTTTGCTGTCATAGCTGTATGTTGTCCTTAGTGCAGGCTTTGTTCCTCCAACGATATTATAAAATGGTTCACCCCAGTACCATGCAGGATTACCACTTTCATCATAGGTATAAAGAAAATATGCAGACTGTGATAAAAATCCACCTGAAACTTTAACCTCTCCTGTTACAGTATTAAGTTTCATGCCTGGGAAGCTGTTATTCAGGCTGGCAGTCATATCTGCGTCCGCTTTGTAATACATGTTATCGCGGAAGGTACTTTTGTCATAACATGTAATATTATGCACATGTCCAGGTCTCTTACATTCTGGCACGGTTCCACCTGAATCAGGATAGTCCTTTCCATAGTATATAGTTTCTTTCGTATTGTACGAATGTTTATGTTCTTCTATTCCGCAGTTATATCCCGAGCCGTTTTCGTCAATAAAAGAAATAGTAAATGTTTTTCTCTTAAAATATACATTTGCTACTGCACTGCCATCACCCTTAATAGTAAGTGTCTTATCGGATTCTTCCGGGCTGTAAGTAAAGTATTTTTTATCTGCAGGGTCTATTTCTGATACTCCTTCAAGACTTCCATCAATATTCACATTACTTCCTACGGTACCACTTCCCTGCTTGTATCCCCAGTATGTATATCCATTATCATCAGGATTTTCCGCCCAGTAAATTACTGTATAATCAGCATCCCCCCTGGTCCATATGGCCTGATATCCTGTTTTCTCATAAGGCACAACATCAGGAAGACTTACAACTCCGGGCTCTACTTCGTAAAGACCTGAAGTTTCAAAATCCGCCTGCCTGATAAACTCATCATTCTCATCTTTGATCATTTTGTTCCATCCAGCAAAATCATATCCTGGTTTTACCGGAACAATATTATCAACCGGCGTATTATATCTTGCAAATACAGGCTCTATTCCATATCCACCATTTAATTTAAATGTCATCAGGTAATACACACGGTCGTAATATATTTCTACTACAGTACTTCCGTCTGCTGCTATTTCTATCTGTTCAAATGGAAGTCTGTAAAATCCTTTTGGAACATTTTCTACAGCTTCAGTAAGTGTCCCTACTTTACCTTCTTTTTTCTCTGTCCAGAAAAGTGTGTAATTATCGTTGTTAATATTCTGCTGATGGTGCTCCACAATATATGAAACAACCTTTGCTCTGTACTTAATCGTTATAACTATGTCTTCTGTTACACTGGAATAGTTAAAGGTTACTTTTGAAGGGTCTCCTCCATCTTCTCTTACAGGATCATAGCCTACAATCTGTGGTGTATCTATGGTTTCAAAAAAAGATGAACCTTCCGCCACTGTTGCAACATAAGATGGTCTTGCTCCTCTTTCATCCTCTTCATAAATATAGTCTATTCTGATTTCATATGTTTTAAGTTCGCCTTCACCTGTTTTTTCTGCAGGTAATGCCATTAAAGCAGTTCTTCCCTTTATTTCAAAATATGCGAGATTTTCCATTTCTGGTGGCTCGCTGTAAATTTCCTGTGATTTAATGCTACTATCATAAATAACCGTAACAGCACTGCTGTATGTTACAGTTTCTCCTTCTGTAACCCTGCATCTTATTTCCGCTCTGTTTTCTTTTAGCACGCTGCTTATCATAGGCGATGTAACCCTGCAGACATCTTTATCCATATCAGCAATCTGAACCCAGAAATCTTCTTCCTTTTCACCTGCATTAATTTCCCACTGATACTTAATGGGGCTCTTTCTGCTATATGAAGCAGTAAGCTCTGCACTTTCATCATCACTTACAGTTATTTCTGTAACTTCTCTGCTGCCTTCAAGTATGGTAACTTCTGGCGGATTCTCCCCATTTCCTGTTTCTGCAAAAGAATATGATGGCAATATAAAAGTGGCAAGCATAACAAAACATACAGTAAGTGCTACCTGCTTTCTGAAAATCTTTTCCATTATATCAACCACCTCCTGTTTACTTCTATTTATCTTTTACAGCGTTCCATGCTTCTTCTGCAGTACTGAATCCCTCTTTCTGTACTGCGTATGCCTTTATCTCTATTGGTTTTATCTGTTTTTCCAGCGTTCTCATATCATCTTTTGTTATTTCTTCAGACACCTTTATCTGATTGTTTTCATCATCTGGAAGATTCTTAAAAACAGGAACTTTCTTAAGTTCACTTCCCTTTTCCACCTCCCTGTAGCATACAATGCTATATGCGCCTGAAGCCTCGGGTTCGTACTTCAGAAATTTCCACTTTGAGGGATTACTATTCTGTATATCAAGGCTCCATGATACAACATCCACAGTGCTGCTTTCTCTTGTTACCCTTGCTGCATAAACGCCAGAAGTCATAGTATACTTCCATCCCGATGTAGACACTTTAACAAACACATATGCATCCATATCCTGAGAAGTGCTATAATCCACATAAGCCTGTTTATGAAGGTTTACTCCGGGTGTAATCTGAAAACTGAACTCACTCTGAGTTTTATCTGCTTCATTTTCGTACAGTTCAAGATGACCAAAAAGGGATACCGTATTCGAACTTGTGGCAGTTGTTGTTGTAATATATTTTGAAAAAGTAACTCCAATCATTAAAAGTGACACCACGGCAAAATAAAATACAAAGACACGTACAGGCAGTCTGAATCCGGATTTTTCAGTTTTCAATTTTTTCTCCATGATTCTCCCCCTTACCTGTTATTTAATCTATCTGTGTTATAACAGCTTTTACAGAAATACTTAGCTGTGGTGGATTTGCTGAACTTACTGTCAGCTCTGAGTCAAGCTCATCATTTTCTCCAGTTAACGGCCATACTACAGTAAGTGAAAACCCTTCCCCTACTGTTGATGCTGTGCTTCCTGCATCATACACAGTCTTTAATTTATCTGCTTCTTTCTGAAGCTCTGTTTTTATGGCTGATTCTATAAGATCAGAACTGTCTGCTGGCATAATATTTATATATTTTCCATTAACCTTCAGCCTTATTGGAAAATATATGTTTCCTTCATTATCTGACGCGGTCCAGTTTTCCAGGTTAACATCCATAACTTCGTATGTCACTTCTGCACTGGTTTCAGGTGTACCTGACAAGCTGTAATTTATGGCAGTAATTTCTGACCCGGGACGCAGTTTAAGATCAGTAGAGGATAATATGGTGCCATCTGCTGAACTTACACAGTTTCCTGTTGCTTTGATTTCAACTCCCCACTTAGCTACCCCTGCACCATCTTTTACATTTCCTTCAGATACATATCTTGCAAGTGTTGATGATGTAAAAGAAGACGTTGCCATTACAAGAGTCATTAGCAGCAAGCCTGTAACTATTAATTTATTAGGCTTTGTCATACCTATACACTCCCAATCCTTAATTGTCCCGTTTATTATCTATAATCATAGGAATCCCTATTATTCCAAATCCTGCAATAACAATTATCATCATACCAATTGGTGACTGAAGTAATTCTACTGCTTTTCCTATACCTGGAATTACATGAACGACTTTCCCTATTACCTGCTCATCTTCTATTATCCATGAATCCGCCGCATTATTTGCATCGCCTTTTGTAATATATCCTTCATCTGTTACTTCTGTTATTCTATGGGTTACAAAAGAACTTCCTGTATCAAACATAATTATATCTTCAGTTTCATAGCTGTCTTCTCTGTGAGTTATTACCATATCATTCACATTAATCGTATCTGCCATGCTTCCGCTTAAAACAACAGCATTTGAATAACCAAATATGAGAGGCTGATTAACTCCCTTTACTGATCTTTCAAAAAGAACATATATGTTAGAAAGAATCACAACTACAAGAACTACTGTAATAATACTTTTTAGTATGGTTAATAATATATTTACGACTTTATTCATCTTCTCTTCTTCTTTCATCAATTATGAGGAGAGCCAGCATAACTGCACTTATGACAATAAGTACTGTATATCCCGTAATCAGGGAGCCGTCTCCTGTTTCAGGATATGATATATCCCCATTTTCTGACTGTACAACAATGTAAAACCCCAGAGTTACTTCGTCTGCTGTATTTTCTGCCGCTCTGTTACCTGCTTCTGTATCAGTCATATTCTGATGGTCATCTTTTTCAAAATCCCACTTCCAGTGTAGGTCAAAGTCCTGTAACTTATATGGTTCTACTTCTCCCGTAACAGCTTTTATAACGCATTCTCGGTTAACTCCAGAAGGGAGCATATATTCTTCTGTATCAGTAAAACCTGTACCAGAGACAGATACTTCAACTGGAATATCTTCTGCTTTAATTTTGTACAGAACTGCAGTATATATAAGCTTTTCATTTTCACCATTTATAAGACGTAGAATAGGATTCATTTCAGTTCCAGGTGCAACAATATTGCTGCCATCATCAGAGACTGCATTCTCATATCTCCCGTCAAACAGATCAAGTTTTGCTGTGCCCTCTGCATCAACAGATGTACTCTTGTCCCAGCTGAGCTTATGATCTTCATATGTAATTGTGTGACACGGACTCTCACTTCTATCTGCATATGTAAAATATACTACAATTGGAAATGTAATTATTTCCAGAAGAAACAGAATGAGTACAATAACAAAAATCCTGCCCTCAGTTTTTCTTCTTCTCAGTTCCATTTAATCCCCCAAAACCACTATGCATCAACTAGTATCAGGGTACGAAAAATGCCCTCATACTAACTGACGTATATACTTGCAATACCAGTAAAGTAAAGATGTTTTAAGTAGTAAAGGAAATATATGTCTATCTGTAACTAAATAAGGTCAGGATGTGTATGATTTTAAGGACCCTGCCCCGCCACATGGAGCAGAGCCCTTTTGTTAACTATATGTGATTAGATCTAATGTTATTATTCTGCGTCAGTAGCATCATTAATCTGTTCAACAGATGCATTAACTACCAGAGAAACTTTAGGTACACTATCACCATCATTTACAGCTCTGTTACCTAAATCAGTGTCCTTCTGATCGGTCTGACCTGTAACAGTGCTCTGTTCAAATTCCCATTCCCAGCCAACTGTAATAGGTAGAGTCTCATTAGTATAATCATGTCCTGGTAAATATTTCTTTGAACCTTTTTCAATATATGTTTCTACTGCAAGTTTTAAATCTGCCATATCCTGAATTGTGCTATGACTATTAACTTCAGAATCCTGTAAACCTGTATTAGCTACTGTCTGACCTATAAAGAACTTCTTTTCTCCTGCACCGGCTCCAAGATCTACTGTAAATATTAATGGACAGTATTCACTGCCACCACCTGATGTTCCATCTTTCCAGTTTCCTTCAAAAGTAAGTGTTGCTCCAAGTGTTACTTCTGAAGCTACTTCTGGCTTACCTGCTGTAATAGTAAAATCAGCAAGACTTCCCTTTGTTCCAGGTGCGATTACCTTTGCACCTGATTCACCTACCACTGTATTACCATTATTAGTATAAGTGTTTCTGAATAATCCTTCTGACTCATTGCCTGAGTAGTCTTTAGTTTCAATGGTAACTCCCCATTTTGCTACTCTTGCACTGTCTGTTGCACTTCCTTTTGATACATACTTTGCAAAAGTTCCGCCTACAAGTGTTGAAGTAACCAGTGTAAGTACTACTAACAGGGCACCTGTGCGCATCCATTTATTACTTTTCTTCATTTTAAAACCTCCCTGCATTAACCTTTTGTCAGAAAGCTTGATGTGGCAGCTTATCTGACTACCCTATAAATTCTTTGAATCGTTCTGATTTTCTCCTGCCAGAGTTCTTAAACGTTCAATCTCTGCCTGCATCTCTGCAGCATTTCTGTTTTCCTTCTTTGCATAACTCTGCCTGCGTATAACATCATAAATAATAAATGCTATTAGTGGAATTCCAATAAATATTGCCATACCAAGCGGTTCATGAAGGAATAATGCAAAATCACCTACCCTGGGAATTCTGCTTTTGTAAATACCAACAAGCTGCTTTTCACTTACCGGTGTCTGATCAGCTGCATTATTGGCATCACCTTTTGTGTAGAACTCAAGATTACCTTCGCTGTCTTTGTCTATGTCAATGATTCTATGCGTAATTACTGCTGTAGAACCCTCATTCTCCATAAACGCAATAACGTCACCTTTCTCAAGTTCTTCCGGAGCAGTCTTACCTACAAAGATTAAGTCTCCTGCTTCAATGTGATCTTCTGCGGTTCCACTCATGGAACCCGAAAGTACAACCATTGGTGTGGTACCTAATACTGAAGGTGGTTGTTCCGGATGAAGAGTTCCTTTTACTATAATTGTTATATTACAGATTAAAAGGAAACCAAACACCAGGCACAGTATCAGTCCTGCAACTGACAGTGCTCTGTGTGCTTCTCTTGTTTTTTCTTTTACAGTTTTTTCTTTCTGGCCCATAATGGCATTCTCCTCCGATTCTTACTTTCATATCTGTTTTCAGGTAATTATATGTAATTCTATTACAGCACCCAATATAATATTATGATAAAAATGTATTATACAGGAAGATGTGTATTATATGCTTTTACATCATTACAACCAGAAACCATTTTGTTTTGTATTTTCCTCTATACTTACTCTTTACTGTTATCATTATAATAAAAAAACATCCAAAATATATACAAAGAGGCCCTTTGTGAAAGTTTGTGAATTTATCATAAACAGATTCTTACACCAGTTTTTAAAAACAAAAATGATACTCTTAAAAAATCAATATTTGTTCCAT
>SAMEA104404106__coassemble_1896_pt1 | contig 14500 bp, 16 predicted proteins | sample SAMEA104404106__metabat2_high_PE_077 | metagenome-assembled genome bin SAMEA104404106 (sample SAMEA104404106) | Balaenoptera acutorostrata | reverse complement strand
AACGTTCTTTCTTAATTAAATATCGCACCAGAAGGCTCTGCTCGCGCAGAGTCTTTTGGGTTTTTGGAGGAAGGACCTGGCAGACTGGTTATTGAGTAAGGAATACTGCTTTCAGATGGCCAGGCAGATGGCAAAAGTGAATATTTATTTTTACTTCAGAATTTTAACGATTTCAAGGTGCAGATGACTACTTTCTCATAGAAATCACCTGCTCAGGACACCTGAAAAGTGAATATTTTTTTCTAGTTAAGAATTTTAACGAAAAAACAGCATATTTTCGTTAAAAAATCAGAGTAAAAAATTTTTTTAACTTTTCTTACATATTCTGACAGCAAAACCAAGGTGTTTATAAGGAAACGGCTCTGAAATCGTGAATTCCCCATAGTTACTCCGAAATTTTCACTTTCACCTTTCTGAGGAGAGGACTGCAGCGCGTGTGACATATGTGAAAAAGAAATATCTGCAGTCAGGCAATGAAAAAAGGGAATCTGTTTCCAGATTCCCGCAGTTTTGTTTGTGTTATTCGTTTAGTAAGCGTGTGGTACTTTAACTTGATTATTTCTCGTAAGGTCAGCATCAATAATATGATTTTGTAAAATCTTCTTTATGTTATCTGGAAGATCATCTAATGCAATTGGAACATCAGGATAAGTTATTTTACTATAACTTTCACCTTCAGGGTTTTCCATTTCTACATCAAAGCAGTATAATCCCTTGGATGATAAATCAACAAACTCGGATACCAAAGGATTTGAATCTGTACCAAGAGTGTGTCCTGCTGTAGTGATAGAAAGTATATCATAAAAATAATCGTATAGTGTTTCAGTTTCTTCTTTGCTTCTACAAACAAACTCAGGTATGTTTCCTATGCCACCAGAAGCAAATGCAATAACATGTTTATTTGTATCAATGCCAAACCAGGTAATGTCTTCGCATTGAAGATCAATTTCACTGTATCTCATAATCATTCTCCTTTATTATCAATTAAGTCACGGAACATTGCCAAACAGTTTGCACAGTAGGGCATTTTCTTGCCAGTGCGTGGCCTAATAGCAGGTGTTAGTTTTATATTTGACCATTTACTTCCACTAAGCAAAAGCTGATTAACAACGTGGAATTCTGCGCATACACCTACAGTATTCTTCTTTGATATCCCTTTACTACCAATCCCACCGATTATCTCAGCTCTTTTGAGTAACTCAGGATGAATTTTTCGTGGGATTTTTCCCGCAAAAGCAGCGATAGTTTTTCCTGTAGATTTGTCGTATGCTCCAACTGCCATTGCTTTTTTCTTTGAACCAGGAGTTTTTTTAATTAGATTTACAACTTGTTCTATTGCTTTATGACGCATTAACATTAGAGTTGCATTTTTACCATTGGTTCCATGAAACAGACCACATTCACCTTTACTCATAGCTTTTCCTCTTTGCAAATGCGGCTGATGTATGACTAGGAAAAGCTATGATATTAATATTTTGAGTTCTTAAAGTATCAAAACACTCATAATTTGCAGAACCATAAACAATAATAGTGTGAGGATGGAGTATTCTGACCATTTCATATAGTCCTCTCTCAAAACGTTCACGGTCTATATGTTTACGTGGACTACCACCAACTGTACCGATACATACAATGCTATTTTTAGGGATGCCATCAAAACAGTAATGGTATGTTTCGTCTGTACCCCAGCGGACATTATTTATAACTGCGATACCGTTTTTGCCAAGCCAGTAGCCAATTAGACGCATGCGATATGTAGCATAAATCTTTAATGGTTCAGGGAAATCCTGGTATGTAGAAAAATCGGGAGTAATTACTCCTGCAAAATGAGAAAGTACGGTCAATGCATGTTTAGAATCATGCCAAATGCCATGTGGTCCATCGAATCTATAATCATCAAGATAGAAACATACGAATGCATCGTATTTAAAGTTTTTATTAATAGAAATATTTTTCTTATATATTGACTTTGCATCTTCCCATGTGATTATTTTATGAGGGATTTCTGTGGCTGTTGTAGGACATAGCGGCATATCATGAGATGAAAAAGTTGCATCTTTTGTCATATATGCATTCCAAATATCTTTACATCCCTTGCGAAGTTTTATTTTATCATTATTTTTTGTTTTTTCCAAGGTATTTGTCTCCTTTCTAGTATTATGTGGAATTAAAATACCACTATTGATTTCATAGGTAATGGAAAACAGTTCGGAAATATTTATCAGAAGATTTATGAATAGCAATGTGGCTTCAGAAATAGATGAAAACATATATTACGAAAGATCTTTTACAGGAAGTGATCTTCTTGATGACATTACAGAGCAGTACGGAATTTCAAATTACGGAAAGGTTAAGTACACAGGTAATGAGTTGTACTGGATGGGATATCTCTATAGATACATGGCATATACTTATGCACTTTCGTCAAAGCAGGTATATAAGCTTGTAAAGCCTTCGGAACTTCGTAAACTTTATGAACCATATCACACCATGGATACAGCTGCTGCAATAGAGCGTATTTTAGAAAGTAAAATCATGCTTCTTGATGAAGAAGGAGAAGTGCAGAGGAAGTACGAAATCTTTAAGAAAATCAGGAAGGTAAAGAGCCGGGCATGATGTGCTGTATTACTTCGTAACTCCCGGGTTTCAACTTTTTAATTGACATCAGATGAGTCTTGTGCTAAAATACTCGTAGACAAACTATAGCTATTAATTAAGAGTGGGCAAAACCCACTCTTTCAGTTTTGTTTGGGGGAATTTTACTTAGAGAGAGGTGAAAAAAATGGCTAAAATCAAAATCAAAGACATGGCAGAAGACCTTTTAAAGGACTTCCTTCCAGATAACGGACTTGAACTTTACAATGCCGAATTTACCAAGGAAGGTAAGGACTGGTTTTTAAGAATATATATTGATAAGCAGGAAGATGCAGAAGAAGAATATGTAAGCACAGATGACTGCGAACTTGTAAGCAGGTTCTTAAGTGAAAAACTTGATGAAGAAGATCCTATTGAACAGAATTACTATTTAGAGGTTTCTTCACCAGGCATGGACAGACAGCTTATTGAACAGAGACACTATGACAGATATGAGGGCCACCTTGTAGAAGTCAAGTTATATAAAGGAATTGACGGTAAGAAACTTTACGAAGGAGAACTAGTAGGACTTACAGATGGAATCCTTACAATTAAAGACGAAAACAATAACGAAATTACATTCTCATTGGATCAGGTTGCAAAGACAAATCTGGCCGTAGTATTTTAAGGGAGGAAATAAATAAATGAATAGAGAATTTATCGAGGCTATTAATGAATTAGAAAAGGAAAGAAATATTTCCAAGGATATTTTAATTGAAGCCATCGAATCAGCATTAGTTTCTGCATACAAGAAGAACTATGGAACATCACAGAACGTGAGAGTTGACATTGACAGAGTTGATGGTGACATTGCAGTACTAATGAAAAAAGATATTGTTGAAGAAGTTTATGACGACATGTGCGAAATGACATTAGAAGAAGCACAAGCAATCGACCCAAGATATGAAATCGGTGATGCTATTGAATTCCAGGTTACACCAAGAGACTTCGGAAGAATTGCTGCTCAGACAGCTAAACAGGTTGTAGTGCAGAGAATCAGAGAAGCTGAAAGAGGAATGGTATTCGATGATTACATTACAAAACAGGGTGAACTTATTACAGGAACAGTTCTCAGAAAAAGTGGAGATACAATGTACATCAGCATGGGTAATGCAGAAGGTATTTTACCAGCTAATGAACAGGTACCAGGAGAATTCTATGATATTAACGAAAGATTAAAAGTATATATTATGGATGTAAAGAGAACTGCAAAAGGACCTCAGGTATTCCTTTCAAGATCACATCCTGGTCTTGTAAAGAGATTATTTGAATTAGAAGTTCCTGAGATTCAGGATGGAACAGTAGAAATCAAAGGAATTGCAAGAGAAGCAGGTTCAAGAACAAAGATTGCTGTTCACACACTTGACGAAAACGTTGATCCAGTAGGAGCATGTGTTGGTACAAGAGGATCAAGAGTACAGACAATTGTTGACGAACTGAACGGCGAAAAAATCGACATTATCTCATGGAGCGAAAATCCAGAAGAACTTATCAGCAATGTTCTAAGCCCTGCAAAAGTTGAACAGGTAATGATTCACGAAGACGAAAATGCAGCTACAATCGTAGTTCCTGATTATCAGCTTTCACTAGCAATTGGTAAAGAAGGACAGAACGTAAGACTTGCAGCAAAAGTAAGTGGATGGAAGATTGATATTAAGAGTCATTCACAGTACTTTAGTAATAATGAAGGCGAAGAGGTTGTAGAAATTGAAGAAGCATAGTCCTATGAGAAGATGCATTGGCTGTAATACAAGTAAGGAAAAGAAAGACTTATACAGAATTGCATATTACGAGGGCGAACTTGTTCTGGACCGTAGTGGCAATGCTAATGGCAGAGGCCTGTATGTGTGCAGAAACATGGAATGCATAGAAAATGCAGAAAAAAGAAGAGCTCTTCACAGAGGATTCAGATGTAATCTTCCTGCAGAGCAGGTAAGCAGCATATTTGAGGAACTTAAGAATGAACAGCAATAAAGTTTACAGCTATTTAGGATTTGCAGCAAGATCAAGGAATCTGATTACAGGTTATAATACGTGTATGATGTCCATGAATAAGCGAAAGATTAAACTTCTCATTTTAACGGAAGAATTATCAGAGAATACAATAAAAAAAATGCTGCAACAGTGCAGTAAGACAAATACAAAACACAGAATCTTTGGAAGTGCTGAAGAGTTATCAAGGGTAACGGGAAAAGACGGAGCCGGAGTTTTCGGTATTACGGACAGGCACTTTGCAGAGATTATTTCAAAGGAGATTGACCGGATTCAATCAGAAAGAGAGGTATCCGAATGACAAAAAAAGTACATGAGCTGGCTAAAGAATTAAACGTACAGAGTAAGGACTTAATTGAAAAGGCAAACAGCCTGGGTATCAGCGTTACAAATCACATGAATGTTTTAACAGATGCTGATGTTCAGAAAATCATGGGCTCAGGGGACGAAGCTCATCATAAGGCACCTTCTGGAAACAGACAGAAACCACCAATGGGTAAGGCCATAGTGGATAATGCATATTTAGAAAGTAAGCACAGACCACCAAAGGGAAAACCAATTGTAAATACTGAAGCTCTTGATAATAGAGAAAAAGCAAGAGCAGCAGCAAAACAGGAAGAAAAAAGAGAAACTGTAAAGGAAACAAAACCTGTTACAGAAGAAAAAACTGTAGAAACAAAACAGGAAAAACCTGCACCAAAGCAGGACAGACCTGTAGAAAAGAGACAGGATAGAAAGCCTGACAGAAGAAACGACAGAAACGATAGAAACGATAGAAACGATAGAAACGACAGAAACGACAGATCAGGCAGAGATGACAGAAGATTTTCTGACAGAAGAAACGACAGAAATGGCGACAGAAATGACAGAAGAAATGGTGACTACAGAAACAATGACAGAAATGACAGAAATGACAGAAGAAGTGGTGACCACAGAAACAATGATCACAGAAACAATGACAGAAATGACAGAAGAAATGGTGATCACAGAAACAACGACAGAAATGACAGAAGAAACGGCGATCACAGAAATGGTGATAAGAATGTAAGAAGAGAAAGACCACAGGGTGGTGAAAATCTTGAAAAGATGGAAACAAAACCATCACGCCGTGACGACAGCAATAAGAGAAAACACGACAAAGAAAAAAATAAATTTGAAAAATTAGAAAGAAAATCATTGGAAAAGCAGACTAGAAAGAAATACAAAAATAACAAGCCTGTAGTTCAGGAAGAAGAAATTGAAGAAATCGCATTACCAGAAGGAACAGTAGTACTAACAGTTCCTATTACAGTAGCAGGATTCTGCGAACAGACAGAAGTTTCAACTTCAAAAGTAATTATGACTTTAATGAAGCTTGGAATCATGGCTAACATTAACCAGACAATTGACGAAGATACAGTACAGATTCTTTCAGAAGAACTTGGAATCAGTGTTGCAATTGGTAAGGTTGAAGAGGAAGAAGTTGAAGAAGGTATTGAAATCTTCGAAGACGAAGAAAAGGATCTTAAACCAAGATCACCAATTATTACTGTAATGGGTCACGTTGACCACGGTAAGACATCTTTACTTGACGCAATCAGAAAGACAAATGTAACATCAAGCGAATCTGGTGGTATTACTCAGCACATTGGTGCTTCAGAAGTAAGAATCGACGGACAGAAAATTGTATTCTTAGATACACCAGGACACGAAGCTTTCACAGCAATGAGAGCAAGAGGTGCTCATATTACAGACATTGCAGTACTTGTAGTTGCTGCTGATGACAGTGTTAAGCCACAGACAATTGAATCAATCAGTCACGCTAAAGCAGCAGGAGTTCCAATTATTGTAGCTATGAACAAAATGGACAAGCCAACAGCTAACCCTGACAAAGTTAAACAGGACTTAGCTGAACAGGGACTTCTTGTAGAAGACTGGGGTGGAGATGTTATCTGCGTACCAGTTTCAGCTAAGAAAGGTGAAGGAATTGTAAACTTACTTGAAATGATTCTTTTACAGGCAGAAATGATGGAACTTAAAGCTAACCCTAACAGACTTGCTATGGGTTCAGTTCTTGAAGCAAGACTTGACAAATCAAAGGGTCCTGTAGCTACATTACTTGTAACTAACGGAACACTTCATGCAGGACAGAGCGTTGTAGTTGGAACATGCTCAGGCAGAATCAGACTTATGACTGACTCAAAGGGTAAGACAATTAAAAAGGCCGGCCCTGCAACAGCTGTAGAAATCCTTGGACTTGCAGATGTACCACAGGCTGGTGACGAATTTAACGCAGTTAAAGAAGATAAGATTGCAAGAGAAATTGCAGAAAAGAGAAAAGAAAAACTCAGAGAAGAAGTTCTTGCAAGAAACGCAAGTACAACTCTTGAACAGTTATTCAGCCAGATTCAGGAAGGCGAAGTTAAGAACCTTAACCTTATCATTAAGGGTGACGTTCAGGGTTCAGTAGGTGCTCTTGTATCATCATTAGAAAAACTAAACAACGAAAACGTTAAAGTTAACTGTATCCACACAGGTGTTGGTACAGTTACAGAATCAGACGTAATGCTTGCCGGAACAACAGGCTCAATCATTATCGGATTTAACGTAAGACCTACAACTGCAGTACAGACAATGGCTGACAGAGAAAACATTCAGATCAGAACTTACAGAGTTATTTACGATGTAATTGACGATGTAGAAAATGCTATGAAGGGTATGCTTGATCCTGAATTTAAGGAAGAAATCCTTGGTAAAGTTGAAATCAGAAGCACATTCAGAGTTCCTGGAGTTGGTGTTGTTGGTGGAGCTTATGTAACAGAAGGTAAAGTTGTAAGAAACGCAGAAGTAAGACTTGTAAGAGATGGTATTCTTCTTCACGAAGGTAAGATTTCATCACTTAAGAGATTTAAGGATGACGCTAAAGAAGTTAACCAGGGTTACGAATGCGGACTTGGAATCGAAAACTATAACGATATTAAGGAAGGCGACGTTATCGAATGCTTCCACATGGTTGAAATCGAAAGATAACATTCCTTTATGTGAATTAAGGGGGCAGAAAAATGATATTGTATTTTTCAGCAACAGGAAATTCCAAAGCTGTAGCACAGAAACTGCAGCATAAATTCGGTGGAGAACTTGTATCAATTGGTGATGCTGTCCGCCGCAAAAGATTTGAATATGAATTACAGCATGACGAAAAGGTATTTTTCGTCATGCCTGTATATTTCTTCGGACTTCCTTCTGTAGTAAAAGATTTTCTTAAGGAATTCAGTGTTAAGGGACAGAAAGCTGAAACTGCAGCTGTATTTACTTACGGTTCAAAGGCAGGAGCAGCAGACAGAATGTTCCTTAAATACATGGAAGGAAAGAACTGTGAAGTTAAAGGTGTTTACGGCGTTAAGATGCCGGAAAACTGCGTAATATACTTTAAGGCGCCAGAGGAAGAAGAAAAGAAGGCTCTTTTAGAAGAAGCTGATAAAAATATAGATAAGATAATAGAAAATATTGAAGAGGGATTTAAGAATGTCAGGTATTCCGGACCGCTTCTTCAGGTATTTTCAAAAGCAGCGCATCCTTTTTACGATAAAATGCGTAAGACAGACAAGTTTATAGTAAGAGATAACTGCATTGGATGCGGACTCTGCCAGATGGTCTGTCCTACAGGAACAATTGTTATGGAAGATGGTAAGCCTTACTGGGATGATGACAAATGTGCATGGTGTTTAGGATGTATTAATCGCTGTCCTGTAGCTGCCATTGAATTTGGCGACAAAACGAAGGACAAAGGAAGATATATTAATCCGGTTTTTAAGAGATAGCCGGGAAAGGATAAACTATGGGAAAAGGATACAGACAGGGACGTCTTTCCGAAGAAATCAGAAAAGTTTTAAGTATGATGCTTCTTCGTGAAATCAAGGATCCAAGACTTTCATCAGGAATGATAAGCATTTCTGAAGTTAAAGTTACTTCTGATGGAAGTTATGCAACTTGTTTCGTAACAGTTCTTTCTCTAAGCAAAGATGAAGAAAAAAGACTTGAAGAAGAAGAACAGGTTCTTGAAGGTTTACGAAGTGCAAAAGGCATGATGAGAAACGAAATCGGTAAGCAGATCAAACTAAGACATGTTCCTGAACTAATTTTTAAAATTGACCACTCAATGGATTATGGAAGACATATTTCAGAAGTCATAGAAAGCTTAGGCGACAAAGATGAAGAATAACAGCTTTGATGAGCTTGCATCTGTAATACGCAGTGCAGGCATAATATACATTTATACTCATATTCATATGGACGGAGATGCTCTTGGCTCAGCAGCTGCGCTATGTGGTGTTCTACGTGAAATGGGAAAGGATGCTCATGTTATTTTAGAAGATAAAATCCCTGACAACCTTGTATTTCTCGATAAAGGATACTGCAGAAGCGACTATGAATCTTTAGGTGAAGCAGATCTTTCTATATGTGTTGACTGCGCAGATAAAGGAAGATTTCCTAAGCGTGGAGATCTTTTCGATAAGGGAAAGATTACAATGTGTATTGATCATCATAAGACAACAGACTATTATTGTGACTACAACTATATTGACAGCAGTGCTGCAGCAACAGGCCAGCTTATTTACAAACTTATACGTGCACTTGATGCAGAAATAGGGAAGGAAACAGGTGAAGCTCTTTTTGCTGCCATTACTACTGACACAGGTAACTTCCAGTATTCTAATACATCAAAGGAAACTCACCAGATTACTGCAGCGCTTTATGATGCAGGAATTGACGCAAATGCTGTAAGTGTTGAACTTTACGAAAAGGTAAGAATAGAAAGACTCAAGCTGGAAAACAGAGTTCTTTCCACTCTTAAAACATATTGCGATGGAAAGGTTGCAGTAGCTTATGTAACTCAGGAAATGCTGAAAGAAACAGGTGCTCTCATGGAAGAATCAGAAGGAGTTGTTCAGCAGCTCAGAAGCATTGCAGGAGTAGAAGCAGCAGTTTTCTTAAAGGAAATTAACAGCAGGCTTATTAAGGTGAGCATGCGTTCAAAATCCTTTCTTGATGTAGCTGATATTGCTGCAGAGTTTGGCGGCGGTGGTCACGTAAGAGCAGCAGGCTGCACAGTAAATGAACACATTGAAGTGGCAGAAGAGCAGCTTGTTAAAAAAATTACAGAAGCATTGGAAAATTTATGATAAAAGAAGGAATACTTAATATAAATAAACCGCAGAACATGACAAGCCATGATGTAGTTGCCATTGTAAGAAGATGTATCGGCATGAAGAAAGTAGGTCATACCGGAACTCTTGACCCTATGGCAACAGGAGTGCTTCCTGTGTGCCTTGGAAAGAGCACAAGAATTATTGAATATCTGGATATGGATATTAAAAAGTACAGATGTAAAATGATTCTTGGTCTTGAAACTGATACGCAGGACATATGGGGAGAAGTTCTGAAAAGAGAAAGCACAGATGGCATTACTGAAAGGGACGTAAGAAAGGCCTTTGAACCTTTTAACGGAGTTATTGATCAGAAGCCACCAATGTACTCTGCGCTTAAAGTGAACGGTAAGAAACTTTACGAATATGCAAGAGAAGGTATAGAAGTTGAAGTAAAGACAAGAAAGATTTTTATTAAATCTCTTAATATTGAAGAAATGAATCTTGAAGGTGAAGAGAAAACAGTCACTTTTACTGTGGAATGCTCTAAAGGAACATATATAAGGACTATTTGTCAGGATGCAGGCATTGCACTTGGAACATGTGCTACAATGTGTGAGCTTACAAGACTTTCAAGCGGGAATTTTGATATTGCAGATTCTATTACAATTGATGAACTACGTGAAATGACAAAGGAAGAAATAGAAGCAAAGCTTGTCCCTACAGACTATCCTCTTGATAAGTTTGGAAAGGTAACAACTGATGAAGTGAACTCTGTTAAATTTATTAACGGATGGCATCTCCCTTTAGAAGAATGTAAGGTGGAAAAAAAGCCTGTCTACAGCACGGAAGATTTCTATCTTCCAATTCGTGAAGAATTCAGGAAAGCATATAACGTGTATGGAACTGTTTTTGGTGAAAGCGGATTCTTAGGCGTTGCTTTCTACAATGATAAATACAAGAAACTTGTAGCAGATAAGGTGTTTTATTCGAGGTAAAAAAATGATTTTATTTGAAACAATTGAAGAAATTAAAGATGTAGAAGGAACAGCTGTTGCGCTTGGTAATTTTGACGGCGTACATTATGGCCATCAGGAATTAATAAGGCAGGCTGTAGAAACCGCAAAAGAAAGAGGACTGAAATCAGCAGTTTTCACATTCTCAAATCATCCTAAAAACCTTATACCTCATACAAAAAAGGTTAAGAATATTATGTTTCAGGGCGAAAAAGCAAGAATCATGGAAAACTTAGGTGTTGATTATCTTTTTAATGTGCCTTTTACAAAGGAAATCATGACTATGAGTCCTGAGGCTTTTGTAAAAGAACTATTACTTGATAAATGCAACATGAAGGCTGCTTTCTGCGGATATGATTACCACTTTGCATACAAGGCATCAGGAAATGCTGATGTACTTCGCGAAATGGGAAAAGAAAATGATTTTACAGTAACTCAGATACCTGCGTTTAAAATTAAAGGAGATACAGTAAGTTCCAGCCTTATCAGGACACTTATTGCTTCAGGACAGGTAGAAAAATGCGAAACCTATATGGGAAGAAACTATGCTATTGGTGGTGAGGTTGTAGTAGGAAACAGACTTGGAAGAAAGCTGGGCTTCCCTACATCAAATCTTGTAATTGACGAGAACATGGTAACTCCGCCAAATGGCGTATATGTTACATACTGTGACTATAACGGTGTGAGATACCCAAGTGTTACAAACGTTGGAGTCAAGCCTACTATTGGAAATTACAAAAAGAATGTTGAAACTCATATCTTTAATTTTGACAGCGAACTATATGGAAAACATATTACGGTGGAATTCCTTAAGAAAACCAGGGATGAAGTAAAGTTTGATGATATAAAGGATCTGTCAGAGCAGATTATTCGTGACTGCAGAGATGCAAAGGAATATCACGAAAGCATTGGAGAAAATATTGAAAAATAGGGCTTGAAACCTTAAAGAATTTATGATATATTAAATGAGTTAGTTATGCTTTTACTTAGTTTTACGGGAACTCCGACGATTACTCAGTAAAAGTGGATATAGAAAAGGAGAAAATTAAAATGATTACAAAAGAAATGAAAACACAGATCATTAAAGACTACGCTAGAACAGAAGGAGATACAGGTTCCCCAGAAGTTCAGGTTGCTATCTTAACAGCAAGAATCAACGATCTTAACGAACACTTAAAGGTTCACAAGAAAGACCACCACTCAAGAAGAGGTCTTTTAAAGATGGTTGGACAGAGAAGAAACCTTCTTAACTACTTAAAGGAAGTTGATGTAGAAAGATACAGAACTTTAATTGCTCGTTTAGGATTAAGAAAGTAGTTATACTTAAGGAAAAATTTTGGCGGGATTTAGTATCCCGCCGTTTTTTTTAATTAACAGTTAACGCCAAAGTGAAGAAAATAAACAGGAAGGAGTTGTTTATTATGGCAAGATTTACAGATTACAGAACATTTAGAACAGCTATTGGAGGAAGACTTTTAGAATTAGAAATTGGAAAAGTCTGCGAACAGGCAAATGGTCAGGTTATGGTTAAATACGGTGAATCCGTAGTTAACGTTACAGCATGTGCCTCAAAAGAACCAAAACCAGACATTGACTTTTTTCCATTAAGCTGTGATTATGAAGAAAGAATGTACGCAGCAGGAAAGATTCCTGGAGGTTTTATTAAGAGAGAAGGAAGACCTAGCGAAAAAGCTACTCTTTGCTCAAGATTAATGGACAGACCTTTAAGACCTCTTTTCCCAAAGGGATATTACAATGACGTTGTTGTTGTAGCAACAGTTATGTCTGTTGACCCTGACTGTGAAACAGATATTATGGCTATGATTGGTTCATCAGTTGCATTAGCTACATCAGACATTCCATGGGAAGGACCTACAGGTTCAGTTCGTGTTGGTATGGTTGATAATGAATTTATCATTAACCCTACTTTAGAACAGAGAGAAGCATCAGTTATGAACTTAACTGTTGCTGGTACTAAAGAAGCTATTATGATGGTAGAAGCAGGTGCTGATGAAGTTCCAGAAAGCGTAATGCTTGACGCTATTCTTTTTGCACACGAAGAAATCAAGAAAATTGTAGAATTTATTGAAGAAATCGTTGCAGAAGTAGGTAAAGAAAAGGCAGAAGTTAATCTTTACCAGATTCCTGAAGAAATTGATGAAGCTGTAAGAGCTTACGCTTCAGACAAGATGAAGGAAGCTATCAAAACATATGACAAGTTAGAAAGACTTGATAATATGGATGCAGTTGAAGTTGAAACTAAGGAACACTTTGCTGAAATCTATCCTGAAAACGAAAAGGATATTGCTAATGTTCTTTATAACTTAACTAAAGAAAACGTTCGTGCCATGATCCTTGATGAAGGTATCAGACCGGACAACAGAAAATTAGATGAAATCAGACCTATCTGGTGTGAAACTCAGTTATTACCAAGAGTTCACGGTTCAGGACTATTCAAGAGAGGACAGACTCAGGTTCTTTCTGCATGTACTCTTGCTCCAGCAAGTGAAGCTCAGGTTATTGACGGAATCACAGAACAGACAGAAAAGAGATATATGCACCACTATAACTTCCCTGGATTCTCAGTAGGTGAAGCAAAGACTTCAAGATCACCAGGAAGAAGAGAAATCGGACATGGTGCTTTAGCTGAAAGAGCTCTTTTACCAGTTCTTCCATCAGTTGAAGAGTTCCCATATGCTATCAGAGTTGTATCTGAAGTATTATCTTCAAATGGTTCAACTTCAATGGGTTCAACTTGCGGATCATGCTTAGCATTAATGGATGCTGGTGTTCCTCTAAAGAGACCAGTTGCAGGTATTGCTATGGGTCTTATTGAAAGAGTTGAAGAAGATGGAAGCAGCAAAATGGCTATCTTAAGTGATATTCAGGGAATGGAAGACTTCCTTGGAGATATGGACTTTAAGGTAACTGGTACAGAAGTTGGTGTAACAGCTATTCAGATGGATATTAAAGTTCATGGACTTTCAAGAGAAATCTTAGAAAAAGCTTTACAGCAGGCTAAAGAAGGAAGAATGCACATCATGCACGAAATGCTTGATGAAATACCTGAACCAAGAAAAGAAATGTCAAAATATGCTCCAAGAAGCATTTCAATGAGAATTGACCCAGATAAGATCAGAATCGTTATCGGACCTGGTGGAAAGACAATTAACAGAATCGTTGATGAAACTGGTGTTAAGATTGATATTTCAGAAGAAGATCCAGGTTTAATCAGCATTTACAGCCCTGATATGGAAGGTGCAGAAGCAGCTAAGAAAGAAATCGAACTTCTTACAAAAGATGTAGAAGTTGGTGAAACATACGAAGGTAAGGTAATGAGAATTATGCCATTTGGTGCATTTATTGAAATCTTACCAGGAAAAGAAGGACTACTTCACATCTCCAAGATGGCAAAAGAAAGAGTTGAAAAAGTTGAAGATGTAATGAATATTGGAGACGTTGTTACAGTTAAAGTTACAGAAATCGACAGCCAGAACAGAATCAACCTTTCAAGAAAAGAATTACTATAATGGTGCTTGCCACAGTTTATGAAATAAACTGATGGAAGACCTTATGCTTTATTTCCCCAAAGAGAAACAAGAAGATAAACTTTGGTAGGAAATAGTCGTATAATGGTGCTTGCCACAGTTTATGAAATGAACTGATGGAAGACCTTGTGCTTTAAGCTCCCAAAACTTGTTTTGGCCAGAGCTTAGTCGTAAAATGGTGCTT
>SAMEA104404106__coassemble_1886_pt1 | contig 14558 bp, 13 predicted proteins | sample SAMEA104404106__metabat2_high_PE_077 | metagenome-assembled genome bin SAMEA104404106 (sample SAMEA104404106) | Balaenoptera acutorostrata | reverse complement strand
TCATAAGCATACGTATCATTAAGCAATAGAATCCTGTTATTTGTTATTTACCACTTTAATGCGATATACTATTCTGTTATCCCATCCATTATTCTCTTCTGAACCTGCTATTCACTTCCTCCGGAGTCTTGAATGTAGGAACTGCCTTTCTAAGAGCAGCCTTTGCTTCATCATGATTTTCTGTAAGACATGCTGCCTTCAGATCTTCAAGTTTTTCTTCAATCTCATCTTTTCCAAGGGCCGCGTCTTTTTCTATAAAGATCATTTCGTTTTCTGTCTTATCAAGTTCTTCTGTTTTTACAAGCAGTTCTTCATATAGCTTTTCGCCTGGTCTTAAACCTGTTTCTCGTATTTCTATGCCCTGTGCACCAGAAAGCCTTATCATGTTTTCTGCAAGGTCCAGTATCTTAACAGGCTCGCCCATATCAAGAACAAACAGTTCTCCGTTATCTGCCATGGCTCCACTCTGAAGTACAAGCTGTGCCGCTTCAGGAATAGTCATAAAATATCGTATTATTCTTTTATCTGTAATAGTTACAGGACCACCTGCTGCAATCTGCCTTCTGAAGAGCGGTATTACCGATCCTGCACTGCCAAGTACATTTCCAAATCTTGTGGCACTGTACTTTACTTTTCCATAAGTGCTCACACTCTGAACAATCATCTCACACATACGCTTAGTTGCACCCATTACATTAGTAGGGTTAACAGCCTTGTCTGTAGATACCATCATAAAGCGTTCACACCCGTATTTCTCGCAGAGTTCAATTACATTGCATGTACCAAACACGTTATTTTCAATAGCCTCTATACTGTTATTCTCCATAAGTGGTACATGTTTATGGGCTGCAGCATGTATTACAATCTGTGGCATATATTTTTCGAACACCCTTTTAAGAGCTCTCTTATCTGTTATGGATGCTATTTCCACACTGAGATTAAGTTCCTTTCCATATGCCATATTAAGTTCCTGCTGAACTTCATAGGCTCCATTCTCATAAACATCAAGAATAACTACGCATTCCGGATTGAACCTGGCAATCTGCCTGCAAAGCTCAGACCCAATAGAACCTCCGCCTCCTGTTATCAGTACTTTCTTTCCTTTGTAGTATCCCTCTGTACGCTCATCCATTGCAACCACAGGTTTTCTAAAGAGTAGCTCCTCTGTATCAAACTCTCTAAGCTGTCTCTTTGCTCCTGCCTGCTGCATTATGGGATAATCATATATCTTAAGCTTACATCCTGTTTTGCTATAGTACTCGTACATTTCCTTCTTGTCTTCTGATGAAAGGGAATGTATTGCTATAATTATCTCCTGAACTTCAAGTTCAGATAATAAATCAAGAGTATGTTCACTTTCTGGAAGCACCGGGATTCCATGTATCTCTCTTCCCGCTTTCTGATTGCTTATATCAATAAAACATCTTGGCAGATATGCTGATGCTGAGTTATTAAGAAGTTCTTCTGCAAGACTTACTCCCACTCTGCCTGCACCTACAATAGCTACCCTTATACGCTGAGTCTCATTGTCACTGATGGTATCAAGACCTGAAAAAAACTTAAGAATACGCTTTAGCATTCTGCCTTTAAAAGTTCTGCTGTTACCACACTTATATGCATATCTGTAAAACATTCTTATGGACAGGGCCCCAAGAAGGTTCATGCATATTAACGCAAGCATTCTTGCAAATGTAATCCTGCAGGCTGGTACAAAAAGTGAAAAAAGCAGATAGATCACAAATGCTATTCCATCAGTAAGAAGCATTCGTATATAGTTCTGTATTCCACCAAACCTCCAGATCTGCTTATATACTCTTCCTGCTAACCTGCAGATAAAAACTGACAGAAATGATAGTATGGTGTTAAATAGAAGTACTTCCGTACCCTGCCTGTTATAAAAAAATAGAAGCAGCATATCAACACACAAAAATATAATAATATCGTATAAGATAAGCATCCTTCTATTTGTAAATCTATTGTTCATATTTCATTCTAATCCTCTCTTATGGTTCAGCAATTTACTGTACCCCCCCCCCGATTTTTCGGAGCGGGCAAGAGCTTTTATTAAAATAACAGTAACTCAGCTTGCAAAGCTTCTAATACAGGTACAAAACAACATTGATGTACACCTTACTTAAAGTTGTACACCGAAAACATGTTTACTGTAAACCTGCTGATAAGCAGGTTATCTGTCAGAAGGCTCTGCATAATATACAGAACCCCTCCATATATTAAAACTTACTGATTATTGCCGACTATATATTTCTTTACGACGTAAAAACATGATATATCCATATATTATCCAGTTTTTTCGTAATCATATACAAATATTATAGCACCTTTTTTTGAAAATGGTACCCCCTAAATCGTGATATTTTGTACAAATAACGAAAATCCTATGTGAAATCTGTGTTTTTTCTAAGGAATATTCTGTGTATTTAAGGTATTTTCCGTCTTATAAGCGTTTTTTCCTTAAAATCCCTGTATATAAAAATATAATTATGGACTATGCCCTGTTACTATACTAAATACATATAATCATATAAATGTTCTTATGTACCCAGCTTAGTATATCAATACTTTTGCGGCAGCTTCCTGAATCGTTTTGCAATCTTCACTCTGTTTTTTCAAAAAACAGTTCCATTACATTCTTTTCTAAATCTTCTTCATCAGCATAAAACTCTGTAAATTTCTTTCCCTGTTTTGCTTCACCTTTAATAGTTCTCAGGGGCATTCTTTCTGCTTCACCAAGTGTTTCTCCAAGAACTTCAAGGCCATTAGCTGATATATCACTCTTCATATATGGATTAATCTTAAGAATCATTTTTTTCATAAAGCTGCTGTCAGAGGCAATACTTTCCATTAGCTTTTCTGTAAAGCTGTCCATATATTTCTGTTGTCTTTCCATTCTGCTAATGTTAGAATCATCAGCAAGTTCCCCTCTTGCCCTTACAAATTTAAGAGCCTGTTCTCCTGTAAGAGTTACTGTACTGCCATTAACAAATTCCGGATCTGTATTTGTCATATCTTCTGTAATCTCCACAGGAACACCGCCTACTGCATCATTAAGAATAGATACTGCTTCCATAGTAAGACTTATATAGTGGTCTATGGTAATATTATGGCCAAGTAGTCCCTCAACTGCTGTAACAGCATTAATATTGCTGTCAGCATCTCCGCTGCCATAAGAATGTGCAAGACATATCTGTCCAGTAAATGTACCAGCCTTATCTCCTCCAACACCAAGTCTCTGTATTTCTGTCATGGTATCTCTGTTAATGTGAAGAAGTTCACACTGATTGCTGTTATGATCAATTACAAAGAGAAGCATAAGGTCTGACTGCTGCATATTAATATATGCTATATCATCAGCCTCCATGTCAAACTTATCAAGTCCCATAAGAAGCACTGTCTCAATATTCTCTTTAGGAAGGTACTTTTCTCCCCTGTACTCAGTTATTTCTGTATCCTCTGTATATTCAGAAGGAGCATTACCTCTGTCCTTACTAAACAGAGAGAATGCTCCTACACTTATCACAGAAACTACAAGCACAATTACAATTATGTTAATTGTCTTCTTCTGCATATTTTTTACCTTTATTTGTTTTCTTTCTTACCGTCTTTTTTCTTACTCTTTGTAACAAAATAAGCTGCAACTGCAAGGATTACAAGAACTATAACAACAATAACGCCTGTTGACATTCCGCCGTCTTTTTCTACGGTTTCTGCAGGTTCAGCAGGTTCTTCTGTATCTTCTAGGGCTGCAGTTTTGTCAGCTGTTACAAAAGCAACTGGTGAAAGTGATGTAAATGTAATTTCTACTGTTCCATCAGCATTTACTTTAACTTTGTCATTAGGAATAGTTTCCCATTTGTCTCCTTCGTAGTTGTGAAGAACAATAAGGACTTCGTCATCAGCAACTTCTACAGCAAATGTAATAGCAATTTCTCCGCCTTCAGCTAAGATAGCTTTTGCTTCTTCATCTAATGTAACATCAAATAAGTCACGGACTACTAACTGTTCAGTTTTAAAATCTGTTCCCTTAATTTCGTTTATTTCTTTAAGAACGTCTGCAATGTCAGGAGCAATTTCTTTAAGGTCTTTAACTGCTTTAATCTGTTTGTCAGCTTTTTCTACTGCTTCTCTGATTTCTGCTGGTGCATCTTTAAGCTCTGTTACAGGAGTAACCTTAATGCTTTCTGCCTTTACTTCAACAGTTGTTCCGTCAGCCTTTTTTATAACTGCAACAGCTTCCATTGCAGGTTTATCTGCAGGCTTTTCTGCAGGAGTAACTGTTTCGCCAGTCTGTTCTGATGGAGCAACTGGTGTTGGTGCTGGTGATGTTTCAGCACTTGGAGCAGCGAAAGCACATGTTGTCATAATTAGTGATAATGCTAATGCTGCCGTCATGATTCTTAAGATTTTTTTCATTTTATCACATTCCTTTCCATAATGTTATTCTCTATATCAGGGAAATAACTTATACATTTTATTAAATCAGGAGCTCTTGATGTCATATTATGACAATCAGATGCAATAATATGTATCCTGCCCCTGTTAAAAAGATGCTTTGCCTTCATCTTTGTCTTCCAGTTCGTAAAGAAAGACACGTTTGACTGCATTACAACACCGTTTTCAAGTAAATCGTCATACAGCTCTCCTGGCTGAAAAAACATACACCTCTCTATATGAGCCATAATCAGCTTAAGATTCTGTTTATACATAAGGTCATATATGTCATTAACCATCTGACTTGTCCATTTGCTGTATGGCATTTCAAGAAGCATATATTCTGTATTATCAATACACAGTTTCTTTACTTCGTCTACTCTTCCCATGCCATTAAAATAAAGGACTTCTGCGCCAAAGTGCACCTCTGGAAATCCGGGTTCCATAAAAGGCTTAAGTTCCTGCCATGACCTTTCTCTTCTACTTAAAAAATAGTCGGGGCTTACTTCGCTGGCATAGAAATGAGGTGTAAAGACTACTTCTTTAATTCCCTGCGCTGCCTGCTCTCTCAGCATAGCAACACTCATTTCCACATTCTTACTTCCATCGTCAATTCCAGGAAGTATATGTGTATGTATGTCAATCATAATATATTATTCTTCCCCTGCTGTTATTTATGGCCATAATATCCACCAGACTTACTATACTTACTGTATTTCCCGGCTTTTGCACCGTCACCAGCTCCTGCCGCTGTCATTACAAAACCAAGAACCTTTGCACCTGCAAACTTAAGTTTACGTACTGTATCGTCTAGTGCACCCTTATCACAATAGTTTTCCCTTACTACAAGAATCATTCCGTCTACCATTCTCGAAAGAATAAGGCCGTCAGTTACAACACCTATAGGCGGCATGTCAATGATAATTGTATCAAAGGATTCGGAAAGCAGATCTAATATATCCTTCATCTGTTTAGAATCAAGAAGTTCTGCAGGGTTAGGAGGAAGATCTCCTGCTGCAAGAACAAACAGATTGTGATTAAGTTCTGTTTTCTGAATTACTTCTGTACAGATTACACTTCCAACCAGGCAGTTAGATAAACCAGGTCTTGATGCAACATGAAGTTTCTTTGCCACAGTAGGAAGTCTGAGGTCCGCCTCTACAAGAAGAACCTTCTGTCCTGTCTGGGCTATAGTATATGCTGTATTAACAGCTGTTGTTGTCTTACCTTCTCCCGGAAGAGCTGATATAAAACCGTAAATCTTACACTTGGATTCTTTTGTAATACTAAAGTCAAGATTGGTTCTTAGAAGTTTGTACGCTTCAGCTGCAGAGAAAGGAAGCTTGTCACCTATAACATCGTCATCATTAAACTTTCCATTCTGTTTTGGAAGTTTCTTTCTGCCTGCGAATATACTTCCTGATTGTCTATTGCCTTTTGCTTTTCTTATCTTTTTATGTTTTCTTGTCACTGCTGCTACCCCCTCTTATTCCTGTTTGCTGCTCTTGAATATGAGTGTCCATAGTAGCCACCGTAATTGCCATAGCTTCCTTTATTTGCATTCTGAAGATCCGGAATTACTGCAAGCACTGGCAGTTCATAATTTTTAACAATGTAATCAGAGTCTTTGATTTTTCTATCCATAAGGCTCTTGATAACAATAATACTGCACATAAAGATGAACCCTGCAAGAAGACCAAGAACCGTATTCTTTGATGTACCTGGAGAATCTTTATGGGCTGGTTTAACAGCATAGTCAACAATTCTTACTGAGCTTCCATCAACAATAGATGCGATTTTCTTTGGAAGAACAACACCTATGGTGTTAGCAATCTTCTCTGCTTCCACAGGATTATCACTTAAAACATCAACAGAGAAAATTTCTGTAGAGTTTACTGATGCTGCGCTTACCATGTTCTTAAGCTCCTCGTAGGAGTAATCAAGCTTTGCTTTTTTTATAACTTCGTTCAGAGTTGTTCTGGACTTTAAAATTACAATATATGTATCAACCAGGCTCTGTGCTGCTGTAATATCTCCCTGGCTTATGCTTACTTCTGTACTTCCAAGAGATATGGAGTTGTTGTTTACGTATAGTAATGTAGTCGCCTTATATAGAGGCGTTACAAATAGCTGAGTTACCCCTAATGCAATTATGCCGCATAGCAGTGTTACTGCTATAATGCTTCTGATTCTGTTCTTAAGAAGAAAAAGAATCTGCATCAGGTCTATTTCAATATATTCTTCATTCTGATTCATTAAAAATCCCCTTATATATATTTCTGATTCTGTCAGAGGTCATTTTCATATTAATTATATATTTACTAATGCCTCTTGTAATTTCCCGCAAAAAGGTTCTTAACCCATTGCAGTATACACCCCGTTTCTGCTTTTCTTTAATACACTTTGTAGAAATATGCCTTTTTTAAGTATGTGGCTATTACCCTGCAGGTATAGCCACATACATATTATGTATTCTCCTTATGTCCAGCAAAAAGTACCGAAAAGTACAATTTAAATGTAAAATCAGTTCTTTATTCTTTTTGCGAAAATGTGTGTGTGTATAAATCGCATCTTAAGAGTATAGAGCTGGCAGCTTTTACGGAGAGTAAATAATCCTACGATACAGTTTAATTCTACCCCCCCCCGCATATGTTTTGTCAATAATTAATTTACATTTTTGTTACCCTGGTAATCCCCATAAAAAAAAGAACGCCAGAAGCTTATCAGATAATAAGCTTTTAGCGCTCCTGTTTTACTGATTTCAGAAGAAAATATATGAGATATTTTCTATCAGAATCTTGTTATTTCATCAGGCTCAAAGTCTGATTCATTTTCTTTGTTTTTTTCTGGTTTCTTTTTCTTAAGCACAACTGCAAGTACTGCTGCAATAACTATTACAACTGCTGCAACCAGAATAACAGGCTTAAGGTTCTTCTTTTTTTCTATATCCGCCTTATGTTCAGGCTTACTCATAAGTTCCTTATTTACAGGTTTTTCCCTGCCATTATGGTCTACAAAATAAAGACCCATGCCTTCTTTACCATCATAATATTTGTATTTCCTGTTACCATCAGAAAAAGAAATGGCTCTTTTTCCTTTGTTATCCTCTATTTTAGCAGGAAACATTTCGCCATTGTCAGGAAGTACTGCATACCATGCACTTTTCTTTTCAGGTCCTTTGTACTGAATCATATAAATGTCTTCTTCAAGTGAAGCACATCCGGGATATGATTTTTCCCCTACATACACCTTATTAAATATAAAGTCTCCTGGAAGATCTTTTATATCAGGTTCATCATTTACCCTGTACAGATGTCCCCCGATAATCTTCTCATTTTCCTGCATAATGTGTACGTTTACTTCGTACTTTGTCTTGTTTCCACTTCCGTCAGAAACAGTTACCACTCTCTTAATATCCGAATTAAGAATTTCATCTGGTCCGCTGACACTGACACTTGCTCCTTCACTCTGAGTCGTATAATCAATACGGCATAGTATGCTTACTTCTGGTTTTGAAATATATACGGTATACTTATGCACGTCCTGAGAAAACGCAGGGTGAAGACTGCCAGCTGTAATAGAAAGACTGCTTAGCTTAGTGCTGATATTCTTAACTTCCTCATCCTTATTATCATTTTCTGTGGTTTCCGGCTTTTCTGCAGGGGCAGGAGCTGGAGCTGGTTTTGGTGTTGGAACCGGCTCTGGTTTTGGCGCTGGAACTGGTGGCACAGGTGGCGGTACAGGTAATGGCTCAGGTTCAGGTAAGGGCTCTGGCTCTGTAACTTCCGGCCCACTTCCTTCACCATCTGTATTTTCGTTAGTTGCATATGCCGAATATGTAAAAGTGCTTAGTACTATTACAACAATCAGCAGTATTGCAAATATATTTTTCTTTTTCATTTCGGCATCTCCTATAACTTTTAGTCTGCGTAATAGTTATAGTATGTCTTTGCATCCGCTTCCACCTTATTTAACACACATCCAAGTACGTTTGCTCCACCTCTGTTAAGTTCTGTAATTGCATTCTTTGCAAACTTCTTCTGTGTATCCTTTGCAGATAGTACAAATACAGTTCCATCACAGGCATTTGCTACCGGAATAGCATCTGCGCAGACATTAAGCGGTGGACAGTCAACTATTACAAAGTCAAATGCTTCTCTGCATTTATTAAGAAGTTCTTTGAACTTGTCGCTTGCAAGAAGTTCCTGTGGATTTGGTATATGAGTTCCTGCTGGAAGAATGTACAGGTTTCCAGGGAAATCACCATACTTTATCTTGGAAAAATATGTTTTGTCTTCAATATCAAATGCATCAAGGTTTTTAAGAAGGTCACCAACACCTACCTGATTTGAAACCTTGAATATCTTGTGCTGCACAGGTTTTCTCATATCGCAGTCAATAAGAAGTACCTTATCATATTTTGCAATAGAAATAAGTGCAAGGTTACATGCTACAGTACTCTTTCCCTCACCAGGATTTGCACTTGTAGTGTTTACTACTTTGATGTCTTTACTGAAAGAAGAGAATTCAATATTAGTTCTCAGCTGTCTGAATGACTCAGTTTCGCCAAAAGCGCTCTTCTTACTTGACACCCTTATCATTTTAGATTCACTTTCAAAATGAACCCCTTTTCCTTTATGTTTAGTATTTTTCTTTTTTGTATCATTTCTGTTACTGTCTTTTGCTCTCATCTTTTCCCTCTCAGTCTGCTGAAAAATCCTTTTCGCTTAACCTCATGCATATGCTCAAGATTATCGTTATTTAGTATTCTCATTGGATTCTCTTGAGTGAGAAGTCTTGCATTTTCTTTTCCAGCCACTTGTTCAATTACTTCGTATCCATCACTGATTCTGCAGATTCTTCTTCCCTCTGCTCTGTGCGCATCTGTTGCTACAATATGACACATTCCTGCCTGGAGAAGTTTCTCTGCATTTTTCTTTGCGTAATGTGCTCTGTCTGCAATAAGGCTTGTTCTGTTAACCTGAATATAGCAGCCCATATCAATCCACCTCTGTACCTGGTCAAGGTCAAGTGAATTATGAAAATATCTTTCTACATGGGCAACCACAGGAGTTACACCTCTGATAGTCAGTTCATACAGAATATCATCTGCATAAGGTGCATTACTAATATCCACCCTTGGATTGAACTCGCACAAAAGATAGTCTGAGTTTCCAAGTCTGTTATATATTCCCTTGTCAAACCACTCAAGAGATGCATCATTAAGCAGAAACTCACATCCGCTGTATACATCAATCCCTGTTTCTTCCGCAAGTTCTTTTAACTCCATAATTCTGCTGTTAATACATCTGAAGTTCTCTTCTGTGGTATCAGGTGGTAACAGATGAGGCGTTGCTATAATAGCCTCAATACCGTCTTCCTTTGCCATTTTAAGAGCTTTAAGTGCATCATCTCTGCATGGCATTCCATCGTCAATTTCCCATGCCAGGTGATTATGAATATCAATAAAGCCCATTATCTGGCCTCACTATATGGTACTGTTGCAAGTACAGGAATTCCAAGATAAGCTTCTGCATCTTCTTTAGTTCTGAGACGCTTATCTGTAATTACCTTTAGTGCAACTAAACCTAATGCAGATATCAGACCGAGTAAAAGACCTAATACTGTATTTTTCATTATATTTGGAGATACCGGTTTATCATTAGCTCTTGCCTTGTCTACTACAAGAATGTTATCAAGGTTAAGTTCTTTCTTCATCTGTTTTGAGAAGTTTGTAAACGTAGTATCTACAATCAGTTTTGAAAGTTCCGGATCTTCTGTAACAGCTGCAAGCATAATCATTTCGGTATTGTTTTCGTTACTTACATTTACAGAATTCTTAATGTATGTCTTTGTAATATTTTCTTCGGTGTACTTTTCGTTAACTTCCTTTGCAACTTTTCCCATAAGGATATCGCCTTTAAGCATAACCATGTAGTTATTAATCATCATGGAGTTTGCATTAATGGAAGTAGTATCAATACCAGATACATCAGTTCTCATTTCCGGCTTCAGATATATCTTTGTTTCACTTCTGTACATTGGTGTAATAAACACCATGGAGAAAACAGCAGCAACTATGCCGAAAACCAGCGTAATAGCCGCAATAAACTTCCAGAACTTCTTAAGTTCAATTAGTATTCTTCCAATATCAATGACTATTTCTTCATTATTATCCTGTTTTGTTTCCAATTTTCTACCTCTCTATACTCTTAAAATTCGATATATACACACGTAATTATTCTAACACATATACCTGTTTTGTCAACAAAGCAGAGAGCATGAAATTAAGCACAGGAAGTTAAATCCATGTGGAACAGGGTCTCCTGTCTTTTTATCTTTTTGTCAGAAGTCCCAAGTCTTTTAGGACTTAGAAGGAAATTTACTATATTTCCATTGCTCTTTCTGTACCATCCTGGCCTGAAGTCAGCCGCCTTATAAATATCTTCTTTTGTAAAGTTACCACCTTCAACTCAGGTTTAGTATCTGTAAGTTCTTATATATGACTTCCATTGTTTTAGAATTGCTACCCTTACTTTAGTCTAACCTTGTCAGGAAAGTTTTTATACTGCCAGGTTCTATAGTAGTTTATCCATCCTGGCACATACTCAAAAAGAGCCTGCACAAAGCAGGCTCTTTCCATAATATACTTACTCAGCATTTACAATATCGTTAATTTTTTCTCCGCAGATTCTTACGCTTTCTTCATCAGGGTATACTACTGATGCATAGGCGTTACCAAGAGAATAGCATGGTGAACTTCCAGTACTTCCTGTTACAGCAGAACTTTCAATAGTCCATCCAGTCATGTTTCCAAGCTGCATCTTTACCAGTTTCTGAAGGTCTTTTGCAGTCATATTTGTAGCCATGTAATTTTCTATAGTTGATAGAATTTCTGTATACTTTGTAAGTATGGCTGTGCTTGATGTTACCTTGTTAATAACACCTTCTACAACAATCTGCTGATTTCTGTTTCTCTGGAAGTCTCCGTTTGAGAAAGAATATCTTTCTCTTGCAAAAGCAAGAGCTGCCTCTCCATTAACGTGGTTCATACCCACATTAAATGAATATCCTCCTGCTGAGAATTCCTTTTCAGAATCAATATCGACTCCGCCAAGAATATCAATAAGTTCTCTTACTGTAGTAAAGTTAACCTTTACGTAGTAGTTAATATCAATTCCAAGCATTGCTTCTGCTGTAGCAATAGTTTCTTCTACACCGTAAATACCAGTGTGAGTAAACTTATCCATCTGTCCCTTATGATCTTCTCCCTGAAGCGGAACGTATGAGTCTCTTGGAATAGATGTCATAAGAACCTTGTGATTAACAGGGTCAATAGTAAGGATCATGTTTACGTCAGATCTAGAAACAGTTGATATAGGGCCGTCTGTATCTATTCCTGTAATATATACATTAAACGGAGCCTTAGTTACATCTGCCTTCTTTGAAATATCTTTCTGCTCACTTCTTACTTTTACTGTATAGAGAATTCTTGTATTTTCTTCAAATCCTTCTATAACACCCTTAATGTTCTCATAGTTACCAGCTGCAATAAAAGCTATATCGTTATTATCAACAACGCTTATGCAGATATCATTAATATTGCTTTCTGATTTAAAGCTTACATCAACTTCTTTCTTAAGCTTTTCTTTAGCTTCGTCATATTCTGCACTTCCGCTCTTAAAAGTAATAACTTCATGGCCTTTAATATCCTTAACCTTGTTATATGCACTGTCCTCTTTTACAATTACATGATATTCTGTAATCTGTTCTTTTGAATCTGTAATATTCCCTAAGAATGACATTGTATTACCAATATAGTAAATACCAAAAGCATAGCATACTGTAAGAATAAGAGATATTATGGCTGCTGCTATTTTGCTGCCCTTTCCATTACTTTCTCTTATGAGAACAAATCCAAAACCTGCCCCAAAAAGAATTACAATAACTGAAGCTGCAATAAGCAGTGTCATTGTAAGCATATTCATGTATACAAGCATGCCTATAAATGCCACAGAAACCAGTGCAAATATAACGGCCCATATTTTAAAGAAATCAAACTTTAATTTCTGGTCTTCTTCTCTATAGTGTTTACCCTTTGCCATACTATTCTCCTCTCCTTGTCAAAGCCTCTTTAACTTCTTCAGAGACTATTACTGCCTGTCCGTTAGAAAGACCAGTAACTGCCTCCTTCACATCTTCTGCAAAGGCAGGGTCAGTTACCATTTCAAACTGAACATCACTTCCATATACTTCATTAAGAATACTTACCTCTTCATCAAAAGTAAAGTTCTGTATTCTGTTAAAAGTGCTGTAATCAACTTTGTAAGTGATTACACTCATTTCCTTAACATCAGCAATACCTGCTGCTTCAAGACCCAGCTTGGCACTGCTTGTATATGCCCTTACAAGTCCCCCTGTTCCAAGTTTGATTCCACCAAAGTATCTCGTTACTACAAGTGCTACATTGGTGATGCCTTCTCTTACAAGCATCTGTACAACAGGGGCTCCTGAAGTCCCCTGGGGTTCTCCATCGTCACTTCCCCACTGCACCTGCATCTTCTCTCCAAGAACCATGGCAGGTACATTGTGAGTTGCATCTTTGTATTCTTTCTTAATAGCTGCTATGAAATCATCTGCTTCTTCTTTTGAGTTAACAGGCATTACATGAGTTATGAACCTTGATTTTTCGATTATCTGCTCAGCTTCACCTGCTCCTGCAACTGTACTATATAGCTTCATAATCTTTTAACCTCATATAGTCTTCCTGACTTAGTTCAACTTCAAAAAGAGTTCCTTCTTCTACATAATCCATTTTCTTTACAAGAGCCTTGTCACAGAGATATGAGTTAAGGTCTCCTCTTGTATATGGAATAAGTAATGTTGTATCAACCTTGTCAGCAAATATCTTTTCCTTAATCTTTTCGATTAACTTGTCAATATTAATATCTTCTTTTGCTGATACAAATACTGTATCTTCTGCACCTTCTGATTGGAACAGCTCCGGAACAAGGTCAGTCTTGTTGTATACCATAACCTTTTCCTTATCTGCCGCACCGATTTCATTAAGTACCCTGTCTGTTACTTCAATGTGGAAATCATTATCTTCGTATGAGGCATCCACAATGTGAAGAAGTAAGTCTGCAAAACATACTTCTTCTAAAGTTGCCTTAAAAGCCTCCACAAGGCTGTGAGGTAACTTACTTACAAATCCTACAGTATCTATTAAGATAAACTCGTGATTAGTGTCTAAGCGTACATTACGCTGCTGTGTATCTAAAGTAGCAAAGAGCATGTCTTTCTCCATTACCACCTTGTCTTCCTTATCTGTAAGAGAAAGAAGTCTGTTCATCATAGCTGACTTTCCGCTGTTAGTATATCCCACAAGAGCTACTACAGGAATACCTGACTTCTCACGTTTCTGTCTCTGTACGCTTCTTGTTCTTCTAAGCTCTTTAAGTTCCGCTCTGATATCATCAATTCTTCTTTCAATATGTCTTCTGTCAGTTTCAAGTTTCTTTTCTCCAGGTCCTCTTGTACCTATTCCTCCGCCCTGACGTGACAGTGACTTACCAAAACCTAATAGTCTTGGTAAGCGGTACTTCAGCTGGGCCAGTTCAACCTGAAGCTTACCTTCTCTTGATGTTGCTCTTGCAGCAAATATATCAAGAATAAGGATGGTTCTGTCTATTACCCTTACGCCTGTTGCATCTTCTAAGTTACGAATCTGCATGCCTGTAAGTTCATCATTAAATATTATCATATCTGCTTCCATATTTGCGGCAAGCTCAGCTACTTCCTCAACCTTACCCTTTCCAATTAAGGTTGCTGTATTAGGCTTCTCAAGAGTCTGAATTACTGTACCTAGTACCTCAGTGTTTACTGCTTCTGCAAGACCCTTAAGTTCCTCCATGGAATAGGAAATATCTTCTCTTCTCTGCAGGCCTACAAGTATGGCTCTGTATCTTTCTTCAGTTATTACTTCGTTATTTTCATTAAATCTTAACATAGTTATTCATTATACCATATGTACATATCCATTTCCATATTTCAATTCTTAATATTTCCTGAATTATGTCCCGATTAATTCACAAAATCAGCATAAAGCA
>SAMEA104404106__coassemble_1843_pt1 | contig 14893 bp, 14 predicted proteins | sample SAMEA104404106__metabat2_high_PE_077 | metagenome-assembled genome bin SAMEA104404106 (sample SAMEA104404106) | Balaenoptera acutorostrata | reverse complement strand
AGCTGTGAGCTTCTTCACTTAGCTTTGCTCCGCATTCACCGCACTTCTTATAGTGCACATCTGCATTTTTATACCATGGTCCCTCTTCTGTGTGTGCTTTAAGTTCCAGAAGATGTCTCTGTTTCCAGCTTTCTAAATCTTTTATTTCTATTATGCATTCTGCGTCTTCAAAGATTTTTCCGCACACGCATGCGTAGTAATTCTGTACTCCCTGTACTGTGCACGTTGATGGTGTTTCCACAAGCTCTGCCTTGTGGCTATGTGGAAGCTTTGCAATTTCTTCTGTTTCTCTGTATCCGCAGACTGTGCAGTCTCTGTGTTTACTTCCTGCAGCATCTTCTGTTGCTTCCTGGTCTGTTTTCCACTCTGAGTAGCTGTGAGCTTCTTCACTTAGCTTTGCTCCGCATTCACCGCACTTCTTATAGTGAACATCTGCATTTTTATACCATGGTCCCTCTTCTGTGTGACTCAGTTTATTAATTACGTTTGCATTCTTCCAGGACTCTATATCTTTAATCTCTGTTTTAAACTCCGCATCTTCAAAGTACTTACCACATATATTACATTTATAATATGTTTTTACGCCTTCTTTAGTGCAGGTTGCAGGTGTTTCTACTGCGTTTCCTGAATGGATATGAGTAACATTTACTTTCGCAATTCCTTCTCCACCTGTAAACATAATTCTTACAATATGCTCTCCTTCAGATAAAGTTTCCAGATATTCTGGTTTAAGAGTAATTACCGTTGATCCTGCTTCCACATCATAGTCTCCTGTATTTACTATGCTATTATCTACAATAAGGTTTTCAAACCATGAGAATTCTGCGTCACTTATAAGAACTACGGATTTGCTACTTCCCTTCTGCCAGGTAGCGTCTCCAACTGTTACCACATTTCCAATTCCAAGTGTAAGAGCTCCTGCACCTGTAACAGTTTCGGCTTCCAGAACAGGATCCATTTTTCCGGAGCATATCACTGCTGCATAATTATTCTGGTATCCATCTTCAGTTACTATCTTTATACCATAAGAACTGTTTTCGTTAAAATATCCATCTGGCAGTTTTATTGCATTACTCACATTATCAGTTGTCAGTTCAGTAGCTGCTGTATACACAGTAAGTCCACTTTCTGATGATGGTGCGTAAAGTGCTCCCCCTTCAGCTATTTCAAAAGCTGGTACTTCTTCACTCAGGCTGTTATATATTTTTATACCTGTTTTACCAAGAGCATTAATTCTTCCACCTGTTCCAATGCATACATACTTAGCATATATGGAGTACGAATCCCACTCACGGGCACCCTTGGCAGTAAGTGTACCCTTAACTTCAAGTTTCCCCATATACTGCTGAAATGACTTCTCGATTATAACTTCTGCGCCAGTATCAACTAAGAGATAATCTGAAGAACCTGTATTAGTATAATCTACTATATTTAAGGCACCATTTCCTTTAATGGTAAGATTACCTGCTGTACCCTGTGATACATACGATGTAAGTTCCAGACTCTCTATATTACTGTTTCCCTCCAGAAAAATTGTTATGGGGTGATTCTTCACTGAGTCTATTACTACTGACTTAATATCTGCATCTTTAAGTTTCAGTTCGAAGCTTTCCCTATTCCACTCATATCCATCAGTTTCAAGACTTCCAACATTCTCAGCTTTTCCAAGTTTCAGCTCCGTCCCTGCCTCAGCATATATTCCTTCAGGAATAACAGAAACAGTCAGCATTAAGCTTAAGAGCAATGCTCCTATACGTTTCATACTGTTTTTTATTTTCACCACTCTTACCACCTCCTTGTTATATAGTTAAAGCATATTTCATGTTACATGGTGAAACAAGTACGGGATATTTCATTTTCTATGTAAAAAATCACACTTGACAAAACACTTCTCTTGTGAATTGTCTGAAATTTCAACACATTTGCATAAAGCATTAAAAAAGAAGTTATCCATCCAGACAACTTCTCATACATCTTTATGTTATGCTTTTTTCTTTTTCTTTAGCAAAACTGCCAGAGTCAGAACTGCAGTAGCCGCCATAAGAACTATGGTTACTGTAAATTCCTGTTTCTGATTTCTTTCTTTATTTACCTTTGATGCAGTTTCTGCAGTACCTTCCAGGGCATCATCTTCTGCCAGAACACCTTCGTTCTCATGATCTAAAAAAGATCCTGACTTTGCCCTCCTGTATCCACACATTTTAGGTTTTTCTTTTTCTTCCTCATCTTCGCCAAAATCCATACCCTCTGGAAGAACCATTTTTACTTCTTCGCCAGAATCATTTTCAGCGGCATGAACTTCTGATGTCACAAAGCCTGCTGCAAGAAAAACAACAAGCACTACACATATTATTGTCTTTACTCCTCTGATTGTCCTAAGCATAATTTTCTCCCATTAATTCTGTAAAAAACACTTACCTGGCAAAAAACTGCCCGAAATATAATCAGGCACTTTTACAGAAAATCCAGGAAACTTACCTGTGGATTAATCCAGCTTTCCTGATCAACTGATTTAATTATGTCTCCATCCCTGAAAGTACCAACAAGAAAAGGTGAAAAAGGATCATGTTCTTTCATGTTTCTTTCCACAAATCTGGCACTGTCATTTGCATAACAGTAAACACATCCATGACCACAACTGTTGTACGCTCCTATGTCACATCCAAGAACACAGTTACATTCTTTTCTTGTCATAGCTGATTTAGGTACATTAACAGGAAGTCCTATTGCTCTTTCCAGAATTTCTTTTGTCTGGCATCCTCTTACATCTACACCGCACTCTGCAAGTTCAGGTGACTCAGCACATGTTCTTATTTCAATTCCATGTTCTTTACCTGCTCTTACAAACTCAGTTGTAATTTTCTTCTGGTCTTCCATTGATACCCTTTTTACTTCAGGAAAATTCTCCTTTACTTTATCAAATAAATCTATAAAGCTTATAACGCAGTTATCTGTGTAACCTTCAAGTTCAGCAGCCATTTTTTTAAATGCTTCAATATGAAAATCCACAGTATACTTTTCGTCTACGAATATGGGATCATATCTCCAGCAGACACATTTAACTCCCAGTTTCTTCGAAAGGTCCTTAAAGCTTTCCATAACAAATTCTTTCGAAGGAACTTCCGGCTCAATATCTCTTCCATATGGAGTTATTGTAACAGACCAGAACTGGTGATACTCCTTTATTTCGTCTAATCTTGCAAGCATAGGTTCCGGATTCTTTGTACCAAAAACTATGCAGTCAATAGTATCCGGATCAAGTACATATCTTGTAACCTGCTGCATGTTGTATGGATTGCGCACAAGAACATGACCTTCTTTTATTCTGTTGTAAAACCACCTGCTGTAAAAAGCAGGTATATCCGTTCTGTTTCCTGTATTCAAAATCATCTGTTAAGTATCTTCCCTATATTTCTAATTTCAATGGAAATTGTTCCATCTGCATTGCTTGTAAACTGCATATATCTGTCATTTTCCAGGTATTCTGTAGGAACCTTTATTTCAATACCTGTATCTGTTTTGATTTTATGAGTTCTTGCGCTTGCAACAACCCTTTCATTTTCCACCTTTATCTTGGCAGGCAGGTCCTGCTCCATGGCTTCTTCCTTAAAAGCCTGTTTCATTACCTGGTTGTCAAAGAAAACTTCCTCGCATATATCAGATGGAGTAAATGGAATATCCTGCTCTGCATTATTTACAATTACCTGCTTTGCCCTTGAAACTGCAATGGCAGGATTTGCGCCAAACTTTTCGGCCACATCTCCTGTTATCTTCTTTATTTTGCGCATTGTATCTCTGTCCGAATTGCCACACATACACTGCATTATTTTGTCCTGAAGAAGATTTATTTCGTCGCCTTCAACAACTCTCTTTTTATCTGCAAGAAAAACAGCCTGGTCTCTGAGTCTTACAAGAGAATAAGATGACACCTTTCTGTTAGTTCCAGGAAGGAGTTCAAAAGAACGTATAATCTTGTTTACCGTTCCTCCATCCTCACCTATTTCAACTGAGTGAGTAAAGGCAATCTGATTCGGTAAAAGCATTAACGCTATGTATTCTTCCTGTTCATCAGTAAACTGAGTCATAAGAAAATCCATTGATTCCGGTTCATCTTCCTTGATTACCCAGTCATAAACTATAGTTCCAATGGCCTGGGAAAATTCACCAAAATCACATCCACCATCAAGATATCTGTCAAGAGTCTGTTTAAACACACTAAAATCCAGAAATGCGCCCTGACGTGTTCCGGAATCCTGAAGAATCTTTGTAAGATGTTTCTCTATAAATTCTCCTGTTCCAAAATCCGAAATATCAAGCTCACTTTGTGAAAACATGCATGAATCAGATTCACAGTTCATAATATGAAGTATAGCCTTTTTTATAATCATTAATAACTCTCCCTGTTCTAGCCTCTTGCAAATTCAGTATAAATACCCTGAACAGAAGGAACATAATCGCTTCCCTTTACACCAATAAGCATATTGATTTTTCCTGAACCGTGGTCAATAAGCTTAATATTGATTTTACGATTTGCAAGTGCTCCAAGCACCTTAAGCGCAATGGCTGGTGATGAAGAAAGTTCCCTGCCCACAATAGCTATAATTGCAAGATCATCAGTAATTGAAACATCTGACGGTTCCACTGCTGTTTTCAGTTCATCTATGATTTCTTCTTCATGATCTCTGAATTCATTTTCGGAAACAACAAGTGTTACAGCATCAATTCCTGATAATATATTTTTAATTGTAATATTTCTCTTAGTAAATACATCTAATATTTTTTCTCTAAGTTCAGGATACTCATTAAGCTTTGGTTTTTCAACTGCTACAGCTGTAAAGCCCTTCTTTCCTGAAATTCCCGAAATAGACAGTTTGCTCTGATAATAGTCTGCATTTTTTACAATGAGAGTTCCATTATTTTCGGGTTCATTAGTATTTCTTATGTTAATTGGAATTTCAAACTTGATTACAGGGAAAATAGTGTCTTCGTGCATTACCATTGCACCCATGTATGCAAGTTCTCTCATTTCTTTATATGTTATTACAGGAACTGTCAGTGGATTATCCACAATTCTCGGATCTGCCATAAGGAATCCGGAAACATCAGTCCAGTTTTCGTATATATCAGCTGCTACTGTTGCTGCAACAATAGCTCCTGTAATATCAGAACCTCCTCTTGAAAATGCCTTTATTGTTCCATCTTCAAGAGTACCATAGAATCCCGGAATAACTGCACGTTTCTTTCCCTGAAGCTTTGCTCCAAGATGTTTCTTTGTAAGTTCCTCGTTATATGTTCCATCTGGGTTTAAGAAAATACTTCCCTCTGCATCTACAAAGTCGCAGCCAAGGAACTCTGCCATAATCCTTGCATTAAGGTATTCCCCTCTGCTTACAATATAGTCGCGAACCTCTTCTGAAGTTCCAGCTTCTCTTATTTTCTTAAACTCCTGATCAATATCAACTGATACTCCAAGGCTTCTTACAAGGACCTTGTAACGGGACTGAATCTTAGCAAAAATATCCTCTGTCTCCTCACCTTCAGTTCCAATGCATGAAAGCAGAAGATCAGTAACTTTTGTATCACTCTTGTGGCGCTTTCCTGGTGCAGAAACCACTATATATTTTCTTTCGTCTTCTGACTTGATAATATCTGCTACTTTTCTCATCTGTTCGGCATCAGCTAAGGATGTTCCTCCGAATTTAGCAACCTTAATATTAACATTTTCCTTGATCATATGGTCAACTGTTTCGTCATGAATCTGATTAATGTCATATGGTGTTGACTGATAAACAAAGTAGTTCAGCCAGTTTGAGTACAGAAGGTTAGCTGAAGATCTCCATTTTACCATTGGTTCCTTTGTATCATCATTATCAGGAAAATAGTTGCATGGAACATCTGGATTAAGACCTGCATTTTTGTCTCTCACATATTCTTTCAGCAGTGTATCTCTGTCATATTCTGAATGACCCATAATAAATATCTGTCTGTCATTTTCTGATTTAACAGCATAAAGACCTGCTTCTTCTGATGAAGATATAATCTTAAGTTCAGGAATAGCTTCCACATCTTCTCTTAAAACTGTTGTGTTTCTTGAGTGAGGAACGTAGAACTCATCATCAAATCCTCTGAAAAGCATTCCCTTCTTGTAATCTAATCTGTGTTTATATACTCCTGATAGTTTTTTGTCCAGTTTTCTTTTCTGTATTCCATAATGGTAATATAGTCCTGCCTGTGCTCCCCAGCATATATGGAAAGTGCTGTGAACGTGGCGCTTTGACCATTCCATGATTTCGCAGAGTTCGTCCCAGTATTCCACCTCTTCAAAAGGAAGAAGCTCTACAGGCGCGCCAGTTATAATCATGCCATCATAAAATTTATTCTGAATCTGATCGAATGTCTTGTAAAATGTAAGCATATGTTCTTCAGATGTGTTTGAAGCTTTGTGTGTTGATGTCTGCAATAGCTCCAGTTCAACCTGAAGCGGAGTATTACCTAAAAGTCTTGTAAGCTGTGTTTCTGTGTCTATTTTTGTAGGCATCAGATTGAGAATAAGTATCTGAAGAGGACGGATATCCTGAGTCATTGCTCGTGTATCAGTCATTACAAATACATTTTCTGCTGTAAGAGTCTTTACTGCTGGTAAATTATTAGGTACTTTAATTGGCATAAAAATATCTCGCTTTCCCTGGAACTTTTACTGCCCAGTTCTTTTATTTTATCATTAAATAAAGCCCTTTTTCAAGGGCTTTACCATACTTTTCTATTTACTTCTCAGATATTCTAATATATCTTCTGCATTTTCGTCAGGCTTTACTTTTGGCATTGCCTTTTCGATTATTCCCTCTTCATTAATTACATACGTGGATCTTACAACTCCCATGGAAACTTTTCCATACATTTTCTTTTCTTTCCATAAGTCATAAGCTTCGATTACTTCATGGTCTGTATCTGATAAAAGGATAAAAGGAAGTTCGTACTTTGTGGCAAAGTTTGTGTGTGACTTCTGGCTGTCCTTGCTGACTCCGACAATCACTGTATTTAAGTCTGCAAATTCATCATAAGCCTTTGCAAAGGCGCACGCCTGTCTTGTACATCCTGGTGTATTATCTCTCGGATAGAAGTAAAGAACTACTTTTTTACCTAAAAAATCCTTTAGTGATACCATATTGCCATCTTTATCCGGCAATGTAAATCCAGGTGCTTTTGTGTTTTCTGCTAACATTTTGTTTCCTCCTGTTTCACAAATATAAATGTATTCTGGTCTGACAGATCCTCACTGAACTTAAAACCCAGTCTGTCAAAGCCCTTTATTTCTTCTGCATTTTTTACTTTCGTTTCTGCCATAAAACGTACCATTTCTCCACGTGCCATTTTGCAGAGAGTTGCTTTTTCTTTTAGCTTTGTCTGCCCCTTCTTATTAACAATCATCTCTCCGAAAATACATGTAATCATTTTCTTATGGTCTGTAACATATGGCTCTACGCATTTACTGTATTCTTTTGAAGCAAGATTAATTACTGTATCTGTTTCTTCAAATATGTTTTCTGCTATTTTTTTACCCCAGAAGCTGTATAACGAATCAGCATTTTTTCGACCCAGTCTTGCCTGCATCTCAAGTCTGTATGGTGTTACCCCGTCAAAAGGTTTTACCACTCCATAAAAACCAGAGAGAATTCTTAAGTTTTCTTCCACATATTTAAGGGCATCTTCAGTAAAAACTCTGGGAGCCATGTACTGGTACTGAATTCCTTCGTAAGAAAGAATAGCAGGAGTAAGCCTGTTATACAGATCCATGTTCTGCACTCTTTCGTAGTTAAGTTCAGCAAGAGCATCGCTGCAGTTCCATATTTCTTTTAACTCGTCATAGCTCATTGACTTAAGAATCCCTAAAAGTTCTTCTGTTTCATTCATAAACTGCGGTGTGCCTGAACAGGGGAACAGATCTGTATTAACACTCATCTTCTTTGCTGGTGAAATAATAATTCGCATAAACGCCTCCTTTTTGCTACCCCTAATTATATTCCGTTTACTCTGTAATGTAAATGATAGAAGCCCGGGAATGCATAAAGCTCCCGGGCCGTAAATTCTTTATCTCCTATTTAGTTAGCTGACTGTGGGAAATATGGTCTTAGTGCTCCTGCTACAGAACTAATTGGCATCGTCTGAAGCCATACGTGACCAGGTCCTGTGATTACTGTATTAAACAATCCCTCACCGCCAAATACCATATTTTTAAGTCCTGGAACCATCTGGATATCCATCTTGCAGGATGAAGACATTGCAGCTAAGTATCCTGAATCAATTACAATCTGCTGACCTGGTTTAAGATCATACTCAACAATATGACCGTCAAATTCAGCAAACACAATTCCATTTCCAGATACTCTCTGAAGGACAAAACCTTCACCACCAAACAGTCCTGAACCCACCTTTTTCTGAAAGTGAATAGAAAGTTCAACTCCTGCTTCTGATGCAAGAAATGCCTGCTTCTGGAAAATATATTCCTGTCCCGGACCAACTTCAAACGCTCTGATTGAACCGGGAAAACTTGATGCAAAAGCAATAAGTCCGTTTCCACCTACAGCTGTATACTTGTTCTGGAAAATTGATTCTCCTGAGAACATTCTTCCAAAGGCTTTACCAATACCTCCATGAGCCGATGTATCCATATGCATATTAGGTGACATCCATGCCATGGAACCACGTTCAGTAATCATTGTTTCACCGTTTTCTACCTGACAGATTACTACAGGTAATGTTTCTCCTTTAATTTCGTACTTCATATCCGTATTCCTTTCTTAAAACTTAGCTATATCTATCCATTCTTTGGAACGGGAATATTCAAAAAGTTCTTCGCATGTAAATTCTGCAGCGCTGTTATGGCTTCCGCATGCCGGAAAGACTGTATCAAATCTTTCAAGTGACTTGTCGCAGTACACATCAACATCATCTCTTTCTATACCAAAAGCGCATACACCTCCAATTTCGTGTCCTGTGAAAAATACAACCTCTTCAGGTGAAAGCATCTTTGCCTTGAATCCAAAAGTGTCTTTAAACTTTCTGTTGTCAATTCTTGCATCTCCTGCCATCTGGATGAGAATGCATCCGTTTCCTTCAGGTTTTTTAAACGAAAGAGTTTTGCATATTCTTGCACCCTCTACTCCTACAGCTTCTGCTGCAAGATCAACTGTGGCACTTGATACCTCAAACTCCATTATTCTGTTTTCAATTCCCTGTTCCCTGAAATATTTTCTTACCTTTTCAATAGCCATTTTTTTCTCCTAGTGTCCTGCAGGCTTTCTTTTGAATTCTTCTGCATCAGCGATTCTGTCTGCCTGTATAAGTCTCATAAGAATAATTCCATAAGGAACCAGTGCTATCCATATGGCCTTTTCGGCAAAGAACGTACATCCCACCGTAAGAATTACTCCCCCGGCAAAGAAACTCAGAAGCATGTTCAGGTGCAGCATTCCTCTTTCGTATGCTGCTCTGTCATGTTTACGAAGCACCTTTGCAAATGCAATTCCAACCTGTCTCAGATGATTTGTACAGAAAGTTGTGGCAGCAGGAATTCCCTCTGCCTGCCTGAAAGTATTGTACTGCATAGATGCAATAAAGTTAATTATTACCTGTACTATCTGATGAGGCCATGAAAGCGGTATAAATCCAATGGCAAACAGTGTGGCAAGTTCAATTGCCACAAGCCAGGTATCCCACCTGAAATGACGTTTTTCTTTAATGGGAGAGGGCAGTGCTTCCGAAATTACCGCACCAAGAAAGTATGCTGTAACCGGAATCAGAAAATAGAATCCATGTGCCCACTGTCCCTTACCAAAAGCTATAGCCATCATTACAAAGTTGGCAGTCTGAGCATTGCAGAATACTCCGCCTCTTAAATTAAACGTATATGCTCCCATCATTCCTGCACCTGCAATCAGAAGATAAAATATAGGTTTCTGTTCGCAAATCAGATAATTTTTCTTTTCTTCTCCCATAAGCAATGCCTTCTTTCAGAATTTATTCCGCATATATTTTTACAATTTCAAGTGCAACATCTGTAGCAATATCCATTCCTTCTGCAGTTATATGTTCAAAAGGTCCATGAAATGCCGAGCCTCCAGTTCCAAGATTTGGGCAAGGTAGACCCTTGAAACTTAGCTGTGCTCCATCTGTACCACCTCTTATTGGTTTTACAACTGGTTCAATGCCTGCTCTTCTGCATGCTTCCCTGGCATTTTCGATTAAGTGCATATCTTTTTCGATGATTTCAAGCATGTTACGGTATTCCTGTTCAATAGTAAGTTTTACAGTACCTTCACCCCACTTTGCGTTCATATCATCTGTAATTTTCTTTAGGATTTCCTGTCTCTTTTCAAATGATTCTTTGTTGTGATCACGAACAATATAGTCCAGTTCTGTATGAGCAACATCACCTGTCATTTTATGAAGATGATAGAATCCTTCATATCCTTCTGTATCTCTTGGAGTTTCTCCTTCTGGAAGACTCTCGTTAATTTCCATTCCTACTAATATAGCATTTACCATTGTGTCCTTTGATGAACCCGGGTGAACATTAACTCCTTCAATTTCAAACTTAGCTGAGCATGCATTGAAGTTTTCGTATTCAATTCCCCCTTCTAAGTCTCCGTCCAGTGTATATCCGTAATCTGCTCCGAATCTTTCTACGTCAAAATGGTCAGGTCCTGAACCGATTTCTTCATCTGGTGTAAATGCAAATGAAAGAGGTCCGTGAGGAATGTTTTCTTCGTTGATTCTTTCAATCATAGTCATGATTTCTGCAATTCCTGCTTTGTCATCTGCTCCTAAAACTGTTGTTCCATCTGTTGTAATAAGTGTGCGGCCCTTGTAATCAGCTAGATGTGGAAACATATCCACAGTAAGGGTGCGGCCACTTGTTCCAAGGACATGGTCTTTTCCATCATAGTTTTCTGTAACTACTGGAACGATGTCATGGTCACAGAAATCAGAAACTGTATCCATATGTGCAAGAAATCCAATAGTCTTTTTATCTTCATATCCTGGCGTTGCAGCCATATGTCCATATACGTAACACATTTCATCTACTGCAGCATCTGTAATCCCCAGTTCTTTAAGTTCTTCCACAAGAATTTCTGCAAGATCAAACTGACACTTTGATGAAGGTACAGTTGTGCTTTCTTCATCACTTGGTGTGCGGACTACAGCATATTTTAAAAGTCTTTCGTAAGCTCTCATATTTTTGTCTCCTTTACTTATTCAATATTACGGATATTATATCACTTTTTTTATTTCCTTAAAAGAAAAGCCCGTCATATTCTGACGAGCTTTTTCTGAATTTCTAATTATCAAATTCTGATTTAGGACTTCTGTACATCATGTAAACTACAACAGCATAAAGAAGACCCCCGAGAGTTCCTGCAATCATATCTGTAATTGTGTCAAACATTCCGCGCTGCATTCCTCCTGAAACAATAATATCAATTGTAAATTCTGTTATTTCCCAGAGACCTGCTCCTGCTGTTGCTGCAAGAAATGCAAATATTGAACTTATACCAATAAGTTTCTTTCTCTGGTGCTTTTCCATTCTCTGTCTTTCAATGATTTTCCAGAAGATTACTATTCCTGCTGCTGCAATAAGGACGCCGCTTAAAAAATGTACAATCTTATCATATGGGCCCCACAGTCTGTAAACGTTAAGTACTGAACCTACTGGACTTGCAAGGAATACAAATCCAAGAAACATGGCAAACATACTGTCATTTACGCCTAAAATCTGTGCCACAATAACTGCAAGCAGAATAGATACCACACTTCCGGCTACATTTGCCACAGGTGGATTTATTCCAAGGAAAAAGGACAGCCACGCTGCTCCTGCTGCTAATACAATAACTACTGCTAAAATACCAATTCTTTTTTTGTTCAAATTTTTTCTCCCTCTTCTTATCTATACTCAAATTTCATAAACTCTGGGAAGCAGTCTATGCCTCTCTGTTCACATTTTTTACAATTGAATATTTCCGGAGTTTCTTCTGGTGTAAGGTAGAAGAAACCAAGTGTTTTGAAAAATTCAGGTGCTTTTGCAACAAGATATATATCTTTTACACCCATTTCTTTAAGTCTTGCCATTGCAACCTTTGTCATTTCTGTTGCAATTTTTTCGTGACGTCTTTCTTCTTTAACAGCTATATCTCCAATAATATGGTAACCTTTTCTGTTTTCTATAGTAACACCACCTGCAGGATCATCTTTTTCGTCACATGCTTTCCAGCAGGTAATAAGGGTGGATGGACAGTCACCTTCGTGCCTCATCTCAAGTCCTGCTGCCTCAAACACCGGAACAAGTTCTCTGAAATCTCCAGTTTCTATAATAGTCATGGTTATTCCCTTTCTTCATTATTATTAATAAAGTAGTCACTCCAGCTCTTGTATGCATCTTTTCTTTCTTCGAAGAGCTTTTCTGCTGAATTTGTCTTTGACAGCGGTCTGCCTTCTGTTTCCAGCATGTCAAGGTTTCTCTTTACCCATATTACCATGCCATTCTGTCTGATAATATTGTAGTTTGCTTTTCTTGTTACAATTCCCCCACCTGCTGCAATTACAAGACCAGTCTGCTTACACACTTCTTCTAATACCTGTGTTTCCACTTTTCTGAAGTATGTTTCTCCTTTTTTATCAAAGATTTCAGGAATTGTCATTCCTTCTCGTTCCACAATGACATCATCTGTATCTACAAACTTTCTGCCTGTTCTTCTTGCAATTTCTTTTCCAATATATGATTTTCCTGCACCTGGCATACCAATAAGGATGGTGTTAAGTGTGTCATTACGTATTTCTTTTGTTACATCTTCCATTTCTTCCATGGAAATTGTATTGCCTGTAAACAGCTCTGATGCACGTTTTGCCTGTGCCACAAGCATTTCTAATCCTCCTGATGCTGGAATTCCAAGAGCAAATGCATCAAGTATAAGTTTTGTTCTGTTAGGATTATATATAAGGTCCAGAACGCCTTTACAGTTTCCGAATTCTGAAAGTTCTACCGGAGTTCTTCCGTTATCAGGATACATTCCAACGGGTGTTGTGTTTACAATTATTTCACTATCAAAATGTTTTTCTATATTACTGTAGTTATTTTCTCCTGCTCTTGAAATAACTACTACTTCTTTTGCTCCAAGTTTCTTTAGTACTGCCTGTACTGTAAGTGATGCGCCTCCACTTCCAAGAACCATGCATTTTGCTCCATGTACGTCAATATTATTTACTGTAAGCAGATATTCAAAACCATATGCATCAGTGTTATAGCCTTTGATTCTGCCATTTTCCTGACATACGATTGTATTTACCGATCCTATTTCTTCTGCCAGCTCTGACAGCTCATCACAGTATTTCATAACCGTTTTTTTATATGGGATTGTTACATTAAATCCACTATATTCTCCTGATTTCAGCAGTGATTCAATTTCATCTTCTTTAACTTCAAGAAGTTCATAGTCATAATCAGCGAACTTGCCATGTATCATCTTTGAATAGCTGTGTCCTAGTTTTTCTCCAATTAATCCTGTTTTCTTCATAGTTATCGAACCTTTCCGTCTGTAAATTGCTGTGAATTGTCACGTTAATGTTACAAACTGTATGCATGTTAAAATACTCTTATCTATTATACCGTATTCAGACTTTTAATTCCATATCTTCACAGAAAGAATACAAGATGTTCAATATACGGTGGTAAGAGTGAACCTGCACCAGGCAGGTTCTGCCATTTTTACATAATGGGGAGAAATCCCTGTGCCTTCCCACTCCGGATTTCTTTCAGTTCTTATGTAAGCATTCCCTTAATAATACCTTCTACAACTGTAGTACTTAAATTTCCATTTTCATCATCATATGTTGCAATAAGATTTACACCTGGAATTATTCCCCCATTTCTGTACGCATTAAGCTTGTTATAAAAACTATTTACATATCCATGCTGCGTCATCATCCCAAAGTGTTCCCAGTAAATAATCTTTCCATTCTTCAGCCTTATTGAAAAATCCGGTGCATACTCTATTCCGTTAATTACAACAACTTCTTCATATCTGAATTCAGTGCCATATTTATATAGTAGTTCTGCAATAAGCTGTTCAGATTTTGATCTTACAAATAGTCCAAATGATGTCTGATGAGTTTTTCTTTCAGTATATTTGCAAGACTGATTATATGGTGCGTTTGACCATGCTGAAAGCTGTGGTGGTTTCAGGAAATATGATTCATGCAGATGCTGATATGCTTGTGGCATCTTACGAATAAGTTTATATGGCGATGTATCACGCAAATGGTTTCGCAATGTAATAAGAAGTCTGAGATTCTCACGGTCAGTCTTAATTTGATCACATAAGACTCTTTTTCTGCCCAGTTTTTTAAGCATATCGACATTACTGTTTATAGTTCTTCTTTTTCCTCTGCATCTGTAAAACAATCTCGTTTTACCGTTCTCATATAAATATCCAAGAGTTCCTTCTGGCAGTTCCTCTAGTTCACACTTATTGTTTTCGATTTCTTTTTCAAGTGTACCTATAAGTTCTTTTACAGTAAATAGCACATCCATCTTTATCACCTCTCGTATAATACTGTCTTTCTGTTACTCCAATCACTAAAGTAGTGGGATTACCTCTTAAATCATGTAACTTCTCAATCACATTATAACCGTTTTTTGTAATAATATCCATTATTTTACATATTATCAGGCGGATATTTTAATTCTACTTCAATTTCAGACTGCTTTACCTATATAGAGGCTTAGGAAATGACTAGAAAATGGCGGGTTGTCTACATACATGGAAGAAAGCTGGAGCATAAGCGACCAGCTTTCCACATCTAACATATATAATGTCCGGAACCATCGCTGGTTCCGTTC
>SAMEA104404106__coassemble_1355_pt1 | contig 18804 bp, 17 predicted proteins | sample SAMEA104404106__metabat2_high_PE_077 | metagenome-assembled genome bin SAMEA104404106 (sample SAMEA104404106) | Balaenoptera acutorostrata | reverse complement strand
CTGACTTAGGTTCATTTGCCTTTGCTAATACATCTTTTACGTCCTTAAATGCATAATTATTGCCGTTTAATGTAGTCTTTAGAATCATAGCTCTTTCCTTTCTTTCTCATTTTTACAAAAAATAAAAGCCTGGAAGAATCTCTTCTTCTAGGCCTCATTACCATAATAAAAACACCCCATTGTGTTTTCTAAATATATTCAATTGTCAGTCTTAACCGATACGACTAAAGTATAACGTCTCCCCACATTTTAGTCAACATCATTTCTTTATTTTTTTATAAATCTACTAAAATATTTTATCTTTGTAGTTTTTACCCATACACTTTTTCTGGAATCAGACAGGATAATTTTTCAGAAGTTCCCTGTAATATGCTACAGCATTACCTATGGCTGGCAGAGATATATTCTCGTTATCTCCGTGAACCGAACCATACTGCTGATCGTTTATAGCTATTGGAGCAAACCTTACTACAGCGTCACTAACATCTCTCATATGGCGGGCGTCAGTACCAGCTGGAAGAATAAAAGGAGCAACTGCTGAAGCCGGGAACATGTCCTCTGCCACTTTCTTCGCATACAGATATCCCCTGCTCGTCATATCTGCAGGAGCATAGTATTCGTAAAAAGTCTTTTCTAAAGTAACACCATATTTATCCGCAAGTTTCTGAAGTTCTCTTATATCGTCTTCCTGATCTTTATCGTTAACGCATCTCAGCATTACTGTTGCTTCACAGAATTCTTCATCTATATGATCCTGCCTGCCACCGTGAATACCATTAAATGTACATGTTGTTCCAAGCATGGATCCTGCTGATGCATTGATTTCAGGAATAAGTTTTACAAGAAGAGGCTCAAAACACCACAGGTTTGCAAACACAAGTCTCAGCTGAAATGGAAGATATGGACAGAGATGATTAAACATAGCCTTTACTTCAGGATACATCTTTCTGCTGAATACAGAATCAGCTTCAGATATAAATCGGCTCATTCTTTCTACCGGAGTTCCAAGGCCAGGATCAAGGCTTGCATGTCCTGTCTCTTTGTCTGCCCTGCACTTTAGTGTACATCTTCCCTTTTCGTGAACTGCGAGCATTGCACAGTTACATTTCATTCCCGGAAGTGGCGGTGATATAACAGCTCCGCCTTCGTCAAGAATAAGTTCAAATCTTATACCCTTCTCTTTGAAGAAATCCCGTGCAAGTGGAATACCATCTCCACCAAGCTCCTCGTTATGTGAAGAACCAATATATATGTTTATTGGTGGTTCCCATCCATCTGTTAATAATTCTTCAATGGCAGTAAACTCTGCAAATAGCGGAGTCTTGGTATCTACAGTTCCTCTTCCCCACAGAGCATTGTTATGAATCTCTCCGCCAAAAGGATCATAGTCCCAGTTCTCATCATTTGTCTTTACAACATCGTGATGAGACATAAGCATAATATTTCTCGAACTGTCTTTTCCTTCTATGCGGTAGATCCAGCAGTCATCGCTAAATGTTTTCTTTTCTGCTATTCTGTGAACCTCTGGAAAAAGTTCCTTCATTACATCGTTTAATTTATTAAATTCTTCAGATTCAAAAGAACCATCTACTGATACAGTTCTGCATCTTATCATCTTTGCAAGACGTTCTGCGTAGTACTTCTGCTTTTCTTCTGTTTCGTGTTCAGCATATGGCATAAGCTCTCTTGCTTTTGCTTTAACATATACTGCTCGTGAAACAAGTACTAATATAAAAGCTGAAAAGACTGCAAGAATCCCATATAATATTATCATGCTTCCTGCTCCCTCCTTTCACTAATATATGTAAGTAACTCTTTTTCTCTGTACATGGCAAATACAATTACTGCTGTAAGGCAGATTACGCCGCCTGCAAGAGCAGTAAGTTTAAGTCCTGTTCTTCCTATGTTTTCGCCAGCCACTCTTCCAATTACTGTTAAAGATGGAATAATCATAATTGCAAGGGATGTTCCGATTTTCGTAATAAAACTCCTTGCTGCTCCAAACACACCCTCTCTGTTTACACCGTTTTTCAGCGTGTCATACTGGATTACATCAGCCATCATTGAGCCTGGAAGTATGTTAAGCACTGCAAATGGGTATGAAACAAATATTGCAAGTCCCAGTGCCTTTGTCATTGGTGGCAGAGGCATATCTGCAGCAAAGCAGATAATGAATTCAGCAATAGTAAACACAATACAGGCTGAAACCATAAGAGGTTTCTTTCCACATTTCTTTGCCAGCCTGTTAACCGGCAGATACAGAATTAATGATCCTGCAATTGAAGTTGCAAGAATAGCAACTGACGCAGTTTCAGGAAGTCCAAGAAGCACGGTTACATAGTACATAATGCACGACTGGAAGAATGCCATGGCTGTTCCTTCTAAAAGCTGACCAAGTGTTACCAGTCTGAAATATTTATTCTTAAATGTATGCTTTAGCGACTCTGATAGTGAAACTGTAGGTCTTACTGATGTTACATATTCTGTTTCTTTAATAGCAAAAGCAGGCATAAGAAGAAGTATAATTCCAATTACTGTGAAGGCAAGGAATACAAGTCTCCAAGCCATAAGTGATTCTACGCCCTGCTGCTTTATCATATTTACAAACACTGGCGTTACATAGCCAAGTGCACTTCCTGTTACAAAGAACAGTGAGTTAAATGTATATGCGTTTACAAGCTTACTCTGGTCTCTTACCATTTCTGGTAAAAGTGCATTATGAGGAATCATATACAGAGTATAGAAAATATAGTAGGCCCAGCTGAATACTGCAATCCAGATGTTATTTGCCATACATGGTGCATCAAAAGGTACCCAGAAAATGAGAAGTGCTGTAAGACCAAAAGGCACAGCAAATCTTTTCATAAAGGGAATTCTTCTTCCATTTTTGTTTTTGCTTTTGTCTGACAACCCTGCAACCAGCGGGTCAGTAACTGCATCAATAAAATGACCAATAGCTTTAATAAGGCCGATTACTGTAAAGATTCCAAGGAAAACTATGCCCTGGGTTATGAGGGTTGGCAGTCCTGATTCTTTTGATGGCTGGTAGAAATACAGCAGATAGTTATTGATCATGGTAGTAAAAAGTCCTACTGCAAACTGAGGCAGGCAGAATACTACAATCAGGGATAATCTTATTTCTTTTGCCATGGTATTACCTACTTGTGGTAACGAAGTGCGCAGATATCATCGCCCTTGGCAATGCATTTTGGAAGGTCTAAAACTGCATCATATTCTTTACCGATTGCGTGATCTCCGCACATTGCAATGTCACAGAGCTCAGCAATTTCTTCGTCTGTGCAGCCCATCTTCTTCCATCCTTCTACTAATGGACAGTAGTGGAAATCAAGTGAAAGTTCTGTGTCTGTTGATTTAACAACGTCCATTTCAAATATCCACTGTGCACCTTTTGTGAACAGTGTTTTCTTTAAACCTTTCAGGCTCTTTGTGTTTCCTTTTTTTACAAGGTTATTTCCCATGTATGAACCGCAGCGTGTAATAGCTTCTGATGCGAAGTCATCAGGGTCTAATCCTCTCTTCTTTGCTTCGTCTGATAAAAGATAGAGCCACTGTGCTCTCTGTTCCAGCTGTCCACGTACTGCAACGATCAGTGGAAATTTCTTCTTTGCGTTATTCTTAATTTTTGACATATCAAGTTCCTCCTTAAAATTAGTACCTAGTCTAAGTATAATCCACAGGAAAAAAAGTTCAAGTGGCAAGCGTAGTGCAAAGGGAATGTCTGAGTACAAAAAGGTGAAAGAGAAGAGGATGATAGAAAGATGCGCCTCTGTGCCGTCTTTCTTCCTTTTTACCTTATCTCAAAATAGTATCATATGGATTCCGGGCAATAGAAAAGGACATCCGAAAAGATGCCCCTATAGTCTACATGTCTTTAAGTTCTTTTTTAGAAAATCTCTTTACAAGTGCAATTGCAATAAACGCTGCGCTTACTCCCACAACAAGTCCTCCCAGAATATCTGTAGGATAATGCACTCCAAGGTAAAGTCTTGAAAGAGCAATTAGTGATGCAAAGATAATTGCAGGAATACCGTACTTTCCTGGCAGCATTATAAGCATTACAGTTGCAACAGCAAATGATGCACATGTGTGTCCTGATGGAAATGAAAAGTCACTTGGAAAATCAATTAAGATATTAAGATTTTCATTTACAAAATATGGTCTTGTTCTGTGAACCAGGTTCTTCAGGCATACGTTTGTACAAAGAGCTCCAAGAGAAATTGAAACCGCTGATGTAAGTCCTGCCTTTCTGGTTGACTTCATTAACAGAAGGAAGACACACATAAGTATCCAGAAAAGACCTCCGTCTCCAAAATGTGTAATAAATACAACTATGTCGTTCAGCCATTCAAATCTGAGATGCTCCTGAATGAACACAAGTATTTCGCTTTCAAACTGATTAAGCATATAACTCTCCTTTGTTTACAATACTTCCTCTAGTATATCTGCTCAGGAAGCTTTTTACAACTCCATTTAACAGAAAAGAAGATGCAGTGCCATTAGTCCGACGCTGCATCTGCCATATGCTTTAATATTAATTATGCATTTCCTTTTCCGGAAAGACCTTTCATAATTACATTTACAAATCCCTGATTCTGTTTTTCATATTTCCTGCCGGAAAGAAGCAGTTCTTCTACTTTAAGTTCAGAAATACGTTCCTTTTCCACATCGTATGGATTTTCAGAAAGAATTACCATATCAGCAATTTTACCAGGTTCAAGACTTCCTCTGTCTTTTTCATCAAAGGTTGTCCAGTAACCGTTGTAAGTTGAAGCTCTTAAAGCCTGCTGAATAGTAATTGCCTGTTCAGGATTAGAATGGTTAACTGCTTTGTCTAACCATACAACAGGGTTTGGATCTGTGCATGGTCCGTCACTTCCAAAAGATACAACGCATCCTTTATCCATAAATGTCTTTACAGGGTTAAGTGCATGATTACGTTCCTTACCAAGAAGTTCTTCTGTATATGTTGCAGGCTCCTGTTTCCAGTTATCAAAAGCAATCTGCATAGGAAGCTGAATTCCATATTCAGCACATATATCCATACCTTCTTCAGTTGGAAGACAGCAGTGAATAATTCCATGACGGTGATCCTTACGAGGATAATCATCTAAGGCCGCCTTTATTCCTTTTACCGCCTGGTCAAAAGCTCTGTCTCCAATAGCATGCATTTCAATCTGCAGTCCAAGTCTGTTTGCTTTCTTACAGAAGTCAATTACCTTTTCATCTGAGTAATACAGAATACCTGAGTTTTCAGGGTCATTGGAATACGGCTCATTCATAGCTGCGTCCTGTGAACCGAAACATCCATCAAGAGCACACTGGAAACATCCCCCTATTCTTGGAAGATGGCGTTTTACTGCTGTTTTCGTATCCATTGACTGTGAGAATACGCGTACCTGATATCCATTCTGTAAACTGCGTGCAAACCAGGTTTCAAGGCTGATGTCCATATCCATTGGGAAACCTACACCACTTACAGTATGAATCATTCCTATTCCCATAGAAGCTTCGTAATCTACTGCCTTCTGCATATTTCTGATCAGGTCTGGCAGTTTTACTGAATTTGTAACGTAGTCAGATACTGCAAAGAAAGCTTCCTGGTTCATTTCTCCTGTGTCAGCATGATATCCACGCTTATCCCGTATTTTATCCTCTATTTTGTTTAAGAGAACACTGTTAATTACGCAGGCGTGTCCATCATATTTTACCATAAAGAACGGTTTGTCAGGACAGACCTCATCTAACTCTTCTCTTGTAATCAGGCGCTGATCCTCTACTGAATATGGTGATGCTCCAAAGCCAATAAGGAGTTTTGACTGAGTGTTCTCTGCATATTCTGCAATCATTCCCATAATCTCTTTGTTTGAACCTGCTTCCATTACATTCAGTCCATTATGGAAAAGTGCAAATGATGCAAGATGCTGATGAGTGTCAGCAAATGCGGGAATCAGTGCACGCTCTCCTAGTTCTACAACTTCATAGTTCATATACTCTTCTGGAAGTTCGTTTCCCGTATATATGATTTTTCCATCCTTCTCTACTAAGTAAGAAACAACTTCGTCTTCGGGGTTAACAGTAAGAACTGCTCCATGATACACTTTCATAAATTAAATCCTTTCGTTTGCCATAGGCGGAAACCCACTACCTTCAGGTGGTGGGTAGTTCACTGCATTATATATGTTTTTTTTCAGACTGTCCTGTGATACTTAATAAAAACTTGCTTATTCTGTTTTATTAGTATATAATCGGTTTAAAAAAGGAATCGCTTTTGGTAGGGCGATTTAGTCCAATTGAGTAATTGAAAAAACCGTCAAACTAAAAGTTTGGCGGTTTTACTTTCACCTATCTCTTATTTTTACACAGGGTGATAATGGCTATAATTAATATACCTAACTGACAAATGTCAGATAAAGTCATATCCATCAAGCATCACCTCCCTCTTTAAGGTTGGTGAGTGAACCGCCAGCGATTCATTGTTCCATTTTACCATAAATTCAAATCTATTGGAAGAACATCTGACAAATGCAGACATTTATGGATGGTCTGTGGCAGTTCTTAGTCTTTATTCTGATCGAAACAATATTTACAATAATTATCATTCAGTTTTGAGGAATTCACGAATATTCTTATGCACAATTCCATTTCTGCTCATATCAAATTCATCAAGAGAAACTACATATTTCGGAAAGTTATCAGTAATATCATTATGTGCATCAAATTTTCTTTTAACTGTTTTATACATTCTATACTCGAAGTTTTCTGCTTTTTCATTTGTTTCACCCCGTATATCCCGAAAGAAATATATCATCTATGGTTGTAATGACCTGTCACCCAGGCCAGGTTCAACCGCCCGGGATACTTTTTATTTGGAAATCTGAAAAATAGTATCTACCTCATCACTGTCACATTACCTTATAATTCCCATACAAAAACCCGCCAGACACCTGGCGGGCTCATTATCATCTATTAAGTTCCGGCTATTTCTCACATAAGTCAGTGAGCTGTCCACAAAGCTTTTCTACTGACTCAAGGTCATTCTTCTTAAATGCTCTTGTAATAGCTGCTTCTAATTCCTGTTTCTTCTTATCAATTTCAAGATACTTCTGATCAAAGTACTTGTCATATACCATCTTACGGAATACTCTTGCACGCATTCTTCTTACTGTGCCGTTTTCTACAAGAAGCACGTAGTCAGCACAGTCAGCTACAAGATAAAAGTCATGGCTTACCATTAGTACTGTACCCTTGTATTCTGAAACTGCTTTTTCAAGAGCTGTCTGAGCATAAATATCAAGATGGCTTGTCGGTTCGTCCATAATGAGAAGCTCTGCATCTGATAATGCAATAAGTGCAATCTGAAGAAGATTCTGCTCGCCTCCTGAAAGCTGTCCTTCCTTCTGATCTAAGATTTCCTCTTCAAGACAGTATTTATTAAGATATGCTGCTGCACTTTCTCTGTCATTAAAACCGGCATCAAGCATAAGTTCATATACTGTTCTGCTGTCATCAGCATTTTCTCTCTGAAGCTGTGAAAGACATGCATAGCTTACATTTTCATCAATATGAATAGCAGGATGGTCGTTCTTTAAAATATCACGGATAAGAGTTGTCTTACCTGTTCCGTTTGCACCTACAATAGCAACCTTTTCTCCTGGTGCAAGTGTAAAGCTTACATTTTCAAGAAGACTCTTGTCGAATTCAACTTCATAGTCAGTTACAGTTAATACTGGTGTAACTTCCTGTGACTCATCTGCTTCAGGAAGCACTACTTCCGGAAGAACAATTTCCGGTTCTCTTACTTCAATAAACGGAGCTTTTATCTGTCTTGCACGAAGACGGTCAAGCTGTGACTGTTTTGCGTTTACTGATTTACCAATAACAGGATTTACCATAAGTGTTGCACGTTTTCTTAAGATATCAACCATTTCCTGCGTACGTGCAATTTCCTCCTCATCAGCAAGGCTTGCTACCTTCACCTTCAGTTTTTCTGCCAGCTGACTGCAACGGTATTCCATATATGTTCCATCAAATTCCTGAAGGTCACAGTTCTCAAGATGAAGAATTTTGTTAAAGCAGTGGTTCAGAAGATAACGGTTATGTGTAATAACAAGAAGTGTTCCTTTGTATCCATTAATCAGCTGGCACAGGCTGTTAAGATTTGCAAAATCAAGAAATACATCAGGTTCGTCAAGAATCAGCAGATTTGGAGTAAGAAGCATTTCCCTCATAATCTGCAGGATTTTGTACTGGCCTCCGCTTAGTGCAGAAAGCTGTGTTCCCTCAGTATCAGCCATTCCTGCAAGAGCAAGTTCTTTTCTTATATTGCTTTCGTAGTGGTCACCATCCATAGCTTCCCATACGTCAAGAAGTGTCTGGTATTTTTCAAATACTGCTTCAAGCGCTTCTCCTTCTGCAGTACCCATTTCCTCGCAGACTTCAGCAGTTTCCTGCTGGTTAAGAGTAAAGCGTTCGCTTAAGTATTCAAATACAGTGCAGTCTCTTTCTTTATCTCTTACTGAGAACTGGCTGGCATATCCTATGCGGCAGTCAGCAGCTCTTTTAATCTTTCCGTCATACATGTATTCTTCCGGATCCATAAGCATATCAACAAGAGTGGATTTTCCAGTTCCGTTGCTGCCTATAAGGGCTGCATGGCACCCCTCTTCTATATTAAAACTGATCTTTTTATATAAATCTTTTGCAGGAAAACCATAAGATAATTTTTCTACCTGAATCATAAATTCATCCTTTCTGTGTAAAATCTTCTGCGTCATATACTACAGAATCTCTTTGTTAAAATGACCTCTTGTATCTGTATCCTTGTTAAATACAGAAGTCTTAAGTGAGCCATTCAGCTTTTTAAGTGCTTTTCTGCACACTTCAGCAGTTTCCTCTTGAGACTCCAGTGTAAAGTTAAGTCTGAAAGCTTCGACACCTTCAATTGAAGGCATTTCGTCAAGCAGGTTAAGAACCTTGCCGTTCAGAATAGTTGTTGTACAGTCTTCATGAGAAAGAATAGGGAATGTACCGAATTCATCCTGAAGTTCATAAGTTTTTGTCTTGCAGATGCCACACTGATTCATCTTTTTCAGTGGGCAGTACTTTGTGAACATTAAAGGAGCATGACCGTAAACTATCATTTCTAATGCAGGGTAACCCTGGTTTTCTGCATAGTATGTATCAAGAAGAGCACTGATGTCCTTCTTGTTTACTTCATAAGAAAGTGTAACTCTCTTTGCTCCAAGGCCGTGAAGAGTTCTGCAGCTTTCTGCATTAACCACGTTCAGTGAGTAGTCTGTTACAAAAGGATTTGTATTTCTGTAACGGTAAATACCACCGTAACCGCCAATAAGCAGCTGTCCTTCTCTGTCCTCATAGTTATTCTGGTTTCTTCTGATAATATTATCAAAATATATTTCTTCTATTCCGCAGCTTCTGCAGGCATCATACTGAGCCTTTGTTGTTACTACTGCAGTAATATATGGTTTCTTCTGTTCAAAAGAAAGCTTTTCTCTTTTCTCTGTTTTTCTTATTCCTGTTCCTTTTGATGCAAGTTTAAGTTCATAAAGTTTATCAACGATTTCTCTTCTTGCATTGTTAAGAAGCTTCGCAGGAATGAAAGCGTTATATTCTTCAAATTCTACAATTCCAAGGTCAAACACAGTGTCGCCAAGTCTTCCAAGCTGTTTTTCTACCTGTTCCTTTGTAGTAGGATTCTTTTCTGCTTGGTCAAGAACCTCTTCACTTTCGTAAAGATACTGCATTCCATTGCAGTCCGCATCAATAACAAGGTTTGCTCCCGGATATCCGTATACCTTGAAATTCAGTGGAAAACGTCTGAATTCCTTATCTAAATCCTCCTCTAATTCTTTATAGAAGTAGTAGTCCTTTGTTTTATAGACTTTATCACCTGCGTCAAGTCTTTCTTTAAGCTTTATGTAACAGACATCCTCTGACTTGTTAATAAGGTTGCCATCTTTATCATAAAGTTTTACTACAGAAAGATTAACATCTTCTCCATTATGATCTATTCTGATAATGTCGTTCTGGTTGAGCACGCTCTTAAGGCTGATTTCGTACATACCCTTGTAGTACTTTGTAATTTTACCAATTTCATAGCCGAAGTTGTTTGGCTTCTGAATGTTAGTAATGTCCTTTGGGTCCTCATGAAAAAGATATCCTTTAGTAAATGTTCTGTTGAAAGTCTTCTTAAGGTTCTCTTTGTCGCCTTTAGTAAGCTTACCATCAAGAGCCTGTCTGTACTTTGAAACCACGTTTGCAACGTAAGCAGGTTCCTTCATACGACCTTCGATTTTAAGGGAATCAATATCTTTAAGCTGGTCAATATGCTCAATAGTATTTAAGTCTTTTGTTGATAAAATATAACTGCTGCCAAGGGACTCTCCTGTAGTGCATTCTATAAGTTCGTATGGTTTACGGCATGAACCAACGCATCTTCCTCTGTTACCACTTCTGTAACCTATGAGTCCTGACATAAGGCAGTTTCCTGAATATGAAACGCACAGAGCTCCGTGAACGAAGATTTCAAGAGGAATCTTTGCTTCCTTCTTAATATCCTTTACCTTTTCTATTGGTGTTTCTCTTGCAAGAACCACTCTCTTTGCTCCAAGTTCTTTGAAGAGCATTGTTCCTTCCACGTCATCAATACCCATCTGTGTTGAACAGTGTGCTTCCATGTCACTGAAGTTGTTTACAATATAGTTAAAAACTGCAAGGTCCTGAGCGATAACGCCGTCAACACCTGCTTCGTTAAGGGCATCAAGCTGTTCCTTCATGTCCTCCATTTCATCTTCAAAAACAATAGTGTTCATTGTTACATATATTTTTACATCTCTCAGGTGAGCATACTCTACTGCTTCCTTAAGAGTCTCTATATCAAAGTTAGAAGAATATGCGCGGGCTCCGAATTTCTGCATTCCCAGGTAGATTGCATCAGCTCCGTTTGATACCGCTGCTCTGAGTGCTTCCATACTGCCTGCAGGGGCTAAAAGTTCTGTCATAAGTTTTTCTCCTTTTATGAGTGAATCTATTAATTATACCCTACAGCCTGTTTATAATCAAGAAATTCATCACTATGGTCAGCCATTTTCTAATGTTTTAAAGGTATATGAGAGGTAGAAGAAATAGAAAAAACCGGAACCTCCCATTAGATGTCTGGCTCCGATTTACGTATTTTCTGACTACAGAACGTCGATATAATATATGTCTGGCATATAATCAGGATCTCCCCGAACTGCAGACATTTGTTAAAAACACATATAATATGTTACTGCTGGCGGGTTTGGAATGCCAGGTTACTTTTCTCATATAGTTAACAGTCTGCTTTTACAGTATTCGATATGCTGTTTTACTAAATAATCCAACCATAAACTTTATCATCCTGAATTTGATATATATGTTTCTTCAAAAAATAGAAAACGCTGAGGCATAAGGCATAAAGGATCCATCGTCTCCAAAAGCTCTTTCTTTTTCTCTTTAGCAGCTGCTTTATTTACCTGTGCAATAAACCGAATATGAGTTACAATCATTCTCTTTTGCCTGTCTGATACAATTACATTATATTTCATAAATCAGTGTTTCAGATTTAAACTAACATGCAAAACAAAAGACCTTAATCACAGATTAAAACCTGCAATAAAAAAAGAGGTACTTTCTTTGAAATATACGGAAATATCTCTTTTAATCGATATTTCCTATATTATAAAAAGACCTGAAACTTCATTTCCAGAAAGTTTCAGGTCGTAACAACCTATATATTCAACGTTTTAGCTGCTGGTATCAGATCACCTTAAAATTAAGGTTCTGATTCAAAGTTATTCTCTTTCGAATCAGATAAGCTTATTTTCTTCCATCATCTCATAAATGGTTGTTCCCTTCATTTTTTTCAGTAACTTTTTCAATACAAACTTTTCAGGGAACGGAAGTGCCATATCTGTAATCTTTCTTCCATCTAACATATGATGTGAAACACGCATCAGCATTCTCATATCATACTGAGAAGCAAATACTTCAGGAACTCCTCTGTCCAGATCAAGAAGTGTATATACTGCTTCCATACCAGTTCTTACTGCAAATTCTGTAGTAAATACAGTATCGTTAGGAGTTTCCACATGTTCACCTATAAAGGCGAAGTTTACTGCACCTTCTGGAACAATATATGGTCTGTCCCCACTGCGTCTTACCATAAAATATGATGTTACATAAGGCATCATACATGGAATTGTAACAGAGTGATGTTTTGCCAGTTCCGGAATTTCTTCAACAGGAACACCAATATGATATAGCCACTCCATACATATTTCCTCACCAGTACACTCTGCCATGGTCTTTTTCACATAATCTCCCTTAGTATCAGTGAATAAACCATATACCCATGCAACAATTTCATTTGGTTTCTGAACAGCAAAATGTGGCTGACGACTAACAGTCCAGCTCATAAGCCATGATGAATCACGCGCTGTTATAGGGCCACCAGTTACAATTTTACCATTATATGGATTTCTGCCTGTTAGTTTCTCAATATATGCTGGGATTTTATCATCAAAGCATGTTATTGTAGCACTCTCCCAGTTTGATTCTGCACGTTTTCCACAGAATTTCTGTGGATTTCCAAAATCATCACTTTGTGCTGCAATATTTTCCCACAGTTCCCAGGCTGGTCCTGTTCCTTCTGGTACATCTGCCGGATGCGTCTGATCACCGTAACCGCTTTGTTCTGTATTTGAACCAAGCGTAATAAATACCAGATCTTTATCACCAATCTTTATAGCCTGGTTTTCTCCCTTTACAGTACATTCAAGTCTAACTGCCTTTTTCTCGCCATTTTCTTTGTTGAACTCCACATTTTTCACAATAGTTTCATACTGGAATTTAACACCATTATCTTCAAGATAATGTATAAGTGGCAGAATCAGTGATTCGTACTGGTTATAAGTAGTGAATTTCAGGCAGGAAATATCAGTTATATTGTGCGCATGATGAACATAGCGTGTCATATATCTTCGCATTTCAATTGCACTATGCCAGTCCTCAAAAGCAAACATGGTTCTCCAGAAAAGCCAGAAGTTTGATTCAAAGAATTCTTTTGTAAATACATCAGTAATGCGTTTATCATCCAGATCCTTTTCCGGTGTCATAAACAGCTGTGCAAGTTCCATTGCGGCTTTGTCCGTAAGTCCAAACTTATGAAGTGTGTGTGCATCCTGTCCCTGTTTTTCCGTAACACGAACAGGTGAACTGCTAGGGTCATCCTGATTCAGATAATTAAACTCATCTAGTACAGACTGTCCCTCATTTTTAAGTGAAGGAATAGAACGATAAAGATCCCACAGGCATTCAAAGTGATCCTCCATTTCGCGACCGCCCCTTATTACGTATCCAAGCTTAGGGTCACGTATTCCATCGCATCCGCCACCAGGCAGTCCTAATTCTTCAAGAATTGTAATATTCTCACCAGGCATCTGCCCATCTCTGATTAAAAATGCCGCTGCAGATAATCCTGCAAGGCCACCCCCTACAATATATGCACAGCGATTTTCAATATTCTCAGGCTTACGAGGTCTGGAAAACGCTGCATAATTTCCATTTGTGTAAAACATTATAACACTCCTTCCATATTTCAGTAAAACAGGGACCTTAATCTTTCCCTGCTTTACTGTTACTATAACACATGGACAGAGTTATTAAAATTTACAGATAAGCACTTGTGTCAAAAGAATCTTAATAAACTACAGACCCGTTTCAGCTTTCCTATACAAATCCTATTGTAGCTGCTTCCATATTACCTGTTTGTATCCTGAAATTTCAACAGTGCTTTTTTAAAATCCCCCTCAATCATAAAGTTTACTTTTTCAGCTACATCTTCCGGACTTTCATCCATATTGTTCTTAATCCATTCCAGAGAGATTGCGTTAATTGCCAGAGTATAAAATTTTGCAATAGATTTACACTGTTCTTCTGTAACGTTAATATCTTCTGCTTCTGTTTTCACAACCTTTATAATGTACTGATAGAGGACGCGATACATAAATATTTCAATATATTCCCGCTGTATAGAACGATATGTATTCATAACAAGAGCCTTATTGTTTTGTGCCCACCTCATAATGCGTATATACCCTGTCTGCCAGCTGTCAATATCAGAGAATTCGTTCAGTGCTCTTTCCGTTTCCTGCATATAAATCCATTCAATAAGATCATAAATATCGTCAAAATAATAATAAAAAGACTGTCTTGAAACACCACATTGATTTACAATATCGGTTACAGTAATCGAATTAAGTGATTTTGTCTGCATCATATCAATAATAGTGTCTGCAAAGATTTTTCTCATATTGGCCATTATCTTTCATCCTTTCTTGCATACTAATGTTTGTGTTGCAATTAATTATATTTACTCTGCATTTAAAAAAAGATCCGAACCAGAAACAGCAATAAAAACAGAAACTGACAAGTGCTGTAACTTCACTGACAGCAGAGTCATAATAGTATAAAATACTCCCATAAGCGGAAATGTTATAAAATATTTTTAAGTGCTGTAACAACAGGATTCGGATTCATGCTGGATTAAAGCAACAGAGAAATCAGATTTTCACCCAATATAAACATACCTGAAGTTGCAATAATACCATACTTTTCCTGCTCTTTTTCTCTGCCATCACCATCAAATACTTTACTAATCCAGGAGAATTCCTCACCTGTGCATCTATTTTTTGAAAAATCAATAGTTTCATTCATATCATTACATAGAATATCAATTTCTTTAAGCCAGCACTTTTCAGTATTATAATCATCATCTGGATGTAGTGCAATTCTCTTCTCTAATCTTATCATTTCTCTGTTTTTCCCTATCCTCTAATGCAAATACGCTGTTACCAGCTCAATTTTATCAGCTGGAGTTGTCAAAACTTCAATCGTATTCCCATTACCCTCAATAAATTCCACCTCAAATTGAGTGCCATCATATTCAAGAACAATAGTACCTATGGTTCCAGGCGTTAATCCATGAAAATCATATTTTAACTTTACAACATCAAGTTCATGCACTCCATATTCCCCCTTTTTATCCATATGCATCCCTGCGTTTTACTCTTCCATATATAATTACTTTATATACTGATACAGCTTTATTCTTCTGCAATTATATTATCAAGGTAAGCGTCAAGCTCCTCAAGCGTACATCCGTTTCTTCCTGCCAGTCTGTCTTCCTCGAAAGCAACCAGTTCTTCTCTTAACACCAGCATTTTATCCTGACGATTATAATTTTCCATATCCATAACAATCAAAATTCCCTTCCTGTTCTCGTAAGTTTCAATTAATTAGAAATTTACTTATTCTGATTCCAAACATATGAGGTATAGCGTCCTCCGCCAATTTTAAGAATCTCACCTTTTTCGACTAATTCAGTTAGCGTTCTCTGAACTGTTACTTGACTTATATCAGGACACTTTTCAAGGATCTCGCTCTTAGTTATTTTACCCATATTCTCTTTTATAACAAGTCTTATTCTTTCCGGTTTGCTAAGACCACTGGCTACTATTGTCTTAACTCTTTGCGAAAACTCCTTATATGAAGCTACGACTATGCCAAGCATATATCTGACAAAAGGCAGGTAATCATTCTCTCCTTCATGCCAATTGGCAGAACTTAATGCAAGTGTTTCATAATAAGTTTCTTTGCTATCCGATATAAGCTTTTCAATACTTATATACTTGCCAACAATATATCCTGAACGATAAAGCAATAAAAGAGTTAATAGTCTGCTCATTCTGCCATTACCGTCATTAAACGGATGTATACATAAAAAATCCAGTACAAATACCGCACTTAAAAGAAGCGGATCTATCTCAGCCTTTGCGATTTCATCGTTATAAGCGTTGCATAAATTTTCTATGGCCGTAGGAGTTTCAAAAGCCGTAACCGGTTTAAATCTAACCTTTCTGTTTCCGTTCTCGTCCATTTCTTCAATTATATTATCAGCGCTTTTGAAGTTTCCTCCGTAGCTAAAGCCGCTGAACTTATATAAATTTCTATGAAGCTGAAGAATATATGAAGCTCTCGGAGGAATGTAATCATGATTTTCATGAATAATCTTTAGTGCATCTCTGTAGCCTGCAATTTCTTTTTCATTTCGTGTAGTCGGCATTGTCTTTTCTTGTACAATCTTCTTAAGTCTGTCATCAGCTGTTCTGATACCTTCAATTCGGTTAGATGCATCTGTACTCTGGATTCTGGCAATTTCTTCGAGCCTTGTAAGAGTATCCGCTTTAGCTTCAATAAATAAATTCTGTTCCCCCTTATACTCATGAATCTGAGACAATAAGGCTACGATTTCCTTCGTATATAAATTTTCACAAGCTTTATCAAAATCAAAATTACGCATTATTCCCTCCTAAAACATTTAAGAATTTGTACATTGAGTATATATTTTAATTTAATCATAGTCAAGTTTAATTTAATCATTTTTAACCAAATGATTAAATTAGACTTCCAGATGATGCAATTAGGTATATACTGTTTGTAAGTTATATCGCTGACAGGTTCATAGATTTCCACTAAGCATAAACCAGCGCAATAAAAAACAGAGAGCCATAAGTTCTTTTATTATTATCTAATAAGACACTACTATCTTTAGTAGATAATCTTCTTTCTTATCCTTAAATAACTTGTCTTCTTCATTTATATTTGACCATTTTAACAAAATTTCTGTAGTTTCATCCATTGGAACCTGGATTTTAAAGCTTTGTATTTCTGCTGATACTCCTTCAATCATATTCTCATCTTTTATAGCGAGACCTTTTCTGCTATATGAAATTAAATCCATGTATTCCTTTTCGCCAATACTCCAATAATTAATCGGAAGACATTTAGGAAGAATAACTTCAACAGTATCGTTATCCTTTTCCATTTTAATTTGAATTTCAGAATCCACTTTAGAGTCTGTGTGTGAATTTCCTACAAGTCCTATATGATATGTCTTGTTATTAACCATTACAGCATTACTTTTAGGATATCCTTTATCATCAATAGGAAATTTCACATCCATTTTCCCTTCTAATGGAGCTTTTTCATTGCATCCTACACAAAAAATCGTAAAGGCACAAATCAAAATAACTAAAACTTTCTTGTATACTTCCATGCATTAGCGCCTCCTCCTAATCTATAAGTGAAATTACCAGAAGAGTTCAATTCCACACTCTTATGAACACCGCCATTAGGTTCTAGCAATATCAAGATTCTACTATTACTTCCTCCAACAGAACCAACCCAATCTTCGTAACCTATTAGTCCAACTGAGTGCCCCTTCACTCCTAAATGCATAGGTTTGTTAGCATTAATAATACTTTTAACATTGGCAAAGCTAATCACACCAGTTTGCGAAGGATATAGTCCCCAGTGATTGTATGCTTTTTTTATACCACTCCAATTTCGTTTATTATGTGACCTTACAATCACTTGCAACTATTCAGGCTACTCCCACTCGATGAGCTACTAATGGTTTCTACGATATCCAGTAGTTTTCATTGTATAATTTTAGCATATATAGTGCTATTATACAGGTTTTTGAGGTATTTTTTTGCAATCATCATTAAATACATATTATTTGACTAAAAAGGAATCGTATGCTAAAATGAGAGAAAGACACAATATTCAGATAAATGAGGGGGTGAAAATGAAAAATATTCTTAAAAACTCAATAATAATTATTACCATGGTCTTTATTATATTTTGCACATTAGGTATATATTCTAATATATATGCTAATAGTTATAATGAAGAATTAACTTATGAGAATTTAGAAAAATTACCAAAAGATTCTATGGAAAGATATGCATTTAGTAACGCTATAAAGAATAATACTTCTTATCATGAAGAATTACAAAAAGAAAAATCATCAATTGTAGTATTTGCATCGCCTGAATATGTAACATACAAAACTAAAACGGTGAAGCTGGCTGAAATTGAACAAGGTGTGGGCACCTACGTATTGCATATAACAACAAATGCTAAAGTTCTTGCGGATCGTCGTAATAACAGAGTGATTCAGGTACTTGATTTTGGTAATCCTTACATAAGTGTTGATCATGATAATGCAACATGGAATACTAACGCAATTAGTGTACACAGAGAAAGTAGCCTATCAGCTCGATTTTCTACAACAGGCCAATTATTTATTCAACATGCTCAAATTTCAATTGGAGGCGTAACTATGCCAAATATTGAGAAATCGAAGGTTCTTACTTTAAATAAAGTAATTAGATGGTGATTTTATGGATATTCTTAATAAAATAGATTGTATTTATAAATATGTTTTTGCTATAGGTATATTTAATATCTTAATAAAAGTTTATATCTCATTTAATGTTGTTCGTATGATTATAGGCGGTCAACTGTTTATATTTGAATTTATTGTAAGTATTTTCGGTATTTTAACTGCAGTAGTTATTTTAATGGCGTCACTTCTCTTGGTTAAAATCATTAAAAAAATTTATGAGAATGTATGCATAAAAAATGACTAAATTATAATTGTCATCAGGGCCTGACTCCATAGTCTGCTGCCATTCTCACTGATGACAAATAACTAAGTTTGCTGCCAAGCACTTAGTCATGCAGGGCTTTCTACAAACCCTGCACAATAAATACCATATTCTTACAGTTAATATAGGCACATAAACCTCGAAGGAGTGAGTCTGCGGGTAAGGCTCATTCCTTCCTATATTGTCAACCCCTAAAACGTTTATTTTTCAAGGATTTCTTTAAATA
>SAMEA104404106__coassemble_1226_pt1 | contig 20471 bp, 18 predicted proteins | sample SAMEA104404106__metabat2_high_PE_077 | metagenome-assembled genome bin SAMEA104404106 (sample SAMEA104404106) | Balaenoptera acutorostrata | reverse complement strand
CTATTCATACTAATTAGAATACAAGCTGAACAAGTATCATATAGAAGATGGTGCCTCCTGCAATTGAAAGAAGCATTTGTCTTTTCCATAGATGAAGCACAGTTACGAAGGCTATACCAAGAAGCTCTGGCATGCCATGAGTACCAGAAGCAAAGTCTACACCCTTCAGGCAGTAAATGACAAGAAGACCAAATACTGCAGCTGGAAGAATCTTTCCAAGATATTTAATGTATGAAGGAGTTTCTTTACCAGCAGGAAAAAGGATAAAAGGAAGAAAACGTGTAAGCATTGTTCCTCCGGCAACAATTGCAATAGTTAATATACTCTGAGATAGTGACATGTCTTTTACTTCCTTTCTAATATATTTCTAAGAAGCGTAAGCGCTGTTAAAATTGAAATCATTGATGGAATCATAAAATTCTCTGGACCGAAAACTGCAAGGCAGATGGCAGCAAGTATAATTCCAAGTATGGCATTTGTGTGGTTCTTTTCTTTCAGCCACTGTTCAATAAAGATTACAACAAAGAGTGCCGTCATTGCAAAGTCAAGACCGGTAGTGTTAAATGTAATAAAGGAGCCAAAGATACCACCTAAGGTTGCGCCTGTTACCCAGTAAATCTGATTGAGAAGAGTAACAAAGAACATAAACCATCCTTTATCAACTCCCTCAGGAACATTTGCAGAGTAGTTAATGGAAAAGCTTTCATCACACATTCCGAAAATCAGATAGGGCTTTTTCCATCCGGTGCCTTTAAATTTATCCAGCATGGAAATCCCATAGAACAGGTGCCTTGCATTAATCATTATTGTCATAAGGAATGCCTGAAGAGGATGAAATGCCCCAAGCAGCATGTTAACTGTAATGAATTCCATGGAGCCTGCAAAGATAATGAGACTCATAAACATAGGGTACCAGAAACTGAAACCGCTTACCTTCATAAAGAGGCCATAGGTAATTCCAAGGAACCAGAACCCTGCAAATATTGGAATTGTATGTGGAAAGGCAGCTTTAAATGCTTTTGATATTTTCTTATCCATACTTCTCTCCTGTAGTGTTTTAGGTAGAGTTTAACATTTTTCTGCAAGAGGAACAATAGTGCAAAGGGAAATTAATTGTGTTAAAATCATATTATTAACTGACGAAAGAAGGAAAAACAATGGAAACTATGAAGGCCGTAGTATACAGAGGAAATGGAGATGTTGCTTTAGAAGAACGCCCTGTTCCTGTAATAAAGGAAGATACAGATGTAATTGTAAAAGTAACATGCACTACAATCTGTTCAAGTGATATACATATTAAACATGGAACAGTTCCAAGAGCAAAGGAAAACACAATTCTTGGACACGAGTTCACTGGTGAAATTGTAGAAGCGGGTTCAGCCGTTAAGAAATTTAAAGCTGGAGACAGGGTTTCTGTAAATGTAGAAACATTCTGTGGAGAATGCTATTACTGCAAGCGCGGATATGTAAATAACTGTGTTCACGGAGGATGGGAACTTGGATGCCGTATTGATGGCGGCCAGGCAGAATATGCAAGAATACCTCTTGCAGACCAGGGACTTACTTTAATTCCTGATGGAGTAACAGATGAACAGGCATTGTTTAATGGTGATATATTAGCAACAGGCTACTGGGCAGCATCAATTGCTGAGCTTAAACCAGCTGATACAGTTGTAGTAGTGGGTGCTGGCCCAACAGGGCTATGCACACTTATGAGTGTAAAACTTTATAGCCCTGAAAAGGTAATTGCAATTGATACAAGTGATGAAAGACTTGCCCTTGCAAAGGAACAGGGTTTAGCTGATATTATAATAAATCCATTAAAGGAAAATGCTGAAGAGGTTATCTTAAGGGAAACTGAAGGAAGAGGTGCTGACAGAGTATTTGAAGTAGCAGGTGGAAAGGATACATTTGATTTATCATGGAAAATTGCAAGACCAAATGGAATTGTAGTTCTTGTAGCACTTTATCCGGAAGCGCAGACTCTGCCACTGCATTTGATGTATGGGAAAAACCTTACATTTAAAACAGGTGGCGTAGATGCATCGGCTTGCGACGATATTATGAAACTTGTGGCATCAGGAAAACTTGATACAAGCTGTCTAATAACGCATAGATCGTCACTAGACGATATTATGGATGGTTACCGCATTTTCGAAAACAAAGAAGATGGAGTAATTAAATGGGTAGTTACACCATAGTATAATTTTGACAGACTGGTAGTGATTGCTGGTCTGTTTTTTTGTATTAAATTATGCGTATTGGAATTATTATACAGGGATAAAAAAACTGCACCATTTCTGGCGCAGTAAGGCGTTCTAATCCATTATTATTTTTGTCTTATAGTTTATTTCCCTGTCTTTGCAGAATTTTTCGGCAGCACTTCCTTTATCACAAACAAGGGTAAAGTAACGCTGTTTATATGAACGTCCATGCTCATAAGTGAATCCAACTGCGCATTCTCCAAAATTTTCTACTGTTTCAGGAATATATATTTCCACAAGATCAGGGCATGTGTAAATGGCTCTTTCACCAATTTCTTCAAGCCCTTCATTTAAGATAAGTGTCTTAAGATAGCGAAGATCATCAAAACAGTGAGCACCCAGTTTTTTTACTGACTGAGGAAGAATAATATTCTGAACTACACTTTTTGTACCAGGTGGAATAATATTTTCTCCAAGTTCTTCAACAACATGTCCTTCGATTTCAGCAGGGAATATAATAAAGGATTCTGGTTCATTAACCTTTGTTATTACAGCATTGCCGTTTTCTTTTACGATAAATTCAAAATTCATAGGTTTACCTCGATTCTGCAGGAATAAGATCAAGATCTGATTTTTTAGGTGCCCAGTGAACATCCGCAAGATAATGGAAGACTTTGTCTCCGTCGCATTCTTTTAGAAGTTTAAGAATTTCTTCGTGTTCAGCATTTGTTTCCATAAGTGTTTTGTATGTATTTCCTTCTTCGTCATCAGCATAGCTTTTCTTTAGAAATTTATTCTTCATTTTGCCGATTTCTTCTATTAATATATCATTTTCACAAAGATCAGTATAAATCTGGTGGAACAGTCTCTGCTGCTGAAGATACATTTCGTAGTTCTTTGATTCAATTGCAAGATACATGCTGTCTATATAGAACTGCATATCGCGATAATTCTTTTCTGTAAGGTTAGGACATGCAAGCTTTGCAGCAAGTCCGTCAAGATATCCAAGGATTACATAAAGTTCTGAAGCTTCCTTCTTTGTCATGTTTTTTACAACGAATCCTTTTCTTGGAACGTTATCAAGAATACCTTCTGAAGCAAGCTGTATCAGAGCCTCCCTTACAGGAGTACGGCTAATAGCAAGTTCTTCACATATTTTATTTTCGTTAATCTTATCTTCTGGATGTAGTTTACCTATAAGGATTTCATTGGCAATATAATCATATACATGATCTTTTAATGATTTAAATTGTACCATAATATTTTCTTTCCCCTCTACAAATATATATGATATATAATAGCACAGACATAAAAAAAAATAAACGTACTAAGATAAAGATTGACAAAAGAAAGAAAATTCGGGAATAGTATTGTACAAAAAACAATACCTGTTGGACTTTGTATAATAATGTATTTTTTATGCAAATACCGTTGACAATATATAATATACAATATATCATAGTATCAACAAACAACGAAAACAAAAACGTATATAATGAGAGGAGAACAAAATCATGAAAAAATTTAATCACGTAATCGTAAGAAGACCTTGCTCAGCTATTAAAGACGGTATTTCAGGTGGAACATACGAAGGAATTCCAGAATACGAAAGAGCTCTTGAAGAACATAGCGACTATATTGCAGCTTTAATTCAGTGCGGAGTTGACGTTACAGTATTACCTGCTGACGAAAGATATCCAGACTCATGCTTCGTAGAAGACCCTGCACTTATTACAAGAGAATGCGCAATTATTACTAACCCTGGCGCAGAATCAAGAAAAGGCGAAGAAAAAGAAATCGTAGATGTTATTAAGAGATTCTTCCCAGAAGACAGAATTGAATATATAAAGGATCCAGGAACATTAGAAGGCGGAGACGTTATGATGGTAGGAGACCACTTCTATGTTGGAAGATCAGCAAGAACAAACGAAGAAGGTATCAGACAGTTAACAGAAATCCTTGCTAAATACGGAATGACATGCTCAGAAGTAAAATTAGAAGAAGTTCTTCATCTGAAGACTGGTGTTAACTACTTAGAAAACAACCACATGTTAGTTTCTGGCGAATTTGTAACTAAAGAAGATTTCTTAGACTATGACAAAACAGTTATTCCAGAAGATGAAGCTTATGCTGCAAACTGCATCTGGGTTAACGACACAGTAATTGTTCCAGAAGGATATCCAGCGGTTCTTAAAGCTGTTCAGGACATGGGATACAAAACACTTGTTGTTGATACATCAGAATTCAGAAAAATTGATGGTGGATTAAGCTGTTTATCACTTAGATTCTAATTCCCCTTTTTTAACACATTAGGAGGTCTGTCATGGATAATAAAAATGAACAAGGCTTAGGTGTTGGAAAGTTAGCGATGTTTGCCATTGGTACTACTCTTGCCAGTGGAGTCTTCAGTCTTTCTGGAGACTTCGCTGCAGGTGGAGCTTATACATTTGCTACTTTACTGGGATGGTTAATATGCGGTATTGGTATGATGGGTCTTACATTATGCTTTTTCAAGTTAACCATTGTAAAACCTGATTTAACAGATGGAATATACAGCTATTCACGTGCAGGATTTGGACAGTATATTGGTTTTAACTCTGCATGGGGATACTGGATGAGTGCTATTCTGGCACAGTTATCATTTATCACTTTATTGTTTGCATCACTTGGACACTTCTTCCCTGTATTTGGTGAAGGAAGTAATCTGGTTTCCATGGTTGTAGCGTCAGTTATAGTATGGGGATTATCATTACTGGTACTTCGTGGTGTGAATCAGGCAGTAGCTATTAACGTTATAGTTGTAATCGCAAAGATTATTCCTATTCTTGTTACTGTTGTTGCAATTATACTTGCAGGCGCGTTTAAGTGGAGTATTTTTACAGAGAACTTCATGGGCGTTGAAGGTGGATTGCCATTAATGGATCAGCTGAAATCTACTGTATATGTTACAGTATGGCTGTTTGTTGGAATAGAAGGTGCGGTAGTACTTTCCGGAAGAGGTAAAACAACGAAGGTTGCAGGCCAGGCTACAGTTATTTCGTTTGTATCACTGTTTGGATTGTACTTCCTCATCTCCATATTAAGCATGGGTGTATTACCAGCTGAAGAATTAGCACAGCTTAGTAATCCACCTCTTGCAGGCGTATTAGAATATGTTGTTGGACCATGGGGTGCTGCAATTGTCAACATCGGAGTAATTATTTCTCTCGGTGGTGCAATGTTTACATACACAATTCTCTGTGTTGACTGTGCATTTGGTCCATCAGAACAGGGAGCGTTCCCTGCTTCGTTATCAAAACTAAACAAATACAAAGCACCTACATGGGCTGTAATTGCATCAGCAGTGATTGTACAGCTATTCATTATTATTATTTACTTTAATGCTGGCACATATCAGGCTATCTATGCAATGTCAACAAGTGCAATTATGGTACCATATGTATTCTCATCATTCTACTATCTGAAACTTGTAGTAAAGGGTGAAGGATACGAACTTAATAAATCACATGCTTCATCATGGATTATTGCAGTAATCGGATCACTATATGGAATATGGCTTCTGTATGCAAGTGGTACTACTTACATCCTGATTGCTACAATGCTTTATGCTCCTGGAACAATTATGTATCTTGCAGACAGAAAGAAACGTGGTGATAAGCTGTTTGAAACAAAAGTGGATGTTCTTGCATGCATAGTACTTATGGTAGCATTTGTAGTTGCTATATATATGACAGCTACAGGAAAAATTAATCCATTCTAGAAAAATGCGATATATATGATTAAAAAGGCTTTCTTAAATTATTGTTATATACGGGGGCAGGCAGAGCAAACAACCTTCCTGCTCCTGAAATAACGGGCATCTTGAAGCCTTTTTTTATAATATAGGAAATATCGATTAAAAGAGATATTTCCGTATATTTCAAAGAAAGTACCTTGGCGTTGTCACCTTAAAAGGTGACATGAGGATACAGAAAAACAAAGTTTTTCGTAGTATCCTTTTTTTTTTTATTGTGCAAAATCTCAGTACGTCACTTCCTTGACAATGATATATAAAAGTGTTATGCTGATAAAAGTTAGCAGGAGCTAACTTACAGGAAACCATGATACCTTGACAAAAGCATAAAAATAGAAGAAAATAAGGGGGAGGGAAATCGTGAAAGTACCTATGACATCACGTGAAGACTATCTTAAAGCGATATATATTCTTCACAGGGATTTGGGAGAAGTACATTCTGTAGATGTTGCTAATTACCTTGGAATATCAAAGCCAAGTGTATGTCAGGCGGTTGCAACGCTTACCTCAGAACGCTATCTTGATGTAGATAGCAAGCATGTACTCATTCTTACAAGAAAGGGCAGAAAACTTGCTGAAGATGTATACGAAAGAAATCGTTTCTTTTTTTATCATCTCATTGATATTGGTGTTAGCAGAGAAACTGCTGAAGAAGATGCCTGTAAAATGGAACATGCAATAAGCGAAGAATCATTTAGAAAGTTAAAAGAAGCCTTAGGTGATCCTTCCACAGAAAAGTAAAAGGAAAGGATGTGTTTTTGTGCATAAATTTGGAAGAAATGAATTATGCTGGTGTGGAAGTGGTAAAAAATATAAGAACTGCCATATTGATTTTGATAAGAGATTAGAACTATTTGAAGAAATGGGTGCTGAGGTTCCACCAAGATACCTTATAAAAAACGAAGAAGAAATCCAGAAGATTAAAGAAAGTGCAGCTATTAATATTGCTGTACTTGATTACGTTGGTGAACATATTAAAGCAGGAGTAACAACTGCAGAAATTGACAAATGGGTTTACGATGAAACAGTTAAAAGAGGAGGTATTCCGGCACCTCTTGATTACGAAGGATTCCCAAAGAGTGTATGCACTTCCATTGATGAAGTTGTATGCCATGGTATTCCATCTGATGATGTAGTTCTGAAAGATGGAGATATTATTAATGTTGACTGCTCAACAATACTTGATGGATATTTTTCAGACTCATCAAGAATGTTCTGTATTGGGGAAGTATCAGAAGAAAAGAAGAAATTAGTAGAAGTTGCAAGAGAATGCATTAACAAGGGTCTTGAACAGGTTAAGCCATGGGGATTCCTTGGAGATATGGGCCATGCAGTTCATAAATATGCACTTGAAAACGGATATACAGTAGTTCCTGATATTGGAGGACATGGTATAGGATTAGAATTTCATGAAGATCCATGGGTAAGCTATGTATCAGAACCAGGAGAAGAAATGCTTATGGTTCCAGGTATGATTTTTACAATTGAACCAATGGTTAATATGGGTGTTGATGAAGTAGTTACTGATGAGGAAGATGGATGGCAGGTTTATACTGCTGATAGAAAACCTTCAGCTCAGTGGGAAATCCAGGTGCTTATTACAGAAGACGGATACGAAATAATTTCATATTAAGAGATGACAAAACCTGCAGGCTGTCTGCAGGTTTTATTTTTATAAGTAATATTGCCCTGCACGGAAGAAGACTGATGCAGTGGCCTTGAGAGTAGGCGCTATGCTAAAAGTGAAAATCAATGAGTAACTATGGGGAATTAACGATTCAGAGCGTGATTTCCGTCTGAAAACTCTAAAATGCAGTGAAAAAATATGGGGAAAGTGATTAATATTTTTTACTTCATTTTTTTAACGAAAATCCAGCATTTTCTCGTTAAAATTTCAGACTTAAAAATAATTTTCACTTTTAGCACTGTGTCAAGCTGCCTGGGAGCCCTGATATCCCGGTTTCCATGGTGAATTTCGTTAAAATTTTAAACTTAAAAATATTTTTCACTTCTTAAGCTGATTCATCTGAACTGGCAGAAGATTGTCATTTAAACGTAAATGGCAATTAATATTAATATGAAAAAAACGACGCTGCTGCAGATTCCTGCAGTGTGCGTCGTTTTTATCTTAGTTTATCTTTCGCTATATTACTTCTGGCAGCATCTGATACTCAGGAAGTTCCTTAAGTTCTTTCTGAGGCAGGTGGCTCATGCTGTGAAGGCTTAATGCAAGTGTTGAACCGTTATGCAGCGTTGCTGACATTGCAGGAGACAGAACTCCCAGCAGTCCAAGTGCAATAAGGCTTCCGTTAAAGCCAATAACGAAGTGATAGTTACTGTTTATTCTTTCCATTAAGCTTGTTGATAGGCTGCGAAGTCTTACAAGTTCCCATAGTGAGTTAGCTGATATTGTAATATCAGCTATTTCTCTTGCAAGAGCAGCACCATCACTTATGGCAATTCCTGCATCTGCTTCAGAAAGAGCAGGAGAATCGTTGATTCCATCGCCTACCATTATTACAGTATGTCCTTCTTTCCGGAGTTCTGCAATATATGACGCTTTGTCAGAAGGAAGCATTTCGGAACAGTATCTGTCAACCCCTACTTCAGCAGCAATGGCTTTTGCAGTTCTGTCGCTGTCACCTGTAAGCATAACTGTTTTCTTTATTCCAAGTTTATGAAGAACTGAAAGAACGCCTGCAGCTTCTTCTCTTAGTGGATCAGAAATGCAGATTACAGCAACAAGCACCCCGTTTTTTGCAAGGTAAAGGTGGGAGTACTGCGGTGGAAGACTGTCAAACTTTTCTCTGTCTTCAGTGCGCACAATACACTTCATATCTTCAAAAATAAAGTGCGCACTGCCGATGTGTACATTTTTACCTTCCACAGTACTTGAAATACCGTGAGCTACAAGGTATTCAACCTTTGTATGGAATTCTTCGTGGTTAAGTCCTCTTACCTTTGCTTCTTCGACTACTGCGTTAGCAAGTGAGTGTGGGAAGTGTTCTTCAAGGCATGCTGCAAGTCTCAGCATTTCGTTTTCATCTTTGTTATCAAAAGGAATTACTTCTGCAACCTTAGGGCAGGCAAATGTAAGTGTTCCTGTTTTGTCAAAGACAATAGTATCTGCTGCAGCAACAGCTTCAAGGAATTTACCGCCTTTAACTGTAATATGTTCTCTTCCTGCTTCGCGCATTGCTGAAAGTACAGCAAGAGGCATTGCAAGTTTCAGAGCACATGAAAAGTCTACCATTAGAACAGAAAGTGCTTTAGCTGTGTTACCACCTGTAAACAGGAAGCCCAGTACACTTCCGAGGAAGGTATATGGTACAAGCTTATCGGCTAAGTTACCAGCTTTACTTTCAACTTCTGATTTCAGGCTCTGAGATTCTTCTATCATGGTAACAATTCTGTCGTAGCGGCTTTCCCCAGATCCTTTTGTTACCTTCATTATGCACTGACCTTCCTCAACAACAGTTCCGGCATAAATGGATTTACCAGCTCCTTTTGGAACAGGAATAGATTCACCAGTTAGTGATGCCTGATTAACAGTTACCTCTCCATCAGATATTACTCCGTCAAGAGGAATAACAGAACCCATTCTTATTACAATTTCGTCTCCTGGTTCTATCTGAGAAACAGGTACAAGAATATCTTCACTGTCATTCTTACCTTTTAGCCATACTCTGTCAACATTAAGGGACATGGTTCTTGCAAGGTCATCAATGGATTTCTTTCTTGTCCACTCTTCGAGAAGTTCACCTATTTCAAGAAGGAACATTACTGAACCTGCAGTGCCATAGTCACCTCTTGCTGCAGATATACCAATGGAAAGAGCATCCAGAAGGTCAACTTTCATCTGTCTTCTTCTAAGGCATACAAGGCCTCTATGCATAAATGGCACCATGTGGCAGGCCATTCTTGCAGTCCTTAATGGAGCAGGGAAGAACAGCGAACTTACTGCTTTCATAATGACTTTACTAACAAGTTTTTCTTCATATTCCCTGTTTATTTCACGGGAATTTGTGGATGTGACTGTTATGCTGTTACGGGCTTCATCCCACTGAAAAGAGCGTATTGCATTTATTACATCATTTCGTGAACCTTCCGTATAGTGAATTATCATATTACATGTGCGTTCGTGGACTTTGATTTCACGTACAAAAAAATGTCTTTCAAACCAGGCTTCAAGAAGATCTGCTTCGTACATGCTCATGATTTTTTTGTAAACCTTAACTCGCATTCTTCCCTTGCTTTCATGTAAAATTTTAGCTTTCAAGTTATCACCTCATAAAACATGGAGCCACCAGGGCTCCATTAAGTTACTACTGTACTTCGTTTACTCTGCTGATTCGTTTTCGTCAGCTTCTTCAGTAACTTCTAATTCGTCACTGATTTCAGCTTCAGCTTCTTCTGCAGCGATTTTTGCAGCTCTTGCAGCATTAATTTCTTCAGCTTCAGCTAATACATCAGCAGCATTTTCCTGAAATGTTGTAACAGTTTCCATAACCTGATTCTTTGCGCGAAGGCCTGCAGCAGTTACCTGCACATAAGCTTTCTTTGCTTCCTTTGTTGATAAAAGTTTAATTCCATAAGAGCCAAAAAGTGCTCCTCCTACAAAACATGCTACCTTTGAATACATACTCATCTCTAAATCTCCTTTTCTTACATAAAAAATTTACTAAAAAGAACAGCCTGACTATTTGCGTTTATATCCTGTAATCATGACCATAAACATACAGATTACTGCTCCCCATGCCCAGAAACGGTGTTGTTTCATTTTGATTCCTCCTTTTGAAAAAACATCTCTGATCTAAACTGTTTTTGCTATTTTAGCATACCCCGTAAAGGTATGTCTATAGTTAATTTTCTGCAGATGTCATATAACGCTGTAATATTGAAATTTCAACGTTTAAAAGGACTCAAAAAGTAAAGGAAGCCTAACTCTTCTGCATGGCTTTTTTATGCCTGTTTCAGGGATTTTAAGAAAAGAAAAAAGGGCAGAAATGCCCTTAAAAAAATTTTTTATATAAATTTCAGCTTTATGTTTTCTGCCGTGTCTTCTGGAAGGACAGGAGAGTAAAATGAGCCAAGTGCATAATCGCAATTTACATCTCTTGCAAGTTCAGCAAGGGATGCTGAGTTAACTCCTTCACAGATTACTTTGTTATCAGTGCTGTGACAGAATTTTACATACTCAGTTAACAATGTTTTGTTTTCTCCAGAAAGAGAACTCTGCATAGTCTTTTTATCAAGCGTTACAAAGTCAGTTTTTGCAGGAAACATGCTGTTAAAAGAAATACTGTATCCCATGCTGCGAAGCTCTGCAGATTTCTGAAATACCAGATCTGTATTATCGCCGAAGTTCCTTTCTGCAAGAGAAAGAATAAGTTTCTTATGATCAAAGAGAGAAATCTGATCAATAGAACTGATAAAGGATATAAATGCAGGATTTAGTATGGTTTCAAATGAAATTCTGCATATTAAGTACAGGTTCTGTTTATCAGTGCCTTTCCATCTTTCAAGAACTGCAGCAGTTCTCGCTATCTTTTTTATGTTATGCTCGTATAGAATAGCAGGATCAGTGTCCTCTGTAATATATTCTGATGGCTTGAGAATTCCATGCTCAGGATGGTGCCATCTGAGTGTAAGTGAGGCGGCACATACAACCCCGGATTCGGGATTAACAACGTATTTTATATATGTTCTGAAGTCTTCACCTGAAAGAGCATTAAGAAGGTCACGCTGAAGGTGAATTTTTTTTGTCATTGTGTCAACAATTGTATCTGTTGCCATAAAGCATATTTCATTGTGCTCTTCGGCGTAAACATAAAGCCTGAAAGCGTTGGTAATTACATCAGTAGCACTGTCTCCCTGCTGAGCATGGTAGATTCCTGCCCGGAGTACCACAGGTGCTTCTTCTGTTTCTCTGTTAATTTTTTTAATAATTTCTGATGTTTTCTTTTCTGCATTACTGTGACTGGCAGCGCGGAATAAAACTACAAATCCAGAGTCATGCACACGTGTTACAAAGCCACTGTCTCTGAACTCCTTGTTAAGAATCTTACCAGTATGTATAATATATTGATTTTTTTCTTCTTCACTTACATAGTAACTGAGAAGTGTGAGATTTACATCAACAAATGCTGCATATGTAAATATGCCAGAGTTCTCGGACATGAAATCAGCAAATTTTGTATAATAATAGTTGTGGTTACCAAGCTTAGTCAGGGAATCCAGATATACTTTATACCACAGATCTTTACGTTTCCTTCGAAGGGAAACTACGTAAAAGAACAGACAGAGCGAAAGAGCAGTAAAAATCAGAAACATTATCTGTAATATTCTTATTTCTTCTTCGGATTCTTTAATGGCCTTAATGTCTGTAAAGTCTCTGTTTTCTGCGTATATGGTAATTGCCTGTGTAATGTATTCTGGTATGTCATTTGTAAATCCAAGGGTAACATTTCCATGGGTACCATGTCTTACGTAACTGAGAAGGACTTCTTCTTTATCTACATTTTCCATAGTTCCCTGCTCATAGCATGATATGATTTCAACCTGCCTGTTGCGGGCAAGTTCCTGCTGACGGTTAGAAGGACCAGGATAAAGATATACAAGCTTTATATCAAGCTGCTTTTCCACCAGCTTATATATATCAGGAAGGATTCCTTTGTAGCAGTTATCTGATTCGTCGTAGTACTCAAAAGGAGCATTTGAAGGGTTTCCTGCAATATAGTAGGTGGGCTTTGCACCGTAGGAAACACATGTAAAAGTAAAAATTAAAATTATTGTAAAGCAAAGAGCTCTGAATGTTTTTTTCATGGCGTGCTCCTTTCTTAAGATAGTTTTTTTCGTTCCAGCTTGCCCCAGTTAAGCTTGTTCTTCTTGTAGCCGAAAAAGGCTGTTGCTCTTACAAAAGAAAGTACAAATCTGAGACAGACGATTTCAAAGAAGCAGAGAAAGAGTGCTTTTAGAAAATCGCTGAAGCGTAGTTTAAGGTCAAGTGTCTGCGACCTGCTTGCAAAAGCAGTTATGGTTATCATGCAGCCGAAGAATATATATGTTGCAAAGAACAGCACCATATATTTTGCATACACAAGACCGAGAATAAACGAAAGCACCATAGTAAAGAAACCAAAGATTTCAATAAATGGTGAGAAAAGCTCGTAAATTAAAAAGTAAAGATATGATATAAAGCTTACAGCACCGTATTTTGTATTAAACATAAGGGCTTTGTGTTTCATCATGGACTGGAAAAGTCCAAGCTGCCATCTTTTTCTCTGCTTTGCCAGATCACGGAGCTTTTCGGGAACCTGTGTCCAGCATACTGCATCTGTGGCGTAACGTATGGAATATGGAATTTCATTTGAAACACAGTAGTGATGAAGTCTTACAACAAGCTCCATATCTTCACCAAGAGTGGAACTTTCATATCCACCTGCAGCAATAACAAGGCTTTTGTTAAAAAGACCAAAGGCACCTGATATTATGAGTGAACCGTTAAATTTATCAAACAGAATCCGGGATGACAGAAATGACCGGTCGTATTCCAGAACCTGCATAGCCGCAACAGGGCTTGAAGGAAATCTGTACTTTACAACTCTGCCATCTTTTATGGTTACATTGTTTGCAGGTCTTACAACTCCTCCTGCAGCAATTACATTCTGTTCTTCAATAAATGGAATAGCAATTTTCTGCAGTGAGTCGTGCTGAAGTATGGAGTCGGCATCCATGCACAGATAATATGGATATCTGGATGCATTAATTCCCATATTAAGTGCATCAGCTTTTCCACCGTTCTTTTTGGTAATAAGGGTGACAGGAACCTTTTCGTTAAATGTTTCGTACACACTAAGCTCTTCGCGGCACGGAATCTGCTTATCTATTACTTTATGCACAGGAAGCATTCCAAACTTTTCAATAAGTATCTGCGAAGTTCTGTCTTTTGAACCGTCATCTACAATAATTATTTCGTACTCATCATAATCAAGAGCAAGTAGTGACTTTATGGTGTCAGTAACAGTTATTTCTTCGTTATATGCAGGTACAATAATTGAAACAGGTATGTTTTTTCGTGGGTAATAGTTTTTTTTAAGAACCTGAGCCTGTTTACGGTTCGAAAGTGTTATGGCGCCGGTTATTACTGAAATGAACATAAATGTAGCATACCCTATAAGGTAAATAAGGAAGAAAAAGTTTATGTAGTACAGGATTGTTTTCAATAGCTCAATATATGTATAATACATGGTTAATTTCCTCTTTTGTAATTGTTGTCTTCTGCAGAAAGACACTGCAGAATCATATTTGAAAGTCCTTTGTCAGGACCGTCAATATATTTTGTAAAGTCAATGTATGTAAAGCCCTGTTTCAGAAGACTTACAACAGAATTATATGCAATATATCCGTTTTTATTACTTAAGTTATTAAAGAGTATCTGCGTTGTCAGCCTGCATGGGTACATGCCAAGTGTTGCAGAAGCAGCTGATGCAAGCTCAATGTGCTTTGTATCAAGTGATGAGGCATAGGAAACAATAACAAGGAGTGCCTTTTCGTATTTGTGTGCTTCAAAGTACTGAAGGCAGGAAGCTGCTACTGCTTCATTAATTCCGGGTATTCTGAAGATGTCAAAAATTTCTTTTCTGTAATCAATATCTGATTCTCTGACAGAGTCAATAATGGTCTTCTGCATAGCTGGCATAAAAGAACTGTGTACAGAAAGAAGTCTGTTATACATTTCTTCCTTATTCCCTTTAAAGTCCCTTAAATCCTGAAGGAAGTTAGCCGGAATAAAGGAATCAGATTCATTAAGAATAAGTGCAGCCTGCTCAACAAGTGCAGGTTTTCTAAATGAGAATACTGCTGTTACTGCATTCTCCCTTATATAATAGTCTTTTTCAGAAAGAAGCCGTCTAAGCATGTGAATTACATTACCAGGAGTATTCTCTCTGTAGAAACCATTTTTGTAAATAAGGTATGGGAAGAAAGCTGCAAGCACAGGATTTTTCTGTATGGCTGAAAGTGTAACACTTACAAGCAGAGAAGAAATATTTCTCATATATTTTTCCGTAGCATTTCTATCTTCTTTACATTGTATTTTAAGAAATTCATCAAAAGCAGAAACGTATTTCAGCCTTACAAGCTTAAGCATGAGAAAATACTTGTATGTAATGGATATGTGATCTTTATGAAATTCGGACATAAGCCTGCTATAGAATCTTCTTTTGTAAAAAGAGTCAGGGCGGTTAATACCCCTGAAATATGGAATGGTAAAAATGCTGTATATGATAATAGCTGTACATATCAGTATGTATATAGCTATAAGACGCTGTACTGTCATACTTTTTCACCCCATTTCTCTTTTATTACGTAGTAGGCAGGTTTCAGTTTCTCTTCGTAGGAAAAGCGTTTCTTCCAGGATTTCAGTTTGTATGGTATAAGTGATGCTCTTGAAGTACCATAGCAGACATCTGCATAAATATGATTTATTCTTGTATAATCAACTCCGTAGTTGTGGTTATAGTAGTCGCTGTGAATAAGCTTTGATGATGGATCTGCAAAATTAAGCAGCTGCCATGGTATTTTTATAAGGAGCTGGTCATTTTCCATGTAGAAGTCAGCATCTTTTCCGTAAGTAAGTCTTCCTGTATCAGTTACTGAGGACTGGTCAAAGCGTCTGTTAAGGCAAATATTAACAGGACCGAACACAGATGAAGTTTCTGATGGTATATTTTCTTTTAAATATGTGTTAAACCCAAGGGCCTCTTCTGCATAAGTGGACCTGAAGGAATCGTAACGCTCCTGAACCATAAGACGGCTGTTCTTTTTACCGTCAATTACAATTAAAAAGTCACAGGGTCTGTTAAATTTAAGGTTGAATTCTGGTGCAGAGTAAGATCCTGATTCAGGTGTAATATCTATTGGAATATATAACCTGTCTCTTTCAATATTAAATCCCTTACGATTTACGCAGAAATACAGAAAGGACTGGTCGCATTGCAGAGTGAGATCTTCATGTGTGGCAAGGGTTTCTTTTTCATCAGGAACAAAGCCCATAATACCGTAATTGGAATTTATGGACTGTACATCGTGCCAGTAAGGTGTTCCGTGAAGGTTCGAACTGTACATGGTGTTCCAGGTGTGTTTAAACCATTGGTCCTGCCATACAACGCATCCTCCAGATATTCCGGAGCTCTGTATGTCATCTACTGCATTACCAATAAGCTCAGCCTGCTGATCTGCTGTGTGGAGGCACCTGCTGTCAGAGACTCCGAATTCGGAAATAACCACAGGAATGCTGTGATGGTCATTAAGTTTTTTCAGATATCCTTCGTAAGAAAGGTTATCTTCAGAAATGATTTCATCACCAGGGTATGCAGTATAAGGGGCAAAAAGTCCTGCGTGGTACAGGCTGGTAGGCCTAATATGCTCTATATCAGTTGCAGCTGATTTTCCGTAAAATGAAGAAATTTCTGAGCTGTATTCAAAAGGGTCTGTAAGAGGATAACAGGAGAATCCCGTCATAGTCTGCATTTTGTATTTGTTGTTTTCGTATGTAATCAGAAAATCTCCTGCCATGGCAAGAAATGACTCAAATGGAGAAGAGTCTGAAGTGGTTTCAAGGAAAGTTCCTTTGTAAGTGTTTTTTTCTGCATCAATGCTGTAAGTGTGATCAGTATAAGATATAAATTCTGTGGGAAACTGACTTCCAAGTATAAAGCCTATGGTCCACTCTGAAACGTCGCTTGTATATGAACCACTTCCAATATGACCTTTTCTGAGAGCAAGCCTTTTGCGGCCGTGAATTACGTCAACTGTAGTTCTGCACGCGTCTCTGACGTCTTCAAGTACGTCTTTGTGGAAGGCATCCCTTCTGGAATTATGAAGATAAGAATTAAATGTTATGCCCTGCAGAAGGTACAGGGGAGTTTCTGCCTCAGAGTTATATTCTTTCAGGGCATCATAAAACTCAGGTCCATGAAGGGAGTCAAGTTTTACTGTATTTGCTCCCATGGCCTGCATCATGGAAAACCAGCGAAGATAGGTTTCTTTCTTTATGGGAAAATCATATCCGTAGTAGCCTGGCAATCCTGCTCCTGCAGATACTCCTTTTACAAAGAATCCTTCAGCTGTTTCCTGTCCTGTAATCTGTATTTTTTTGTTCTCTGATTTTGCAATTATCTTTTCTGGCTGGGCCTGACTGTTTAGTACAAGGTCGCTTTCGTAGTAAAAAAATGAAAATGTAAAGAAAAACAAAATCAGAATGGTAATTGTGATTACAAATTTTTTCATAAATGTTTTACTCTTTTAATACTCTTTTTAGTCGGTCTCTCTGTTACCTTTTGTTTTTGATCCGGCGCAGTACTGTTTAAGACTGTAAATGTTTTCGTCCATCCATGAAAGTCTTTCGTACAGAAAACTTTTCAGCTGCGTTACACTCATTTCGTAGCTTCTTAAGTTTCTTTCTGCCGGAATCAGACGGTCATATTCTTCAGAATAGGCACAGGCCCATCTTCTGTTATTTCTCTCTATGGCAGGGCCAAGATATTCTATGGTGCTGTTAATATATTCTTCCAGATTTTCGTCGCTGAGAATGGTTTTGCGCAGTTTCTCATATCTGTGTATAACTGCACGGTTAAAGTCCTTATCAGAAATGAGGGCTTCGAACCAGAGTCTTTTGTTCATTTCGAAGTGATGAGGATCTGTGGGCTTTTCCATATAGTTATCAAAAGCGTTGTTAAAATCCCATACGCACATGTTGAATTTACCGTCCACCCCTTTATAAATATATGTGGAATAAAAGCCGGCGTCGTAGTTACAGAATGCTTCATTAATTATGAAATAGTCCACAAAGGAATTTACGTCTATAAGGGCTTTGTATCCGTATTTCCTGTCACTAAGATCAAAGGAATAAAGTGTTTTTTCGAAGGTGGAAAAATCTTTGTGAATAGCACTTTTTACTTCTGGTGTAAGTCTTGATGTGCCAGGATATTCTATGTTCATCTTTGACTCAGTAAGATAGTTATATACTGAGAACATATCGTGATTCTGCTCTTCAATATTGCTCCCACGGTCAAGTCTCAGAAGATATCCTGAGAATGTATTTCCTTTTTTTTCTGTTTCGAGGGAAAGACGTCCGCTTTTTCCATTTGTAATGCGTTCTGTCATAAGGTAAAGACCCTGGTATTCTCTGTTAATAAATACTTCGCAGAAACGTACATCAGGAGCGTATGACATAATTTCCCCTGCAATGCCGTAGGCAAGGTAATTGCGTATAAGGGTTTTGTCAAGATATGGTCCGTGAAGAACCCATTTGCTGTGTTTTGCCATGCCTATTACTTTTTTACTGTTTTCTGAACCGTCTTCTTTCAGAAGTTCAATGGAGTATCCCGGCTTTTCGAAGGATCTTGATGAATTCCCCCTTATATGGATATTCATTCTGCTTGATAAATCAGGTAAATCGGAAGTACTGTTATATGCTGAACCGTTATACATAATATCTATGAATCCTGCAGCGTCTGATTTACCTGATTCTGTAGTCACATACGCTACAGTACGGTGGTTTTCGTCCTTTATGGGGCGGCCCGGAATGGTTTCTTCTGTTGTAATGCTTACAATGGGAAGATGTGAAGTAAATCCATCAAATTCTGTACTATATGAGGTTTCTGAAGCTGCAGGCTCTTCCTGGTGCTGATGATAAACCTGCTTTTTTTCAATTTTTGCATAACCAGCAAGAAAGGAGACAGCCAGTATGGCAATACAGAGCATAATAACGGTAACTTTGTATTTCATGGCAATCTCCTTTCAGAATATGTTTTTAATTTGATATATCGTCATTCTGGACCACTATATTAGCATAGGCAATATCTCCTATGCTATACAGGTTCTCTATAATATTTCCGTTTTTGTTTTCGGTTTTTTCAAGTAGCTGGGTAGAAGCTTCGAATATGAATTCAACGGAATCAGGTGTTGTATTTTTTGCACGCATTACAGCATGCCCGTCAAAATATCTGAACATAAATGATTGTATGGCTTCCTGTTTTTCAAGGGATGCTCTTACTACAATAAGCAGGCGGTTGTCATTTCTTATGCGTCCGAGAATAAGCATGGCTATGAAGGTAACAACACTTCCAATGGCAGCTACTTCGTAGTCGCCTACGCCGCAGCATATGCCTGCAATAATTGTCCAGAATATATATACTGTATCACGGCTGTCCTTTACAGCTGTTCTGAATCTTACAATGGAAAGAGCACCTACCATACCAAGAGAAAGTGCTACATTGTTGCCGATTACAGTCATTACTGTGCCTGTAAGAATGGTAAGCATAAGAAGCGATACATTGAACTTTTTACTATATATTGTTCCTTTGTGACTTAATGCATATGAGATGTAAATGAGAAAGCCGAAGAGGGCTGACATAAGTACATTTAAGATTACATTTTCAAGAGTAAGGTCTCCTGAAGTACTGAAAAATTCAAATAGCTGCTGTTTCACGTTTCTTCCTTTCTTTTCGCTCTGGTACTAAATATGCGTTAGATATGAATGATGTCTTGCAAGAATATATTTACTTACAGAAAGTGTCTCTCTGTCTGCAAGACTGAGAAGGTCTTTTATGTAGCTTAAGAGAAAGCCGTTGTATTTTATCTCCATAATGGTTGTTGCTGAGCCAAGAACAGGGTTCAGATTAAGGTCAGAAGAAAAAATATCATATGAGCTTTCTGTGGAACGAAGCAGGCTGTCAAAGGTAATTCTTATGTTGTTTTCCTTTGCAATATATGCTTTTCTATTGTATTCCACAATGGCTTTTGGCCTGTAAACTTCTGTCTGCATAATGGCATAAAGCTCAAGGGCAAAAGGGCTTCCTTCTTTTAACAGGGGGCTGTAGTCAGCCTGTGATATTTTAACTGCATCTTCTCTTGAAATGCTAAGGGAGCGTTTAAGCTGGTAAATATCCTGTTTCTGTTTCATCTCAAGAAGGGCAGTATCACTTTCTGTGTCATAGATTCTGAGCCTTATTTTTCTTCTCTTTTCCAGGCCCTCAACCTTATTAAAGAAATCACTGTCATATACGGTGTCGAAATACAGGGAACGTACCATGTATCCGTCTCTGCCTCCATGAGGGTCAGGGTGAAGAATTTTATCCAGCTTATGACAAAGCGTAATATAGTCGTATGTGTTTAAAAGATACTTCTTTTCTTCTCTTGAAATATTGCGCATGATTTTGTCACACCTCCGTTATAATAGAATATATCCTAACATATGAGGCGGGGATTTTCAATAATTGATGGAACAGGTGCTGCTATAATATGTCTTCTTTATTTTTCTTTTCTGTCGTATAATATATGTAGAATAAATTTGGCGAAGGGAGAATACAATGAAACCTACAGTAATATTAATAAATTTTAAGAATAAAGAAAAACTGGAAAGAATAAAAAACATACTTCGTAATGAAAAAATAGAAGCAAGAGAAGTA
>SAMEA104404106__coassemble_1217_pt1 | contig 20537 bp, 18 predicted proteins | sample SAMEA104404106__metabat2_high_PE_077 | metagenome-assembled genome bin SAMEA104404106 (sample SAMEA104404106) | Balaenoptera acutorostrata | reverse complement strand
TAGTACGACTGGGCAGTTACAAGCCCATGACCTTTAGGTCGTGGGTAGTTGACCTTCCTTTGTCAGGTTGTGAGTAAAGGTCATACCGTTACCTACAGACTTGATCTTTTCTCTCTGGTTATACAGGCTTACGGGACTGTCATCTATACCGTTAGCATATTTATGCAGGACTTTTCCCTGTTTGCCAAGAAGTGATTCAAGTGCCACAGGGTTTGCTCTTGCAAGGTCGCCAATAGTGTGTATGTTAATGCTTTTTAGCTTTTCTGCTGTTGCAAATCCTACAAAGAAAAGTTCGTTAACAGGTTTTGAAAAGAGAAGGTCGCTGAAGTTAGCACGTGTAATCACCGTGGTAGCATCAGGCTTTTTGTAGTCACTTCCCATTTTGGCAAACACCTTATTATATGAAACACCTGCTGACAGAGTGAGACCGAGTTCGTTCTTAACGCGGTTTCTTATGGTATCTGCAATTTCCTTTCCTGAACCGAAAAGTCTCTGACTTGCTGTTACATCAAGCCAGGATTCATCAATACTGAAGGGCTCAACCATGTCGGTGTAATCAAGATATATCTTATTTATTCTTTTGCTGTATTCCTTGTATTTGTCATGATGTGGTGGAACAAGAACCAGATCGGGACATTTTTTCTTTGCCTGCCATATGGTTTCGGCTGTTATGACACCGCTTTTTTTTGCCAGTTCATTTTTTGCAAGGATTATGCCGTGTCTGCTTTCAGGATTTCCACATACTGCAACTGGCTTTCCATCTAAGTCAGGACGATCAAGGAGTTCTACAGAAGCATAGTAGCTGTTCATGTCACAATGTAAAATTACTCTTTCCATAGGCCTATATTATCATATATCATATAATGTTCACAATAGCATATTAAAATGTGATATAATATTAAAGACTTAGTTTTAGAACATGGTCGGTTCAAAGTACCACAAAAGGGTAAAAGGAGTAAAAATATGAAGAATATAATGGTTTGTGTAACTAAGCAGAAGACATGTCAGAGACTGATTGACTACGGCAGAGACCTACTTGAAGAAGACGCAGATCAGTTATTTGTAATTCACGTTTCCGGTAAGGATGACTTTATTCTTGGAAACACAGAAGAAGGAGAAGCTTTGGAGTATCTTTACGAAAAAGCAAGAGATGCAGGAGCAAGTCTGACTGTAGAAAAATCAGACAATGTACTACGTACACTTATGGATATTGTAAAAAAGAATCAGATTACAGATGTTGTAGTAGGACAGACAGGGGAAAAATTAGTGCTTGACGGATTCTTATCATCTTTCCAGAAGAAGCTGAAAGGTAAGGCTAAACTTACAGTAGTACCTTCAATTTCTTGACTTAAAGAAGATTAGGACGTATAATCTTAGGATACATACATTTAGGAGGAACATATTTGAGATTTTTAATTATGATATGCGGTATTGCCATGGCAGTACTTGGCGTCTTTTCAGTAGCAAATGACGGACTTGCATTTATTTCAATTGCATTTCCAGTTGGCATAGTCCTTATGTTTGCCGGAATTGTAGAATTTTTTGCATATAAAAAGTCAAACGAAGAAAACCAGGAAAACAAACACTGGATACTTATTGAGGCATTTACAACCTTTGCCATAGGATTTATTGTACTTTCAGGACAGCTTTCAGCAGATATTGTAGTTCTTGCTGTATTCGGCATGTGGAATATGATTTCAGGCATAAGAGGCCTTGTTGTTCTTGTGGAAGTAACAGAGGTAAAGAAAAAGGACATTGACTATTACTGGATTCTGGGTGTAAGTATTCTTAACTTTGTAGTAGGTGTTTACGCATTCTTTAACTCAGTGCTTTTACATCTTCCTGTTTTAATGATTCTTGGATTCTGCTTTGCAGTTCAGGGAGCTAATGTTGTTAAATTCGGACTTGATATTCCATATGTTAAGCCGGATATTCTTAAAACAAAGGACGAACTTGTTGCTGATGCAGAAGAAGCAGCAGAACAGGCTCACCTTGATGCAAAGGCTGCAATCAAGAAGGCAAGAATGGCTCGTAAAAAGGCTGTTAATGCAGTAACAGAAGTTAAAGATTACGAAGAGATTGTAAATGAACCAATAATTGAAGATTTAAACAAACCTGCAAAAACAGAAAAAGATTCGTAAGAAATTTAGTGGTACAAGAGGTACCACTTTTCTTTTTGTTAACAGAAAATACGTCCTGGTTAAAGGGATTTGTGTATGCCAGTGAGCTTCTCTTATTGACGGGCTGGTGTTAGATTAGTAAAATATATGTATCAGAAAGAAAGTAAAGGAAAAACCATGTTTGATATTTGTATTATTGGAGGTGGTGCTTCAGGACTTACAGCTGCAATTACAGCAGCAGAAGCACGCCCGGAGTTAAATATATTAATACTTGAAAAAAAGGATAAGCCAGGGAGAAAGATTATTGCAACAGGAAATGGTAAATGTAATCTTTCTAATGTAAAATGCAGCAATTTTAAAGCTACAGAAGAATTCTTCAGTCACCTGGGTCTCCCTATAAGAACTGATAGTGAAGGAAGAGCCTATCCATATACAGAGGAGTCTAAGGCAGTGTGTGATGCATTGCAGAGAAGAATTAAGGAACTTAATATAGATCTTATGACTGATGCAGAAGTAAGCAGCATAGAAACAGTAGATGATAATGGCAGAAAATACTTCCATATTACAACAGGAAAGAAAAAGTACAGTGCGGAAAAGGTGCTTATTGCAACTGGTGGAAAGTCTGCGCCATCCTGCGGAACTACAGGTGATGGATTCAGGTTTGCCAGAAAGGCAGGTCACAGCGTATCAAAACTGGTACCAGTTTTAACTGCAGTTGAAACTGGAGAAGATATGTCTTCCTTTGCAGGCATAAGAGCTAAGGGAGAAGTCAGCCTGAAGTTTAAAGGAAAAGAAATATTTCGTGAAGGGGGAGAAATCCAGTTTACCAAAACAGGCCTTTCAGGAATCTGCATATTCAATCTTTCCAGATACCTTCTTATACCAGAAGGGTCTTCGTTTAAGGATGGCTTTAAAGACTACCAGATCTGCATAGACTTTATACCTGGAACTGATGGAAAAAAACTTCTTGAAGAAAGGGAAGAAGCAGGATTCCGAGGTAAAGAATCCATAAGATATATAGTAAAAGACAGTATAGCAGATGATATATACGAAAAAGCCAGTGGCAATACAGAGAAAATGGCTTTATTATTAAAATCATATACAGTGCATCCTGTAAATGTAAGGGGATGGGACTTTGCTCAGGTAACGAAGGGCGGGGTTCTGTTAGATGAAATCAACAAGGATACCATGGAGTCAGAAATTGTACCAGGTCTGTTTTTTGCAGGAGAAGTTACAGACTATGATGGTCCGTGCGGAGGATTTAATCTGCAGTATGCATGGGAAACAGGAATAAAAGCAGGGAAAGGAATGACAAAGAATGGGTAAATACAGAATTCAGCAGTTAAAGCTTAATACATGGGAATCACATGATCATATTCCACAGAAAATTGTAAAGAAAATCGGTAACAGGGACCTTATTGTTACTGATTACGAAATTATAAGAGAGTCCATTGATGCAAGAGACAAAAACGATATTAAACTTGTATATACAGTGGATTTTAATGTGGTTACAAGGCAGCGACCAAGAGACCTTGCAAATATTCCACTAAATTCAAAAACGGGAGTGAGTCTGGCACCTGACCTTACATATACTGAGCCAGTTCATGGCAGCCAGGAGCTTAAGAGCAGACCAGTAATTGCAGGCTTTGGTCCATGCGGAATGTTTGCTGCTCTTACACTTGCAAAACACGGTTACAGACCTGTTGTAATAGAAAGAGGAAACTCTATTGAACAGAGAACAGAAGATGTTGAAAAGTTCTGGAACGAGGGCATTCTTAACACAGAATCAAATGTACAGTTTGGTGAAGGCGGTGCCGGAACTTTCTCCGATGGAAAGCTTACAACAGGAATAAAGGATCCAAGAATTCGTAAGGTCCTTAATGAGTTTGTAAAAGCAGGAGCAGACAGAGATATACTTTACAAGCAGAAACCTCACATTGGAACTGATGTGCTGAGAGGAGTAGTAAAAGAAATACGAAAAGAAATTATTTCCCTTGGCGGAGAGGTAAGATTTGGAACACGTTTTGATGAAATAATTACAGAGGACAGAAAAGTTAAAGCTGTTGTTGTAACAGGACCTGATGGCAGGGAAGAAATACCTGCAGATAACCTTATTGTTGCCATAGGTCACAGTGCAAGAGATACATTCAGATATCTTTATGAGAAGGGAATAAAGATGCACCAGAAGCCCTTTTCTATTGGAGTTCGTATTGAACATCCGCAGGAACTTGTAGACAGAGGTCAGTATGGAAACAACAGAGATCTTCCACCTGCAGACTACAAGCTGTCCTATCATGGCAGCAACGGAAGAGGTGTATATACTTTCTGTATGTGCCCGGGTGGTGAAGTAATTACAGCATCTTCTAATGAAGGTATGGTTGTTACTAACGGCATGAGTAACAGGGCAAGAAACAGTGGAACTGCTAATAGTGCTCTTCTTGTAGATGTAAAAACAGAGGACTTTGGATCTTCTCATCCTCTTGCAGGTGTGGCTTTTCAGGAAAAATATGAGAAGCTTGCTTTTGAAAACGGCGGAGGAACATATGCTGCGCCTGAGACAACATGGGGAGAATTTAAAACTGGAAGCGAAAGTGCAAAGCCTGTAATTAATTCACTGCCAGAGTTTGCAACTGAATCTATTCTTGAGGCAATGCCTCACCTTGGAAGAAAGCTTAAGGGCTTTGACCACGATGATGCAGTAATGACTGCAGTGGAAACAAGAAGCTCTTCACCAGTACGTTTCTTAAGAAATGATATGATGGAAGGAACTTTCGAAGGCTTTTATCCTGCAGGTGAAGGTGCAGGATATGCAGGAGGCATTATGAGTGCAGCCTGCGATGGCATTAAGGTTGCAGAGAAAATAATTGAGAAATATGCACCACCAGCAAAGTAAAGTGAGCCGTAACAGACTCCATAAGGTTTGAATTACAAAATACACATATTGATATTCTTAATATAAAAAGGACTTCTGCAATACGCAAAAGTCCTTTAATATTTTTCTGTAGCGCCTGATATTAACAGACAGACTATATAAGGACTTCTCCTGTCATTTCTTCAGGAACAGGAAGTCCCATTAGTGTAAGCATTGTTGGAGCTATGTCAGCAAGCTTACCTTCTTTTTTAAATTCTACCGGGTTATTTGCAATGTGAACAAGAGGTACAGGGTTAAGGGAATGAGATGTTACAACATTTCCATTTTCGTCAGCCATTACATCAGCATTGCCGTGGTCAGCAGTAAGAAGAATCTGTCCGTCTTTTTCAAGTACTGCTTCAACAATCTGTGGTACGCACTTGTCAAGTGTTTCCACTGCAGCAACTGCTGCTTCCATAATTCCAGTGTGTCCAACCATATCTGCATTAGCAAAGTTAAGAATAATGCAGTCGTATTTATCTTCGTTTATTTCTTTAATAACTTTTTCTGTTACAATTTCTGCGCTCATTTCAGGCTGCATATCGTAAGTTGCAACCTTAGGTGATGGAACAAGAATTCTGTCTTCATTTTCTGCTGGAGCCTCTACTCCTCCATTAAAGAAGAATGTAACATGGGCGTATTTTTCTGTTTCTGCAATTCTGAGCTGTTTAAGTCCAAGGTCAGAAATATAGTCACCAAAAGTATTTGTAAGTTTCTGTGGTGGAAATGCAATTTCAACACCTGGCATACCTGCTTCATACTGAGTCATGCAGACATAGTTGAGGTTTTTAACAGTTTTTCTGCGTTCAAATCCGTCAAAATCAGGATCAACAAGAGCTCTTGTTATTTCTCTTGCTCTGTCAGGTCTGAAGTTGTACATAATTACAGCGTCGTTATCATTTATTGTGCCGGCACCTGTAACTGATGGCTGTACAAATTCGTCGTTTTCCTCTCTTTCGTAAGCTTTTTCTACAGCGTCTCTTCCACACGAAACATCAATTCCTTCACCAAGAGTCATGGCATCATATGCTTTTACAACTCTTTCGAAACGTTTATCTCTGTCCATTGCATAGTATCTGCCAGAAACTGTGGCAATTTTACCAGTTCCAAGTTCTTTCATTTTCTCTTCTAACTGATCAATGTATGTAAGTGCGCATCTTGGTGGTACGTCACGTCCGTCAAGAAAACAGTGAACATATACGTTTTTTATACCTTTTTTCTCAGCCATTTCAAGAATAGCAAAAAGATGTCTGATATGGCTGTGAACTCCGCCGTCGGAAAGAAGACCCGTAATATGAAGCGCTGACTTGTTTTTGAGAACGTGGTTCATAGCATTGTTAAGAGCTTCGTTATTAAAAAAGTCACCATCTTCAACTGACTTTGTAATTCTTGTAAGCTCCTGGTATACAATTCTTCCGGCACCAATGTTAAGGTGTCCTACTTCTGAGTTACCCATCTGTCCATCAGGAAGGCCTACAAAAGAGCCGCTTGCCTGCAACCTTGTTGAAGGGTATTTGCTGAAAATACGGTCAAGTTCAGGCTTATCTGCCTTTGCAACAGCATTACCTTGAGTTTTTTCGTTAAGTCCGAATCCGTCAAGTATTACAAGCATGGTTGGTCTGTTATTTATTTTCATTAATAATCACCTCATCTCTATATTCCATTTTAATTATAGCAAATTTTCTGCTATAATCAATATACAGGACAAAGGAGATTAAAACAATGGGCTGGACAAAAGAACAACAGAAAGCAATAGACAAAAGAGAAAAAAATTTACTGGTAGCAGCAGCTGCGGGATCAGGCAAGACTGCTGTACTTGTTGAACGAATAAAGAAACTTGTGCTTGAAGAAAACGTACCTATAGACAGAATGCTTGTAGTTACTTTTACAAATGCAGCAGCTGCAGAAATGAAAGAAAAACTGAGAAAGGCACTTATTAAAGAAATATCAGATGGTACAGGTGACAAAGAAAAGCTGAGAGAACAGATGAAATTAATGAGAGTGGCATCTATAAGTACATTCCATGCATTTGCTCTTGACGTAATGAGAAGATTTTTTTATCTTCTGGAACTTGAACCGGGATTTTCCATATGTGATGAAGCTCTTACAGTAGTTCTCAAAGAGGAAGCCATGGACGAACTTCTTGAAAAATATTTTAATGAGGGAAGTCCTGAATTCTATGAGTTCCTTAACTGTTATAGTGGCGAAAGAAATATGGGCAAGGTCAGAAATATTATAGATTCTTCATACAAAGTAATTCAGTCACTTCCATATCCATGGCAGTGGCTTGATGAAAAAACAAAAGAACTTTCATTAAGCAGGGAAGAATTCGTAAAGAGTGATGTGTATCAGTTTATGTGGAAATACATCAGAAATCAGACAGAAGCAGCATATGATGCCATAAAAAAGGTGGGAGATATTCTTGATGAAAATGGATATGATTATCTTTTTCAGAGTCTCAGTAGAAATGAATTTGTGGTTTTTGAAGAACTGCTTGAGGCTATGAAGAATGAGAATTTTGACGGCTTTGGAAACATACTTAGTGGATTTAAATATTCAGTATTCAGAACTAATAAAGAGGATAAAGAATCCTATGAGGAAATCAAGCCTGTAATAGAAAATTACAGAAATATTTCGAAGAAAATAACTGGTAAACTAAAAGAAGAAATTTTTACAGACACTCTTGAAGAACAGATAAAAGAAATAAATATGAGCGCAGCTGAAGGTGAAACTCTTAAGAAAATGCTTAAGGATTATGACATGATTTTCAGTAAGAAAAAGCAGGAACGTAAGCTTATTGACTTTAGCGATATTGAGCATTACTGTCTTGAGATTTTAAGTAATGAGCAGGCAGCGGAGTTTTACAGAAAGAAGTTCAGATATGTATTTGTAGATGAATACCAGGATACTAATGTGCTTCAGGAAGAAATTCTTTCCAAAGTAAAAAGAAAAGACAATATCTTTATGGTAGGAGATATTAAGCAGAGCATATACAAGTTCAGGCTTGCTGAGCCTGAAATCTTCCGAAATAAATATGAAAAATATCGAAACTGTACTGACAGTCTTTCTGAGAAAATAGACCTTAACAGGAATTTCAGAAGTAAACCTGCCATAATTAATGGAATTAACCAGATTTTCGAAGAAATAATGGAAGGTTATGACCATGATGCAAAGCTTTATGCAGGATTTCCGTATGCAGGACCATATAACTATGATCCGGAAGTACATGTGCTTGATGGACTTACCATAGACAAAGCAGATCCTGAAGTAGCAGAACTCAAAAAGACAGAAATAGAGGCTCTTGATGTATGCCGAATCATAAAAGACAATATTGGAAAAATAATATTTGACCAGAAACTTCAGAAAGAAAGACCACTTGAACTTAAAGACATGGTAATTCTTATGCGTGGAGTAAAAAATTACGCAGATATTTACTATAATATAATGAAAGAGCAGGGTATAGAAGCCTTTATTGACGATAGCGAAAGCTATTTTGATACAATAGAAATAGATATTTTTATGAAGCTTCTTGCAGTAATTGACAACAGAATGCAGGATGTTCCTTTAATAAGTGTACTTCATTCCGGCATTTTCGGATTTAGTGCTGATGAACTTGCTCTGGTAAGAAAGGATGAGGCAAAAGGTTCCTATGCAGAAGTCTTTATAAATTACTCTGAAAATGGTGAAGATGAAGATCTTAAAGAAAAATGCAACAGAGCACTTCAGCAGTTAAAGGAGTGGAAGGAACTTTCACAGTCAGTTCCTCTTGGCAGATTTATATGGAGTGTAATGCTTGACAGCGGATATTATCTTGAAATGGGAGCAATGCCAGGAGGTGTACAGCGCCAGATGAATCTTCGTGCTCTTGTTGATAAAGCGGAGAACTATGCAGCACAAAGACCAGGTTCACTATATAACTTCATAAAATATATAGATACCTTAAAGAACAAAAAAGTAAAGGTGGGTCAGGTAAAACTTGTAGGCGAGAGCGATAATCTTGTAAGAATTATGACCATACACAAAAGTAAGGGCCTTGAATTTCCAATGGTAATAGTAAGCGGCGCAGGAAGAAAGCTTAACTATACAAAAATGTCAGAAGGCATAGTACTGCACAAGTCAGTGGGCATTGGAATGCAGTATGTAAATTACAATGAACACTGGAAGAAAAAGAATCTCTTATATCGCCTTATAAGCAAACAGGTTCATGTGGAAGAATTTGAGGAAGAAGTAAGAATCCTTTATGTGGCGCTTACAAGAGCAAAAGACATACTCTATATAACGGGATTTGTAAGAGATGGAGATAAGTATGCAGAGAAGGCAGAGGCTGAGAATGTAAACGATGAAACATACCTTTCTATTATGGGAAACAGCTATCCTGTAAAATATATAGATATTTCAGGACTTTCACTTAATACTCAGCAGGAAGGCGGAAAGTTCAGAATTGACAGCCCTTCAAACTATATTTCTGAACCAGCAGAAAAGGAAATAAAAAAAGTAAAAGAAAAGCTGAATTACAGATATGATTACGAAGATAAAAGACAGATCAAGTCAAAGTACTCTGTTTCTGAACTTAATAAAGAAGTAGTTCCCGGAGCAGATGATGGTGCTTTAAAAGAACTGTCCCTTTCGGTTCCTTCCTGGAAACAGGGTGAGCACAGAATTACAGGAGCAGAAAGAGGTACTGTGTATCATAAACTTTTAGAAACATGTGATTTTGTAAAAGCAGATGAAGAGGGAGCAGCATATATAGAAAGAAAAGCAGCAGAGCTTGTGGAAAAAGGAATTCTTACAAAAGAAGAACTGCAGTCTGTTTCTTTAAGTTATGTAATAAAATTCTTCGAAACTGATATTGGAAAGAGATGCATAAAGGCTGCAAAAGAAGGAAAGCTTAATAAGGAAAGAAGCTTTAACCTTATGACTATGCATAATGGAGACCAGGTTATTGTACAGGGTATAATTGACTGTTTCTTTGAGGAAAACGGAGAAATTGTACTGCTTGACTACAAAACCAACTGGGTTAATACAGGAAGAATGGAAGAAGAAACAGAGAGACTGAGAAGAACATACAGAAAGCAGATGGAAATTTACAGCGAAGCCCTTGAAGTTTCAACAGGAATGAAGGTTAAAGAAAAGTATCTTGTTCATCTTGAAACAGAAACTGCAATTGACATGTAACGGGAGGTAGTTAAAATGGAAATATTGGATTTTAGTGTTTTCCCCTTCTGGGAATACCTTGAAAAGGAAGAAAAGGAAGAGTTCGAAAAGCAGGCAAGAAAAGTAAGATTTAAAAAAGATCAGCTTATTATGTCTACAGAAATGGACTGCCTGGGCGTCCTTTATATTCTAAGGGGAAGCGTAAGGATTTATCTTTCTTCTGAAGATGGAAGAGAAGTAACAATTTCAAGACTTAAGAAAGACGAAATGTGTATGCTTTCTGCATCATGCATGATAACTCAGATATCATTTCCTGCTGCCATGTCTGCAGAAGAAGATGTGGAAGCTATTCTTGTACCTACAGGCTTTATGAACAGACTGAAAGAAGAAAATGTATACGTGGAAAACTGCGTATACAAGAATACTACAGAAAGATTTTCTGATGTAATATCAGGAATTGAGCAGATGATGTTTATGACTCTTGAACAGAGAATAGTGACTTTTCTTCTGGACGAAACGTCAGAAACAGGATGTGATACACTTAATGTGACCCAGGAAAAAGTGGCTCTTGCTATTGGAAGTGCCAGGGAGGCAGTAAGCAGAATTCTGAAGCAGCTTAGTAAAGGTGGATACATAGAAGTTACAAGAGGTAAAATAAAGATTCTTGATAAAAAAGGGCTTTATGGAAAGATTTAGTGATTTTTCACAAAAAATAAAAAAATATTTGCATTTATCCACAAAATAGTGTAATATATATTTATCACGTAGAAAGGAACCCGGAAAAATGAAGAAGCTATTATTCACAGCAGAATACTTTTACTATTACTTTTTCTTTAACGCACATAAAGGGAAGGTAGATTTTGCTGTACAGAAAATAGTTTAGGGTAAGTGATATTTATATATTTATATTTCACCGTATATTAACTACACAGCTTAATCGCCGTGTAGTTTTTTTATTACAGTTTTTTAGGAGGATGCAAAATGATAACAGTACTGAAACAGGGAACAACGAAAGAACAGATGAATAAACTTGTAGAATGGTTTGAAGAGCAGGGCGTTAAGGTGCATATTTCTGTAGGAGAATTCCAGACAGTTCTTGGCCTTATTGGAGACACTGCTTCAATTGATACAGAAATACTTGAACTTCTTGATATTGTAGAAAAGGTAACCAGAATATCAGAGCCTTTTAAGAGCGCAAACAGAAAGTTCCATCCTGAGGATTCTGTAATACCATGTGGCAACGCAAAAATAGGAGCAGGAAATTTCGCAGTAATTGCAGGACCGTGCTCAGTTGAAAATCCTGACCAGATTGAAGAGGTTGCAAAAAGAGTAAAAGCATCAGGAGCAACCATGCTTAGAGGAGGAGCGTTCAAGCCAAGAACATCTCCATATGATTTCCAGGGAATGAAGGCAGAAGGAATTGAACTTCTTTTACACGCAAAGAAAATTACAGGCCTTCCTGTAGTAACAGAAATCATGAATGCAAATCACCTTCCACTATTTGAGGATGTTGATGTAATTCAGGTAGGAGCAAGAAATATGCAGAACTTTGAACTTCTTAAGGAACTTGGAAGAACAAAGAAAACAATTCTTCTTAAGAGGGGTCTTGCAAACACCATTAAGGAACTTCTGATGAGTGCAGAATACATTATGGCAGGAGGAAATGAGAATATCATTTTATGTGAAAGAGGAGTAAGAACATTTGAAACTTACACAAGAAATACGCTTGACCTTTCAGCAGTTCCAGTACTTCACAACCTGACACATTTACCAGTTGTAGTAGATCCAAGCCATGCAACAGGCCACTCAAATCTTGTTGAACCAATGGCACTTGCAGCTACAGCATGTGGCGCTGACGGCCTTATGATAGAAGTACACAACAATCCTGCAAAGGCGCTTTGTGATGGTGCTCAGTCACTTACACCTGATCAGTTTGATGATGTAATGAACAAGGTAAGAAAGATAAAAGAGGTAATTTAAATGACCATTGGTATAGTAGGTTTAGGCCTTATTGGGGGATCACTTGCAAAGGCATACAAAAGAGCCGGATACGAAATTCTGGGAGCTGACAGAGACAGGATTGTTCTTGACTTTGCTCTTCTTGACCAGTCTGTTAATGAAGAACTTACAGATGAAAACCTGACCAGGTGTGAGACAGTTTTTCTTGCACTGCCGCCAGAAGCAGCTGTTAAATGGATGGAAGAGAAAGCAGAAATTCTGAATGAAGGACAGATTGTAATTGACTGCTGTGGTACAAAGAAAAAAATATGCGAAAGAGGATTTGAACTTGCAGAGAAGAATCACTTTGTATTTGCAGGTGGTCATCCAATGGCAGGTCTTCAGTTTGGTGGATACAAACATTCAAAGGCAACCCTGTTTGATGGAGCACTTTTTGTTTTAGTAATAAATGACAGAAATAACCTGAATCTTTTAAAGAAAATCAAGGGTATAATATCAGATGGTGGCTTTGGGGAAATAACATATACTACTGCAGAAGATCACGACAGAATGATTGCATTTACATCGCAGATGCCTCATATTGTGTCTAACGCTTTTGTAAAAAGCAGTACTCCTGCAAGGTATGGAACAGCAGTTTCTGCAGGAAGCTACAGAGACTTTACAAGAGTTGCTTATCTTGATGCAGATATGTGGACAGAACTCTTTATGGAAAACAGAGATAATCTGAAAAATGAAATAGATGTGCTTGTAAGTGAACTTCAGAAGTATTCAGATGCTCTTTCGGAAAATTCTCCGGAAAAGCTGAAAGCGCTTCTTGAAGAAGGAAAAGAAAGAAAAGTTGAGGTTGATACAAGATGGGATTAGATAATCTTGGTAAAATAGTTAAAGAAAAATTAAAAGGAAGATCAGCAGTAATTGTAACAGACGAAAATGTGGCACCTCTTTATCTTGAAAGGTGCACAAAATCTCTGACAGAAGAAGATATACGTGTGTCTCATTTTATTGTTCCTGCTGGCGAAGAGTCAAAAAGCGGAAAAGTATGGCTTGAACTTCTTAACTTTATGGCTGAGGAGCAGATTACAAGAACTGACTTTGTTGTAGCCTTAGGTGGCGGAGTTGTAGGAGATCTTGCTGGATTTGCTGCAGCAACTTACTTAAGGGGCATAGAAGTTGTGCAGATTCCAACAACCCTTCTTGCAGCGGTGGACTCGTCAGTTGGAGGAAAGACAGCTATAAACTTAAACGCAGGAAAAAATCTTGCAGGAGCCTTTCATCAGCCTGTAATAGTGCTTCAGGACAGCAGCCTTCTTAATACACTTTCTGAAGATATATGGCGTGATGGTATGGCAGAAGTTATAAAATACGGTATAATAAAGGACAGAGAGTTATTTAACAGCCTGAAAGATCCGCTGTGGACAAAAGAAAACATAGATTATGTAATAGAAAGATGCGTAAATGCCAAGAAAGAGTTTGTTGAAGAAGATGAATTTGACAGGGGAATAAGGCAGATGCTTAACTTTGGTCATACCATAGGCCATGCAGTAGAAAAAGCAGGTGAATATGAAGTGAGTCATGGCTGCGCAGTAGCAAAAGGGATGGCTGCCATATCACGCATATCAGCTTCTAAAGGCTGGTGCACCATGGAAACTGCAGAGGAAATAGAAAATATATTACTTGCATATGGATTTGACCTGGAAATAAAATATAACAAAGACACTTTAATCGGAATGATGCTTTCTGACAAAAAGAGAAAGGGAGAATGTATTGATATTGTGGTTTCTCCTGAAATTGGAAAGTGCAGACTGATGAGAATTACAACTGAGGAACTGGGAGATTTTCTATGAAAAGAATAAGTGCAATTGCGTCGAAGTCTGATGCTCACAGAGCTCTTATCTGTGCTGCTTTATCAGAAAAATCCTGCAATGTAATATTTAACACAACTTCAGATGATATTAAGGCTACAGAAAAATGCCTAAGGGCTCTTAGAGAGGGAAGAAGTGAAATGTACTGCGGCGAAAGCGGATCTACTTTAAGATTTCTGCTTCCTGTAATGGGAGCTCTTGGAATTAAGGCTGATTTTTACCCGGAAGGAAGACTTCCCATGCGTCCTCTTTCTCCTCTATATGAAGAAATGGAAAGAATGGGCTGCAGTTTAAGCTCTGCTGGTGAGGTGCCTTTTAAGGTAAGAGGAAGACTGAGAGCTGGTACGTATAATATACCTGGAAATATTTCGAGCCAGTATATAAGCGGACTGCTCTTTGCGCTGCCACTTATTGATGGTGACAGCTATATAAAAATTACAGGCAGACTGGAGTCACAGAACTATGTTAAAATGACACTTAACACCATAAGAACTTTTGGAATTGAAATAGAGGAGAAGTCTGATGGTTTCTTTGTAAGGGGAAATCAGAAGTATTCAGGACCAGATAAATACATTGTAGAAGGTGACTGGTCAAATGCTGCTTTTATTCTTGCAGCAGGTGCAATAACAGGAGAGAATGTTCTTTTAACAGGACTTAACAGAGATTCACTTCAGGGTGATAAAGAGATTGTAAATGTTCTTAAATCTTTTGGGGCTGGAATTTCCTTTACTGAAGATGGTGTTGCTATAGAAAAGGGCAATCTCAGAGGTATAGAAATTGATGCAGGTCAGATTCCGGATATGGTTCCTGCAATTTCTGCAGTTGCAGCCTTTGCAGAAGGAAAAACTGTTGTAAATAATGCGGGAAGGCTTCGCATAAAGGAAAGTGACAGGCTTAAGGCCATAAGAGAAACTGTTAATGCCCTTGGAGGCAGGGTAACAGAACTTGAAGAGGGGCTTGTAATAGAAGGTACAGGAAAGCTTAAAGGCGGAGAGGTTTCCTCTTATGGAGATCACAGAATAGCCATGATGGCAGCTGTGTGTTCACTTTTTTCAGAAGAAAAAGTGGTAATAAGTGGCGCAGATGCAGTAAAAAAGTCATATCCTGGTTTTTATGAAGATTTTGAAAAGGCTGGATTTGCAGCAAACATTGAAAGGAAATAGAAATGGGATCAGTATTTGGTAATAACATAAAAATATCCATATTCGGACAGTCTCATTCGGAGGCCATAGGGGTATGTATTGATGGACTACCAGCAGGAATATGTATTGATATGGAGGAACTTCAGAAGTTTATGCAGAGGCGAGCACCAGGAAACAGCAGATACGCAACAAAGCGGAAAGAGGCTGATATACCGGAGTTTGTTTCTGGTCTTGTAGGAAATGTTACATGCGGAGCACCTCTTACTGCAATAATACGTAATACTAATCAGAAATCATCAGATTACAATAATCTTAAGGATTGTCCAAGACCCGGACATGCTGATTATACAGCTCATGTTAAGTACAGAGGTCATGAGGATTTAAGCGGAGGTGGACATTTTTCCGGAAGGCTTACTGCGCCACTTTGCGTTGCAGGAGGAATATGCAGACAGATACTGGAATCAGAAGGTATTAATATTTCTGCATGTATTTCTGAAATTGGTGGAAAGAAAGAAAACTTTTATGAAGAAATAGAGAAAGCCATGGCTGAAGGAGATTCTGTAGGAGGAGTGATTTCATGCTGTATTAATGGTCTTCCTATAGGAGTTGGAGAGCCTGTGTTTGGCGGCATAGAAAACAGAATTGCCCTTGCAGTGTTTGGAATACCTGCAGTAAAAGGAATTGAATTCGGTGCAGGCTTTGATGCAGCAAGAATGAGAGGCAGCGAGAATAACGATTCGTACTTTGTTGAAAATGGGGAAATTCACACAAGAACTAATAATGCAGGGGGCATATTAGGGGGCATAAGTAATGGTAATGACATCAGCTTTAACGTTGCAATTAAGCCTACTCCATCAATTTCAAGAGAACAGGACAGTATAAAATACAGCACCATGGAAAATGAGAAACTGAAAGTAAAGGGAAGACATGACCCATGTATTGTGGAAAGAGCAGTACCATGTGTGGAAGCGGCAGCGGCAGTTGCTATATATGACCTTTATTTAAGTGCAGTTATGAAAGGCGAAATAAATGAGTGATTTAGATAAATACAGAGAGGAAATAGACAGAATTGACAAGGAAATAGTCAGGGCTTTTGATGAAAGAATGAGGGTTGCAGAGGGTATTGCAAGGTACAAGGCAGAGAACAACCTGCCGGTTACTGACCTCTTAAGAGAAAGAGAAAAGCTTGATAAAATAACATTGTCAGCTAGTGATGATATGGCATCATATACAAGACTTCTCTACAATATGATTATGGAAATGAGTAAGGATCATCAGCGCCATGTTTCTGGAAATGAGTCACTGCTTGTAAAAAACATCCAGGCAGCGCTTGAAAATACACCTAAGGTATTTCCGGCACGTGCAACTGTTGCATGCCAGGGTGTTTCAGGTGCTTATTCGCAGCAGGCATGTGAAAAGATTTTTAAAATACCAGAAATTATGTACATGAAGAATTTTAATGGTGTTTTCGCTGCAATTGATAAGGGACTCTGCCAGTATGGAATGCTTCCTCTGGAAAACAGTACTGCAGGATCAGTAAATCAGATTTACGACCTTATGATGAAATATAATTTTCATATTGTTAAGAGTGTTAAACTGAAAATTGATCATAGTCTTCTTGTACCTCAGGGTGTTAAGAAAGAAGAAATTAAGGAAATTTTTTCACATAAGCAGGCTATTATGCAGTGCGAAGAATACCTGAAACAGTTTAATGATGTTAAAATTACTGTGTGCGAAAACACAGCAGCTGCAGCAAAAATGGTTGCAGAATCAGGAAGAAGGGATGCCGCGGCTCTTGCTTCATGTATCTGCGGAGAACTTTACGGGCTTCAGTGTCTTGAAGAGGGAATGCAGGATAACGGAAATAACTATACACGTTTCATATGTATTACCAAGAATATGGAAATATATCCAGGAGCGGACAGAACAAGTCTTATGATGGTTCTTCCTCACAGGCCTGGAGCACTTTATCATATTTTATCAAGATTCTATGCACTTGGAATAAATATTACAAAGCTGGAATCAAGACCTATTCCGGAAAGAGATTTTCACTTTATGTTCTATTTTGATATTGAGTGTCAGGTTTACTCTGAGGAATTTGTAAGGTTAATGAGTCAGCTCTGCGAATTAAGCCAGGAAACTCGTTATCTTGGAAGCTATATGGAGGTGTAACAGTTGAAAAAGATTCTTGTAATAAACGGACCTAATATAAATATGCTGGGAATAAGGGAGCCGGATATTTATGGCAGGAACACTTTCGAAGAACTGCTTGAAAGGGTGGAGAAGAAAGCTGATGAACTTGGTGTTGAAGTAACATGCTATCAGTCAAATCATGAAGGTGCTATTGTTGATAAGATTCAGGAAGCGTACGGAAGATATGATGGAATTGTAATTAATCCTGCAGCATATACCCATACAAGTGTTGCTATTGGTGATGCCCTTGCAGCAGTTGGAATACCAACTGTTGAGATTCATATTTCTGACGTGACAAAGAGAGAAGACTTCAGACAGGTATCTTATGTAAGAGAACAAGCTGTTAAAACCATAATGGGTAAAGGAATAGCAGGTTATGAAGAGGCATTGGAAGTGCTTGTTAAGCTGTAAGTGAATATATGTAAATATGTGCGAGACTCTTAAGGGAGTCTCGTATTTTAGTGGAGAAAATAGCTGGATGGCATGCTAAAGACTATAATTAACTTACTGCTGCATTATGGTTCAGCTGGAACACTCCCTGAAAAAGGCAAAAGTGAATTCTGCCGTTCTATTCCCCGATGTGATAATGACGCCATGATTTCCGAAATGGTAAAAGTGAATTTTGGAGAGTAACTATGGGAAATTAACGATTTTCAGAAGATTTTTCTATAAAATCATTCAAAAAACTGTAAAAATATGACAGAAAAATGAATATTAAATTTTACTTTAGAATTTTAACGAAAAAATGAAGATTTCTCGTTAAAATTTCTGACTAAAAAATATCTTTCACTTTTCAGCCCTCCGGAGCATATTATTTCTATGAGAAAACGTTGATTGCCTCCCGGAAATCGTTAAAATTCCTGACTAAAAAATATTTTTCACTTTTACTATGGTCTGACATTGATATATTAGTAAGGTAGCCATCAGTTTGCTGCACTTCGTCAGGTCAGTCTTTGTGGACATTTTTATTATTCTTAACTGCATTCACAGGAAAATATATTCATCTTCTGGTAAACCATTATTATGTTGGTAATCTTTTGCTGTTTTAATCATATTTAGTGCATCATCAGTAAGTGGCACAATATGTCAAATAAAACAGGAGAGCCTGATTACGGGCTCTCCAATAAAGAGTTCTAAAGTCTAGTTGTAATTGCTATTCTATTTATTCTTGAAAAAGTCATACAGCAGTATTGCAACTCCGATTAAAATCAGAGTAAAGCTGAAAACAATTGGTACGCCATAGCCTGCATACTCAAAGAAATGTTTAAACACGGTATACTCTCCTTGAGAAAGTACAATGAGTTTAAAGAGGTAATAGCCTGCTGCTGATAGAGCTATTCCTATAATGCAGTTTCTATACTTTTCCATTGCTGCCTCCCATGATAATGATATACATAAGTGATGACTGATGATGGCAAATTGTTTGTTTCTATTTATTCTTATTTTTAAAAAAGTCATATATCAATATAACTATTCCGGTCAACATTAAAGCGATGCTGAATGTCATAGGAACTATATAGCCCATCTCATCAAAGTACTCGTTGAAAGGGAGACCGGGCTGTGTAACAATAATTAATTTGAAAAGGCTGTACCCTAAAATTAATATGGATATACCTATAATACAGTCTTTTAATTTTTCCATGATATCCTCCTTTTATAATGACGCATGGTCATAATGATTGATGTAGGCAAAATAATCTGTAGTGATAGATACATTCAGGGCTATATTATATGAATTAGGAGCAGGAATTGTGCTGACAGATATAGAAGTTGTCCCTGTATCGTAAAAATCTCCAACGACAGAATAATAGACTCGATCAGATCTCTCCAGATTTGCATATACGTTGCCGGAAAACTGTTTAACGGCAGGGGAACTCTGATAGAGATTTCTCCTGTCAAAATCAATATTTAAGAGTCTATACATAATTGTATGGTCTTGCCCCTTTAGTATAACCTTCGCCATAGATAATTACTCCGGTAGGTTGATATTTACTTTGGAATACAGGGAATGCACCTACACCTATAGTGACACGTAAAAAATTGGTGCTATTTAATTTTTCTAAAGCTTTTTCTCGCTGCAAATGAATGCTTGAAATCATACGGATATTATAATCTTCCAGGCAGACATTACTAATCATATCGTCAATAACCTGCTCTCTGGAGATATCCCTTGACTCCGAAATTTCTTCCGTCATTTCGGAAAAGCTAAGATTAACAGCGTATACGGAACTACTGCTTAAATCAGCAACTCCATAAATATTGCTGAAATTTTTTTCTGCAGCAAAGGAAGGACTACATAAAGATAAAACGATTAATATAGATAGTATTGTTATGAGTAATTTTCTACTATTGGTTTTTAACATTGTAAACGCCTCCTTTTAAGATAAGATGTTAAATACAAAGATATAGTTTATAGTCTCTGAAAAATCTGACAGAGTGCTTTAAGTGATATTGTATTTTATTTAGTACATTATATCAAAGTACAGAAATAAGTTAATATTAATTTTTGAATTTTCGCATTTTTTAGTATAGCACAATATGGAATTTCTACACATATAGTTTGAGCCATATCCATATCTTTTTCACGATAAACTAAATGGGTATTTTTCGGCACATTAAAAACTTCCTTTATTATATAGTCTCACTCAGATATCTTCATTCTTGGTGCATATTTCTTAAAAAAAGTATGTTTAAGCGGGGGTTTGGTATGAAGTAAGCACGAGGATAAATCTCGACGAGCAAAGTATGTAAGCTTAAAACGTCATTTTAGCTATTAAAAAAACACTTACTAAATCAATAGTAAATGCTTTTTTATAGGTAAATCTGTTATTGATAAAATGAAAAAGTACCTCAAATATAAAAGTGTCCTCAAAGTATACCTTACTTCGTTAGCTCACTGTGGCAAGAAGCATTATACGACAAAGTCTTAGCTAGACTCTTCGACCATGGAGACTTAAAGCATAAGGTCTTCTATCAGTTTGCTGCACTTCAGTAGGACAGACTTTGCGGACAGTTATAGTTTTTCTGCATATTTATATCCAATAAATAAAATGCATTTAATTAATGTATCCAATGCACCTAATGGTGCATTGGCATTTCTATGTGTGCCAGGCATGGCATTTATCTAGCTGGTGAAAGTCTAGTCGCGGGTAGTTACCGCCAAGCGTAGCGGAGCGCAAGCTGGCATTCGTGAGGG
>SAMEA104404106__coassemble_1179_pt1 | contig 21027 bp, 19 predicted proteins | sample SAMEA104404106__metabat2_high_PE_077 | metagenome-assembled genome bin SAMEA104404106 (sample SAMEA104404106) | Balaenoptera acutorostrata | reverse complement strand
GGGGAAATTTCATCTAATATTTCGATTATGGATTTCTCTTCCCATTTTCCATATGTATCTTCTAAGGGTACTGTATGATGGTGTTTTGTCTTCCATGTAGTGTTCTAATTCAAGGAGGTATCCCAGTCCTTCTTCGCTTACTTTGTTTTCGAGGAAAATGAGAAAGTCCATCAGCTTTGCATTAATATCACTGTCATTTTCTGATGGCAGGTAGCACACCTTTATATCTGCCTCATCTCTTTCTGCATAAATCAGGTCACAGTCTATGTAATAGCTGTCGCAGAACACATACTTCCTTTCGCTTTCTTTCATATTCCTTAGAAGAGAAGTTATCATTTCCATGGCTTCTCCTGCATCAATATCTGTCATTGCTGCCAGCGGTTCCATATCCATTATTTTATTCAGGCATCTTACTTCTTCTCCATTAATCACAAATGAAGCAGGAAGGAATATACTCACTTCTTCTGCCTGTACAAGATCACGTATATACTCCTTCATTTCCTCCCTTTTCCATGTTGTTTCAATGTAATTTTTCATTTTATCCTCCGCATTTACTGCATGGCGTATACCCTTTTCTTACGGCTTCTTCTCTTTCCATTTCAACATAGGCCTTTTTTACGTGTTTGCAGTTTCCAAGATGAAACATCTTTCCACTTTTCGAAAAGCAGTATACTGTGGTCCCGTTTTCTGCTTTTGCAGATTTACAGGCCTTACACCCTTTGTACTTTTTCCTTACAGCAGAATTAAGTATTCTCTTTTCACAGCACGGCTTAAGATATGTACATGACTTTTTATGATACTTTTCACCATAATCAGGAAACACATATACAGGGCTTGCTTTCTTCCTTTTCTTAAACTCCTCTTCATCAAGGCCCCTGTCCATATTTTTTGTTCCAGTAAAAGCTCTCCCCGTTATATTAACGCTGTACTCTGTTCTTCCATAAAGGCTGAACATACTGTTTTTTTCAAGGGTAACCTTACCTTCAAGAGTAATTAAATCGCGTATATTACCTGATGAATAGCAGTATTTAAGAGAATTCAGTCTGCAAAGGGTTACATCTCCGTTTTCTTCCTTTATGCGGTTTTCTGTTCTAAGAGCAAGAGAAACCGGCTCAGGTAAATACACCGCCTTAACGGATTCTTTTCTCATTTCGTCACAGGCAGAAAAATATATATTTTCACACTGCCCCATAACAGGAATTATTGATGCCAGCATTATTACAGCAAGAATAAATACAGGAAGCACAAGAACTGCTTCTACTATATAGCTTCCTCTTTTAGTATTCTTTTTCGCACTCATAGTCATCACCATTAAGAGTAAAGCAGACCTTTACTCCACCATTGTATTCCCTCAGGTTAAAGTCTGCATAATAAAGGTACTTCATATTAATCTGCACAAGATCCATCATTCTGAGAAGCAGTACTTCTTTATCCATTTCATAAAGAAAAAGTGATATGTAGTCTTCGTATGTTTCACCTCTTTCTATACCAGTAAATATACAGCCTTCTTCTCTGTTATTAAGTACAGATTCAAGGTCAACTGCCCACATATCTGCATTTTTTACTACAGGAACCTTATGTCCATTAATAAGCAGGTTATAGTCGTTTATACTTTCTGCCAGTGCCCAGGATGCAAGAAGTGCCTCGCAGGTTGCCGCTGCAGCAGGACCCGGAGTCAGTATTTCTGCAGCTGCCAGTGCCTCTGCATATTTTACCTTGTCAGTTTTAAGATAAGCATAATTCAGAATTTCCCTTATACCTACTATTCTGTTTCTTACGCGGCCAAGATTACTGCTGTCACTTAGCTTTCCTGATACAAGATACTCTTTTTCGTACTTAAAGTACCCTGGCTCCTTAGTAGCTTCTGTTTCAGCACTACTAAAAAAACAGTCTGCATATGCATTTATCAGTACTCTTGTATTACCACCTGTGAAAACATCTTTTAAATTTCCTGCATTTTTAATGCCTGAAGAAATTCTTCCAATGTCGAAACTGTCTTTTACGCCTTTTGAAGGTAAATAGTATGATATGCTTTCGTTATTAATTCTGTTTTCCTTTTTCCCTTCAGATGGCTTTTCTTCTCCTTTAACAAGCTTTCCTGCAAGTGCAAGTTTACCTGCTTCTTTAACCTGCTTTTCAAATACATTCAGATTACACAGCGAATAGTCATCAAGACTACAGGCTGCTCCTTCATATTTCACATATGATTTTTTTCCAAGACTTCTTTTTACGTAGAAGCTGCACCTGCTGTTAACATCTTTTTCAAGACCATAAAAGCCCAGCAACGCATACCTGTTTTTAAGATTAATATCATATTCAGCAAGTATGGACTGGGCTGTTACTGTACTTAAACTCTCCGCACATCCTTTAACTGCAAGCCTTTCTGACTGGTGCACAAAGACTGATGTGCATGATACAACTGAAACAAAGAATATCATAAGGAAAACTGTTACAGATCCCCTTCTGCTCATAACAGTTCCTTCACCTTATCACCAGTACGTATAATTTCTGATTCCCTCATATACGTTACTTTACAGGTGCACTCCTTCTTCATAATATAGCTGATTATCCCCTGCGTTCTCCCCGAAGTTTCTCTTTTTTCTTCTATGCTGCCAGCTGTTTTTTCATAAATATTAAGTTTACATAATATATCTTTGTGTAACCCTACCTGTTCACCAAGACAGGAATAAAAAAATGTTAAAAGCGTAAGAAGCGTTACAATTACAAGGATTACAACAGGTATTACAAGCGCCGCTTCTACCATGACTTCTCCTCTTTTATTCTTCATAATCATTACTCTTAAAATCTGTTAAGATTACTAAAGGTTCTTGTTACAAAAGCCGTTATTTCTGATTTGAATATGAGTCCCACTCCAACTGCAATGGCAATGAGGATGGCAACACTTACCATTTCCATTCCACGTTTATTTTTAAACATATAACTACCCCCTTACATTTCAAGAAATGCCGGTGCCGCTGTAATAATTACAAGCACAAGAAGCTGCATGGCAAGAGGAAAGCTTAGTTTCGTTTCTCCCTTTTTCCCTTCTGCTTCAGCATTCTTCTTTCTCATTTCCCAAAGTATTCTGCTTTCATCTTTCAGTTTGTTTCTAAGATCACTACCCCTGTATTCGTGATCAGATATTATGGATGAAATTCTGGAAAACTCCCTGTCAGAAATTCTTGCACTGTATTTTGTAAGCACAGTACATAGACTTCCCTTTCCAGTCTTTTCTTCTTTATATATATCTGTGATTATGGATTTAAAATAGTCTTCTTCCTTCATATCCTTTAAATATGACAGAGCTATTTTTTCGTAGGCATCAGAAAACACCATGCCGCTATCAAGAAGAAGTACCAGTTCATGACAGAACTTTGGTATTTCTCTCTTAATGTTATCAGACTTCTTCTTTTCTTCTGACCTTTCCTTTTCTTTCCCGGATAAATAGAATAGAAAAACAAAGGCAGGATACAGAAGCACAAGCAGAAGAGGTCTGTAATTACGACTGAAACTCCAGCATATTTCCAAGCCGTCTTCCCCTTTTAAAGGCAGCTTCAGAACACTTCCTTTCTGCTTTTCCACAGAACTTACAATACTGTCAATTTCTCCAGAAAGAAGAATTTCCTCTTCATCAGCTGATGTTTTTTCTTCTCTGCCTCTTTCTTCTTTAAGAGGAGAGAGCACTACGTCTCTCTCCATAATTTGTTCGCCCTTCCGGACTTTTACATGTATAATCACACCACTCTGGCCCTCAGTATTTACTGCCGCAACACTTCCATCCTCATTTAGTACATATGGTGAATAGAGGTTTTGTTTTACGTAAAAAACTGTAAGAAAGATCAGCACAAGAAGGAAACCTGTAATAATATTTTTTCTGTTTGACCTTATATATTCTTTAAACTGTTCCTTCATACTTCCACCTTTACAATTTTACGTATTATTACATAAGCGCAGATTACGAGAAGCAGCGCAAGCATCATTATGAGTCTGCCAGCTGCTGTGTTATACACAGGGTCAAGATATCCCGGAGACGTTATTCTTAAAAACAACAGGATAAATATGGGCATAAGGGTAATAATATATCCCTCATACCTTTTCTGAACCATCATGGTCCTTATATCATTTTCGAGCAGTATCTTTTCCCCTGTAAGATAAGCCGCATCATTTAAGACAGAAATAAAATCACCACCGGTTTCCCTGCACACCCTGAAGAGAAGTACAAAATCAGCCACATCTTCAAGACCACTTCTTTCGCTGAAATCTTCCCAGACAGCAATGTCAGTTTCTCCTTCATTAATTCTTTCTGTCATATATGTGAGCTCTGTTGCAATATATGAGGTGCTGCCATATATTGCCTTTAATTTTTCTTCCGATTCTTTCATGGCTTCTGCCATATGCATTCCTGTTGAAAAAGAAGACGCCAGCTCATAAAGCAGATCTCTGAACTGGAAAAGAAGCTGTTTTTTCCTCTTTTCACACATAAAGTCAGCATATATGTTTTCCAGCTTCCTTATCAGAGCCGGGAACATAAGAGCAGGCAATACACTTTTAAAGAAAAGACTACCATTTAATAGAAGACACGTAATAAGACATACATATAATAATATTTTTTCTTTTGAGGTGATTTCATACTTATTATAGTTCAAGTTCTTCATATCCTTTCAGTAAAAGTTTACTTCTTTTTTTCAACTGGTTTTCTGTACGAACAAGCCTGCCCTTTTCGTCTAACAGAAACAGAGGATTAAGCACGTACTCATTATCTCTGTATTCACAGAGTTCCTGAATTTCCATAACCTTTCTCACTCCGTTTCCAAACCTTCCAAGGTGAACCATTATGTCAATGCCTTCTGCTATCTGTCCTCTTATGGCGTCCAGTGGAATCTGTGCTCCCATAAGATACATTGCCTCAAGTCTTCTTAGCATTCCCCTTACACTGTTCCCATGTCCTGTTGACATGCTTCCTTCATGACCTGTATTGAAAGCTCCTATCATATCAGCAATCTCTGCACCTCTTACCTCACCAACAATAATGCGGTCAGGCCTCATTCTGAGACTTGCCTTTATGAGCATATTCATGGTTATTTCACCCTTACCCATGGAATTTGCATTTCTACACTCCATCTGCACAAGGTTTCTGATTTTGTCAAGCTGTAGTTCTGTTGAATCTTCAATTACAATAACTCGTTCGTCATCAGGTATGAAATCTGATAACGCATTAAGGAAAGTGGTTTTCCCCGATGAAGTTCCGCCGCTGACAAATATGTTATATCCGCACTCTGTAAGAACCTTAAGGAAATCGGCACATATTGCTGAAAGTGTACCTCCTTTAACCATCTGGTCTATAGTCATATGATTTCCAACAAACTTCCTTATAGTCAGTACAGGACCATTAGTTACAATATTTTTGTATATGGCGTTTACTCTTGATCCATCAGGTAACCTGGCATCAAGTATAGGATTAAGTTCGTTAATTTCTCTGTGAACAGAAGCTGCAATATTACGTATAATTTCTTCCAGCTCCTCAGTGGAACTGAAAACATTTTTCCTGTAACAGATTCTGCCATCTTCCTCATAGAACAGATCATCTTTGCCATTCACCATTATTTCGTTAAGATTTTTTCTCCTGGTGTATGATGCAAGAGGACCTAACTTTCCAGAAAACCCGGAACTCATGGTCTCTATTTCTTCCATGCATTTCAGAAGTGAATAACCACTTCTGTTTTCAAATACATAGTCTTCAATAGTTTCTTTTACTTTCTGACTTTCTTTTTCGTAATCTGTATTTTTCAGTCTTTCCCGTATTACACTTATATCTTTCTCAAGTCCATGCCTTTCCATATCAGGTGTTCTCCACAATCCATTCTGCTAATTCTGTTGCGCCACTGCCATAACTTTCTCTTTCCCCTTCTGCCCTGTTAAACCTGGTTTCAATAAAATCAGATCTGAATCCTTCTGGCATAAGCCTGGAACTGTTATCTGCTGTCTTTTTAATAAAGCACAAAGGTCCATTAAGAAAATCACATAGCAGCCTTTGCGTGGAGGTTGATTGTGTATTTTCAGCAAAAATAACTGCGTCGGACACTGCAACAAAGTTCAGACTGTTTACAGAAATATTATTCCCTATATCGCCTATAAGATAGTCATACTTTCCGGTTTCTTCTACCTTCTGTATAAGCTTTGTAAGAATATCTTCCGTAATCTCAGTGTATGCAGGATTAAGGCTTTCTACAGCCATAAAATCCACACTGTCTGTTTCATTAATAAAGAGGTCTATGGAAAAATCCTCTTTACACTTCATGTAATACATAAGTTTAAGAAAGCTTCCTCTGCTGCATTTACCTTCTTCTGGAACTGAATGGTTATACGGACACAGACTGAAAAACAGGCATCTTGCGTTATACATTTCGAATACAGCTTTTGCTGTCTCTCTAAGGGAAAGACTTAATCCTGATTCGCCTCTGTCACTTACTCCTGATATAACCTTAAGATTTCTCCTTTTCTGTCCCTTATATACTCTGCCTGTTTTGCGGTAGTATACATACTGAAGAGCTTCAGCCATTTTGCAGCTATTTAGGTATCTGTATACAGAATAAGGCTGATCCTGTAAATATATTTCTTCCTGTTGCTCTTCTCTGAGACAGATATCAGGTCCTGCTTCCGGATCATCAGCAAGTACAAGGTCAAACAGGCCTTCTGCCCCGATATATTCTCTGTCAGTAAGTATGAATTCCATTTTTCTTGTTTCTATGGCAAGAGCTCTTGCAAGTGATCTGCCAAAGTAAATGTCTGATACGTAAATCCCTACTCGAACTATTTCCATTTTTTCCTTGGCATTTTCTACCACCTCCCCTTGCATATAACTTATCATTTTTGTTAAATTTTGTCAACCATTTTTTTACATAATTTATTTTTTGTAAAATATACCTTTACAAAACAATATAAAAGTGATAGTCTCTACTTGTAAATTTAATATGTAATCTTCAGGGCAGGGTGAAAATCCCGACCGGCGGTAAAGTCCGCGAGCGCATTTGCGCATGATTTGGTGCAATTCCAAAACCGACAGTAAAGTCTGGATGGTAGAAGATAAAATGTTTGAACTTGAAAGTTAAAAGTAAATGTTTATGTAATATCAGAGCTCTGGAATTTTTCCAGAGCTTTTATATTACCTCCCCATTTGCAGTTTTCTTTTAATATTTAAATTGTACCTGAATGATTTCTTTCATTCAGGTTTTTTATTTGGAGTTGTTTATGGAAAGAAAATTTATGAAACTTGCAATATCACTTGCAGAAAAAGGCACGGGAAAAGTAAATCCCAATCCCCTTGTAGGTGCAGTAATTGTAAAAAACGGCGAAATAACTGGAACAGGCTATCACCAGAAATACGGAGGCCTTCATGCTGAAAGAAATGCTCTGAAAAACTGTACTGATGCAGAAGGAGCAACCATGTACGTTACTCTTACTCCATGCTGTCACACAGGTAAAACGCCGCCATGCACAGAAGCACTTATTGAAAGCGGCATAAAAAAAGTAGTAATAGGCTCACGTGATCCAAACCCTCTTGTTGGTGAAAAAAGCATTAATATTCTGCGTAATGCAGGAATTGAAGTAGTCGAAGACTTTATGAAAAAGGAATGCGATGCACTTAACCCTGTATTTTTTAAATACATCAGTACCAGAAGGCCATACGTTGTAATGAAGTTTGCAGAAACACTTGATGGTAAAATTGCAACTTCCACTATGGAGTCCAGATGGATTACAGGAGAGAAAGCCCGGGAGCATGTTCACAATTCCCGCAGTAAATATACAGGAATTATGGTGGGAGTAAACACAGTCCTTAAAGACAACCCCCTTCTTAACTGCAGAGCTGAAGGTGGAAGAAACCCTGTAAGAATAGTGTGCGATACCAGTCTTAGGACGCCCCTTACATCCCGGCTTGTTGCAACAGCAGATACATACCCCCTTATTATTGCAACAGCAGTTACAGATGAGAACAGAATAAAACCTTATCTGGAAAAACACTGCACCATATTAAAGTTAAATAAAGGTTCTGACAGTCACATAGATTTAAACCAGCTTATGACTGAACTTGGAAAAAGAAATATAGACAGTATTCTTCTTGAAGGAGGCTCAGTACTTCACGGTTCAGCACTTGCCGCAGGTATAGTTGATAAAGTGGAAGCATACATTGCACCTAAGATTTTCGGTGGCAAAGAAGCACCTTCCCCTGTAGGTGGAAACGGGGTTCTTCACCCCTCTGATGCAATCATATTAGAAAATGTCAGGATTACGCAGCTTGGGGAAGATATACTTATTGAAGGAGATGTAAAAAAATGTTCACAGGAATAGTAGAAGAAAAAGGAACTGTAAAATCACTAAGCGCTAATACACTTCCTGCAAAAATAAAGATTGAATGCTGTAAAGTTCTTGAAGGGACAAATACAGGGGACAGCATTGCAGTTAACGGAGTATGCCTTACTGCAACAGAAATCACAGAAAATTCCTTTACTGCTGACATAATGAATGAAACATTAGAGCGCTCATCCCTTGGAAGTCTCAAAACAGGCAGTCATGTAAACTTAGAAAGAGCCCTGTCACTAAACACAAGACTTGGTGGTCACATAGTATCAGGTCACATTGACGGTACAGGAAAAATATCAGAAATTGAAATAATAGAAAACACTTACTGGTACACAGTAAGCTGCTCTGACAGCCTTCTTAAATACATAATTGAAAAAGGCTCCATAGCAATTGACGGCATCAGCTTAACAGTTGCAAAAGTTAACCCTGATAACTTTCAGGTGTCCATTATCCCTCACACATTAAAAGAAACAACACTTATAGATAAAAAAGCCGGCCACACAGTTAATCTTGAAAATGACGTTATAGGGAAATATGTAGAACAGTTAATAACCTTTAAGGTTAAAAATACAGAGAAAAAAGAAAGCAGAATTACAGAAGCATTTCTTTTAGAAAACGGGTTTTAGGAAAAGGAGAAAAAAATGAAAAACTTTAAATTTGCTACAATTGAAGAAGCTTTAGAAGATCTCAGAAATGGAAAAATCATTCTCTGCACTGATGATCCAGATAGAGAAAACGAAGGTGACTTTATCTGTTCAGCTGAAGGAGCAACAACAGAAAATGTAAACTTTATGGCAATGCACGGACGTGGCCTTATATGCATGCCAATGTCAAGAGACATATGCAGAAAGCTTCACCTTCCACAGATGGTAGAAGATAACACAGATAACCACTGCACAGCATTTACTGTATCAATTGACCATGTAAACACAACTACAGGAATCTCAGCTGAAGAAAGAGGATTTACTGCAAGAATGTGCGTAGATGACAATGCTGGTCCAATGGACTTCAGAAGACCTGGTCACATGTTCCCTCTTATGGCAAAAGATGGTGGAGTATTAGAAAGAAACGGTCACACAGAAGCAACTGTTGACCTTATGAGACTATCTGGTCTAAAAGAATGTGGCCTCTGCTGTGAAATTATGAGTGATGACGGAACAATGATGAGAGCACCTGAACTTAAGGTTCTTGCAACAGAACACAACATAAAAATGATTACAATCAAAGACCTTCAGGACTATCGCAAAAAATATGATAAGCTTGTAGAATGCGTGGCCACAACAAAACTTCCAACAGCCTATGGAAACTTTACTGCTCACGCTTACGTAAACAGACTTAACGGTGAACATCACATTGCACTTGTAAAAGGAGACCTTACTGACGGAGAAAATCTTCTGTGCAGAGTTCACTCAGAATGCTTAACTGGTGATGCTTTCGGATCACTAAAGTGTGACTGCGGCCAGCAGCTTCAGAGTGCCATGAAACAGATTGAAACAGAAGGAAGAGGAGTTCTCCTTTATATGAGACAGGAAGGAAGAGGAATAGGTCTTGTAAACAAGCTTAAAGCTTACGAACTTCAGGACAGAGGTATGGACACACTTGATGCAAACCTTGCACTTGGCTTTGAAGGAGACCTTCGCGAATACTATATAGGAGCTCAGATTCTTAAAGACCTTGGTGCAAGAACACTCAGACTACTTACTAACAACCCTGATAAAGTATATCAGCTTAAGGACTTCGGAATGGAAATTGTAGAAAGAGTTCCCATTCAGGTTCCTCTTACAACTCATGATGCGTTCTATCTTAAAACAAAGAAAGAAAGAATGGGTCATATTCTTAACTACTAATTGACTTAAAATAAAAATTAATATATTACAAGGAGAAAGAAAAAATGAAAATTTATGAAGGTAAACTGGTTGCTGAAAACCCAAGAATCGGAATTGTATGCGCAAGATTTAACGAGTTCATCGTATCAAAGCTTTTGGGCGGTGCTCTTGACGGACTTAAGAGACATAACGTGGAAGACCATAATATTGAAGTTGCATGGTGCCCTGGAGCATTTGAAATTCCTCTTGTTGCATCAAAAATGGCTAAAAGCGGAAGGTACGATGCTGTTATCTGTTTAGGCGCTGTAATCAGAGGAAACACTTCTCACTACGACTACGTATGCGCAGAAGTATCAAAGGGAGTTGCTACAGTATCACTAAACTCTGATATTCCTGTAATGTTCGGTATCCTTACAACTGATAACATTGAACAGGCTATTGAAAGAGCAGGTACCAAGGCTGGTAACAAAGGCTATGACTGTGCAGTAGGCGCAATCGAAATGATTAACCTTCTTAGTGAAATCGAGAAATAGAGAAAGAAGAACCTGCAGGGAGAAATCTCCCCCGGGTTCTTTTTGCAGGTCTATGATGTATATGTAATCATGGCAGAAGTGAATATTTTTTTCTACTTGGAAATTTTAACGATTTCAAGGTACCATTCCTGACTTCCCCATTGAAATGACAAGCTCAGGGCTGCGTAAAAGTGAAAAATATTTTTTACTCAGGAATTTTAACGAGAAATCTTCATATTTTCGTTAAAAATTTAAAGTAGAAATTTAAAATCACTTTTCCATCATATTTTCATGTAAATTCAGCTTCGCGAGAAGCAAATCACCTTCAAAATCGTTAATTCCCCATACTTACTCTGGAATTTTCACTTTTGCCCTGATGCATGCTTCACCAGTGAGCATTTCTATCAGCATTTATATAGTAATATGAAAAGAACCTGCGTGAGCATAGCCTCCGCAGGTTCTTACATTTCATAATCTTTACAAAATCAATTAACTTTAAGCATCCCTTTTACAGGCTCATCTTATAGATTTCCAGAATCTGTTCTCCTGTAAGAGGTACAAATGTATCTGTATACTGTCCATCCAGTTTGGCAGCCATTTCTGCAAGATGTTCTTCTCCGATTCCAACTTCAGATAATCTTGAAGGAAGACCAAGTTCATTGAAGAATTCTCTTGTCTTTGCAATAGCCTGCTTTGCAATATCTTCGTCACTCTGATGAGGATTTAAATGCCATACGTTCTTACCAAGTTCCACAAACTTATACATTGTTTCATCTGATAGTACGTATTCCATCCAGTAAGGTGTAAGTATTGCAAGTCCTACTCCGTGAGTAATGTCATAGTATGCACTTAGTTCATGTTCCATATTATGAACTGACCACTCCACAGCGCTTCCATATGAAAGCAGACCATTAATTGCAAGGCTTGATGCCCACATAAGGTTTGCTCTTGCTTCGTAGTTTTCTGGATTCTTCATGGCAACAGGTCCATATTGAATTGCAGTCTGAAGCACTGCTTCGCACATTCTTGCCTGAAGATATCCACTCTTTTCTGGTGTAAAATATACTTCAAATACATGACTCATCATGTCTGCAGTACCTGCCGCTGTCTGTCTTTCTGAAACACTGAAAGTATATGTAGGATCTAAGATTGAGAACTTAGGTTTAAGATATGGACTGCCTGTTCCAAGTTTGTCATTTTTCTTCATATCAGAAATTACTGCAAATCCATCCATTTCTGAACCGGTAGCCGCAATAGTTAACACTGTTGCAACTGGAAGAGCTCCTCTGATTTTACTTCCGTCAAGAACAAGATCCCATGCAGGTCCGTTATATACTGCAGCTGCAGCAATAACCTTTGCACAGTCAATAGTGCTTCCGCCACCAACTGCTAAAACCGCATCAATATCATTTTCTATGCAGAGTCTTACTCCCTCTTCAACAGTTTCTATTCTTGGGTTTGGTTCAACACCTGCAAGTTCAACAAAGTCAATTTCGTTTTCTTTAAAAACTTTTACAATATCATCATAAACTCCGTTTTTCTTAATGCTTCCGCCACCATAAACCATAAGTACTCTTGTACCAAGTTTACTTATGTACTTTACCTTTTCGATCTGGCCCTTACCAAAAAATATTTTTGTAGGAATTGAATAATCAAAATTCTGCATAAGCTCCTCCTTATCCTGGGGCTATAGTCCCATTTCCTTTAACTCTTCGTTAATCTGTTCCATTTCAAAAGCACGTTTTGTCTTCTGAGTTGTAGTTTTGATTGTTGGTTTATCTGATAAGAAATATTTTTTAACCATTTTGTAAGCCGGCATACTGTCGTTAATCGCTGTCATATCCTTATCAAACTGAGCCTGAAGTTCTTCAAATGTAATATCTTTGTCCTTCAGGTAATTCTTATCATATACTACTTTTGCCCATAATACAAAGTCATTTGCTTTTTCTCTTGTGAAAATCATGCTTTCTTCTACATATGGAAGTACGTTAATAAGGTTTTCAATTTCTTCAGGGAATACGTTCTTACCGTTCTTCATAACGATAACATTCTTCTTTCTTCCACAGATATATAAATAGCCGTCTTTATCAAATCTTGCAAGGTCACCAGTGTGAAGCCATCCGTCAATAATGATTTCGTCTGTTGCTTCCTGGTTGTCGTAATATCCCTTCATTACGTTGTCACCCTGAACAATAAGTTCGCCGATACCTTCTTTATCTGGTTCAAAGATTTCTGCCTTAACGTTTGGCATAACCTTACCACATGATCCTGGTCTTAGGTATCTGTATGTTTCACTTGAAATTGTAGGTGCTGTTTCTGTTAAGCCGTAGCCCTGAACTGTTAAAATACCAAAGTCATTAAAGCCTTTTGCTACTACAGGGTCAAGGGCTGCTGCTCCGTTAATAATAAAGCGAAGGTTTCCACCAAGCTGATCAATAATTGGTTTGAAAACTTTTCTTCTCATATTTATACCCACTTTTTCTGCAGCATTACACATTTTCAGACCAAATTCTATTTTCTTTTCCATACCCTGCTTTTCAATAGCCTTGTTAATCTTCTTGTACATATTTTCAAGTAAAAGAGGTACACTCATGATTACTGAAGCCTGGTATTCTTTCATGTTCTGTGCAACATATTTAAGTCCGTCACAGAATGTGTTCTTCATTCCCTGTGAAAGGAATGTTAAAAGTCCTGACATTCCATAGCAGTGATGAAGTGGAAGAATCATCATATTTACATCTTCTGGCACGAAGTATTCTTCGCAGTTCATTCCGTAGTTACAGCTCATAAAGTTTCTGTGTGTAAGCATTACTGCCTTTGACTGTGAAGTTGTTCCTGAAGTAAATAACAGGAAGCTCATTGCGTCAGGGTCAATTTCTGCGTCAACATATGCACGGTTACCCTGTTCAAGTAAGGCTCTTCCTTCTTCAATTAAAGCATCTGCTGAATCACCTGCTTCGTTTTCAAAGTCAAGAGGAATAATTGCCTTTAACGGAGTTGTGCCTTCATTAAAGATGGCTTCAATTGTCTTGGCTTCTTTCTTACCATAGAAAATCATTTCTGTGTTACTTCTTATAAGGCAGCTTTCAAGTTCCTCTTTCTGTAATGCTCTGTCAAGTGGTACTACTACTCCTGCACCATTAGCAATTGTAAAGTATGACAGACACCACTTATAGCTGTTTTCTCCAATTACTGCAATTCTCTTGTCTTTAAATCCTCTTTCAACAATTGCTGTTCCAAGACAGTTCATTGAATCAAACAGTTCTTCATATGTAGTATTAATGTATGTGATTTCTTTCGTTTCTCTGTTTTTTACTTTAGTTACAAAAGCAACATTATCAGGATACTTTTCCTTTGATTCTCTTAAAAGATCTCTGATATCTGTAAACTGATGAAACTTCTTTTCTAAATGATAATTTTTCATAAAATTCCCCCTCAGATTTGTGTAATATAATGTAACACCATATTGAAAATCTGTCAATAAAGGCGGATAGATACAAAATCCACTGATCTTGCTTTTTACATGATATCTAATGGATGGATAAATCCACTGTATTAAAACTCTTCAGTTTTATCTGATGCAAAAGAAATCTCAGCAAGTTCTTCTGCTATGCTTCTGCTTTCAACACGCATAATATTGTCATCAATGTCTTCTTTTCCAAGAAGATTAACGCTGCCGTACCAGACAATACTGCTGTCAATAATGGCATAGTGTTCGCAGAAACGTTCCTGAACAAGATTTACATATATGCCTTCATCTCTCAGGAACTCAATAGTTTCGTATCTCTGGTCGGAATTTCCGAAGGTATACATATCAGGGTGCCATGTTAAAACAGATACTTTAACACCGGCAGCCTGTTTTTCTTTAAGAAGACTTACCATGCTGACCACCTTGTTCATCATAATTACAGGGCTGGAAATTATTATGGACGAAGACGCTTCTTTCAGGTCTCTCTGATAGATTTCACTGTAACTATCTATATCGAAAATAGCATTTGCGTTCTGCTTTTCTGTTCTTTCACTTGTGAAAATATCATATCCTATTCGTTTATATGACTTCATTCTATTTGAATACATTTTGTCGAACACAGGTATGTGGTAGTCAACATAATCATATACGATTACATTTTCTTTATGCTCATAGTCTCTGTTAAGTCTTCCTGCGTACTGTTCAACAAGACCTTTCCATGATACGGGCATTGTAAGGAAAAGAGTATCAAGTCTTGGAAAGTCAAATCCTTCACCAATAAGCTGGCCTGTTGCAATAAGAATCATGGACTGGTCTTTACCAAGTTCTTCAAGACCTTTTGTTACTTCTTCCCTGTCCTTTTTACTAAGTTTCCCTGTTAAAAGAAATACTCTGTCAGCAGAATCTTTTAGTCTCTCATACAGCTTTCCTGCATGATCAGTATACTTTGTGAGAACAACAGGCGATCTTCCCTCTTCAACAGCTTTACATATGTCTTCTGTTATCATGTCGTCTCTAGACTCGTTATTTCTTAAGAGCTCATATGCATCATTAATAGGAAGTCTGTTTCTTGTGTATGGGCACACTGTTTTAGTAAACCTTGGATAAACCATATGTGCTATATTCTGGTCACGGGCTCTGTCCTTGGATGTGTACTTAAAGATTACAGGACCTATAAGCATTTCATTAATTTTCTGCAGTCCGTCTCCTCTGAATGGTGTTGCTGTAAATCCATAAACGTTCTCTGCCTTTACATGCTTAAGAACATTACTCATGGTTGCAGCTGCACTGTGATGACATTCATCAACAATAATCAGGCCATAATCCTGAAGTCTATTATGGAACTCTGTTTTTTTACAGAGAGACCCTGCCATGGCAATATCAATAATCCCTGTGGAAGAATCATGAGTCCCGTGGATTTTACCAATAAGGGATTTTCTCCTTCTCACCTGGCCGCTCTTAGTAGTGTATTCTGGCATTTCCTCATCAATATCAAGGAAGTTCTCAAGTGTCTTTTCCCACTGCTCAATAAGTGCTGTAGATTCTAAGATAATAAGGGTGGAAGTTTTCTTTTCAGCAATAAGAGCTGTTGATACAACAGTCTTTCCAAAGGCAGTAGCAGCACTTACTATACCTCTTTCATGCTGCATGATTTTCTTAAGAGCTGTCTCCTGTTCACTTCTGAGTTCACCTGTAAACTTAAGGTCAAGCTTTCTTCCCCTACTTCTCTTATCTGAAATATTAATGTTAATATCAGCATCATCCGCCCTGTCCCTGAGTTCTTCCAGAAGGCCTCCGGGAATTCCTATGTAATGACCTTCGTCATATCCTTCATAAATATACCTTGGAACGTTATAAATGGAATAGTTCATGGCGAGTTTTTTGAAGTACTCAGGGTTACTTACTGCCGCCATTCTTCTTATTCTGTTCTGCATGGCAGGCTTAAGATTAGTAGTGTCTACATATATATAATCAGCAAGCACTACGTTTATATCACCATTTACTTCTTCTTGCTTAAAATCAGGACTATAGTCCCATGGCTTTTCTATGTCCATTTCAGGATAAAGCTTCTGCTTCTCTTCCTTCCATTTTGCCATAATATCAGTTATTTCTTTTTCGTTCAGTTTTTTTGTTGATAACAGTTTTTCAAATTGGTTTTCATATGGTTTCCAGTTTTCATCGACAAATACTGAATTACCTTTTTTTACTGCCTGTCCCTGTAGTGGCAATGCAATAGTATTTCCTATGCCACCTTTTGGAAGTTTACTCTGCACTGGAAACATTCTGTCATAAAAATTAAAGCTTTTCAGATTAACACTTTCTGCTCCTTTTTCCAGGAGTGCAAATCCAAAGCTTCTTGCAAGTTCTGCCGAAATTCTTTCCGTAAAGAATATCCACACGTGAGCTCCACTTCCTGACCTTGAACGTTCAACAAGAACAGGTATATTGTTGTCATTACAGATTTTGCGAAGAGCATCCGTTTCTCCCATCCAGTCCATATCCCCTTTTACAGGCAGATCACTATCTGTGTAGTCAAAGTCAAATACAAGAAGTCTGCAGGTATTATCACTGAAAAGAGGATATATTCCGACAACATCACTACAATCTTCTCTGCTTCCTTCCAGATGGTTGATAATATGTTTCGAATCTATTGCCTTATACTTCTTCTCTTTACATGTTGCACAGGTTCCACTTCTATCTGATAATGGACAGACTCTTCTATTATACTTGTATTCACACTGAGGGAAATATCCTGTTTTACCCGTCTTCCTGTTTTCATATCTTAAAGAAAAAACATCAGGACGCCCGCAGAAATACGAAAAGAACTGTCTTGCATGATCTTCCTTTTGACGGCTACTCTTTATTCTTACATTCTGAACAGGCATTTTCTCTTCAGCAGAATCAGGATTAATGCCATGCTTAAAAAGTATATTTCTTAGTCTAATGTTTTCCTGTTTAAGCAGTTCAACTTCTCTTTTTAAATCATCATAATCTCTACTCATTTTATTCTCTCCACATATGTACTTATCCTGTTTTTCTTTAATTTTACATGTGTACACAAAAAAAGACAATACCAAAACCATTGCAATTCTAATCTTACACGGTCTGCGTATTTGATATATGCGCTGCATCAGCATCAGACCATCACATTTCCTTATTCTGAATTCTTCAAATATTTCATTTAATATTCACATTTTTGTTGCAATATGATTTCAACGTGCTATTATATACTTGTATGGTAAATAGATTATACGAAAGGAGAACATCATGGAAAAAGACAGAAGTAAACTTATGCCAAAGTTTTTGGTTCCATCCATAATCGGTATTATTTTATTTATGATTCCAGTAAAATTTGATGGAAACTGGACAATTTTAGTTAAAATTGTAGCTGACCTTATCGGCGGCGCACTTGGCGGCATATTACCTTTATTATGCGTAATTATCATTACAATTTCAGCTGTTATGTCAGTTATTGGTTTAGCAAAACCTAAATTCTTAACAGAAAACGAATTATTTGAAACATTCGTAACTACACCTTTCTGGGCTATCTTAAGAGTTATCGGTGCAATATTTGTATGGATGACATACTTAGCAATCGGCGAAGGCGGTAGCGGAATCGTTTCAATGATTACTGACGGTGGTGCTGGCGGATTCGTTCTTGCTGACCTGCTTACAGTATTAGTAATCATTTTCTTAATTGCAGCTTTACTTCTACCATTACTTTTAGACTTCGGTCTTCTTGAATTCATCGGCGCACTTTTAACAAAGGTTATGCGTCCTCTGTTCAAGATTCCTGGTCGTGCAGCAGTTGACTGTTTCACATCATGGATTGGTGACGGAACATTAGGAGTTATGCTTACATGTAACCAGTACGAAGAAGGATACTATTCAACAAGAGAAGCATGCGTAATCGCTACAACATTCTCAGCTGTATCAATTACATTCAGTATCGTAGTACTTGACACAGTAGGCCTGATGCAGTACTTCGGAATTTACTACCTATTAGTATGCTTAATCGGTATTGTTTGCGCAGTTATCGTTCCTAGAATCCCACCTCTTTCATTAAAGAAAGATACTTACCTTGTAGAAGGTAACACAGCTCCTGAAGAAATTCCAAAAGGATACAAATCAAGTGTAGACTATGGTCTTCACCTTGCTTTAGAAAGAGTTTCTCAGAACACTGGTGTTGGACAGTTCTTTAAGAACGGTATGAAAAATGCTATCGGAATGTGGTTCGGAGTATTACCATCAGTTATGGCTATTGGTACTATTGCTCTTGTAATTGCTAACAACACAGCATTCTTCGAAATTTTAGGAAAACCTTTCGTTCCACTTCTAAACCTGTTACAGGTTCCAGAAGCTGTTGAAGCTTCAAAGACAATGATCGTTGGATTTACAGATATGTTAACACCAGCTATCATGGCATCAGAAGCTATTACAGCTGCAGTTACAAGATTCATCATTGCTGTTGTTTCTGTAACTCAGTTAATTTACTTATCAGAAGTCGGCGGCTTAATCTTAGGCTCAAAACTTCCAGTAAACATTTTTGAATTATTTGTTATCTTCTTAGAAAGAACAATTATCAGCTTAGTTATCGCAGCACCTATTGCGTACTTGATATTCTAGCTATGCTGAAATAAAAGAGCGTATAAAATCTTAATATACCATGCACAGAGCAGTGTCCTTTTAAATGGACCTGCTCTTTTTTTCTTCCCATATCTTGACTCGCCCTGTCTCCTATGTTAGAATTTCAACTGTAATTAAATATATAAACCGATGATTAAGAGTAGTAATCAGTAAAGGTTGCTTAAGAGAGAGCTGCAGGTGGTGTAATTGCAGTAGTAAACATGCTGACCAATGGACTTATGAGGGCAAACAGAACAGCATAAGCTTAGTATGGGAGACGGAATCTGACCGTTATTCAGAAGGACATATATATTGTATGTCTTGAGTGCGTTTATCTGTGAAGGTAAACGAATTAGGGTGGTATCGCAGAAGTTATGGCTTTTGTCCCTTGTAGGAGGGATAGAAGCTTTTTTTATTCCTCAGCTAAATACAGAAAAGAGGTAAATTAAAATGAAAAGAGTATTTTCAGGCGTACAGCCTACAGGTAACATTCACCTTGGTAACTATCTTGGTGCATTAAAACAGTTCGTAGAACTTCAGGATGACAACGAATGCCTGTACTGCATTGTTGACATGCACGCAATTACAGTTCCACAGGATCCAAAAGAACTGAAACAGCACATTCTTGACGTAGCTGCACTTTATCTTGCAGTTGGTGTTGATCCAGAAAAATCAATTGTATTTGTACAGTCTGATGTCCCTGGACATGCTGAATTATCATGGGTTCTTACATGTAACTCATACACTGGAGAACTTTCAAGAATGACTCAGTTTAAGGCTAAGAGCCACAACAAGGAATCCGCTCCAACAGGATTATTCACATACCCTGTTCTTATGGCAGCAGACATCCTTCTTTATGATACAGATATCGTTCCAGTTGGAAACGACCAGAAACAGCACATTGAATTATGCCGTGACATTGCTACAAGAGTTAACAACACAAGAAAGAAGACTTTCGTAGTTCCTGAAGGAAGGTTCATGAAGGAAGGTGCAAGAATCATGGCTCTTGATGACCCTACTCAGAAGATGAGTAAATCAGCTGAAAACATTCACAGCAGAATCTCACTTCTTGATGAACCATCAAAGATCAAGAAGTCAATCATGAAAGCTACAACAGACTCAGAAGGAATCATCAGATTTGACGTTGAAAACAAACCTGGCGTAAGCAACCTTCTTAATATCTACAGCGTACTTTCAGGAAAGACAATTCCAGAATTAGAAGCTATGTACGAAGGTAAAGGATACGGAGATTTCAAGAAAGACTTAGTTGAAGTAGTAGTTGATGCACTTGCTCCAATTAAAGCAAGATACGAAGAGATCAGATACTCTGATGACTTAATCAGAATCCTTAACGAAGGTGCAGAAAAAGCTAACGCTATTGCAGAAAAGACAATGAAGAGAGTTAAAGATAACTTTGGTCTTGGACTATAGGGCGTAAGAATAGAAGAATAGAAGAATAGAATGACAAAAACCTGCTCGTCGAGCAGGTTTTTTACTATCTTCTTAATACATTCTGCAGGAATAATCTTAATCATAATCAAGTATCTGACCATCTGCAAACGCTATTTCTTCTTTAAGTTCACGAATATATTTATCATAGTCTACATATGTTCTCATATATTCACTTTTAAACGCCTTCTGATTATATTCATCTCTCACAACTTTTGAAAGACGCTCACGCAGAGTATCAATGAATTCCATACTCTGGCTCTTTTCAGCAATTCTTTCAAATATTTCAGATAGCCAGTAGAATTCTTCATCAGTACATTCATTACGAATATATTCTATGGTTGCTCCAATATCAGCAGTAAAAATCTTTACCGCTTTTTCAACGTAATCTTCAAAAAAGTACTCTTCTAGACTTTCTGTTATACGAAACTGTACAGCATCTTTCATTGTTTCAAAATCTTTCATTTTTTTCGCCTCCTTAATACAGAGCTTTGATCACAATCAGGAAAAATAGTTGCTATTTTACCATTTGTCTTAATAACACCAACTCTTACATGTTTATATACACCCCACATTGTTTTACAATTAGGTGTTCTGCGATTCTTTTTGAGTCCAGCCACATGCTCTCCCGCACGTTTAATATCTTTATCAGTCCATGTTTTAGGAAACCAGGCCTGATAAATACCACTACGTTTTATCCTTTGCATATGTTTTGGTACATTGCCAACTCTTACACCATTTGAATAAGTCTTAACAATATTATACTCTATATGGTATTTGTCAAGTA
>SAMEA104404106__coassemble_1105_pt1 | contig 22166 bp, 38 predicted proteins | sample SAMEA104404106__metabat2_high_PE_077 | metagenome-assembled genome bin SAMEA104404106 (sample SAMEA104404106) | Balaenoptera acutorostrata | reverse complement strand
ATTAAAAAAAGAGGATACTACGAAAAACTTTGTTTTTCTGTATCCTCATGTCACCCTTTAAGGTGACAACGCCAAGGTACTTTCTTTGAAATATACGGAAAAATCTCTTTTAATCGATATTTCCTATATTAAAATAAAAAAATCCCGTCCCGCATATTTGCGGAACAGGATTTAAAATCGAAACCGATTAAACTAATTCTAGGTATACAGCTTCTGAGTTATCTCCTCTACGAGGTCCTAACTTAAGAATTCTTGTGTATCCACCGTTTCTATCAGCATATTTTGGAGCAATTTCATCAAATAATTTTGCTACAACTGTTTCATCATAAATGAAAGCTAATGCCTGTCTTCTAGCGTGAAGATCTCCACGTTTAGCAAGAGTGATCATCTTTTCAGCTTCTCTTCTTGCTTCCTTAGCTCTGCATTCAGTTGTAGTAATTCTTCCTTCTCTGAATAAGTCAGTAACTAGGTTTCTAAGCATTGCTTTTCTGTGAGCAGTTTCTCTGCCCAGCTTTCTATATCCTGGCATATCGAATCTCCTTTCGTATATTTCTTATTTTGTTCTTTCGAACTTCTACTTAATCATCACTAGGTTTTAATGAAAGACCTAGTTCTTCTAACTTGTGTTTTACTTCATCAAGGGACTTTTTACCAAGGTTTCTAACCTTCATCATGTCCTCTTCGCTACGTTCTGTTAATTCCTCAACAGTGTTGATTGCTGCTCTCTTTAAGCAGTTAAAGGATCTTACTGAAAGTTCAAGTTCTTCAATAGTCATTTCAAGAGCTTTTTCCTTCTGGTCTTCTTCCTTTTCAACCATGATTTCCAAACCATCAGTTGATTCATCTAACTCAATGAATAAGTTAAGGTGTTCCTGCATGATTTTGGCACCAATTGAAACTCCTTCTTCTGGTCTGATTGAACCATCAGTCCAGATTTCAAGGATAAGTCTGTCATAGTCTGTAACCTGACCAACTCTTGTGTTTTCAATTGTGTAATTAACCTTCTTTACTGGTGTGTAAATTGAGTCAACAGGAATAACAGAAATAGGAGTTGTTTCATCTTTGTTCTGTTCAGCTGGAACATATCCACGACCTCTTGCAATGTTTAATTCCATTACAAGTGTTGCATTCTCTTCAAGAGTAGCAATGTGAAGGTCTTTATTGAATATTTCTAAATCAGAATCAGAAATAATGTCACCTGCAGTAACTTCTTTAGGACCAACAGCGTTAATAATAACTCTCTTAGTATCTTCTCCACTTAATCTTACAGCAAGTTTCTTTAAGTTTAAGATGATTTCTGTAACATCCTCTTTTACTCCAGGAATTGTTGAAAACTCATGAAGTATTCCGTCGATTTTTATTGATGTTACTGCAGCTCCTGGTAATGAGCTAAGAAGAATTCTTCTCATTGCATTACCAAGTGTTGTACCGTAACCTCTTTCTAATGGTTCTACTACGAATTTTCCGTAGTGAGCCTCTTCATCTACAAATTTTGTAATTGTTGGTTTTTCGATTTCTATCACTCAAAAACCCTCCTTTTTCTTCCAATGAACGCCGGTTTATGCAACTGCATTATTTGGAATACAATTCGACGATTAAGTGCTCTTCGATTGGAGTATCGATTTCTTCTCTTCTAGGAAGAGCTACAACCTTACCTTCCAGTTTGTTAACATCTACTGTTAACCAAGCTGGTGGAACGATTAGCATTTCTTTTACTTCCTTGAATTTAGCAATGTTTGAGCTCTTTTCAGATACAGCGATAACATCTCCAGCTTTTACTAAGTATGAAGGAATGTTAACTTTTTTGCCGTTTACTGTAAAGTGACCATGTGTTACCATCTGTCTAGCTTCACGTCTTGTAGCAACAAGACCAAGTCTGAATACTACGTTATCTAATCTTCTTTCTAAAAGGATAAGTAAGTTTTCACCTGCTTTACCCTGCATCTTTTCAGCTTTTGTGAATGTGTTTCTGAACTGTTTTTCAAGAACACCGTAGATGAATTTAGCTCTCTGTTTTTCTCTTAACTGAATACCATATTCACTCATCTTTTTGTTTGATCTGTGTGGTGCTCTCTTTGATTTCTTTTCGATTCCTAAGTATGATGGATCTAAATCTAATGAACGACATCTCTTAAGAATTGGTTCTCTATTTACTGCCATTATTCGTTTCCTCCCTTCTTAGACTCTTCTTCTCTTTGGTGGTCTGCATCCATTGTGTGGAATTGGTGTGATGTCCTTGATCATTGTGATTTCAAGTCCAGCAGCCTGTAAAGCTCTGATTGCAGCTTCTCTTCCGGATCCAGGTCCTTTTACATAAACTTCTACAGTTTTTAAACCGTGTTCCATAGCGCCCTTTGTTGCTTCTTCAGCAGCCATCTGAGCAGCGAATGGTGTTGATTTCTTTGAACCCTTGAATCCAAGTGATCCAGCACTTGACCATGAAAGTGCATTTCCGTCTAAGTCTGTTAGAGTAACTAATGTATTGTTGAAGGTGGACTGGATATGAGCCTGGCCTTTTTCAACATTTTTACGTTCTCTTTTTTTCTTTCTTACTACCTTTTTAGCAGCTTTAGCCATTTTATCCTACCTCCTTCTTATTTCTTCTTTCTAGCAATAGTCTTTTTAGGACCTTTACGAGTTCTAGCGTTTGTCTTTGTTTTCTGACCTCTTACTGGAAGTCCTCTTCTATGTCTGATTCCTCTGTAGCTTCCGATTTCCATTAATCTCTTAATGTTCATGGAAACTTCTCTTCTAAGATCACCTTCTACAAGGTATTCTTCATCGATGATTTTTCTGATTCTACCAGCTTCATCCTCACTTAAGTCTTTAACTCTTGTGTCAGGGTTAACCTGAGCTTTTTCAAGGATTGCTGCTGCTGTTGGTCTACCAATACCATAAATGTAAGTTAAACCAATTTCTACTCTTTTTTCTCTTGGTAAGTCGACACCGGCTATACGAGCCATACGTTTCCTCCTTCTCCTATCTTCCGTCACATTTCCAGGAGTGATATAGACAGGCGTTCTAAAATATACAATAATTTAAATTATGAGCTGCGGTCCTGGTCCTCGCAGTTCAGTTTTTAACTAATTAAAATCAACCTTGCTTCTGTTTGTGCTTTGGGTTTTCACAGATAACCATAACTTTTCCGTGTCTTTTGATTACCTTGCACTTTTCACAGATTGGTTTTACGGAAGCTCTAACTTTCATTTTATTTCCTCCTCCATCTATTACTTATCTCTCCATATGATTCTTCCTCTTGTTAAATCGTAAGGTGACAGTTCAACTTTTACCTTATCTCCTGGAAGAATTCTTATGTAGTTCATTCTGATTTTTCCTGAAATGTGTGCAAGCACTTCAAAACCGTTTTCAAGTTTAACCTTGAACATTGCGTTTGGCTGAGCATCCACAACAGTTCCCAATGCTTCGATGACGTCTTTCTTCGCCATTATTTACACCTCTCTCTATTATAGGGTAAGCAACTCAGGCTCACCATCATTAATAACAACAGTATTTTCATAGTGCGCAGACAGTTTACCATCTTTTGTAACAGCTGTCCAGCCATTTTTTAAAGTTTTCACTTTATGTGTTCCCTGGCATATCATAGGTTCAATGGCTAATACCATACCTTCTTTCAATACAGGCCCACATCCCGGTTTCCCATAGTTGGGAATCTGAGGATCTTCGTGCATATTGCGTCCAATCCCATGACCAACGTACTCACGTACTACAGAATATCCAGCGCTTTCTGCACATTCCTGAATGGCATGTGATATGTCAGAAAGTCTAAATCCCTGACGTGCATATTCAATTCCCGCAAAGAAGCTCTTCTTCGTTACGTCGATTAGATTTCTGGCATCTTCGCTGATTTCTCCTATGCCATAAGTACGAGCTGCGTCACTGGCAAAACCATTATATGTTGAACCAGTATCTACGGTCACAATGTCACCTTCTTTTATGATTCTTTTATCACTTGGTATTCCATGCACAATTTCTTCATTAATTGAAATGCATGCACTTCCTGGAAAACCGCAGTAGCCCTTGAATGTAGGGGTCATTTTATAGCTGCGGATTGTATCCTCTATATAATGATCTACATCCAATGTGGACATACCAGGCTTTATATAATCCTCAAGGTTTCTAAGAATCTCACCAGTAACTTTTGCGGCTTCACGCATTATGTCAATTTCGTGTTTAGATTTGATGATGATCATCTTATTCACCAATAGCTTTTACAATTTCACTGAATACTTCATCAAGAGCTAATGCTCCGTCAACTGTAGCAATATTTCCTTTTTCATTGTAATAGTCTACTAGTGGCTTTGTCTGGTCGTTATATACTGCAATTCTGTTTTCAACAGTTTCGCGAGTATCGTCAGCACGCTGCATCAGCTCACCACCGCAGATGTCACAAATGCCTTCAACTTTAGATGGAATGTTTACAACATGGAAGGATGCTCCGCAAGCTTTGCAAACTCTTCTTCCTGTTAATCTTGTAATTAATTCTTCTTTTTCAACGTCGATGTTAATTACAACGTCTAATTTCTGACCATGTGCTTCTAAGAATTCGTCAAGCTTTTCTGCCTGATAAACTGTTCTTGGGAAACCATCTAGTAAGAAACCGTTTTTGCAGTCATCCTTAAGAAGTCTGTCTGTTGCGATTTCAATAACTAAATCGTCAGGAACTAATTCACCTTTGTTCATATATTCCTGAGCTCTTTTACCAAGTTCTGTACCGTTCTTGATGTTAGCTCTGAAAATATCTCCTGTTGAAATGTGTGGAACATTGTATTTTTCCACAATTTTAACTGCCTGTGTACCCTTACCAGCTCCTGGAGGGCCTAACAAAACTGTTCTAAGCATTTGCTCATCTCCTCTTATTTTAGGAATCCAGAATAGTTTCTCATAACCATCTGGTTCTCTAGCTGTTTCATTGTTTCAAGTGCAACTCCTACTACGATCAGAAGTGAAGTACCACCGAAGTGGATATGTAATCCAGCTAACTGACCTACGATTGTAGGAAGTGTTGCAATTATTGCTAAGAAAATAGCACCTACGATTGAAAGTCTTGACATTACTCTGTTAAGATATTCAATTGTAGCTTTTCCCGGTCTGATACCAGGGATAAATCCTCCATTTGCCTTCAGGTTTTCTGCAACTTCCATTGGATTGAAAGTAATTGCAGTATAGAAGTAGTTGAAGAATATAATCAGTAATACGTTTAGTACACTGTAGAACCATACTCCCGGATTTCCTGCTGGTGATAACCATTTTGTAACGAATTCTGTAAATCCGCTGCCAGGGAAGAAGTATGTAATTGTCAGTGGGAACTGTAATAATGAAAGAGCAAAGATTACAGGAATAACTCCTGCCTGATTTACTTTTAGAGGAATATGTGTTGACTGTCCTCCGTACATCTTTCTTCCTACAACTCTCTTAGCATACTGTACAGGAATCTTTCTTGTACCCTGCTGAATTTCAATAACACCTACAATTACGATAATCGCAAAGACTACGAATAAAATAAGTGATACGATTGAGAATGTTCCGTCCTGATACTGTGTCCATAAGCTTCTGATGCTTGATGGAACTCTGGCAATAATTCCACCGAAGATAATCAGTGAAATACCATTACCAATACCCTTTTCATTAATCTGTTCACCTAACCACATTAAGAATGCTGTACCGGCTGTAAGAACAAGGATGATAACAACAAAGTTGAACCATCTGTCATCTTTAACTGCTCCTCTGAAAAGACCAACAGTTAAACCGATTGCCTGAATAACAGCAAGAACTACTGTAAGATAACGAGTAATCATCGCCATCTTCTTTCTTCCTTCCTGTCCTTCTTTAGCTAATCTTTCGAAGTAAGGGAACGCAATTGTTAGTAACTGAATAATAATCGATGCTGTGATATAAGGTGTAATACTTAGAGCAAATATCGTCATGTTGCTGAATGCACCACCAGAGAACAGGTCGAATAAATCGAATAATCCTGTATCTCCAGTAAAGTACTGGCTAAGTATTGCTCTGTCAATGCCAGGAACCGGAATACATGATCCGATTCTGAACACTACAAGCATTAACAGTGTAAAAATAATCTTGCTTCTGATTTCAGGTACTTTGAAGGCCTGCTTAACTGTTTTAAGCATTTCCATTTTAGATTACCTCTGCCTTTCCTCCAGCAGCTTCGATTTTTTCAATTGCACTCTTAGTAAATTTGTTAGCTCTTACTGTGATGCCATGTTCTAAAGCGCCATCTCCAAGAACTTTGATTCCGTCTTTAACCTGTTTAACAAGTCCTGCTTCTCTAAGAAGTTCAGGTGTAACAACAGTACCAGCTTCAAATCTGTTAAGATCTTTAACATTAATTGTTGTATAAACTGTTCCAAAGATGTTATTGAAACCTCTCTTTGGTAAACGTCTGTATAATGGCATCTGTCCACCTTCAAAGCCAAGTCTAACTCCGCCACCGGATCTTGATTTCTGGCCATTCATACCTCTACCACCAGTTTTACCCTGGCCTGTAGCTGTACCACGACCTCTTCTCTTACGGTTTTTAGTTGAACCTTCTGCCGCTCTTAATTCATGTAATTTCATATTCTCTGCACCTCCTATCTTATAGTTCTTCTACAGTAACAAGATGTGCTACTTTTGCAATTGCACCACGTGTAGCAGCATTATCTGCTAATTCAACGCTGTGGTGTAATTTCTTTAGTCCTAACGCTTCAACCACTTTTCTCTGTTTAGGGGAAGCGCCGATTGTGCTCTTTGTTAATGTGATTTTTAACATTTTCGCTTTCCTCCTATCCTAAGATTTCTTCTGGTTTCTTTCCTCTAAGTCTAGCAACTTTTTCCACTGTTGCAAGAGTTTTAAGACCTTCTAATGTAGCCATAGCCATGTTTCCAGTGTTGCTGGATCCGATTGACTTAGCTCTTACGTCTTTAATACCAGCTGATTCTAATACTGTACGTACTGATGAACCAGCGATAACTCCAGTACCCTGTTTAGCAGGCATGATAAGTACTTTTCCTGCTCCGAATACTCCGATGTTCTTGTGTGGTATAGTTGTTCCGACTGTAGGAACATATATTAAATTCTTTTTAGCATCTTCTGTAGCTTTTCTTACTGCTTCAGGAATTTCCTGAGCTTTTCCAAGACCAACGCCAACGTGTCCGTTTCCATCACCGACAACGATTGTAACGCTGAATCTCATGTTTCTACCGCCTTTTACTGTTTTAGCAACACGTCTGATGTTAACGATAGTTTCATTTAATTCAAGCTTGGATGCATCAATCATATTACGCATTCCTTATTTCCTCCCGTTAGAATTTTAATCCGCCCTCACGAGCTCCTTCAGCTAATTCCTTAACTCTTCCGTGATATAGGAATCCGCCTCTGTCAAAAGCAACAACTTCAATGCCTTTTGCAAGAGCTCTCTTAGCGATAGCTTCGCCAACTTTTCTTGCAGCATCTTTGTTTCCGCCGTATCCGATTTCAGCCTTTAACTCTTTATCAAGTGATGATGCGGAAGCTAAAGTAACCATGTTTACGTCATCGATAATCTGGCAAGAAATGTTCTTGTTTGATCTGAAAACGCATAGTCTTGGTTTTTCAGGAGTTCCGGATAAATTTTTTCTAACTCTTTCGTGTCTCTTAACACGTCTATCGTTTCTGCTTTCTTTAGCCATTGTGATTCACTCCTTTCTATTTAGCCCCAGCTTTTCCTTCTTTTCTGCGGATAAATTCGCCATCGTACTTGATTCCCTTACCCTTATATGGTTCAGGTTTTCTCCAAGCTCTGATGTTAGCCGCATAGTTACCAACTAATTCTTTGTTGATACCTTTAACAATAACTGTTGTAGCGTCTGGAACTTCAGTAGTGATTCCTTCTGGATCTTCCATTTCAACTGGGTGTGAGAAGCCAAGACCCATAACTAGTTTGTTACCTTTTTTCTCAGCTCTGTAACCTACACCGTTTAAAAGAAGTTTCTTTTCGTAACCCTGAGTAACTCCAACAACCATGTTGTTTACAAGAGTTCTTGCAAGACCGTGCTGTGATCTTTCTTCTCTTGAATCAGCTTCTCTTGTGAAAAGTACTTCGTTTTCTTTAATTTCTACATTGATTAATTCGCTAACCTGTTCCTGTAGCTGTCCCTTAGGTCCTTTTACTGTTACTACATTGTTTGCATCAACAGTAACTTCTACACCGGCAGGAAGTGCAACAGGTTTTCTACCTATTCTTGACATATTCTATTTCCTCCTACCATACATAACAGATTACTTCGCCGCCAACGCCTAACTGTCTAGCTTTTTTGTCGCTGATAACACCTTTTGATGTTGAGATAATAGCGATTCCTAAGCCACCAAGTACTCTTGGTACTTCGTTTGCTTTAGCATAAACTTTAAGACCTGGTTTTGAAATCTTCTTAATTCCAGTGATAACTCTTTCTTTACCAGCAGCATATTTCATTTCAACTTTGATAATGCCCTGTTTGTTATCGTCTATAACTTCGAAGCCATTGATGTAGCCTTCTTCAAGTAAAATTTCTGCGATTGAGATTTTGATCTTTGATGCAGGAATTTCAACTGTTTCATGTCCTACAGTATTGGCATTTCTGATTCTTGTTAGCATATCTGCTATTGGATCTGTCATTGTCATTACAGTAATTCTCCTTCCTCTTGCATGGTTCGAAGCCCTAACCCGATTTCTAATCGGTAGTAGGTCTCGTGCGAGAAACTCCCAAAATTTATTCTGGTGAGTTTTACCGCTGAAGCCCTAACCCGATTTTCGTAGAAAATCGATAATGTGGTTCTACGCCTTCATCGATTTCCTACATATTATATAGGTTATTTCTGACTTCGCCTGTGCACTGATTGTAACTATTCTTACCAGCTAGCTTTTCTTACGCCAGGAATTTCACCTTTGTAAGCAAGCTCTCTGAAGCAAACACGGCAAATGCCGTATTTCTTTAAAACGGAATGTGGTCTTCCGCAAACTCTGCATCTTGTGTATGCACGAGTTGAATACTTTGGTTTTCTCTGCTGTTTTACTTTGAGAGATTTCTTTGCCATAATTCCCTCCTTATTTTTCAAACGGCATGCCAAGAAGTTCAAGTAATGCTGCAGCTTCTTCGTCTGTTTTAGCCGTTGTTGTAAATACGATATTCATACCTTTGATTGTGTCAACATCATCATAGTTGATTTCAGGGAAGATTAACTGTTCTTTGATACCCATTGAGTAGTTTCCTCTTCCGTCAAATGAATTCTTGCTAACACCCTTGAAGTCTCTTACTCTAGGAAGAGCGATGTTGAAGAACTTATCAACAAATGTGTACATGTTGTCTCCTCTTAGTGTAACTTTTGCTCCAACAGGCATTCCCTGTCTTACTTTGAAGTTAGCAATGGACTTCTTTGCTTTTGTAGTTACAGGTTTCTGGCCACTGATAAGACCTAATTCCTTAACTGCAGTTTCCATGATCTTAGCGTTTTCTTTTGCTTCACCAAGACCCATATTGATTGTTACTTTAACAAGTTTAGGTACTTCCATTACGTTAGCATAGTTGAATCTTTCTTTCATTGCTGGGAATACCTTTTCATTATAAGTTTCTCTTAATCTAGCTGTCAAATCGTCTCCTCCTTTCCTTAGTCAATTACGTTTCCAGTTTTTCTGTTAGTTCTTACTTTTCTGCCGTCTACAACTTTGTATCCAACTTTAACAGCTTCTTTAGCTTTTGCATCATAAAGCATTACGTTTGAAGCATCGATAGGTCCTTCAACATGCTTGATTTCAGCTCTTGCTGTTCTTGTCTGTTTCTGGTGCTTTGTCTGAATGTTAACACCTTCAACAATTACTCTGTTTTCTGTTGGCATAGCTTTAAGAACTGTACCTGTTTTACCTTTATCTTTACCAGTAATTACTACTACTGTATCTCCTGATTTAATACGCATCCTTAAAACACCTCCCTATAATACTTCTGGTGCCAATGACACGATCTTCATGAAGCCTTTATCTCTAAGTTCCCTTGCAACAGGTCCGAAGATACGTGTTCCAACTGGGCTCTTGTCTTCTTTATCTTTAATGATTACTGCTGCATTCTGGTCGAACTTAACGTAGCTTCCGTCAGCTCTTCTAACGCCCTTCTTAGTTCTAACTACTACAGCTTTTACAACGTCACCTTTTTTAACGACGCCACCTGGTGTTGCTTCTTTTACAGCGCAAACGATTACATCACCAACATTCGCATACTGACGGTATGTACCACCTAGAATACGGATGCATAAAAGTTCTTTTGCACCTGAATTGTCAGCAACTCTTAATCTTGTTTCTGTCTGAATCATGATCTGGTGCCTCCTTATTTAACTTTTTCAATGATGTTAACAAGTCTCCATCTCTTATCCTTTGATAGAGGTCTTGTTTCCATAATTCTAACTTTATCTCCAATATTGCATTCGTTGTTTTCGTCATGAACTTTTACTTTCTTAGTTCTCTTAACAGCTTTACCGTAAAGAGAATGTCTTACGAAGTCTTCGATTGCAACTACTACAGTCTTATCCATTTTGTCACTTACAACAATGCCGACTTTAGTTTTTCTACCGTTTCTTTCAACTGCCATAATTCGCATCCTCCTTCCTTAAGCCTGAACCTTTTCAAGTTCTTTTTCTCTTATGATAGTTTTAACTCTAGCAATATTTCTTTTTACTTCTCTCATTTTTACAGGGTTTTCTAACTGGCCTGTTACATGCTGGAATCTTAAGTTGAATAATTCCTTTTTCATCTTATCTAGTTCAGCATTTAATTCGATTTCTGTCATTTCTCTCATTTTGTTCAGTTCCATTATGCTTCACCACCCTTTGCTAATTCCTGTTCTTTGATGGCAAATTTGCACTTAACTGGTAACTTGTGCATAGCAAGTCTCATAGCTTCTCTAGCCTGAGCTTCTGTTACCCCCTCAATTTCGAACATAACTCTACCTGGTTTAACTACTGCTACCCAGTATTCAGGTGAACCTTTACCGGAACCCATACGAACTTCAGCAGGTTTCTTTGTTACTGATTTGTGTGGGAAAATTTTGATATATACTTTACCACCTCTTTTAATAGATCTTGTCATAGCAATTCTGGCTGCTTCGATCTGGTTTGAAGTGATCCATCCACATTCCTGTGCTACAAGGCCATATGCACCGTAAGTAATTGTATTACCTTTAGTTGCAACGCCCTTCATTCTTCCTCTGTGAACTCTTCTGCGTTTAACGCGCTTTGGCATTAACATGGTTTAGTTCCTCCTTTCTCCGATTCTTATTCTTCAACAGTTTCAGCTACTGGTGCTTCTGCCTGTACTTCTTTTGCTGGCTTTCTTACTCTTGAACTAACAGCTTTCTTAACTTCAGGTTTATCGTTTCTTCTGTCGTTTCTTCTGTCGTTATTTCTTCTGTCGTTTCTTCTTCTGTCGCCGTTCTTTCTGTCTCTTCTGTCTCTCTTTTCACGTTTTTCTTCTCTGATTGGGCTCTGTAATCCCTTATCAAGAATTTCTCCGTGGTTGATCCAAACTTTAACACCGATTTTACCGTATGTTGTGTCTGCTTCAGCAAAACCATAATCGATGTCAGCTCTTAAAGTATGTAGAGGAACGTTTCCTTCACTGTACTTTTCGCTTCTAGCGATTTCAGCTCCGCCTAATCTACCTGAGCAAAGAACTTTGATTCCCTTTGCGTTAGCTTTCATTGTTCTGCCGATAGCCTGTTTCATAGCTCTTCTGAAAGAAACTCTTCTTTCTAAAGCCTGAGCAATGCTTTCAGCTGTAAGCTGTGCATCTAATTCAGTTCTTCTTACTTCTTCGATTGAAATTTCAACTTCTTTCTTAGTAAGTTTAACTAATGCTGCTTTTAATTCGTCAATACCGTTTCCAGCTCTTCCGATAACCATACCAGGTCTGCCTGTTAAAACGATAACTCTGATTTTGTTTTCTGCTGGTCTTTCAATTAAAACTTTTGAAACGCCTGCTGCATATAATTTCTTTTTTACGTATTCTCTAACTTTATTATCTTCAATCAGGAAATCAGCAAAATTATCTTTGTCTGCATACCATTTTGAATTCCAGTCTTTGATTACGCCCACTCTTAATCCATGTGGACTTACTTTCTGACCCATACTGGTAAACCTCCTGTCTTAGTCTCTTTCCTTAAGAGTAACGCCAACGTGCGCTGATCTCTTAAGGATCATTGATGCTCTACCCTGTGCTCCGGCTCTCCATCTTTTCATTGTAGGGCCCTGGTGAGCATATACTTCTGCAACGTATAAATTATCCGGATTCATATCGTGATTGTTTTCAGCGTTTGCTGCTGCTGAAAGAACAACTTTTTCAACGATTTCTGCACCTTTACCCGGTGTGAACTTTAAAATTGTTAATGCCTCGTCTAAGTCCTTACCTCTTACTAAATCTGTAACAGGCTTTAGCTTAATAGGAGACATTCTTACGTATTTTGCAACTGCTTTTGCTTCCATTTTTTATCTCCTTTTCTTATCTAACTTTTGATGACTTATCTGCAGCATGACCTTTGTAAGTTCTTGTTGGAGCGAATTCTCCAAGTTTGTGTCCAACCATGTCTTCTGTAACATATACAGGAACATGTTTTCTTCCGTCATGGACTGCAATTGTATGACCCACCATCTGTGGGAAAATTGTTGATGGTCTTGACCATGTCTTGATAACTTTCTTTTCGTTAGCTTCGTTCATAGCTTCGATTGCTCTTAAAAGCTTAACGTCTACGAAAGGACCCTTTTTAAGTGATCTACTCATTATTTATGCTCCTTCCTTATTTCTCATTTCTTCTCTTTACGATATACTGATTTGAAGCTTTGTTTTTCTTTCTTGTCTTGTATCCAAGAGCAGGTTTACCCCAAGGAGTAACTGGGCTCTTACGTCCGATTGGTGCTCTACCTTCACCACCACCATGTGGGTGATCGTTAGGGTTCATTACAGAACCTCTTACTGTAGGTCTGAAGCCCATGTGTCTTTTTCTTCCTGCTTTACCAATCTGGATGTTACCGTGGTCTGAGTTACCAACTTCTCCGATTGTTGCTCTGCACTGGATTAAAACTTTTCTTACTTCTCCGGAAGGAAGTCTAACCTGTGCGTATTTATCTTCTTTAGCCATTAACTGAGCGCCGTTACCAGCTGATCTAGCCATCTGGCCACCTTTACCAGGTTTTAATTCGATGTTGTGAATCATTGTACCAACTGGAATGTTAGCAAGTGGTAATGCGTTACCAACTTTGATGTCAGCATCAGCTCCCGAGAAAATTACATCTCCTACGTGTAATCCTTCTGGAGCGATGATGTATCTCTTTTCACCGTCAGCATATACGATTAAAGCGATATTAGCACTTCTGTTTGGATCGTATTCGATAGCTGAAACGTTTCCAGGGATACCGTCTTTAGTTCTCTTAAAGTCGATGATTCTGTATTTAGGTCTTGTACCACCGCCTCTGTGTCTAACAGTGATCTTACCTCTTGTATTTCTTCCTGAATGTTTTTTAAGAGTTTCTGTAAGAGATTTTTCTGGTGTAGTTTTTGTAATCTCTTCGAATGTAGAAACTGTCATACCTCTTAAACCAGGAGTAGTTGGATTATATTTCTTAATTCCCATGTTTTCTACCTCCTTTTATTACAGACTCTGGAAGAATTCAATTTCTTTGCTGCCAGCTGTAAGAGTTACGATAGCTTTTTTGTAAGCAGCTGTCTTACCCATTGTTCTTCCCATTCTCTTCATTTTTCCGTCAACGTTCATGATGTTTACTTTTTTAACTTCAACACCAAAGATTTCTTCAACTGCTAATTTAACCTGAGTTTTGTTAGCGTCTGTCGCAACCTTGAAAGTGTACTTCTTTTCAGGTGCGATATCCATGCTCTGTTCTGAAATAACAGGCTTAAGAATTACATCATATGCAGATCTCATTATAAGTACACCTCCTCAATTTTTTCGATAGCTTCTTTTGTTACGATGAAGCTTGTGTGGTTTACGATTTCGTAAACGTTCATTGTACCAACTAATGCAGTACGTACTCCAGGAATATTAGCTGCTGATTTAACGATGTTTTCGTCTTTTTCAGCTGTTACGATAAGAGCTTTTCTTCCAGCCTTAACGTTTTCTAATACCTTTACCATTTCCTTTGTTTTTGGAGCATCTAATTTTAATTCATCTAATACGATGATTTCGTTATCTAATACCTTTGCTGAAAGAGCTGACTTCATTGCAAGTCTTCTTAACTTTCTAGGTAATGTGTATCTGTAGCTTCTTGGCTTTGGTGCAAATACAACACCTCCACCGATCTGTGAAGGGTCTGTTGTGCTACCCTGTCTGTGACGTCCAGTTCCTTTCTGTCTGAAAGGCTTTCTTCCGCCTCCTCTAACTTCGCCTCTTGTCTTTGCTGACTGAGTACCCTGTCTCTGGTTTGCTAAGTAGTTAACTACAACTGCATGAACAGCGTTAGCATTTGGTTCAATTCCGAAGATTTCGTCTTTAAGCTCAATTGTTCCGGCTTCAGCTCCGGCCATGTTAAGCATAGTTACTTTTGCCATTTTGTGCTTCCTCCTTTCTGAAGTCTATTCTATTTGTCCTGACACTTAACAGCGTTCTGGATTCTTACCAGGCTTCCTTTGCCGCCAGGGATGGCACCCTTAACAAGCATTAAGTTTCTGTCTGTGTCAACTTTTACTAATACAACGTTCTGTACTGTAACAGTATCGCGTCCCATTCTACCTGGGCCAGCGTTACCTTTGAATACTCTTGATGGATATGTACCAGCAGCAAGAGCACCAGCTAATCTCTTATGTTTTGAACCGTGAGTCATAGGACCTCTGTGGTGTCCATGTCTCTTGATGTTACCCTGTGTTCCCTTACCTTTGGAAACGCCAGTAACGTCAACTTTTTCAAAATCAGCGAAATCAGCAACTGTGATAACCTGTCCTACTTCGTAAGTTTCACCTTCAGCAACTCTGAATTCTGTTAAGTGTTTCTTTAATTCAACACCAGCTTTTTCAAAGTGTCCTGTTAAAGGTTTGTTTACTCTGTGTGCTTTCTGATCTTCGTAGCCAACCTGAACTGCATTGTAACCATCAGTTTCAACTGTTTTGATCTGAGTTACAACTTCAGGACCAGCTTCGATAACTGTTACAGGAATTACTTCTCCTGTTTCTGCGAAAATCTGTGTCATACCGATTTTCTTTCCTAATATTGCTTTCATTATGTTTTTCCTCCTATTTTGCGGTAAAGCCGCAATTCTTACAGCGGATTGCTCTGGTTTGATTTTTTACCAACACAGGACGGTAAATAACCCTCTCATGCAATCTTACTAAGGGGAGTACCCTTAATACTAATTAAAGTTTGATTTCAATGCTTACGCCAGCAGGTAAATCTAATCTTGTTAAAGCATCTGTTGTCTGTGGTGTAGCATTTGTGATGTCAATTAATCTCTTGTGAGTTCTCTGCTCAAACTGTTCTCTACTGTCTTTGTAGATGTGAGTTGATCTCAGGATTGTAATGACTTCCTTTTCTGTTGGTAGCGGAATAGGACCGGAAACTTCTGCGCCTGTCTTTTTGGCAGTTTCAACGATCTTAGCTGCTGACTGGTCTAATAATGCGTGATCATAGGCCTTAAGCTTAATTCTGATTTTCTGTAATTCGCTCATTTTTTTCCTCCTAATTTTTTTGTACGGTTTACGCTATGCTTGTACAAGGGGTTCTGTTTTGACCTCGGGCGATTTGCTTTTTACAATTCGTAGTCAGCCAAATGCCGATTTTCTAACGTGTGCGGTGGTTTGCTTACTTTGCACACGCTTCCGTGCGTTTCTTTATTTTTTACACAAAACAAAAGCCGGCGAACACCTTCGCCCTCATCTTGTGAGGACAATTCTCCGTAGAAATTCTCCGTTAGCTCGGTAACTTCCTACTTCATCGCCTTAAGCAAGCTTTTTTAGTATATATCAAGTTGTGATATATTGCAAGTCTTTTTTAAAAGTTTTTTCGATTTTTTCAACTTTTTTTCGCAAGTCGATATAGCAGTTTCAACAGTTAGAGGGCCCTATCTATACACACGCTTTCAGGCGTTTCTTTTTCTTGTTTTACCACTATTGCACTAAACTAAAAAAAAGTGCATTTTTTAGATTTTCCCACAAAATCAGCTTAAAAATACGCATTCTTTCCACTTTGAGCTTGAAAATCCACCATAGTATATCCTTACAAATCCATATTTACTATAATATAAAAGAATCCCCTGCTACTAAAAGCAGGGGATAAATTACATATATATGTCAGAAAGGATTAATAATTTTCTGATTTGATCTGGAAGTAAGCCTGTGGGTGTTTGCAAACAGGGCAGATCATTGGAGCTTCTTTAGCTACAACCTGGTGTCCGCAGTTGCTGCACTGCCATAGAACTTCTTCATCTCTTGCAAATACTTTGCCTTCTTTGATGTTCTGAGCAAGCTTTCTGTATCTTTCTTCATGTTCTTTTTCGATAGCTGCAACGCCTTCCATCTGGAATGCAATTTCAGGGAAACCTTCTTCTCTTGCTGTTTTAGCCATTTCTGCGTACATATCTGTCCATTCATAGTTTTCACCAGCTGCAGCAGCTAAAAGGTTTTCTTCTGTTGTTCCGATTCCTTCTGCTAATTTGAACCATAATTCAGCATGTTCTTTTTCGTTAGCAGCTGTTTCTTCGAAAATCTTCTGAATCTGTACATATCCTTCTTTTTTAGCCTGTGAAGCAAAGTATGTGTACTTGTTTCTTGCCTGTGATTCTCCAGCAAAAGCGATCATTAAGTTTTCTAATGTTTTTGTTCCTTTTAAGTCTTTCATTTTATTTTCCTCCATTTAATCATTTTTCATCAAGTTCTGCTTCTCTGCAGCATTTGCTGCACATACCTTCGAAAAGTGTTACATTTATTTCTGCACACTCCGGAAGATTTATGAATGTAGCTTTAATTTTTTCTTCTATCTCTTCCAATGCACCTTCTTCTGCGGTTTCCAGGTCAAGTATACCTCCGCATCTCCGGCATCTGAAATGATAGTGTCTTCCGATACTGCCATCATATCGTTCAACTCCATCCACAGTTGAAACCTTACGTATCATACCAGCTTCGGTAAGGATCTTAAGGTTTCTGTAAACTGTCGCTATGCCAATAGTAGGGATGCTCTTCTTTGCCTCCTGAAATATCCACTCAGCTGTTGGATGTGATGTACTGGATCTGACTATTTCCAATATCAGGTTTCTTTGCTTTGAGTATCTCATTTTTTTCTCCTATATACATAACTGATAGTGATTATCATTATAATAAACTGCTGTATGCCTTTTGTCAAGCCAATTTTTATTAATTTTTTAAAATTTATTTTATCTTTATATGTTTACTTTTTGTCCTATATGGTATAAAGTAAACATAAGATATAATAACTTGATCAGGAGGTATATATTATGGTTAAATTATACAAATGTAATCACTGCGGAAACATCGTAGCTATGGTTGAAGATCACGGTGTTAACCCAATGTGCTGTGGAGAATTAATGACAGAATTAAAGCCAAACACAACAGATGGAGCTACAGAAAAACACGTTCCTGTTGTAGAAGCTGACGGAAATACTGTTACAGTTAAAGTTGGAAGCGTTGCTCATCCAATGATGGAAGAACATCACATTGCATTCATTATCTTAGAAACAACAAATGGAATGCAGATTAAGAACCTGGATCACACAGGTGCTCCAGAAGCTGTATTTGCTCTTGCAGAAGGCGAAAAAGCTGTTGCTGCATACGAATACTGCAATCTTCACGGATTCTGGACTGTTGCTCTTTAATATTAATTTAATCTAACAGAAAACCGGCTCTCACCTGAGCCGGTTTTTAGTTTCTAATCTACAAATATGCTTCCACCAATAAATTCCCTTATTATCGAGTTATTTACAATAATGCTGTCATCATCAATCTTTTTAAAGAATCTGAGGAACTGCAGCATTCTCTGTGCCTCTGCATATTCACTTTCTTCTGGCCTTATCTGTTCCAGAAGTGGTTCTGCATATTTTTTCAGCACAGCAATTTCGTAAACATGATATGAATTAAAGAAAATATCTGCTTCATTACTGTATGGGAAAATATTCTTATCTTCACCCTTTCTGACCTTTGGCCAGTCTGCAATAGTACTCTGTGCATTGTGACCTCTGTAAAGATTATCTCTTACCATTCTTCTAAGCATTCTTTCATCTGTTGTGGGAATTCTGTTTGACGAGTCAATATTCAGCTGAGTAAGAGGACTTATGTATATCTTTATTTTCTCTTCCTTTGGAATAAACTCTGTAAGCTTTTCGTTAAGAGCATGTATACCTTCAATTACAATTGGCTGATTCTTACTGATTGAAGTAATTCTTTTTCCAAAGACCTTATGTCCTGTCATAAAATCGAACTCTGGCAGATCTACTTTCTCACCTGCCAGCAGTCCGTTCATATTGTTATTAAACAATTCAATATCAAGAGCGCTCAGATCTTCGTAGTTCTTTTCTCCATTTTCATCTAAAGGAGTATCTTCTCTTTCTACAAAGTAATCATCTGTACCCATATATAAAGGATTAAGTCCATTAACCTTAAGCTGTATGCATAATCTTCTTGCAAAAGTAGTCTTTCCTGATGAAGACGGGCCCGCAATAAGAATAATACGTTTACCTTCAATCTTGATTATATCCGCAATTTCTGCGATTTTCTTTTCGTGAAGCGCCTCAGAAAGCTGAATCATCTCCTTGTATTCTCCGCTTTCTATTTTTTCGTTAAGGTCCGCCACGTAGTTTACCCCAAGCAGTCTGTCCCAGTTAGTCTGCTCGCCAAAGGCCTGATACAGCTTTTCCTCTTCAACATATGGTGGTATTCTGTCAGGTTCTGATGGATGTGGAAAACGAAGCAGTATTCCCCTTCTGTATTTCTTTAATTCGAAATACTTAAGATATCCTGTTGATGGTACCATAAGACTGTAAAAGAAGTCCTTATAGTCATCAATTGAATAGAATGTTACTTTTTTGATATTTTCATTTTCGCTAAGCAGCCTGATTTTTTCTGAAAGGTTCTCTTCCTGAAGAATCTCAAAACCAGTTTCCACATCTGCGCTTCCTCGTTCTAATGGAATATCCATTTCTACAAGCTCATGCATCCTGTCTTCTATCTTAGCTACTTCCTGATCACTAAGAACTTCTGCAGTTCTTATCTGCGTAAACAGACCTTTGTTAAGTGAATTCTCTATTTCTACTTTAACATCTCCAATTATATCCTTTACAGCCTTAATATACATAAGAGAAAGACTGTGCTGGTATATAAGGTTTGCTGCCTGGGTTCTGATATCAAGAAGTTCTACCCTGCACGGTTCTTCAATTCTGAACGTAAGATCTTTAAAGCTGTTATTTACCTTTGCAGCAACAACAGTATAAGGAAGCTCTTCCTTAAGATCTTTGTAAATATCTTCAACTGTGATTCCTGCTTCTATTTCTTTTGAAACAAAGTTCTCACACAGCTCTTTTTTTAGTTCTATTCTCATAATCTTCACTCTCCATCTTGCATGTGATATATGGATTATATCATATACAAAATCTATTACAAGTGAAAGAGAAGAATGCTGCAGATGAACATGTCCTCATTGCTTCGGCAATAATCTGCAGCATTCTCTTCTCAGGTATTACAGAACTTTGACTTTTTTCCCCTGTTATTCTGGCAGCTCGCTACCTTCTGCATCCTCATTAAATTCGTCTACCAGTGGTGATGCATCAAACTCTGTTTCTTCACTGGTATCATTCTTAAAAGGAATATCACTATCCTTTTCTTCAGGAACCATGTTTTCCTCTGGGGCATTAACCTGTTTTGATTTTTCCTTCTCTTGATCACCAGCTCTGTTCTCAAAAGTTTTTCTGTTATTAGCACTGATATATAAGTCTACCAGCGCTCTCATCTCTGTAGGATGAAGTGTAATGCCCCTGCTCATTCTTTCGTGAGCCGGATCCCAGTCACGAATATCATATTTGCTGGCACTTCCATTCCAGCTTACAACGTTAAGTTCTTTAGTCCATCCTGTATCATAGTTACAGATTACCCCCAGATGTTCCTTAATCTCATAAATAATATTTTTCTCCTGCATTTTCTGACCCCCTTTTTGTCTAATGCTTTATTTTTCTATATATTACCATTTTTAATATATATTGTCAATATATTACTGTAATTATTTTACATTTAATTTGAAACAAAAAAGACTTCCAAAGGAAGCCTTTAAACACTATGTTGTTTTTAATACTGTAAGCACAAGCTCTGGCCTGTTAAATATTCTAAATGGAAAGACACTGTTTCCAAGTCCCCTGCTGATAATCATTTCTGTTCCGTCTTTTCTGTGAACACCACTTGTAAGCTTTGGTAGTATTCCCTGACCTGGTGCAAAAAGACCTTCTGTAAAGGGAAGTCTTATCTGACCACCATGCGCATGTCCTGCAAAAACCAGGTCTGTACGTTCATTGGCATAGTAGTCAAAGAACTGTGGTTCATGAGAAAGAAGAATATTAAAATCATAAGGAGAAAGATTTTCTGTCAGTTCTTTCATTACATTTAGCAATGGTTCCGGATTAATTTCTGTATCCCTTCTCCTTTCTCCAAGCTTACATGAGCAGAGTACATCATCCCATACTCCGCTAACTGTAATATATTCATCCCCATGGGAGATTTTACACCCTTCATTACGTAAAATGGTAATATTGTTTTTCTCCATTTCGCTATAAAAATCATCTAGCTGATCTGCAATTCTGCATTCGTGATTGCCGTTTATATAATATACCGGTGCAATTTCCTGCAGTCCCTTTATAGCCAGCATGCTGGCTTTAAGATCTGTTCTGTTTCTGTCAACAAGATCTCCTGTAAAAACAATAATATCAGGTTTTGTATTCTCTGACTTTTTAATAAGGCTTTTCTGGTCCTTACCAAAGTAAGCACTCTGAAGATCTGACACATGCAGAATTCTGAAACCATCAAAGGAATCAGGCACTTTATGATTTCTGCACGTATATTCTGTTACAGTAATACATTTATCTTCAATATAAAGGAACAGTGCAATTAAAATAACTGCTGCAATTAAATAAATCATATACTTACCCTCATAGTTTCTGTTTCTGTCTTTTTTAGATCCCTATAAATCAACTTCAAGTTCAACAGGGCAGTGGTCGCTACCCATAATTTCTGAGTGAATCTTAGCGTCTGTAATTTTGTCTTTTAGTCTGTCACTTACAATAAAGTAGTCAATTCTCCATCCTGCGTTATTCTTTCTTGCATTAAATCTATATGACCACCAGCTGTACATTCCTGTTGCATCTGGATAAAGATATCTGAATGTATCAGTAAATCCTGCGCCAAGAAGTTCTGTCATCTTCTCTCTTTCCTGGTCTGAGAATCCTGCATTTCCTCTATTTGATTTTGGGTTTTTAAGATCAATTTCCTCATGTGCCACATTCATATCACCACAGATAATAACAGGCTTTTTCTTATCAAGTTCTGATACAAACTGACGAAAATCATCTTCCCATTCCATTCTGTAATCAATTCTTTTAAGCTTATCCTGTGCATTAGGTACATAAACATTTACAAGATAAAACTTCTCGTACTCAAGAATTACGCCTCTTCCTTCGTCTGTATGTTTACCGAAGTTCTTCTGCACTGATAAAGGCTCTTCTTTTGCAAATACTGCTGTACCTGAATATCCTTTCTTTTCAGCACTGCTGAAATACTTTACAACATATTCTGGCATATCAACTTCTGCCTGGCCTTCCTGCATTTTTGTTTCCTGCAGACATATAAAGTCTGGATCTATTTCTCTCATTGACTCAACAAAGCCTTTTCCAAGGCATGCTCTTAGTCCATTAACATTCCATGATATAAACTTCATCTGTTTTTCCTCCAATAAATTTGTAATCATTATCCTTAATTTTATCACATAGCAAGTTTCCAAGGCAATATCAAATAATCCTGTGGATAAATTAAATATTGTGCCCGATTTATCCATGGACACATATGCATATGTTAATAAACAGAATATGAAAATTACTATCCAATTAATTAAAAAAAGCAGGATTTAAAGCCTGCTTATCATTGTATATTTAGTTTCCA
>SAMEA104404106__coassemble_994_pt1 | contig 24246 bp, 17 predicted proteins | sample SAMEA104404106__metabat2_high_PE_077 | metagenome-assembled genome bin SAMEA104404106 (sample SAMEA104404106) | Balaenoptera acutorostrata | reverse complement strand
ACACTAGAAGGTAAGAATGCAGCTAATTACAAAATATATACAGCTGAATATGGATATTAATATATTGTTGTCCACCAAACCAGTCCACCAAATTCAGGGCCAAAATGAGTTGTCCACCAAACCAGTCCACCAATTTCATTGTCCACCAAAATGTTTGGTTACCCCATTAAAATCCCAGGGCTTTTTCTATGCCTCATTTTCCAAAACTGATAATGATTCTCATCTTTGTCGATTTCAAAAAAGTTTTTCTGTAATGACAAAAAAATCATGAAAGTGAGCTCATAATATATCATATATGACATCAGAATCAGGCAATATTGTCACTTCGCGAAAAAAATTATGATAATGACAAGAAAATCACCATATTTCTTGTCGTTTTGAAAAAATTTTATGCATTTCGACAAAAGCAGGCTTATGAGCCTCTCTGCAGACACGGTAAATTTACATTAAATGGATGAAATATTGTCATAACAAAAAAATATTTTCAATAATGACAAATGGCCTAAGTCATCAGGCAAAACAACTGAATTCCAGTTTGAGATACTAACTTCTACTATATGATAAGCAAGTAACCCTTTTCTGACACAGAAGCAAATATAAAAAGTACAGTTAAATGCTGGCTGGACCTATTAGCAGGATAACGCAAGCAAGAAAAAAAGCAAAAGTGACAAAGAACAAAGGAAAGGAATAAAAAGAGGAAAAGAAAGAATAAAAAAACAGACGAAGTCATAAACCAGCTTCGTCTACATCTTCCCTATTTAGTTATTATATCAAACTTAACGTCTATAAGTTTTTCAAAGTCTCTTGGGTCTACTTCAATCTGAAGACCTATTTTACCCCCTGATACATATATAGTTTCCCAGTCAAGAGCTGTGGAATCTACAAATGTAGGAAACACCTTCTTCATTCCTATTGGTGAACATCCTCCATGAATATATCCAGTCAGTTTCTGCAGATCCTTCTGCTTAAGCATTTCAATCTTCTTAACTCCTGCACACACTGCAGCCTTCTTAAGATCAAGTTCATGGTCACCTGGAACTACAAACACATAATATCCGTGATTGTTATCTGTTGTTACAAGAGTCTTAAACAGTCTGTCCTCTGGCTGACCAAGACATGCTGCAACCTCAACAGCAGCAAGTGCTCCACCAGAATACTCTCTTGCAACATATTTAACCTTCTTACTGTCTAAAAGTCTCATGGCATTGGTTTTTGAAGCCATTCTAACACTTCCTTTCAAAATTAATATGTACCTTTCATATTATACCCGCTAACGTAGAAAAATTCCATACATCCTGTAGTAAATCCCTTAGTTTTCACCTTGAAAATATTCAGAATTCAGCGTATAATTAAGAAGTGGGCAAGCTTAAAAGTTTGCCTGTAGTCTAACTAACAGGGGGTTATTCCCTCTTTACAGAAAGGATATGACAGATATGGAAAGTCTAAAAATCGAGAGAGTAGTGGGAAGAGAGATTATTGACTCAAGAGGAAATCCTACAGTAGAAGCAGAAGTAACACTTGCTAACGGAGTAATGGGCAGAGGTATTGCACCAAGTGGCGCATCCACAGGTGAATTTGAAGCTTTAGAACTAAGAGATGGCGACAAATCACGTTACGGTGGAAAAGGCGTTTCCAAAGCAGTAGAAAATATTAATACAACAATCTTTGAAGCAGTTAAAGGTATTGATGCGTTTGATACATATGCAGTAGACGCTGCAATGCTTAAAGCTGACGGAACAAAAGGCAAAACAAACTTAGGAGCTAACGCAATTCTTGCAGTATCAATCGGTGCAGCAAATGCAGCAGCTAAATCATTAAACATGCCTCTATATCGTTTCCTGGGCGGTGCTAATGGAAACGTGCTACCAGTTCCAATGATGAACATCTTAAACGGTGGTGCTCACGCTGGTAACACAGTTGACATTCAGGAATTCATGATTATGCCAGCTGGAGCTACAAGTTTCAGAGAAGCATTAAGATGGTGTGCAGAAGTATTCCACGCACTTCAGAAACTGTTAAAGGCAAAAGGTCTTGCTACATCAGTTGGTGACGAAGGTGGTTTTGCCCCTGACCTTGCTACTGAAGAAGAAGTTCTTGAATTAATCGTTGAAGCTATTAAAGAAGCCGGATACGTTCCTGGCGAAGACATTGTTATTGCTATTGACTCTGCATCAAGCGAATGGAAAACAGACAAAAAAGGATTCTACAGATTACCTAAATCAGGTAAAGAATATACATCAGCTGAATTAGTTGATCACTACAAAGACTTAGTTGCAAAATATCCTATTATCTCCATCGAAGACGGTCTTGATGAAGAAGACTGGGAAGGATGGCAGTTAATGAACAAGGAACTTGGAGACACAGTTCAGCTTGTTGGAGACGACATCTACGTAACAAATACAGAACGTCTTGCTAAAGGTATTGAACTTGGATGCAGCAACTCAGTACTTATTAAATTAAACCAGATTGGTTCAATTTCAGAAACTCTTGAAGCAATCAAAATGGCTCACAAAGCAGGTTACACTGCAGTTACTTCACACCGTTCAGGTGAAACAGAAGACACAACAATTGCAGACCTTGCAGTAGCTCTTAACACATGCCAGATTAAGACTGGTGCTCCAAGCCGTGGAGAACGTATTGCAAAATACAACCAGTTATTAAGAATCGAAGATGCACTTGGCGAAAGCGCAGTATATCCTGGATTCAAAGCATTTAACATTAAGAAATAGATTCTTTAACTTTCAAAAACAGCAGGAAGCTTTTTCGAAGCTTCCTGTTTTATTTTTACTTTCGATATATTTAAACTGAAAAAGAGAGCCAGATTACTCTGACTCTCCATAAGTGCAGCTAATATACTTTATTTTTCTTCTTTACGTCTTAATACAGCTGCAACACCTGCTGCTCCAATAAGTAATATTACCCATGGAATCATATCAGCTTTGTCTCCTGTCTTAGGACTTTCTTCTTTGCTATTTCCTGTCTCAGATACAGCTACCTCTTTTACCATATAGTATGAATGACCATTTGTTATCCAGGATAGCATACCATCTTCGTATGAACTTTCCATACGTGTTAAGCTACCATCATTTTCTACGCGGTAAACCTGTGCTGACATACCCTTTGTCAGAGTATATGGAACAGTAACTTTTGCTTTACCTGATCCGAAGTCATGAACTTTAACAGTTCCATCAGCATTTACAGCTTTAATATTAATGCTGAACACAGCTTTGCCATTTTCGTTTTTCAAAGCTTCCTTCTGTTTTTCATTCATTCCATCTGTTGTTTTTTCAATAGAAAATTCCACCTTCACAGCATTAGCAGACTCTTTCCTTATTATATCTGCTGCTGCCTTATCATATTCTACAGTAATTCCATTGTTAAAGTTGATAACAATATTATTATCAGTATCAAGAATATCTGATGCAGAAACAGTAGCCTTAGTATTATCAGCTTTTATTTCCAGTGAACCATTCTTCCCTGTTTCAGGTTTTACAATTTCACCTTCACCAGAATCTGGTCCGGGTACTGGTTCGTAACCAGAATCCTGTTTCTCAACTACAACACTGATTGTATCCTTATTACCATTATCCAGTGTTGTTACAGTAACATTTACAGTTCCTTCCTTAATAGCTGATAACTGACCTGTAATTTCATCAATGGATGCAATACTGCTATTATCAACTGACCATCTTACATCTTTGGTTGTAGCATTTTCTGGTAAAACAATGGCTTCTAAAGTAACCTTGTCATTTACTTTAAGAATTCTGTCTCCACCTTTGATTTTAACAGATTCAGTTAGTACTTTATCAGTCAGGATTTCTAATTCATATTCATCTTTTACAGTGCCGTCTTTATCTGTAGCAGTTACCTTGATTTTGCCGGCCTTAAGTGCCTTAAGTTCTCCGGTCACGCTGTCTATAGCTGCTCTGTCTGTGTTATCCACTGACCATATAAGTTCTTTATTTGTTGCATTTTCTGGTAAAACTGTTGCCTTAAGCGAAACTACATCCCCCACTTTAACTTCATCTTCAGGCGGATTAATTCTGATTTCATTTATTTTTACTTCTGATGCTTTTACCGTAACATTAATTTCAGCACTTATTAATCCGTCTTTCGTCTCAGCTCTGATTACAGCTTTACCCTCTGCAATTGCCATAATCTCGCCAGTTAAAGCATTAACGTCTGCAATACCAGGATTATCAGAGGACCATTTCACTTCTTTATGTGTTGCAAAATCAGGAATAATTACAGCTTCAAGCTGAACCTTATCACCAGTTGTTAAAGTTCTGTCTCCGCCCTTGATTTCGATTTTTTCAACCGGAACAGTTTTTGGACCAATTTTTACTTCAACCACATCCTTGTAATTTCCATCTTTTGTTGTTACTGTAACCTTAACTGTGCCTTCCGTCTTAGCTGTAAATCTGCCTGATAACTCATCAATTTCAGCTACATCTTTATTATCCACAGACCAGTTTACGTTTTTATCTGTTGCTTCTTCTGGTAACACTGATGCTTTAAAATCAAATGTATCTCCTGCACTAATAGTTTCTGGCTTATCTGTTATTTCAACACCAGTTACCGCAATAACAGGCTTCTTTACAGTAATCTCCTTTGTAGCTTTTTTATTGCCATCTTTTGTTGTAACTGTAACAGATACCTTTCCTTCACCCTTAGCAGTTAAAACACCTGTTGTTTCATCAATTTCAGCGATATCTTCATTATCCACCTGCCATGTTACATCTTTAATTGATGCATCTTCTGGCATTACTTTTGCTGTAAATGTAATTTTATCTCCCTGTGTTAATGATGTTTCATTAGTTGTTATTTCAACACCTGTAACAGGCTGTACAATATTTATTTTTACAGTTTCAGTTTTTGCCTTATCTTTTGTTGTTACACCAAGAGTAATTTCACCAGGTGCTTTTGCTATAAGTTCTCCCGTCTCTGCATTAAGTTCTGCTAGATTTTCCGGGAATACTGACCATGTTACATCTTTAACCGATGCATCCTCTGGTAAAACCTTTGCAGTAAATGATTTCTTATCACCTACATTCATTGTAATGTTGTCCTTGTCAGTTATAACTGTGTTACCATCTGTAATCTGTACACCAGTAACATCAATCTTCTTACGAAGTTCAAGTCTGTAGTTATTTACTGTATTTCCAGTTTCTGATGTAACCTTTATATTTACAACTGCAGACTTTGACGTATCATCCGGATAAACTGCAAATCTGTGAGCAGGTCCTGATTTTATTTCATCAATTCTTCCTGCATTGCTTACAGGAATTACTTCCATCTTTGCTTTTGGATCAGCAACCTTCGGCCATACATTATAGAATGAACGATCTGCAATGTCAGTTACATCTGATACATACTCAAATACATCAGGGCTTAGTTCTGGTGTAACTGGTATTAAGCTTGCACCTACTGAATTACTTGTACTTACATTAAGCTCTTTAAGCAGTGCATTTTCGCTCAGCTTTCTGACATTCACAGTATAAGTTCTGTGTTGCTTTTCTTTAGTTGTTACAATTTTTATTTCTGTCTTTTCTTCCGGAGTGTTAATTTTCATTCCAGGAGTATAAGGAACTCCGTCAACTTCAGCTGTTACACCCTCTGGTAAAGTAAGATTCAGCTCAATACTTTCTGTATCTTCTACAACCACTTCATAAGATGCAGTTCTCGAATCAAAGGAAGGCGTCATGGCACCCTTATTTCCGTTTACAGATACTTCGAGATTTTCTATGAATGCACTATTAATTTCAACTGCGAAAATATTACAACTGTCATTCTTGTAATACAGCGTTCCTTCTCTGTCAGCTATAATTGTACTTATGCAGTACTGCTGCATATCATCAGGTGGAATAAAGATTTCCCCTGCGCCCTCAGGAATATCTTCTCCATCAGGTGTATCATATGTGTAATAAATTCCACCTGGCGGCGCGTTATATGTAAAATAGATATATACTCTGCCATCTGGCTTTCCATCGTGATTATAGTCCTCATCTTCATGAGCAGTTGATAGAAGAGCACCTGCCTGAGGATATCCCGGAATAGGCAGACTATAGATTTCTTCCAGGTCACCTACATTACTGATTACAGCAAATCTGTGACCAGCATCAGGATCAAACTGTCCACCTTTACCTGCAACTCCAATATATATTTTATCCTTATATACAATAGGTGTTGCTGTAGTCATTCCTCCCAGATTAATTTTCTGTATATCACTATGATCAAAAGTTCCATCTTCATTTACTTTTACTTTAAATAGTAATCCGCCTTTTGTATTAAAATACAGGTATCCATTATCAAAAACTACTGTACTTCTGATATCTCCCTGTATACCGTCAATTCTGTCAATGATTTCCCCTGTAAGAGGATCCAGTGTGTAAAATACGCCTTTGTTATATTCTGGCAGATCAATCTGGTCCGGACTTGGTTCTCTTGCTCCATCATCAGAACCTATGGCAATATAGTTCTCACACGCATAGGCTCCTGCCCAGTAAAAACCTCTTGGTTTTGCCTGAGTATCATTTGCAAGTTTCTCGTCGTCTTTTTTAGGCACAAATTTCCATAAGTCTTTTTTTACCATACGACCAGTTTCTTCACCCTTGCTGTTTACTTCTTTAGTCAGATTTTCATCATCTGTTGTAAAACAGAAAAATGTTCCATCTGCAATCTCACTACGCCAGGTGCCTGTATAAATATATCCTTTCCCATCTATATTTACATAAGATAATGGTGAAATGGTCTGTCCTGGAATAGTTTCTGTGTGCCACAGGCATTCGAGAGTTTCATAATCCAGTGCCTGTATAACACCATTTCCAACCTGAACAAAGAGTTTTCCGTCTGCATAAAGAATAGGATTCATGGCAAATCCAACGCCACCTTTCATGGTATCGCTTTCTGCAACCTTTTCACCTGTTTCCTTATCCAGCTTAAGAACCTGCTTTCCTACAGCTATATAAAGATGATTATCAAGAATAAGTGGCGGTGTTGGCGCTGCACTCCATCCTTCACCATACTTAACAGCAAAACGCATCCAGGTTTCACTTTTGTCTATAGGTGTTTTTCTCTCGGTTACCCCATTATTAAACTGGTTATTTCTGAAGTTATACCATTCTTTATCAACTCCATCTGATGTTGCAAACACTGATGAAGGAATCATGGTAAATAACATAACAAATACAACCAGCAGAGCCAGGGGCTTTTTAATGTTTCTTTTCATTTTAACCTCCTTTTCTTTTTTGGATATTAGTTCTACCACTCTCCATAGTGGAACCATTCTCCGTTATATTCTTTAATCAGATTAAGTGTAAATCCGATATGAATCTCATCACCGTCGTATACATTTACTGCCGACATACCATCTTCTACTACATTATTAAGCATATAGCAGAATCCACTTCCACCATAAAAATCTTTTTCTCCAAGCTCATTTTCCCTATAGCTCGTAAAAGATACATTTTCCTCTTCAAGTTTTGCTGCAAGAACATCTGGAATTTTATAATTATTTGTAATTCCAGGATAATATATTCTGTTTATATAGAAGGCGTTTGCAAAAGTTCCTGTATGAGTATATTTTATGCCGTTCTCTTTTAAAAAACGATCAACAACATATGCAACGCTTTCCCCCTTATAAAATGGGAATTTATTATCCTGTGCAATAGTTCCAAGCCCCAGGGTTTCAAGTTCAAATTTTATAGATACAGTTCCACCTACTTCTCTTGCTCCTTGTGTATCTGCATTTAAATAGAATACTTTCTGTGCAGTATTCCCTTCTTTGTCTTTAACAACAATACTTACTTCATTTACGCCATCATTTAGTGGCACTGAATTTCTGTAAGTAGCTTTTCCAGTAGAGTAATCTGTGCCAGAGCTGTATATTTTCTCTCCATTAAGTTCTACATTAAAATAAAAGGTTCCTATTTGATTTCCTTTATAGTCCACTGCGCTTACATCAAAGGTAATATACTCCCCCGAAACATTCATGTTATCTTTAAGGGATGTGTATATCAGAGGGGTCTTGACAGTTTCTTCTTTTTCCTTATCATCGGCGTTATCGCCCTCTTCATTCTGACCCTGTCCACCACCACCAGAGCCTGATGCTTCCGCCTTATCGGTTTCCGGACCATTGATATTAGATGCCAGGTGGGCCTCTATACCCTTATCATCATGCTTCTGCCTGATCTTTTCTGGTTCTGCATTTTCTGATACATTCTCAGATTCTTTTTCTCTTTCCTTTTTTTCTTCAGTGTATTCCTGCTCCTGCTCCGTATTAAGTGCATATTTTTCTCCAGTCATATACACTGCTGACTTCTCTGCAGTAACATCATTAAAAGGATTTTCCTCTTTCAGTTCACCTTTATGCTGAAGCATTCCATATAACAGGACACCGCCTATTAGAATTACAGTTATGAAAATAATAATATACCTGTTACGTTTAATAAAATTTACTACTTTATTCATATGCTTTTACCTGATTTCCTGTTTTTTCTAAACTGCTGTTTTGATTTTTTTAAGGCTTCTATCATAAATATACGTTCATTTTCATCAATACTCTGCAAGCTGTATGCCGCTTTGTTACCAGTCTCTACCACATGATTTTCTAAAGGATATCCTTTTTCTTCAATGTATGCATAAATTGCGCTTACTGCTTCTTTGGGGTCACCTTTTAAAAATAATCTTCTTCTCTTTACCCCTGATATAAGTTTTCTGAAGACCTTCATAAACAGATAAACAAGAAGAATAATAAGCAGAATCAGAGGAATCAGTAAAGCAGACAGCCACTTCCAGTCCGGATGTGATTTCTGCTGGCCACCATTGCTTGTAGCCTTATTTTCTATAATTCCTCTTTCATTTGTTATAAACTCCTCTGCAAGCACACTATTTGAAAGTCCGACATTAATATCTGCCTGTTTCATTTTTACATATTCATCAGGACACACTTCAATTGGAACAAACCCTGCTCCATCAATGTATATTTCCGCCCATGCATGAGCATTTTCTTTAGTTATATCAAAGGGCTTTCCTGCTTCAGCTTTTTCTGCATCTTCAGGAGTAATCAGATATCCCTCTACATATCTTGCTGGTATTCCGTAGTATCTGAACATAAGAACCGCAGCTGTAGCATAATGAACATCATACCCTCTGCCAGAAGACATGAACATTTCGAAAGCTGACTTTGAAGTATTCTCTGTTTTTTCTATTACATCTGTATAAATAAAGTTTTCATCTAAATACTCTTTTATTTTTTTAATAGCCAGTCTGTACTCTACATGGTTTTTCTCCAGATCTGGTTCCGGACTAAATTCTCTTTCCAGAATTCGTTTATGCTGATCACTTATATAAGTGAAATTTTCATATACATACTGGTTATAATGGCTTTCATCTACAAGGTACTGTTCCAGCTCTTTACTATCAGATGGTTCGGTGTAGAATTTTGCTACGGCGTGGGTCCACCTTTGAGTTACGCTGTCTCCTGCTACATATGTATATCTGTTCAGCCTGGTATATTTTTCTGCAGCAGCGTAATTACCACCCTTTATCTGTGGCATATCCCCATCTTTAAACTCCTTTATCTCATAGGGAATATATGCAAAACTCTTATCTGCATTTTTTACCTCTATAGAGATTTTTCCTTCCTCGTAGTTTTCACTAGTAAAACTATCAGTCTGTCCAATCTGTCCTTCAGGAATAAATCCATCCTCTTTAAACCAGTCCATCTGCTGTTTAACGCTATAATATGCGGCATCAGAAAGGCTTCTCCAATTATTTCCTGTAAAAACATCTCCTGTAAATCCTCTCAGATATACAGACTGTGGTTTTTCCATAACCACAGTAAGTGCTGTTTCATCTGAAGTTTCTCTTTTGTACTTTGTAAGATCGCCATTTCCAAGTGGATTTTCACCATAGTATGCATCTGTATAGATTTCCTCAAGTTTTTCCTGACCGTTTTTTATAAAATCCGGCCTGTGATTATTACTGTCTGCGTTAATAAACTCCATTGAACCATATACAATTAATCCTACACATAAAATAATTAAAAGGTTCCTTAAAAAGTCCGTTTCTGACTTCATATGTATTACTGCAAACAGACTTGTAATGCACAGAAATACTGCACATGTACCAGAAAGTTTTAATTGAAACAGTAAATCAATAAGCATAAGAGGAATAATATATACAAGAAGCAGCAACGGTTTCTTTGCTTTTACAATAAAATATGTCAGCACAATCAGTAACAGCATAAATATTGTGAGAAAAAGCCCGCTGCTTTCGCCAGCTCCGGCGTATTTTGTAAGGATTATATAATCTGATCTTCCAATTGAATCTGCAATTACATTCCATGTTTTTACAAGACCGCCAGAAAAGTTTCCACTTAATCCATTCTCAATACTGTAATTAAGCCCGAAAAAACTGTTAATGCAGAGAAAAATACCTATTGCCAGCATAGCCGAAACAAACATATCTTCTGCTATTTTTATTTTTTTATTTGAAGTCTTCTGTTCTGTAAATGCTAACTTCTCCATACTCCCTCAGTCTTTCTGTTACTTCTCCTTTTGATGTTACATATATAAATAACCCATAATTATCTTCAATATCCGCCTCAAGAAAATGTGCAGTAGCTGACATTACATTACTTCTGAACGGACATCCCAGAATTTCAGGAATTATATCATATACATCATCTATGCTGTTAATAGTTTTCTGCACAAATTCATTTCTGTTATAATCAAACCATCCTGTATTAAAACTTATTCTGCTCTTGCTAAGAGTATAAAGAAGTGAACAATATAGTTCTGTTACTTCATTTATTTCCATGATACTGTTATCTTCTGTAAAGCTCTGTTTATCTCCTATTACAAATATTCTGTTGTCAATAGGAAGTCCATACTCCCTTATAACAGTTTCACCAGTTTTTCCAGATAGTTTCCAGTGTATGGATTTTATGCTGTCTCCCTGACGATACTCTCTGATTCCAAATGTCTCACTGGGATCATCCCCTCTTACTGACTGTGAGTATCTGTAACTTTCCATATCGTAATGATCAAGCTGGTTTCTGTCTATATTAAGATTCTTTATCTCCGGCATAATTACATATGTTGAATCAGTACAGCAGAGGCTCTGTTTTTTTCCTGTAAAAATTCCAAGAGGATCTGTAATATATGCATTTTTTAAATGTATCTTTATACTTCCACAGCACTCTCCACAAAAGCTCAGGTCTGTTCTTTTCTTCTGTTTTGGCAGAAGTGTCACACATAATTTTCTTACATCCTGCTCTTCACTTAAAAGGTTGACTACTTCTATTTCCATATGCTCACCAAGAACAGGCATAAATCCATTATTTGCAATTACAAATTCTGTCTTTATCTCTTCTCCTGGTCTGCCTTCTGTTCCCCTGAAGAATTCAACAGACAGATTCTTTGGAGATACCATGGTAACAGCTCTTGCAAGAATAAGGTATATTATCATCATCCATAAGGCGTGTACAGGATAATCCATATCTGTAATACAATACGCAATTAACATTATTGCAAATATGGTAAAAAATATTATTCTGTTTTTTTTCATGCAATTATGCCTCTTTCATCTATTTATCAGTCTTAGGTGCTTTTACACTTTCTAAAATCTTTTCCAATACTGTATCTTCCGTTTCATCAGCTATATGTGCCTTTGGGTGAAGGATAATTCTGTGTCTTGTTACATCCTTAAATATGAGCTGTATGTCTTCAGGAGTAACAAAATCTCTGCCTTCAATATATGCTGAGGCCCTTCCCATCTGGCACATGGCAATTGCTGCTCGCGGACTTGCACCAAGCCTTATGTACTGATTCTGTCTTGTGGCTTCTACAAGAGATGTAACATATCTGTATATTTTGTCGTCTACATACACTTCTTTTACTTCTTCCTTCATTTTAAGGAGCTGATTCTTTGTTACAATGCTTTTTACTTTGTTTAGTGGATCTGATTTTTCTCTTGCTTTAAGAATATCTACCTGAGCATCAAAATCAGGATAACCCATGGACAGCTTAATCATAAAACGGTCAAGCTGTGCTTCCGGGAGCATCTGCGTTCCTGCAGTACCAACAGGATTCTGAGTAGCCATAACAATAAAAGGCTGTGGCATCATATGTGTTTCTCCATCTATGGTAATTCTGCTTTCCTGCATTACTTCTAATAAAGCAGACTGCGTTTTACTTGAAGTTCTGTTTATTTCATCTGCAAGAAAGAAATTACAGTTACATGCTCCTTCTCTGTATGTGAATTTACCTGTATTTTTGTCATACATTGTAAATCCTGTAATATCTGAAGGTACTACATCAGGTGTAAACTGTATTCTGTTAAAGTCAAGATCAAGAACCTTACTCATAGTAAGAGCCAGGGTAGTTTTACCAACTCCTGGTATATCCTCTAAAAGAATATGTCCACCTGCTAATACTGCTGTTAGTACTTTCCTTATAACATTATCTTTTCCAGAGACAACTGTAGCTGTTTCTTTTCTTATGCTTTCGGTTTTTTCATTCATAACTTTCCTCCGCGATTCATTACCTTTTTCTATCCACTTATTTATGCATTTCTTTTTTAATAAAAATACCGGCTTCATACAGAAAACCGGCACACAATATCTACTACTAAAACACAACCTGTGTTATGTTTTTTTCTTGAATAAGTCTCCTGACTATGCTTCATCATCTTTTTCACCTTCTCACTATGAGCCTTTTGGCCAAAGCAATGGTATTTTGAAAAAGATTCCACAATACAGTTGGCAGCCATATTTACTACGGCCCAGCCAGTGCACTTGTAACAGGTTCCCACACCTATACTCTCATGTATGCTTTCCTCTGGATTCAACTAATATTAAGTTTTAAATTTTTACTCATACAGCCTGTGTCCCTTTGTGCTTTTCTTAATAGCATCAAGAGCCAGTAAGGCACTTTCTGTAGACATCTGATTATATTCTTCGGCATCCATATATCCGAATCCGCCATCTTTAAGCTGATATTTCATCAGGCCATCAGCAAGAGTATTACCATTTTTAATAAAACGCTCATCTTTGAATATATCTGTTCCTGTCTGTATAAGCCCTATTATTGTTATGGATGTTGAGTCACTGTTTCCCATTGACCCATCATCCCTCTGGCATTCCGAAAGATACTCTTCTGCAAGCTGAACAGCCTCAGATATTTCTTTATCTCTGCCATCAACTAGTGACAGTCCCAGAAGTTCAATTGCAACATAATCAGAATATTTTTCTGGTTTCTCTTTATGAGCTCTTTTTATATCACTTATTATGTTATCAACGTATTTATCTTCATTTGCAAGTTTTACACCTGCCATTCTTGCTACAAGAACTGCATAGCTTTCCGCATTTATTCCCTGATTATTTACACCACTGTAGTTATCAAGTGGCTCTATGAGGTCATATCCTTCCACATTTTGAGGATCTTTTCCTATGGCAAGAAGTCCAATAGATGCTCTTGCATACTCTGTATATCTTCTTTCAGAAAGAATTCCCTTCTTAGCCTTTACGGTTTGAGAAAGATTTGTATAATAGTCTTCTATAAGCTCAGTATCAATTTCTGTTCCACTTTCCACAAGGCCTTTAAGAGCAAACTCTCCCCCAATGCTTCCGCTTAATATAACGGGAGATTCAGCAAGTATTACTTCTGCTGTTTCAGCTGTTACTCTGTCAATGTCATCAGGAAGCTCAGCCACCCTGCATCCAGAAAGAAGCATTAGCATTACAATAAATAAGGCGCATATTGCCCTGTTTTCCAGCATTCTGTATTTACTGATTTTCCTCATTTTATACTCCCCCGAAGCAAACAAAAAGACCATGGCAAAAAAGCCACAGTCCGTATTTACTGATTTCTATTTATATGGTTCACCCTTAACGCTTCTCCGGCGTACTAGTTACTTATTTTATGCAGGTCTCCTGGCTAATGAATCATTGTATATGCTGCTTGCCTTCCCGATTCTTTCTTAATATCATATAAATCAGTGGCGTATACCTTTGCAGCAATACTCCTCAACTACAGTGGCGGGACCGCTCAGATTCTTCTGGTTCTGATTCCCTCTTAGCCTTCTGTCTTAAACAGAAGGAACATAAAATATATTTTGTTTTTGATGAAAGACATTTTCTCTTTACGAACATAATACTATCATTTTTCACTCATTAAATCAATATACAATTTAAAAATTGTTTTTCTGTATACTGACAAGTTCATTTCTGAGTTCTTTGTAACACCTGTTATATTTATAAAATCCGTTTAAAGTTCTCTCTAAATTTTGCTTTCTACCTGCTCCTGTATTCTTCTCTATAAGTTCATCTATGGCAAAGCTTTCAATGTAGTCTGTTTCCATATTAACTATTTCCTTCTTTATTTTTTCAGCCGAAAAATCCCTGTTGATGTTATACTCTTTCATTCCACAATAAATGTTAATTCTGCAGTCTACTGTTTCTCTGAGATAAAATGTGGCATAGGTATTAAAAATTATACATTTTGAAAGAAAATCCCTGGTATCTTCCCTTGTTGCAAGATTGTAACTGATTATGGTGAATTCTGCATGTCTGTCTGAATTCTGTTTAACTGCAGTAACAGGAAGCTCAAATATTTTCTCTATAAATATTCTGAATCTGTTAAGCATAAGTTTCCCGAAATTGCTGGTGCTAATATTAATTTTAGCGTATCCTGTGAAGAACGATATGTCTGTATTCTCACAGGTGTGCCAGAATTTTACGCCTTCTTCTCCTTTTCTAAAGTCAGTATGCTGGATTTGATTGCACTTCTTAAAACCTTCATTTTCTGCATTATTTAAAAGAATCCTGTATTCACATCCTACTGCTTTCACAATAAATGAATAACCATTTGCTTTAAACCGCGGAAAGCTCTCAGCCTTTTCTCTATATGTCTCAATGTTACAGCATATCATATTGTGAGTCATATATGTTCCGCCTTCACTTTCAGGAAGTATACATACCACCGTCCATCCAAATTTAGAATGGTTATTGTTATATGCACTTCTTGCAATTTTTCTGCCCGAAAAATCCGTAACCTTTTCTATATCTCCAAATTCTCTCTCCCATTCATGCAACGCATCTCTTTTCTTTAACATAATATACCCCTTTTAAAATTGTTTTATTTAAGATACATTATATATTAAAAAAACATTTTATCAACTTTTTTCATCCTATATGCCAGATTATATTTTCCTGCCAAATAAAAAAACCAGAAGAAGTTTCCCTCTCCCGGCTAAAATATTACTATATATGCTTTTATCTTTTATCTGTTTTTCCTGAGGTAACTTACATTCTCTATATGCATTGTATGAGGGAACATATCTACTGGTGTATCCTCAATAAACTCATAACCGTGCTCAGTTAAGAATTTAATATCTCTTGCAAGTGTTGCAGGATCACATGAGATGTAGATTATTTTTTCTGGTGCAACGTTAACTACTGTTTCAAGAAGTCTTTCGTCACATCCTGCTCTTGGTGGATCAAGGAATACAACATCAGCAGATTCAACTCTTAAACCTTCGTCTTCCTCTTCACCTGAAACCAGCTCAGGAAGAACCTCTTCAGCCTTTCCGCACACATATCTTGCATTAACAATCTTGTTAATTACTGCATTTCTGTTTGCGTCAATTACTGCTCCCTTAACAGTTTCAATACCAATTACTTTTCCTGCTCCTGCTGCTACAGCAAAAAGACCAATTGTACCTACACCACAGTAAAGGTCAAGAACTGTTTCTCCACCCTTAAAGTCAGCATATTCCATAGCCTTGCCATAAAGTTTTTCCATCTGCACAGGGTTAACCTGATAAAATGATAGTGGTGAAATTTCAAACTTAAGTCCGCCAACTTCCTCATGGATTACCTGAGCACCTGCAATTGCAATGCATTCTTCTCCCATAAGTTCTTTTGTCTTACCTTTGTTAATGTTAACAATTACACTCTTAAGTTCATACTTAACACCGTCTTCTCTTTCTGGAAGAGAATAGATATAGTCGTCTAAGTATTCCACCAGCTTATTTGCATTTGGAATTCCCTTGCCGTTAATAACAAGGATTACCATTACTTCACCAGTACCGTAAGCAGTCTTAACGATAAGGTGTTTCATAAGTCCTTTTTCCCACTTAGGGTCATAAACTGTAATGTTATCATCTTTCATAAACTGACGAAGTGCTTCAGCTGCAGCCATTGCCGGCTCAGACTGAATAAGGCAGTCATAGCAGTCTACCACATTGTGGCTCTTTGGTTCATAAAAACCGATGGAAACTTCTCCGAGATTTTCCTGAACTCCGCCTTTTTTAGTAATGAGGCCACCTGCCCATATAGGCATGCTTGCCTTGTTTCTGTATCTATATGGTTCATCCATGGAAATTACAGGACGGACTAAAGGTTCTTCAAGTCCTCCAAGTCTTACCAGTCTGTCATACACCTGCTTACCCTTAAGTTCTGTCTGAGCATCATAATCAAGATGACTAAGAGCACAGCCACCACAGGTTTCGGCATATTCGCAGTATGGTTCAATTCTCTTCTCAGAAAACTTAACAAACTCATCTATCTTTGCAAAAGCATATTTTTTCTTTACCTTTGTGAGTTCCGCAATTACTTCATCGCCTGGAACTGCACCTTTTACAAAAACAGCAAGTCCGTTACTTCTTCCTAGACCCTGTCCTTCGTTTGTCATGTCTTCTATTGTTATTCTTACTTTCTCTCCTCTTTCCATCATGCTTACCTTTCTTTGCATTCTTTTTGTTATTAGAAGATTTTCTGTTCTTATCTTTCTTTCTTCCATTCTGAGACTTCTGCTTTCTGTCTCTGTTTTCTCTTCTCTCACGTCTTTCTTCAGCTGCAGGATCAATTTCTATTTCTCCAAGGCTTACACGTAAAAAAGCTGCTGCAAGTTCCATAGGATCAATTCCATCATCAGAACATCTCTTATATACGATTTTCATAAATGGTGTAAGATCCTTATCTTCGCAGTATTCCATGGCAGAACTCATATTCTTGTATGCCTTAACCATAAGAGCATTTGCTGCTGTAGGCATTTCTTTTTCTTTAATCTTTGTATTGCAGTATTCTTCAAGAGATTCAATTTTGTATCTTTCTCTGTTAGTAATCAGTGAGATAGCTCTTCCCTTTTTTCCTGCTCTTCCTGTTCTTCCGATTCTGTGAACATAGAATTCCATGTCCTGCGGCATATCGTAGTTAAATACAGTATCAACATCACTTACGTCAATACCTCTTGCTGCAACGTCAGTAGCAAGAAGAACATTAAGCTTTCCTGTTCTGAAAAGGTTCATTACTCTGTCTCTCTGCTGCTGTGAAAGGTCACCATGAAGTGCCTCTGCTGAATATCCCTTGCCCTTAAGCATAAGAGTAAGCTCGTCAACCTTTCTCTTTGTATTACAGAAGATAAGAGCCTTTGTTGTTGATACATAGTCAAGAAGTCTGCAGATTGAAGAATCCTTTTCTCTGCTTTTAACTACATAGAAAGACTGCTTTACAAGTGGAATTGTAAGTTCTTCGTTCTCTATTTTTACGTAAGCAGCATGTTTCTGATACTGCTCAGTGATTTCCATAATTTCGTCTGGCATAGTTGCTGAGAAAAGAGCAGTCTGTCTTTCCATTGGAAGTTCATCACATATAGTTTCGATATCTTCTCTGAAACCCATGTTAAGCATTTCGTCAGCTTCGTCAAGAACAAGCATGCTTAAGTTATCAAACTTAATTGTACCTCTTCTCATATGGTCCATAACTCTTCCTGGTGTTCCAACAACAATTGAAACTTTTCCTCTTAATGCTCTGAACTGCTTTTCTATATCCTGGCCGCCATAAATAGCAACTACTTTGCCTATTTCAGCGTACTTTGCCATTTTCTTTATCTGGTCAGCAGCCTGTATGGCAAGCTCTCTTGTAGGACATAATACAAGACCCTGAATACCCTTTACTTCATGGTCGATTCTTGAAATCATAGGTATACCAAAAGCCGCTGTTTTTCCAGTTCCTGTCTGAGCCTGACCAATAATATCTCTGCCTTTTAAAAGAACAGGAATAGCCATTTCCTGAATAGGTGTCATATTAACAAAGCCCATTTCATCAAGGCCCTGTAAAATTTTCTCATTTACATTTGAATTTCTATATTCCATTAATATCTCTCTTTCTTTTTAATAACAGCTCATTATATCATAAAGGGACTTTCTATGCAAAGAAAAAACGGACTTACAGGGATTTCTCCCATATAAGTCCGTTATTAATCACGAGGGCTCTCTATTTTTCGATTTTGATTTTTTCCAGCTCTTCAGCTGTAATATTGCAACCTGCTCCGCATGATCCGCAGTTACCACTGCAGCCGCCGGATTTATGGTCTTTAATTACGCTCCTGAGAGCAAGGCCTGCTACTGCTGCAACAATAAGTAGTACAATTACTGATGCAAAATTCATAGAATCCCTCCTTTTTTTATCTACTTTTTGATTTTAACGTCAATTTTTTCTTCGTACTTAGGTGTTGGTCTGAATAAAAGATACAGCATACCTGCAAGTAATGCAAATGCAATTACTGTCCAGATACCAAATGTTGCTTCTCCAGTAATAAGACCACCAATCTGGAATACGATTAATGAAATAACATATGCAAAGATGCACATATATCCAATAGCAAAGATTGTCCATCTGCTGTTGTTCATTTCTCTCTTAATAGCACCCATAGCTGCAAAGCATGGAGCACATAATAAGTTGAAGATTAAGAAGCTGTATGCTACAAGTGGTGTAAATGCCTGTCCTACAACTGTCCAGATTTCATCTCCTGCTTCTGATAATTCACCAGCGAAGTTGAATAATGTACCAAATGTCATTACTACTTCTTCTTTAGCAATTAAGCCTGTTACTGTAGCTACTGTTGCCTTCCAGCCAAGCTGTCCGTCAGCGCCCATCCAGCCAAGAGGAGCAAAGATAACGTCCACCGTGCGTCCGATTGAAGCAAGTAATGAACTGTTATTATCTTCAACTGCCTGAAGTGCACCGTCTACAATTCCATATCCCTGTAAGAACCACAGAACGATAGATGATAGTAAAATAATTGTGCCGGCACGTTTAATAAATGACCAGCCACGTTCCCATGTAGCACGAAGTACGTTTCCTGCTGATGGTGCGTGATAAATTGGAAGTTCCATAACAAATGGGGCAGGTTCGCCGGCAAATGCCTTGAATTTCTTAAGCATAATACCAGTAACAACTACTGCAGCAATTCCAATAAAGAATGCAGATGTTGCAACCCATGGTGAGTTGTTAAAAATAGCTCCGGCAAATAAACCGATAATAGGTAATTTAGCTCCGCAAGGAATAAATCCTGTTGTCATGATTGTCATCTTACGGTCTCTGTCCTGTTCAATAGTTCTTGAAGCCATGATTCCAGGTACTCCGCATCCTGTAGCAACAAGCATAGGAATGAATGATTTACCTGATAATCCGAAGCGACGGAAGATTCTGTCCATAATAAATGCTACACGGGCCATATAACCTATGTCTTCTAAAATTGCAAGTAACAGGAACAGAACAAGCATCTGTGGAACGAATCCAAGTACAGCCCCGACTCCGGCTACAATACCGTCCATAATAAGGCCATATACCCATCCTGTTACGCCAAGAGATGTAAGAATATTATCAAAGAATCCTGGAACGATTTCACCAAACAGTACATCGTTAGCCCAGTCAGTACCCATAGTACCAATTGATACTTTCCAGCCACCCATTGCAATAGCGTAAATAAAGAACATTACTACTACGAAAATCGGTAAAGCAAGGATTCTGTTTGTAACAATCTGGTCAACTTTATCTGATAATGTAAGTTTCACACCTTCATGTTTCTTTTCGTATGCATCTCTTACTACGTTAGTAATATATAAATATCTCTGGTTTGTGATAATAGATTCTGCTTCATCATCAAGCTCTTCTTCACATTCTGCAATGTGTTTCTCAATGTGTGCCATAGTATCTGCAGATAATTCTAACTGATCTACAATTTCTTTATCTCTTTCAAATACTTTAATTGCATACCATCTTATAAGTCTTGATTCTATTTTGTCTTCAATAAGTTCTTCGATGTGAGCAATTGCATGTTCAACTGAACCTTCGAATACATGTGGTAATTCTTTGATTCTTCTGTTTTCTTTTGCAATTTCAATGGCTTTTGCTGCAGCTTCCTGACATCCTTCGCCCTTAAGAGCTGAGATTGAAACTACTTCGCAGCCAAGTTCCTCACTAAGTTTTTTCAGATCAATCTTGTTACCTGATTTGTTAACAAGGTCCATCATATTTACAGCTACAAGAACAGGAAGTCCAAGTTCAATAAGCTGTGTTGTAAGGTACAGGTTTCTTTCGATATTAGTACCGTCAATAATATTTAAAATTGCGTCTGGTTTTTCTGTTACCAGATATTTTCTTGAAACTACTTCTTCAAGTGTATATGGTGAAAGTGAATAAATACCAGGTAAGTCCTGAATAATCACTTCCTTGTTTCCCTTTAATTTTCCTTCTTTTTTCTCTACTGTAACCCCAGGCCAGTTACCTACATACTGATTGCTGCCTGTTAAGTTGTTGAATAACGTGGTTTTACCACAGTTTGGGTTACCCGCTAATGCTATCTTATACTGCATTTCAATGCTCCTTTCGTCTTATGGATTCTAAAGTTCTTTACAATTCTCTCTTAAATAGTCCCCACTATTCAACTTCAATCATTTCGGCATCTGCTTTTCTGATGCTGAGCTCATATCCTCTTACTGTAAGCTCCATTGGATCACCAAGTGGTGCAACTTTTCTTACGAAAACTTCTGTGCCTTTTGTAATGCCCATGTCCATAATTCTTCTCTTGACTGCTCCTTCTCCGTTAATCTTCTTAACTTTGACAGTCTGTCCGACTTTTACGTCTTTTAATGATTCCATGCTTTTTCGCTGCATACTAGATCATGATTTTCGAAGCCATCTCATTTCCTAGTGCAACTCTTCCCTCCTTTACTTGTATAATTGTGTTTCCACCTACACTGCTTATTACAGTGATTTCTTCATTTTTAACAAAACCCAGCTCTGCCAGGTGCTGTCTCACCTCAGTTTTGCCAAGAATATTCTTTATTCGAACTGTTTCTCCCGGCTTTGCAAAAGTTAACGGCATCATACGGCCCCTCCGTTTCTTAATATATATTCTGGCCTATGATCTTCCAGTTCTTGCAGCAAGCACTTCTGAAAGTGCTGAACTACTACTGCTATGACAGTGTTCTATTGGAAAACCTGCTCTTCTTGCTTCCTGTTTTGCAGCGTTTACCATCTTGTGCGAAACAGTCTTTGTAAAACATATAAGAAGATCCGGTGTTCCGATTTTCTTCTTAATTGCTCCACTTTCTTTTGTGTAAACCTTTGCAGAACATCCGTAACTGTGACAGATTTCCTCATACTGGCGTTTCATACGCTCATTGCCCCCAATGATAACTACGCTCATCTCTATGCTCCCTTCTCCTGTTATTTAATTAATCCCCTTTCGGTTAGGATTTCCTAACCATATACAAGGTTAGCACAGTCTAACTTTCTTGTCAACATATTTTTTATGTGTTACAATGGACATATGGAATCTGAATCATTTATTTAATTTATATAGGAGAGAAAACAATGAAAATCCGCCAGTCAGCAGAAGACTATTTCGAAACAATTTATTTATTAAAACAGAAAAATGGTAATGTACGTTCAATAGATATTGCTACAGAAATGTCATTTTCAAAACCTACTGTAAGTGTTGCAATGAAAAAGTTCAGAGAAAATGGATTTATTACAGTTGACGAATCAGGAAATATTGAGCTTACAGAAGACGGACTAAAAATTGCACAGAAAACTTATGACAAACACAAAACTCTTTGCAAAGGACTTATGCTTATTGGTGTAAGCCCTGATCAGGCAGCAGAAGACGCATGCAGAATGGAACACTGCATCAGTGACGAAAGTTTTGTTGCAATAAAAAAACTCATAAATGAAAAAGAAAAAGAAATGGAAGAAGAAAAGTAGAAATACTTTATCTGTATCAGACCCGGAGTAATTCCGGGTCTTTTTAATTTGCTCATTAATATAGGGTTAAGACTCTGTATCTTAACCCTATCTCAAGCTAAACCATGTATATGTTTCTTAAAATTTATGCTATGTATCTATTTCACAGTACATTCTATTTCTTTATTCTGCGACGCATAAAAGGCACTGCTGTTACTGCTGCAATAAGAAGTACAATCCACATGGATATTGCTTCAGTATCACCTGTTTTTGGCGTAGTACTCTTTTCTATATCAGCCTTCTGTGTAGTTCCATTCTTTTCAACTACTGTATAGAAAGAGTGGCCATCTGTAACCCAGGTAAGTTTGCCATCTTTAAAACTTGAATTCATTAATTTTAATGTACCATCAGCTTCTACACGATAAACTTCCACAGTGTTATCCTTATCCTTAAGGATATAATCAACTGTAATAGTCGCATTTCCACCATTAAAATCATGGATTTCCTGTACGGTTCCATCAGAATTCATAACCAGTAATGTTATGCTGAATACTTTTGTTCCAGAAGCATTCTTAACAGCATCCTTCTGTGCCTGATTCATTGCATCGGTCTTATTTACTTCCAACAATCTGACCTCTATGCTTGTTGCATTATCTGGTAACTGTTTTAAGATTTCACTTATAGCTTCTTTTGAATACTCTATGCTCATATTTTCATTAAATCCTACGGTAAGTCCGGTATCTGCTGCACTTTTAATTGTCTCTATGGTTATTTTTACAACTTCATTTACAGCATTAATAACAGGTTTTACTGGAATTTCAGGATTTACTGGTTTCTTATCTTTATCAGATTCTGATTTTACAAGCTTATCGAACTCTGTTCTTGCAGCTTTTAGTTCTTCATACTTTGTAACTTTATTCTTTGCCGCTTCTGAAAGCTCATCATACGCTTTTTCCGCTTCTTCGATTACATTTTTGCTGTCTAAGCTTACTTTTCCAATAGTAGTAATCTTTTCATCTACAATTTTAGCTGCATTTTCAGCCTGTTTATCTGCTTCATCTGCTTTTTTTAATTCGTTAAGCTTTTCTTCTGCATCTTTTAAAACCTGAAGTCCTGTTACCTTTATAGCTGCTGCATCAGAAAGTTCATTATATGCATTCCTTGCTTCTATAATTCTTTCTTCACTTTCCAGAGTTACAATTCCAATGCTATTAATAATTTCATCGACATCTCTTGCTTCCTCTGCTGCCTTTCTATCTGCAGCTTCAGCTTCCTCTCTGTCAGCCTGTTCCTTTGCAAGTCTTTCATATTCGATCCTTGCTTTATCTAAAGTATCTTTTTCTGTTACTTTCGACTTTGCAGCATCTGACAACTCATTATATGCTTTTTCTGCGCCATCAATTAAACTTTTGCTTTCAAGACTTACTTTTCCAATTGCAATTATTTTTTCATCAACAGCTTCTGCTTCTTCTGCTGCCTTTTTGTCTGCTGCTACAAGATTGTCATATTCTTCTCTTGCTGATTTTAATTCTGCATGTTTTGCTGCTTTCTTTTTTGCTGCATCCGAAAGCTCATCATACGCTTTTTCTGCTTCTTCAATCAGACTCCTGCTTTCGAGACTTACTTTTCCGATTGCTACAACTTTTTCATCAAATGCTTTTGCTTCTTCTGCAGCTTTTTTGTCTGCGGCGTCTGCTGCTACAAGATTATCATATTCTTCTCTTGCTGCTTTTAATTCTGCATGCTTTGAAGCTTTCTTTTTTGCTGCTTCCGAAAGCTCATTATACGCTTTTTCTGCTTCTTCAATCAGACTGCTGCTTTCGAGACTTACTTTTCCGATTGCTACAACTTTTTCATCAAATGCTTTTGCTTCTTCTGCAGCTTTTTTGTCTGCGGCGTCTGCTGCTACAAGATTATCATATTCTTCTCTTGCTGCTTTTAATTCTGCATGCTTTGAAGCTTTCTTTTTTGCTGCTTCCGAAAGCTCATTATACGCTTTTTCTGCTTCTTCAATCAGGCTCCTGCTTTCGAGACTTACTTTTCCGATTGCTGCAACTTTTTCATCAAAGGCTTTTGCTTCTTCTGCTGCTTTTTTATCTGCTGCTACAAGATTATCATATTCTTCTCTTGCTGCTTTTAATTCTGCATATTTCGTAGCTTTCTTTTTTGCTGCTTCCGAAAGCTCATTATACGCTTTTTCTGCTTCTTCA
>SAMEA104404106__coassemble_916_pt1 | contig 25755 bp, 25 predicted proteins | sample SAMEA104404106__metabat2_high_PE_077 | metagenome-assembled genome bin SAMEA104404106 (sample SAMEA104404106) | Balaenoptera acutorostrata | reverse complement strand
CCGAATCTGAGCTTGTGGATAACAAAGCTGTAAAGACTTTCATAGAAAATGCTTACTGCTGAAAGAAAAGAACGCCTGCTCTATCGTGCTATGGACAGATCAAGACGAGCCACTAATCCTCAGAATTACAATACTGATGGTACTGTTAAGAAAGGTTACAAGACCTGGAAATATTCAAATCATTATAAGAGACTGAAAGCAAAACATTCCGAATTATGCCGTATCAATGCAGTAAACAGACAGCTTGCAATAAATGAAGATGCTAACCACCTGCGTAGTCTCGGAGATACATTTGTCACAGAGCCTAAAAATGCAGGTAAGCTCATGAAACGAGCAAAAGAAACCACAAAAGACGATAAAGGTAAGTTTAATAAGAAGAAACGTTTTGGTAAATCCATAAAAAACAGATGTCCTTCTGGATTCCAGACTACAGTTGAGAAAAAGTTTACAACAACTGGTGGTACATATATAGAAGTACCAAATAATTACAGAGCCTCACAGTATGACCATACTGCCGATGACTATATCAAAAAGAAAAAGCCCTAATTGAATGGATTAAGGCTCACAAGATTAAAGTATTAAACAGTGGAATTAAAATAGATTAATAATTTAATAATAAGGGAGCTTGACTGTACTTCCTTGCTGAAAAGCAGAATTATACCGCTAATGTGGTCGTTAGACTGCTTGGTAATGAAAGTTCTGATCCAAATAGATTTACACTTGTAACTCCAAAGTCTGAAAATGATGTACGACTACAAGCTACACTTGACAATCAGAACCCAATGGGCTTGCCCGTGGGAGCAGTCAGACTGACTGTCCTTCCACCAAGAGTACATGAGCTTACCATTTACTGCTATGATAACGATGTACAGGCGTATTATACAAAATTAATTAATGCAAGATTGTCTGAAGAAATACAGTGTGATGCTTATGATCACGCAGTATCTCACATAGGCAATCATGACTTTGACTGCATGCTTCCTATAGAAGATTTGGAAGCTGTAAGACATGAAATTGCTGTTTAAAAGGAGGTAAAATTATGGCACTTATGAAAGGAATTATGAACGGAGTTAAAGATGTAGCTTCTGCAACAGGACTACAGGGAGCATTGGGCAACTATAACGAAATGGATGCAACAGATATCCAGAACGAATATGGAATGTACCTAATGGATGGTGAAGAAATTCAGATAGGATTCAAACTTATTCGTGATGCACTTATCTTTACTGATAAGAGAATAATCTTTACAGATAAGCAGGGCGCAACAGGAACTAAAATGAGAGTAGAATCAATTAATCTGTTCTCCATTGTTGATGTAACAATGGAAACTTCTGGCTTTGGTTTTGACGATAGTGAACTTACTTTTACTTACATCAAAACTGCTGACTTAAAAGCCCACCACGTTGAATATGCAGAACATAAGTTAGAATTTCCTAAGAAATTTAATGTACAGCCACTGTACAAGCTTCTTCAGGAACTTGCCTATAAAAACTGTGTAAGAATTAACAATTTATAAAGTAACTAATAAAAATAGGGGACTGTAAAGTCAGTCCCCAGATACTGTTATTTTTCGTAAATGTTTCTTCTGTGCCCTATTTCAATTACTAATACAATAATTTCTTCATCTTGTATTTCTGCAATTATACGATAATCACCGACCCTATATCTCCATTGTCCGCTACGATTAGCTGTCAGTCCTTTCCCATGTTGACGAGGATCCGAACAACCTTCAATATTTTTTCTCAACCATCCCGTAATAAGTGAGGCCGTGTATTTATCTAATTCTTTTAATTGTTTCAAAGCTTGCTCTGTAAATTTTATTTTGAATTTCATTATAGACCAAGCTCTCTTTCTACCTCATCAAGAGAATAAGTAGTAGGATTATTTTTGTATTCTTCAATAGCTTTATTATATGCATCTAAATCATATTCATCCTCAATGCGTTCTATAACAGCCTGTCTTATTAATTCAGACACTGAAATCCCATTAAGTTCAGCATATTTTTTAAATAGCATCGTATCAGCATCATTTAGTCTTACAGATATAGTCATAATAACACTCCTCTCTTTGTAAGACATTGTATTACTTTTTTCAGTTTTGTCAATATGTACTGATATAAATTCCCTCTTACCTGACAGTTTCAGCCAGTTTAACAAGCTTCATCAAATGCAATTATATAAGAATTGAAAAAAGGAAGGCTTTATGACACAAAATGTATTGCCGAACGCGAAACCGATGTTGAAAACCATATACCAAAGTCCACTATTGATGCTGTGAATGCTTATAGAACAGATTAGACGTAAAAAGTATGTTATGTTGTAACTATAATGAGACAAGGACAGAATTATGTCAAAAGAAAAACAGCTTCTAACGCTGTATCACAAAGGATTCAGTCAGAGAAACATTGCTACTCAGCTTTCTGTTTCAAGAAACACTGTTGCAAAAGTTCTTAAAGCTGAAAATGAACATCCGATTCCTGAAAATCTTTTAGAAATAATAGAAGAAGTTGATGTGCATAAGCATATTTTCCCTGAAGAACAGTCAACTCCAATATTAGTTATGCCTGATTTTGAGTATGTTCATAAGGAACTGCTTAAAGATGGTGTAACATTAACTCTTTTGTGGGAAGAATATGTATCGGAATGCAGGTCAAACCACAAACCACCGTATCAGTATTCACAGTATTGCAAGCTTTACAGTGATTATGTGAATACGAATAAACTGACCATGCATATACAGCACAAGCCTGGCGCAAGGCTTATGGTAGATTGGGCAGGAACAAGGATTCCAATTTACGACAGATATACCGGTGAAGAAACAATGGTTTATCTCTTTGTGGCTACTCTACCGTTCAGCATGCATACTTATGCAACCGCATGTGAAACAATGACGCAGGAAGACTGGATTAATGCTCATAATTTAATGTATGAGTACTTTGGTGGCGTGACAAAGATTCTTGTACCAGATAACCTGAAGACAGGCATAATCAGTAATAAAAAACATGAGGATCCTGTAACTAATCCGACATATCAGGAACTAGCTGATCACTATCAAACAGCATTACTTCCAGCTCGAGTGCTTGCCTCTAAAGACAAAGCTACCATTGCTTTCGCTGAAAGCAATGACTTTACGTTCGTGCCCTTTCGGCTTTGAGTCCCTTCTTCTTTATTTTGGTGCGCCATGAGGGACTCGACCCCCCCAAAAAAAACCTTCGCTCACAAATTTAAGCAAGATTATCTCAAGATTCGTTGATTTTTCAATAGTTACAGCGATTTAAAATTACACCAATAAACGGCTTGATGCTATTTCTGTATGATAGATTGTAATAAACTTCTGAATCCACTTTATTTAAATATTCAAGATAATCTGGATTTACAGTGTAGAATCCATACTTTAACGCTTCTATCATCAAAATCTCCTAAAAAAACAGAGAGGTATTATCCCCTCTGCCATCTTTAATGCTTCACCTTTAGGATATAGGTAGTGAGACACCTTCTTTAATGCTCCACCTTTTAGGTAGCGGGACACCATATCTTTTAACGAATTATATCAAAATTATTTTCAAATGTCAAATTGTTCTATTTCCCATTCTTTATTTACGCTCTTCTTCATATGTGATCTACATGCATCCATGCCTTTGTAGAATCTTTCGCTATAAGGTTTGATTTCGTCAGTCAGTTTATAGAATAGAAGATCTGAAACGAATCTGTCCAGAGTTGTTATAGCTCTGTCTACTATTCTCATAAATATATCTATAGGTTCATTACCTCTCAGCATTGCTTCCTGTATTGGTTTTGTTACTTCACTAACCTTAACAGCTATAAGTAATGGAACAGGGATTCCTCTGTCTATTGCTTTTGAAACATGCATATTCCACTTCGACCTCTGCTTATTATTCTGCCTGATATACTTCGCCTTTGGATTATTCTTACCAATCTTTTTCATTGGCAGGTACGGAGTTTCTTTTTCTAAGACCTTCATCTTATATTCAATTGCTTCTGACTTCTCATTGATCTTTTCTACATAAAGCTGCTTAACTTCCTCAAGAAACTTTTTTCTTTCTGAAAATAGGATAATCTACTATAAGAGGTAATATATATTTCATAAATGCAATAAAAAAGTAAGTCTGAACATCGTGGGGGGGTCCATACTTCCTCTGAAATACCATGAAATTTCTATTTAAATTCATAAATCTTAAGGTGTTTTATCACTTGTTTTTCCTTTTTTTCTAATGCAATGAAAAACTTTAGTGTTAACATAGTGTTAATTTTTGAAAAAAGCTCCAAAAAATACAATATAAAATCCCTTAGAATCGTTGAAATTCTAAGGGATTGCTGGTGCGCCATGAGGGACTCGAACCCCCAACCTTCGCGCATAAATTTAAGCGAAATTATCTCGAAATTCGTTGAAATTTCAATGGTTATAGCGATTTAAATTTTATCACTTTTCTCTATATATCTATGTTTCTTTATGTCTTTCAGTAACTATAGTGATAAAAAAGTGATAATAAATGCTAGTGATTGCAATGCTTTAATAGATTTTAATTCTTAAATTAAGTGTACCCCTAATCTTATTTTACAAGATAAAATAGTTTTTCCTGTTTCTATTACACATAAATCCATACCACTAATACTGGTACGATAATTTTCGGGCTTCCAAGGATTATTACGGTTTTATGAAACAGAATTTATCTTCTGTTTCATAAAAATTCCCCTAGTAAGAATTAAATCCTAAACATCACTATATTAATAATTCGATATTCCTGCTATTACATACTTATATGTGTGAAATACTTGCCCCGCTTGATGCTTTGTAACTTTGACTTTATTTATTTTTATCTTTAGACCATGTTTAGGACTCGCATCCTTTAAGCCTGAATTAATAATAGAAAGTGACCCACTTATCATATCCACAATAATACCTACCTTTGACTTAATAGGAAAACCTTTTGCGTTGAGTATTGATAAAATCGCACTAGCTTTTGATACAGCTGAGTCTGTAGCACTGACAAGTTGTGCAAGGTCTGCATAAGATATTTTCTTATATATAGTATCCACCACTTCCTGCGGTTGCACCGTACTACCATTTACAACTTTCAAAACTTCAGAATCATCTTCCAAGCATATACTTTTACCCGTATACGAAGAATAAAGACTCTTAGATTGCTTATCATATAAGAAATATCCACTATCTGTACCTTCTATTTCAGTTTTTATATAATTATCCGTTTCCACAAAGGTTACCCTGGATGCTTCTCCATTTTCCTCAATAATATACTCATTTTCACATACTTCTGTGGCCACGATATTATTCTCTGTATCCGCATATACAGGACCTGTAGCTATACATATGCAAGTCATTATTATTACCAATAATTTTGCAATCCCTACATAATTCATATTTTTCATATTACTTTCCTTTCCATATACAATAGTTATAGTTAATATCACTGGTCATTCGCCACATGGGTTTCATCTCCCTCCTATACTGCTTATAGTTTATTACCTCAAAGATAAAATTGAGACAAACAATATACGTATAGCAATAACATATTGCATTCCCATAAGGACATAGTCATCTTCAAAGAATTTTTTTATCCATCCAATTGTTACCATTGCAAGTATTGCAACCGATGTAATCAAAAAGCAAATTGCATAAAACTCATTCCACATATACAGGTAGCAGATTACATATATTACAAAATACACGGCAATTGCCATAGCAATAGTTGCATGTTTAGGCCTTTTTTCAATCTGTTTCAAGCCTTTCACCTCCATAAAAAATTACCACTCTATTTCTAGTTTTCTAAATACTGCGTATTGCCTATAGTTCATTAAATCTTTTCGTTCTTTAATAAATTGATTTGTCAGACTTGTTGTATATCGTCCATAATATACATTTCCATCCTTGTTGTATATATTCACCATGAAATCACATAAATCAATTCTATCTTCCATATTAATTATAGTTACAGCTTTAGGTTTCTCTCTTTCAATAGTAATAATATTGGTTCCATCATAATCTGCATCATCTACATATCCTGATCCGTTAATCTTACTTATGAGTTTTTTTTCTAAAAGATTATCCTTACGCTCATATACTACAATATATTTTTGATCACTTTCGTCGCTATAGGTAACAAAAGTAAATTCATCATATCCTTTGCATTCTATTATACTCTTAATATCATCTGGCAGATTCGTTTTACAACTAATAATATGCTTACTACAATCTGCACACGCTACTATGTTCTCATCCTCTTCAGTGCTATATGTTACTATTAAATTATTATTACCATCTGCACTTCCAAGACCTGTAATCTTGTTTTTAGGATCCATTGGCAGCACATTAGATAACTTTTTAATATCAAAAGGCTGATGATTTTTTACCCATTTTATATCGTCTCCTGGTTTTATAAGTGGTACTCTGTATATCCCATATCCATCTTTCAATTCACTGGTATCTACCACTTTCCCTTTTTCTGTATATGTATCAAAAGTAAAATAACAATATTCACTATTAATTGCATTATACCCTTTCATCAGATAAGCGTCTGAGTTTTCGTCCCTTACAATTTTTGCATTCAAGTTCCTTTCAGAGAAATCTTCGAATCTTACATATTCATCATCCTGTACAGGAATCCTGAATCTATCGTTTAAAAGATGAAACACATTTTCACTTCCACTTACAGGACTATAATTTATCTTATATAAAAAATCTTCGCCTTTCTCCATCCCGTAATATCTCGGTATCATAAATGTGTTCTTATTCCCTATGGGATAATAATCCATTAAAGTATTCAGTTTTATTTCAGCGCTACTTTCTCCCTCTGATGCATTTTTAGCAAATGTTTTATATTCTTTAACAAACCCTTTATAATTCTCATTTAATGAAGGATCATTTTCGTTATAATAAAGAGCTTCTGGTCTTATGTCTCTATATTCCCCATCAATATCATTAATCATTCTCTTCAAATCATCGAGGGGCTCTGTATAGAATCCAGATTGATTTACCTGATCAGAAATATAATACGTGCCATTATACTTCTGGTCTTTTTTTATTTTCTCATCTTTCATATAATTGCTATTAAGTTTACCGCTAATATTCCAACAATGATTACTGCCATCTGCAGTAAGACCTATTTTCACATTTTCAGCTATGGACTCACTTCCTTCTGATTCAATACATCTAATTTGAACCTGAGAAACTTCTTTATTCGTCTGAAAATATGTAATTCCTGTACCGATAAATAATATTCCAAATACGATAGCAATAATTGCATAACATCTACGCATTGTATCCTCCTTTAGAATTCTAATCTTCTTCTAACTGTTCTAAAGCTTTGCTTACTCTGTCAAATTCATAGCCATAAGAATTCTTAACATATTCAACCAAAGTTACGCCTTTTTCTTCCAGTTCACTTAACTGTACATCATCAATAATATTCCCATTTCTTATAATTATTGCTCTATCTATAATATCCTTTACTTCATCAATGAGATGCGTTGATATAATTAAAGTTTCATTTTCCGACAATATTCCAAGTAAAACCCGATAAAAATCTTCCCTGTTCAGTAAATCATTTCCTGCAAAAGGTTCATCCATGAGTATGAAATCTGCACCCTGTGACAACGCCATTATAACTTCAAACTGATTTTTCATTCCCTCGGAAAACTTTCTTATTGGTTTATTCTTTGGTAGTCTGAAAAAATTCATGAGTACTTCATATCTCTTTTCACTAAAATTTTTAAAATGATACTTGTAAAATTCTCTGTGTTCTTCTGCCGTAAGATTAGGAAAGAATGTATGCTCACATGTCGCAAAGGATATCTTTTCCAGTTCTTTACCAGCAACATGATTTCCATCTATTGTAATTTCCCCATCATATTTTATTAAATTTAATATTGCCTTAAAGATTGTTGTTTTACCTGCACCATTTTCTCCAAATATACCTATAATTTCTCCACGATTAAATCTCAAACTTATGTCGGATAAGGCACATTTATCTTTATATGTTTTGCTTACGTTTTTAAGTTCTATCATCTCTATGCTCCTATTAGAATATAATCATAAAAAATAATTTAAAAATGTTATCACAGCATAACTCGGGTAATATCTTCTGACCAGCCTTCAAAATAAAAAACGCATACACTACATAACATACTATACCTGCAATTAAAATAATTATAGATCTTAATATCGGTGAAATTATACAGGTCTTAAGATAATAATATTTTTCAGGAACACGCTTTACCAGATAAATTGTCATGCTATCTTTTGTATAATATTTATAATGTACATATATAAATATTAATTCTAAAATAGCAGCAACTAAAAATATTTTTGTTCCTTCATTCAATATACTTGAAAATTTTTCTATAATTATATCTATACTTTGTCCATTTGTAGATAATGCACCAATATATACCTTAAAATTACTGATGCATGATATTCCACTAATTACAATAGAACACAGTATTCCAAAAATCATTATGCTTTCTTCTCGTTCCGGATTATATCCTGCAGGAAGATATCTCCATAAAATATTATCCATTTTTCTATCCCCTATAAATCTTTTGCTCCACCAATTCGTATTGCAAAAACATCAATATTTAAAATAAGTAATATCACTATGACTATCGGTATATGTGCAAAAAACATACTACCATAAAGTTTTATATATGCACCTGATGATATAAATAAAATCAAAATTAACATTACATACAATAAAATGATTTTAAAATTTGAAATTGATGATACCGCGTATTTATCAATTGATACCAGTGCTATAAATGATGCTACTGTTAAAAAAGCAAGTACATATGATAAGAAAGCACTATTAAAAATAAACCTGCCAAATTCAGTATTCATCATTGCCAATGCAAAAATCTGATTCGTCACAAATTTCTCTGGCATCTCTGCTATATAGATCCTGCTTTGAACAAATAACGAAGATACGAACATTAAAGTGAGAATAATGCTCCACCCACTTCCATAAATTACACGAGATAGAACTATTTCTGTCCCCGATATAGGTAAAAGCATACCTCTTTTACGCTTTTCTGCGTACCTTCTATATAAATACATAAGCAATACTATTGCAAATATTCCTACAACATATAGGTTTCCGCTTGTTTCTATAATCTGCTCAAAAGGAAGCTCTTTACTGAGCTTCTGTGAAAAAATTATAAAATTAAAGACTGTAAGACCTCCTATTAAGGATGCAAAAGCCACCCACGAGCTTTTAACAAGCATCATAATATATGACAAATATTTTTTCATTTTTCCTCCTTACTCCCAGTTTCTTTCCAGCAGCTCTTTTGCCTCATCTTTCGTGACTCCCATTCGTTTTAACGATGAAATTATTTCACGTATATCGTCACCTTTCAGTTCTTCTTCTACTCTTACGATTGTATCTTCATCCAATACCATAGTGCTCTTTGCACATGTTGGCGACTCTATAAGATAATCTTCTTCAAGTACCGTGTATGCCTTTTGTACCGTACTTGGGTTTACCTTGATCTGTGCGGAAAGTTCTCTTCTCGACGGCAATTTATCTCCGTTCTTTATAACACCTGATACTATTCCCTGTTTTATAAATTTTACAATCTGCAAATATACAGGACTGTTATCATTCTTTGTAAAAGATTCAAATGATATCATCTATCGCATTTTCCTTTCTGTAATGGGCCCATTTAAAGTGTATGGCTTTAATCATACACTTTGCTTATCTGTATCGTATCACCCATACAGTTTTTTGTCAACAGCAATACGACTTTTTATATTTTAATTTTCTGAACTTTTCTCAATGATTTAATAAGATGTTAAATGAACACAAAAAAAGAAAGTATTGTCCAATGAGGGTACATACTTTCTCTGGTAAATAATAAGGCAAATTTTCTCAGTCCATATTAAAATATTTCTATAAAATCATCGTTACTGACATTTCTTCATATCTTTTTACCATCATTTTAAAGCACTATTTACTTCTCCATAGGTTTCAAAAAGTGATAAAATAGTGTTAATTCCTAAAAATTGCTCCAAAAAATACAATATAAAATCCCTTAGAATCGTTGAAATTCTAAGGGATTACTGGTGCGCCATGAGGGACTCGAACCCCCAACCTTCGCATTCGTAGTGCGCGACTCTATCCAATTGAGCTAATGGCGCATAGTCTTGAAACCGTACTCATTTATTATACCCACGATACACTGTTTTGTCAAAGGTTTTTTGTAGCATGTATTGTTTTTTCTTTCGTACATGTGGTATTCTAAATCATATTAACGTGTAAAAAAAGACTACTTCCCAAAACGAGAAATAGTCTCTATATACCCTATTTAAACAGTTCCTTCATCTTTTCTGCAAAGCCACTCTTCTTCTGGTAACACTTGTTATCAAGTGTCTTACCCATTTCTTCAATAGCCTTCTTCTGTTTTCTGTCTAATTTAGTCGGAACTTCAAGGATTGCCTTAACATAAAGGTCTCCCATTCTTCCGTTTCTTACATTTTTAACACCTTTGCCCTTTAAGCGGAACATTGTGTTTGGCTGTGTTCCAGCAGGAATCTTGTATGAAACTTTTCCATCTAATGTTGGAACAGTAATTTCATCACCAAGAGCTGCCTGTTCAAATGAGATTGGTAAATCTAAGAACAGATGATCACCTTCACGCTTAAACAGACGATGAGGTTTTACAGTAAGAACAATGTATAAATCTCCATCAGGTCCACCATTAACACCAGGCTCACCGTAGCCTCTCATTGGAATAACGCTTTCGTTATCAACTCCGGCCGGAATATTAACCTTGATTTTAACAGTCTTTCTAACCTTACCTGTACCACCACAGTCACTACATGGAGTATCAATCTTAAATCCTTTGCCTCCGCATTCAGGACAAGGACCTGTGCTCTGATACTGTCCAAAAGGAGTTTTCTGCACTGTGTGAACCTGACCAGTTCCGTTACATCTTGAACAAGTTGTTTTGCTTGTTCCAGGTGCTGTACCTTCTCCATTACATGTAGAACATTTTACATATTTTTCAATAGTAATTTCTTTCTGTGTTCCGAAAGCAGCTTCTTCAAATTCGATTGTAACAGCTTTCTGCAGGTCTCTTCCCTTCATAGGTCCGTTCTTTCTGCGTGTGCCACCACCAAATCCGCCTCCGAACATGCTTCCGAACATATCGAAGATATCGTCAAAACCACCAGCTCCACCAAATCCGCCGCCAGCTCCAAATCCTGCATTAGGATCTACGCCTGCAAATCCGAATCTGTCATACTTGCTTTTCTTATCAGGGTCAGATAAAACGCTGTAAGCTTCGTTTACTTCTTTAAACTTTTCTTCAGCTTCCTTATCTCCCGGATTCTTATCTGGGTGGTATTTCATAGCCATCTTTCGGAAGGCTTTCTTTATTTCAGCTTCACTTGCGCCCTTCTGAATTCCAAGGACTTCATAATAATCTCTTTTTTCTGCCATTATCTATCACCTTCCTGGAAATATCGTCTAGTATTTACGTTAAAATTGCCCGCGGCGATAAACCACCGCCGAGAGCAAAGTTACGCTAATATCTTACATTCTTTATTTATCTTCGTCAACTACTTCGTAGTCAGCATCAACAACATTTTCTCCTGCAGGACCTTCATGAGCTGCAGCACCTGAACCCATGTCAGGACCAGCCTGTGCACCAGCTGCAGCCTGTGCTGCCTGAGCCTGTTCATAAAGCTTGCTTGAAATTGCTCCGAATTTTTCTGTTAAAGCTTCGTATTTAGCCTTAATGTCTTCTGGGTTGTTAGCTTCTAAAGCATGTTTTAAATCTTCTTTAGCTGCTTCAACTGTATTCTTTTCTTCTTCAGAAATCTTTCCTTCTAATTCTTTAAGAGCTTTTTCTGTTTCGAAAACCATGTTTTCAGCTTTATTTCTTGTTTCTACTTCTTCTTTTCTCTTCTTGTCTTCTTCAGCATACTGTTCTGCTTCTTTTACTTTTGCATTGATTTCATCTTCTGAAAGGTTAGTTGAAGAAGTAATAGTAATCTTCTGTTCTTTACCTGTTCCAAGGTCTTTAGCACTTACGTTTACAATACCGTTAGCGTCGATGTCGAATGTAACTTCGATCTGAGGAACTCCACGAGGAGCTGCTGGGATTCCTGTTAACTGGAATCTTCCTAATGTAATGTTACCAGCTGCCATTTCTCTTTCACCCTGCATTACGTGGATGTCTACTGCTGTCTGGTTGTCTGCAGCTGTTGAGAAGATCTGGCTCTTCTTTGTAGGAATTGTTGTATTTCTTTCGATTAGCTTTGTAGCAACTCCACCTAATGTTTCGATTGAAAGTGAAAGTGGTGTTACGTCAAGAAGTAATACGTCGTGAACTTCACCTGTTAATACTCCGGCCTGAATTGCAGCACCTACTGATACGCATTCGTCTGGGTTGATTCCCTTGAATGGTTCTTTACCTGTAATTCTCTGTACAGCTGTCTGAACTGCTGGAATTCTTGTTGAACCACCAACTAAGATAACTTTTTCTAAGTCAGCGTTTGTAACGCCAGCGTCGTTCATAGCTTTTCTTACTGGTTCTAATGATCTTTCTACAAGACCTGCTGTTAACTGATCAAATTTAGCTCTTGATAAATCCATGTTTAAGTGAAGAGGACCAGCTTCTGTAACTGTAATGAATGGTAAGTTAATGCTTGTTGTCTGTGCACTTGATAATTCTTTCTTTGCTTTTTCAGCAGCTTCCTTTAATCTCTGTGCAGCCATTTTATCGTTTCTTAAGTCAACGCCATTTTCTTTAGCAAAGCTTTCTGCTAAGAAGTTCATAATAGCATTGTCAAAGTCATCTCCACCAAGAGCTGTGTCTCCGTTTGTAGCAAGTACTTCAAATACACCGTCACCTAATTCAAGGATTGATACGTCGAATGTACCACCACCTAAGTCATATACTAAGATTTTGTGTGATCCTTCTTCTTTGTCTAAACCGTAAGCAAGTGATGCTGCTGTAGGTTCGTTGATAATTCTCTTAACTTCAAGACCTGCGATTTTACCAGCGTCTTTTGTAGCCTGTTTCTGAGCATCTGAGAAGTAAGCAGGAACTGTAATAACAGCTTCTGATACTTTTTCTCCAAGGTAGCTTTCAGCATCTGCCTTTAATTTTCCTAAAATCATTGCTGAAATATCCTGTGGTGTGTATTTTTTGCCATCAATTTCTACTGTGAAATCTTCACCCATGTGTCTTTTGATTGAGCTGATTGTTCTATCTGGGTTTGTAACAGCCTGTCTCTTTGCTGTTTCACCTACTAATCTTTCTCCATTTTTTGCAAAACCAACGATTGATGGTGTTGTTCTGTTTCCTTCTGCATTAGCGATTACAACTGGTTCTCCACCTTCTAATACTGAAACGCAGCTGTTTGTTGTTCCTAAGTCTATACCAATTACTTTAGCCATTTTAATTTGCCTCCTTAAATATTAGTTGTTAACCTTCACCATTGAAGGTCTGATTACTTTTTTATTTAAAATATACCCCTTCTGCATTACGAAAGTAACTTTGCCGCTTTCAAATTCCGGATTGTCTTCCATCATAATTGCGTTGTGGAAGTTTGGATCAAAGTCTTCTCCTAATGCATTGATTTCTTCTAGTCCGGATTTTTCTAATACATCCATGAACTGTTTGAAGATAAGTTTCATTCCTTCTGCAAAGCCTTCGTCTTGTGTTTCAACATCAAGTGCTCTTTCGAAGTTGTCTATTACATCAAGCAACTGTGAAACGATTTTTTCGTTCGCATATGCGTAAATGTCACTTTTTTCTTTTTCTACTCTTTTTCTGTAGTTCTGGAAGTCAGCCATAAGTCTCATATACTGAACATTAAGAGCTTCTTCCTCTTCATTTTTTTCAGGTTCTGCAGTTTCAGCTTCTTCTGTTTCTACAGTTTCTTCAGCTTCTTCTGTTTCTGATTCTACTGCTTCTTCCTGTTCTTTAAATTCTTCTTTTTTCAAGTCTTTTTCCTCACTACTCATTTTTCTTCATCACCACTTTCAAGACAGAAGATGTTATTAAGATTATCTGTAAGGTATTCTACAATGGATGTAATCTCACCATATCTCATTCTTGTAGGACCAATAACTCCTATCTTTCCAACCATTCTTCCATCAACATGATATGTCGCTGTAATCAATGAACAGTCATTCATCATATCGTCAGCATTTTCGTTACCAATTGTTACTATTACGCCATCTTCCCTTTCCATAAGCTTCTTTGTAAGTTCTTCTTTCTTATCAAGAAGTGAAAGGAAGCTTCTTGCTCTTTCCATATTATTGTATTCTGGAATATCGAAGATATTTGTAAGACCATCCATATAAAGGTTTACATTCAGCATATCTTCTAGTGTCTTCATAAAGTTTGGCATAATGTTTTCTGCAAGCATACTCATTGCATTAATATCTGATTCGAAATCTGCAATTATGTGGCTTCTCAGTACATCGGTAATCTTTTTGCCGTTGTAGTTATATGTCATATTCTTTGCAAGAATCTGCAAGCCATCTTCTGTGTACGGAACTCTCAGCTTAAGTGCAGTATTTGAAACCTTGCCGCTCTCTGACACAATCATAAGAACCACAGTGTGTTCATCTACTGGCAGAAGATTAATAAACTTAAGAGTATCTTCGCTTTTTGACGGTGTCATGGCAAAGGATGTTAAGTTTGTAATCTCTGATAAAAGCTGCGCCGCATGTTTGATTGTTTCATCAAATTCATTTACATCTGATGTAAGCCTTCTTGATATGATTGACTTTTCTTCATCCGAAAGCTCACGCTTCTTCATCATATCGTCTACGTAAAGTCTGTAAGCCTTATCTGACGGAACTCTTCCTGCGGAAGTATGAGGGTGTGTTAAATACCCCATTTCCTCTAGATCGCTCATTTCATTACGAATAGTTGCGGGGCTTATGCCTAAATCAAACTTCCTGGAAAGTGTTCTTGAACCAACTGGCTCAGCAGAGTTAACGTAGTCACTTATTATGGCCTGTAAGACCTTAAGTTTTCTATCTGTTAATTCCATCTTATCTCTCCTTATTAGCACTCACTCTCTTTGAGTGCTAATCACTATATATAATTTACTACTGTAGCCCTGTATTGTCAACACCATTTTTGAAAAAAGTATAAAAAATGGTGAGTTTCACACAGGCTTCACATTGCTCATAATTGCAACAGAAACGAGCTCCCAAAAACCTGCTACAGGCTGCTAAAGAAACTTCGGAGCAGAGAAAGATATTTACTATCCATGCAACAGGATACGCCTGATGCTAAAAGTGAAATCATTCCTTATTCCCATTTTTTTATCAGGCAGGAATGTACCTGCATCCTTTCAAGCTCACAAAAGCACCTGCCATTTCTGACAGGTGCCTCATAAGTATTCTCTGTATTTTTCTATTTTCCTTCAAGAACAGCTTCGATTTCTCTCTTTACTCTTTCCTTTTCTCCATCTGCAGGATAGAAGTAGTATTTGTACTGCTCTGTTCTTACTTCATCATCGTGCCATCTGAATTCGCCCTTAACTGATTTAGGTTCCATTTTCTTAAGCTCCGGAAGAACCTTTACAAATAAGTTAAATGCCTTCATGTAGTCACTCTTCGGTACATTAGTCACAAAGTTATCTGACAGCGTATCAAGAATAGAAAGTGCTGTATCAAAGTCAGGTGCCTGTCCAAATTTTGTAATTATTGCCTTAACCATGGCCATCTGATTGCGTCCTCTTGAGAGCTCGTTTTCAGGAAGACTCTTTCTTTCCCGTACAAAGTTCAGAGCTGCATCACCATCTACACAGTTATAGCCTTCATTAAAGTGATACTTTCCTGCATTAAAGTTATACATGCTGTAAACTTCAACTCCTCCGAGGGCATCTACAAGATCTATTACCCCTTGAAAGTTAATCTTTGCATAGTAGTTAATTTCAATATCAAAAGTTTCTTCAATGCTTTCAATGGAAGACTGAATACCACCCCAGACTCCACTGTAAGAAAGCTTGCTTCGACCTCCCATACTTGGAATATTAACAAAAGTGTCTCTTGGAATTACCTGCATATTAACTTTCTTTGTCTCTGGATTTACAGTAAGAAGAATGTTTGCATCTCCTCTTCCCACAGAGTTAATATTATCACCTGATGACAAATCTGCTCCCTGAAGATAAAGTGTAAATGGTTCCTTTGAAATATCTACAGGCTTAAGGTTAATGTGTCCCATTGGATATTGCTTTTCGAAAAGAACTCTTATGTTATCCCTGAATCCAGGACGCTCAGTATCAAGAACTTCTTTAGTAGTTTCTGATAAAAGCATAAGCTGTGATTCACCATTTACAAGTGAATCATATGATGCCGCAGGGCTTCCATGAGGAATGCTTAAGTTAATGGTCTTTTTGTTTTCCTTTAAGATTTCTTCAGCTCTTTTGTATGCTCCGTTTTCACCGTTAACATAGCTTAAGTGGCATCCTGATAAATCACTTTCTGCAGTAAGACTGCTGCCCTTAAGAACCACAATCTGAACTGTCATCATCTCTTCTTTTGCTTCTACCTTCTTAAGCATATTATCAGCCTTGTGTCCTGATGCAGAAACTAATGCAAGAATAACAACTGATATTACTGCAAGAACAATTGAGGCTGTTCTGCTTTTCTTCTGAAGAAAGAATATTCCTATGAGAATCAGAATTACTACTACTGCAAAACATGCTGCCATACCAGCTCCTGCATATGTGAAAATCACCTTTGTAACATATGCTGTCAGGGCGAGACCCATTGCAAATAGTACAGCTACTGCATATTTTAAAATATTATCTTTTCTGTTATCCATTCTGCTTTCCTTCCTTATACAAATACTGACATAATGTGATTGCTTACATCAATTCCTTCTGTAGAAAGTCTTAAAATGTTTCCTTCTCTGATAAGCTTTCCTGTTTGGAAGAACTCATCAAGTTCAGAAAGTCTGTCAGCAAAAGCCTCTTCAAAAGACATTCCGTACTTTTCCTTAAACTCATTAAGATCAATTCCTGCAGTCTTCCTTAAGCCCGTAAAAACGAACTCACCAATGTTGTCGCTGAATGTGTTTTCGTGAAACTCGCATAGTGGTTCTTCGGAAAATCTTATACCTTCCATAAAGGAACTTGCTGATGACCCTATACCAAGATAGTCATCCATGTTCCAGTACTTAAGGTTGTGTCTGCACTGGTATCCCGGCTTTGCACAGTTAGATATTTCGTAATGATTATACCCTGCCTCTGTAAATCGTTTAATAGCGTTATGATACATTTCACGATCCACATCATCAGGAATCTGGTCAAATTCCCCTCTTCTGTACATATGGTAAAAAGGCGTTCCCTCTTCAATCTGAAGACTGTAAAAAGATATGTGCTCAGGATTAAGCTTAATTGCTTTCTTTACTGTATCTTCCCATATTTCCATAGTGTGACCCGGAATTGCAAACATAAGGTCAAGATTAATGTTATCAAACCCAGCAGCCCTTGCCATTCTGAAGCTTTCTTCAAAGTCAGAAGCACTGTGAGCTCTTCCAAGTCTTTTGAGAAGGTCATTATCAAATGTCTGAAGACCTATGGATATTCTGTTTATTCCCGCCTGCCTGTAAACATCAAGTTTTTCTTCTGTCAGTGTCTTTGGATTTGATTCTATTGAAATTTCAGCATCCAGACTAAAGTTAAAGGACTTCCTGAGTTCATTCATTACTTCCTTAATATATGATGCCTTTATAATTGTAGGAGTTCCTCCCCCTATAAATACAGTATCAACTGTATATCTGTCACCATATACCTTTGCGTATTCACGAATGTCTTCTAAAAGTCCTTCAATATACATCTCATGCTCAGAATCTGTACTTCCACCATGAGAATAAAAACCACAATATTTACATTTAGAAATGCAGAAGGGAATATGTATATATATTCCCAGCTTTTTCATTATCTTTCTCCTATTTGTTATCGTCATACTTAAGAACTGCAGTGAAAGCTTCCTGCGGAACTTCAACTTTACCGAACTGACGCATACGTTTCTTACCTTCCTTCTGTTTTTCAAGAAGTTTCTTTTTACGTGAAATGTCACCACCGTAACATTTTGCAATAACGTCTTTTCTGTAAGCTCTTACTGTTGAACGAGCAATAACCTTCTGCCCTACTGCTGCCTGAATTGGAACTTCAAACTGATGCATAGGAATAATTTCCTTAAGCTTTTCGCATACGAACTTACCTCTTGCATAAGCCTTTGACTCGTGAACAATCATTGAGAATGCGTCAACTAAGTCCTTATTAAGCAGTACATCAAGCTTAACAAGATTTGATTTCTGATACCTTATAAATTCATAGTCAAGGGAGCCATATCCTCTTGTCTTTGATTTAAGAGCATCAAAGAAATCATAGATTACTTCATTTAGTGGAAGCTCGTAGTGAAGCTGAACTCTGTCTTCTGTAATGTATTCCATGTGAATCATATTACCACGTCTGTCCTGGCAAAGTTCCATAATTGAACCTACATATTCCTTTGGAATCATAATATCTGCTTTAACTATTGGCTCTTCAATATGATCAATAAGTGTAATATCAGGAAGATTTGTAGGGTTCTGAATCATCTGTTCAGTTCCATCATTCATTACCACCTTATATACTACACTTGGTGAAGTTGTAATAACTGCAAGACCAAATTCTCTTTCTAATCTTTCTACAATGATTTCCATGTGAAGTAGTCCTAAGAATCCACATCTGAAACCATAGCCAAGTGCCTGTGATGTTTCTGGTTCAAAAAGGAAAGCAGCATCATTAACCTGTAATTTTTCTAATGCATCTTTTACACCTTCATACTTTTCTCCTTCAGCTGGATAAATACCGCAGTATACCATGGACTGTACTTTCTTATATCCTGGTAAACTTTCATCTGTAGGATTATTATCAAGCGTGATTGTATCACCAACTCTTGCATCCTTTACCTGCTTGATACTTGCTACAATATATCCTACTTCACCTGCACGAAGTTCTTTGCATGGTACGTGTCCTGGTGCCATTACACCAACTTCTGTTACCTCGTACTTCTTGCCTGTATTCATTAATCTTATGGTGTCGCCCACTTTCACTTTACCGTCAAACACTCTTGTATAAATTACTACGCCTTTGTAGTTATCATAAACTGAGTCAAAGATAAGTGCCTTCAGCTTACCGTCAACATTTCCTTCTGGTGCAGGAATATTCTTTACTACTGCTTCTAAAAGATCTCTGATTCCTATACCTTCTTTAGCAGAAACAAGTGGTGCTTCGCTGGCATCAATTCCTATCATTTCTTCAATTTCTTCTTTTGTTTCCTCTGGTCTTGAACTTGCAAGATCTATCTTATTAAGGCATGGTAAGATTTCAAGATCTTCTTCAAGGGCAAGATAGACGTTAGCCATTGTCTGAGCTTCTACACCCTGAGTTGAGTCAACTACAAGAACAGCACCTTCGCATGCAGCAAGGCTTCTTGATACTTCGTAGTTAAAGTCAACATGGCCCGGTGTATCTATAAGGTTAAAGATATACTCTTTACCATCGTCAGCTGTGTAAACAAGTCTTGTTGTCTGCAGCTTAATTGTAATTCCTCTTTCTCTTTCAAGATCCATATTATCCAGGAACTGCTCCTTCATGTCTCTGTGAGCTACAAGTCCTGTGTTTTCTATAATTCTGTCAGCAAGTGTTGATTTGCCATGGTCAATATGAGCAATAATGCTGAAGTTTCTGATATATTTCTGATAATCCATAATATCCTCTCTTTACATACGAATTCAACCTATATTCTATAGTAAATCCGTTCATTTTTCAATAAAAATATATTGCGATTCAATATTATCCTTGCAATTATATGGTATATCATATATACTATTGTTGCGAATTTAGCTAAATGTGCTAAAAATATTAATAGTGGGGTGAAAAAATTATGGCAAACATTAAATCCGCAAAGAAAAGAATCAAAGTTATCGACAAGAAAACAGCTAGAAACAAAAGAGTTAAGGATCATGTAAAAGAAACACTTAAGGCTTTTGACAAGGCTATGGAAGCTGGCGACATGGAAGTTGCTGCTGAAAAGTTAGCATTATCAGAAAAGAAATTAATGCAGGCTGCAGCTAAAGGAACTTTAAACAAAAAAGCTGCTTCAAGAAAAGTTTCAAGATTAACAAAAAGATTCAACGCTGCTAAGTCAGCAAAATAAGTCTCACCCGTCCCCACCTGTGCATAAGTTAAATGCACTTGCTATGAGCAACAAAAACGATGGATGTGTCTCCCATCGTTTTTCTTTTACCCAAAATCAGGGTTAATACGAAAGGAGTATATTATGTCACTACATATTGGCGCAGAAAAAGGTCAGATTGCCAGCTCAGTTCTTATGCCTGGCGATCCTTTAAGAGCAAAATTTATTGCAGAAAACTTCCTTGAAAGTCCGGTTCTTTATACTGATATCCGTAATATGTTCGGTTACACAGGCACTTACAAAGGTGTTCCTGTTTCAGTTCAGGGAAGCGGTATGGGTATGCCTTCAATGGGTATTTACTCATGGGAACTTTTCACAGAATATGATGTGGAAAATATAATCAGAATCGGTACTGCAGGATCCTTTAATGAAAAAATCAAGGTTGGGGATGTCCTTGTCAGTCTTGCAACATCTACTGATTCTAACTACCAGCATGCATTCGCTCTTCCTGGGCAGTACTCACCTTCAGTAAGTTTTGAACTTCTTCAGAAGGTTATGGAAGCAGGAAAAGAATTTAATATTCCTTTTAAAGCAGGTAATACAGCCTCCTGCGACGTATTTTACGAATTGGGAAATGAATGGTGGCAGAAATGGGCATCTATGGATGTACTTGCCGTAGAAATGGAAGCCGCTGCTCTTTACATGAATGCTGCATATAACAAGAAGAATGCACTTGCAATTATGACTGTAAGTGACCACTTTGTAACAGGAGACAGAGCTACAGCTGAAGAACGTCAGACTACATTTACTAATATGATGAAGCTTGCTCTAGAAGCTGCTGTCAAATAAAGAACGATCAAAACCAGAGGATACAGCCTCTGGTTTTTTTATATTTTAAATCATATTAAAAGGAAGTCCTGCTCAAAAGACTTCCTTTTCCTTCCCTTATTATCTTTTTACGCAGCTACTGCATTTCCTATTCTTTCTTTAGCTGATTTCTTTGCATAAAATTTTCTAAGTCTTAATACTGCATATGATGCATATATAGCTGTATAAATCACTATGCTTACAGCATTCCCCTTTATATCATCTGAGAAAAGTACCATTACATGCACATAAATAAGGAAGAAAAACGGGTATGCAAGACGCTGTAGTTTTTTCCAGTTTTTTGCCCTCATCTTCTTTCTCACACATTTAAAAGATGTAATAAAAAGTGGAATCATAATAACAAGAAGAATAATAGTTATTATTGAAGCTATAAGCCCTCTTACAGGCATCATTTCCGGATGTGTAAACATAGCTGGAAAATACTTTACACCATAAATAATATTATGACATATTACAGAAAGGCAGCCGATAATTGAAAGCTCACCTCTGATACTCATAAGTTTTCTTGTTACTTTGTTGTGTGTTGTAACTATTCCGAGAAACATTACAACCATAAACGTAATTGTAGAGAACATTCCCTTCTGGAAAATGTCCATAAAATATGTGGTAAACCACTCTGGAAAGCTTTCGTTCACATTCAGGCCATAATATGCTATTACAACAGCCTGCCAACCATATATACCAAGGTAAAATGCAACCGGAAACTTCTTTATACTATCTGCAAATACAATGTAAAACATTGAAATCACAATAATCCCAACTAATAAAGTCATATATTTTTCCTTTCCGCTCTATTTCAGAATTAACGTTACGACTTGATTAGCCTACCCTAACTCATTACATACTACCCTATTGTCAAAACATTGTCAAATACTTTTTCAGTACATTTTAACTTTTGTATTCTATACAAAACTTTCTTAAGAAATCTTAAGTTTCTAAATTTCCTATTGCACTGCAGAAAAAAATATTATATACTCTTGCCTATGGTTAGCATACCCTAACTCCAGTTAACCAGTATCAAATACATCTAACAGGATACTACTCAATATGTTCAAAAGGAGTTAGACTTATGAGTTTAAAAGAGAAAATCATAGTACCACTCCTGGTTGCAGCTATTACTGGCACAATCATTTATGGTACTTTTAATTTTTTTGGCACAGCTTCTGATACTTCCGTAAACACAGGAAATACTTCAGATGCCAGCCTCAGATTAACAGATTCCGCGCAGCTGAAAGATGGAATCTATGAAGGAACTGCCATGGGATATGCAGGTCCTGTTACTACAAGAATCACCATAAAAAATGGTAAAATAGTTAAAGCAGAAGTTGTAAGCCACAACGAAACACCTGAGTATTTTGCATATGCAGAAAAAATACTGCTAAGCATTGTTAATGCGAACACCTATGATGTTGACGCAGTTTCAGGTGCCACTGTAACATGTAACGCAATAAAAGATGGTGTTCACAAAGCTATGCTTAAAGCTCTTGGAAAAGCAAAAGAAGCAGAGAATCTAAAGGATAAAAACCTTATTACCCCTCCTGTAAAAGACGGCCCTGTAATTAATACCTCTGCAGTTCCTTCTGGAGATATTATGCTTCCATCTAAGCTTAAAGATGGAACGTACTATGGACAGGGAACTGGATACAGAGGTGAAATACGAGTAGCTGTAACCATTAGAAACGGCATAATAACCAGCATAGAAGTACTTGAGCACAACGAAGATATTTCATACTTTAATAAGGCTGTATCAATTATTGACAGGCTCATAAACGGAGCTTCCTCCGTAGATACTGTTACAGGTGCAACTATTTCAAGCAGAGGAATTATTCAGGCTGTTAACCATGCTCTTTCCCAGGCAGGTATTAAGGACACACTTATTACACCAGGTAAACCTGCTCCTGCTCCAGGGCAGAATGAAAATATAGTCAAGCCTGTTCTTCCTCCTGATATGCCTTCAATTCCGGAAGGAGTAAAACTAAAAGACGGAACATACTATGCATCTGCAAATGGATATGCCGTTCTTGTAGGTAAAGATGTAAATCAGAACAGCTTCCCGGAAAAAGACAGAATCCCTGTTAAAGTTAAAGTTGTCATAAAGGACGGAGCTCTTTATGATATTGAAGTTGTTGAGCACAGAGAAACTCCGGAATACTTTGAAGCAGCAAAGAAAGTAATTGATGATTTTCTAAATGGCAAAGAAAACGTAGATACTGTTACAGGTGCTACATTTACATCTGCAGCAATTAAAACTGCCGTTATAACGGCTATAAAAGAAGCAGGTCATGTGGATGAAAAACCTCTTACCTACGCTGATGGAATCTGGTATGGACAGGCCTATGGCTTCCACTCATCAGAAAAGTGGCATGGGGTAGAAAACGATGAAAACCTTAATACACAGACAAATGTTCAGGTAGAAATCCGTAAAGGTAAAATAAAGGATATTAAACTTATTCAGTTTGGCGATGATATGTATTATCATGATAACTTTTTACTCAGAAATGATGCTTTTAACAAAATTAACAGGGAAGTAATCAGAACAAATGGTACAGAGTCAGCTGTAGAAAAGTTTGTAATTAACAAAACATCTGGAACAGGTCAGGAAACTGATGCCATAAGTGGAGCCACTTTCAGTGGAAATGGATACATTAATGCCATAAGTGATGCACTGCAAAGGTCACTAAAAGCTTCTGGTGATAATAAAATACAGCATATAAAATATTTCTCCATACTTCCTCATAAAGATCAGGGACATTCTATGAAACTTCCATATGGTAAACCATTTAACGTTGGAAACTTCAGAATTCTTCTGGGCTATGCTGAAGACAATAACAGCATAGCGAAAACTAAAATAATTACTTTAGAAGAAGCTGTAAAACTCGGAATAAACATTGATTTATCAGAGTTCCCAGGTATAGATGAAAATCTGATTTTTACACCAATGCCGGATAATCCAGAAGACTTCTCAGTTAATAACTCTTACAACCTTGTGCTTAAAGATCCTGTATCCGGGTCAAAAAGCATGTACAAAGGAATCCAGGGTTCAAGAGAATCAGAGAATTTACTTCTGAAAGAAGTAATTATTACAGATAAAAACGGTACGGATTATGTGATTCCATGGGATAATACAGATTCGAGACAGACTGTAAAAATGTCCTTCCGTCCATCAGATGTAACAGCGGTTAAAGTAATTGATGAAAGAGGAAATATTGCAAAGCTAAAATCAGATAAGAATTCCTCTGACCCTATTGCTCAGAATGGTTTTGGTGTTCGTTCCAACCAGCCTGACATTTTAAGAGTGGAAATAGCTGTACCTGAAAATCCAAAGAACAGCATTACAGCTCTTAACTACAAATACAAGAGTCTCCAGATTACCTTTGATATTAGTTTTGATCCTGCAAACATATCTTCAATAAAGGTAACTGAAATGCCTGTAACTGAATATACAGTTGGTGACACACTTGACTTAAGCAACCTTAAAGTACAGTTTACTGACAGCTTTGGTATCTCAGGTAAAACCATACCATTTAATGACTTCGAAAAAATAGGTATAACTGTAAAAGGTATAAATCACGGCCATAAACTTACAGAAGCTGGTGAAATTACAATTACTTTAGAAAGCCTGCAGAATGGTAAAACCATAACCACATCATTTAATATAAAGGTTAAAGACGCTCTTTCTGAAAAAGACAGAATAGAATCAGGCGTAAGATTCTATGATCTTAGATCAGGAACACCTGTTATTGTTGCTGAAGCCGAACTTACAGATGGCAGTAACAGAACAACCATGGCAATTCCAGAAGAGCTATACAATCTGAAAGCAGGACTTCAGAATCCTGCAGACTTTAAATGGACCATTACCGACCAGTTTGGTAAGGACTTTGATATGATGCCTGAAGGTCCTTTCGTTTACGTAAGTGGACAGATGATGCTATATAACGCTAATGGTTCTTCTACAAAGTTTGTCAAACTATCCATTGCAGAGCCTGAAGAAAGAGTAGAAAAATCAGTACGTTTCTACAAAATCACTGATGAAGGTAAGACTCTTATTGCTGAAGCTGAACTTCCTGAAGGTGAAAACAGAACCAAAATGATTCTTGACGAAAAATACATCAGGGAAGGTAAAGAACTTGCTAACAGCAAAAAGTATTACTGGACCATTGCTGACCAGAACGGCAATGACTTTGATATGATGCCTGAAGGTCCTTTTGCTTATACAAACGGTACCATGATGCTATATAACGCTAACGGTTCTTCTACTAAAATGGTTAAACTTGAAGCAAGAAAAGAAGCTTCTGTGAGATTCTATCAGATCACTGATGAAGGCAAAACTCTTATTGCTGAAGCTGAACTTCCTGAAGGCGAAAACAGAACCAAAATGATTCTTGACGAAAAATACATCAGGGAAGGTAAAGAACTTGCTAACAGCAAAAAGTATTACTGGACCATTGCTGACCAGAACGGCAATGACTTTGATATGATGCCTGAAGGTCCTTTTGCTTATACAAACGGTACCATGATGCTATATAACGCTAATGGTTCTTCTACTAAGATGGTTAAACTTGAAGCAAGAAAAGAAGCTTCTGTGAGATTCTATCAAATTACTGATGAAGGCAAAACTCTTATTGCTGAAGCTGAACTTCCTGAAGGTGAAAACAGAACCAAAATGATTC